>Ga0308010_1000053_pt1 | contig 108783 bp, 95 predicted proteins | sample Neamet129_FD_202368 | JGI IMG/M metagenome (GOLD analysis project Ga0308010, IMG submission 202368) | Marine microbial communities from water near the shore, Antarctic Ocean - #129 | ecosystem: Environmental > Aquatic > Marine > Unclassified | place: Southern Ocean | collected 2014-07-24 | reverse complement strand
AACAGCACCACACCTGCGAAGGTGACGGTGTTGCTGATTGTTTGCGTGTTGTTGCTCAAAGGAGCACTCATTGGAACGGACATGGTGTTCAACGTTGTGTTCATTGAGTCAATTGCTTCGATCTTGCTTGCTGACTATTGAATCAGCAAGCAATTTTCATGCACTCCAATTTTGTGAATGAGAATTAATATCAAAAAGAGTGTAGCAGATCTTCACGATTAAAATTCAACCGACAGGCTCACATTGACTGTTCTTGGTGTGCTGGTGCCCACGCGCACTGCACCGAATGAGTCGGTGGTGGTGCCTGCCTGTGCAAAGTTGTACTCTTCATCGGTGATATTTTTCAGGTTCAGCTGCACTTTCCAGCCGTCCGCCTTGTAATACGCCAAGGCGTCCAGTTGCGCCCAGCCATCGTATTTGGCCCGGTTTTCTGTAGATACAAACGAACCGGTTTGGGCAAACACGCCAAGCCCCAGCCCCAAGCCCTTGTATTGGCCGCGCTGCACTTCATACACGCCGAACAAATTACCAGAATGTTCGGGAATGCCGGGCAGGGCATTGCCTTCCTGGCCAGCCAAAGAAGGATCAACCGCCACGAGTTGGTTGTCCAGATAAGCGTAACCGGCAACCACGCGGAAAGAGTCATTGACCTTGCCGATTGCTTGAATGTCAAAGCCCAGGGTTTGGGTTTCGCCCAGGTTGGTGGACCATTGTTCCCCTGCTGGCAAACCAGACGACGCCGGGTCGGTAACGGCCACATCGGTTTTGCGCAAATCAAAAATTGCGGCGGTAATATCCAGCTGCTTGTTCAACAACTGTTTTTTGATACCCAATTCATACTGCTCGGTGCGTTCCGGGTCCAGCGGTGCACCGCCAATGCCGTTGCCCGTTGCGGGGTTAAAGCCTGTGGCAGTGGTTGGGGTAAAACCTTTGGCCCAACTGCCGTAGTACGACAAGGTGTTGGTGGCCTTGTACACCAGCCCGAATCGGGGGGATACATCGTCGCTGTCCACATTGGCCTGGCGATCTTCAAATTGGGTGCTGCGCAAACCGGCCAGCAGGTTCCATTTCTCGCCAATTGAAATCAGGTCTTGAATCACCAAACCTTGTTGGCGCGCACTGCTTCCGCCTTGGGTGAATGGGCCAACGACCACACCCCCAGGTGGAATGCCGCTGTATTGCCCGGTATTGACGTTGTAAGTAATTTGGGTGCCCGATGCAGAAATGGTGTTGTTTACAATGCGTTCATAGTCGCCTTGTAACAGGAATTTGTGGCCGATGGTTTGCCCAAACAATGTGCCGCCATCGAGTTGCCACTGGTACTTCAGCACCATGCTGTCGCTTTCGCCCTGGCCACCCTGTTGCGAAGCACGAATGGCCACATCGCCATTGTCTGCAACCACTTGCATATTGGGGCCAAGTGCTCTCGGGCTGGAGTCAAACAGGGTTTTGTCGACGCGGGTGCGTGAATAGTTGGCAGTGACCGACGAGCCATTGTCAAAGAAGTGTTCGGCCAGCAAGGCGAATCGATTGTAGTCGCTTTCGGTGTTTTCGTTCCAGCCAGGAATGCCATAGAACTGGGTGCCGTTCAGGCGACCGCTGTAGGAATAGCCCGTGGCATTGTTGCCGTCGAGTACCTGGCCACGGTCTTGGGTGTAAGTGTCGGTGATGTATTCGTATTGCGCTGTAACCAGTGTTTGTGGACTCAGCTTCCAGGTCAACGAGGGTGCCACAAGCTGTCGATCCCGGACCGTGAAGTCACGGTGACTACCGCTGTCCTCGGACGACACAATGAGTCGGTAGGCAAACGTATCGCTCAGTGGTCCGGTGAAATCGGCTTCTACGCGGTAATAGTCGTCGCTGCCCGCAATTACTTCGGCGGCCCGGTACTCGGTGAATTTTGGTTTTTTGGTGACATAGTTGATGACACCGCCTGGTTCGCCCTGGCCATACAAAATTGATGCAGGGCCTTTCAAGATGTCGTAGCGCTCAATATTGGCGGTTTCTGTGGTGGCAATGTTGGTGGCGTTGAACACGTTGTTGATGCGTGCACCGTCTTTGTAAAGTGATTGGGACGCATCGAAACCGCGAATCGAGAATTTCTCCTCGCCACCATTGCCCTGTTTGAATTTGGTGACACCGGCTACGTTGCGCAATGCATCTTCAACGTTGTTAACCTGCTGGTCTTCCAGAATGTCGATGGGAATGCTGATGGTGGTCAGCGGTGTGCTCATTGGATCTGCTTCAAAGCCCAAGGCTGTGTTGGTGGTCGGTTCTTTGTAAACCCGCTCAAACCCGGTGACCTGCACTTCTTGAAGTGTAGTCGCCTCATTTTGTTGAGTACTTTGTGACCATGCAGCCGGGTGACAACCTACAGCTGCGCCAATCGCCACGACCAGCGCGCGTTTTTTCATGACAGCTATCCTTTGAAATAAAAGATGCACTGGCTTGCGGCGGCTGGCTGGTGCGGGAGGGTCTTTCTGAGCGAGGAAGGCCTACCGGTGAGGATGCCAACTGTTGCGAAGAAGGAGATTGATCGGTAGGCCCACGGCAATCTCACTCGGAAAGATAGAAACGAGAAGTGTTCTCATTATTATTTGGCTTTTCGATTTTGGCAAGTACTTTTTTAAGAAGCGCACCAGAAAAGGGTTTCGGCCCCCTTGGCCCGCGTTGTACACTGTGGATTGAGTTGATTTTTGAATGCAAGGGAGAGGAACAATGAAAGGTTCGAGCAAAGTAATTGCGGCACTGAATGCGCAATTGAAGAATGAATTGACTGCGATTAACCAGTATTTCCTGCATTCGCGCATTTTCGGCAATTGGGGCCTGGATGTACTGAAGAAAAAGGAATATGAGGAATCCATCGGTGAAATGAAGCACGCCGATTTGCTGATTGAACGCGTGTTGATGCTGGATGGCCTGCCCAATCTGCAAGACCTGGGCAAGTTGATGATTGGCGAAAATACACGCGAGATTCTGGAAAGCGACTTGAAAATGGAAAGCGCAGCCCAAGTGACGATCAAAGATGGCATCAAGGCGTCGGAAGACGAGCGCGATTATGTTTCTCGCGACATTCTGAAAGAAATTCTGGAAGACACCGAAGAACACATCGATTGGCTGGAAACCCAGCTGAGCCTGATTGACAGGGTAGGTTTGCAGAATTACGAGCAATCCATGATGGGTGTTTCAGAGTAAATGTTCTAACGATTTTCGAATTGTGTTGAAAAAATACTTGATTGTAGTAATGCGAATCATTATTATTACTTTCAAGTTCAACGCAATTTGAGGTCAACCGTGATCGTCTGCATTTGTGCCAACGTAAGCGACCGTACCATTTCTGAAGCCGTGCGAAGCGGTTGTGGTTCAGTGGACGACATCACCATGAAAACGGGTGCATGTTCGGGCTGCGGCCAGTGCCGCATGCACTGCCAAAGTGAAATTGATGCGCACAACACGCTGATTCAAGTCAGTGAAATGAGCCAGCAAACGGTTTGATTTTCCAATTCAATCGCTTGGCTTAATTTCTCACCTTAGCTCCCAAATTTCAAAATTCTCGCGGCTGCCCTGGCGTGGCTGGGTTCACCCAACCCTTGTTCGGGGCTTGAGTTCCTTGATTCTGTAAATCGTCTTTTCGCGGCTTGCCGCGGCAACACAGTGCCTGCCTCGTGGCGAAACTGGTCGAAATAATCCAGCCAGGGTTGAACCTTTGCATTTGCCTGGGTTTGGCCTCCACATTGTTCTACGAATTCCTGATCGGTACGCCTGGCTTTGTAATCGGCCAGGCAGTCGGCCAACATGCCGACTTGTATGTTGTGAATGGAATGCGGGTTGAACTGGTATTTTAGAAAACCCGGGGTGCTGGAACGGACAATGTCTATTTTCAGGTTGGGTGCATTCTCGCGTGTCATGTGCAACACATGGGCGAAATTTGCGTCGCGTTTCAAATTCAGTTTGCCCAGTGTTTCTGGATTGGCCAGTTCTACTCGGCGAATTGCAGTGTCATTGACAACGACATCAAGATCATGGGGAAGTGGCAATTTGCATGTGGCGTTGGGGTGTTCAAGTGCATGAAGGTGCATGGCGGCGCTACCCACAAGGGTGTAGTTGCCGCGACCGCCTAGCAGGGTGTCGAGGGCATGAACCAGTTTGCTCGCGTTGACGCCGGGGAGTGCGGATTCAAGGGCTGAGGCAATCTGGATAGGTAGGGTTTGGTTTGTTTGATTACGATCTGGTGAGGAATGAAGGGACTGAGTACGACCAATGGCTGATGAAGGGTTCATTTTGATTAAGTGCTTTAGGTTAATCGAAGTAGGTAGCCTTCTCAGCCCAAGAGTTCAACTGTCAATCGAGATAGATAGTTTCTGGCGCAGCATGCATCAAAAATTTTTGATGTGAGATATTCCATGCATAAGCCCCAGCAAGCGTAAACACAAGATAATCTCCAAGAGCCAATTCCTGAACAGGTAGTTGCTGGTGCAGACGGTCTTTGGGTGTGCACAGCTGCCCCACAATATTCACCGTTGAATTGTGTATAACCCCAGCCTGTCCGTTGCGGTGCACCCACACCGGGTGGTTGTGGTTTTGTGCCGCAGGGGTCCGAAAGTGGTGTGTGCCGCCTTTTCCAATCGCAAACCACTGCCCGTGGCTTTGTTTCAGGTCGATCACTTCCATCACGTAGTAGCCACAAAATGCGCTCACGTAGCGACCACACTCAAACCGGATTTGCCGTGTTTGCATGTCGTGCTGCGTAATCAATTGATCAAGCCCGTTGCAGAATTCTGCCCAGTTGAACTGTTCGTCGACGCACTGGTAGTTCACGCCGATCCCGCCGCCCACATTGATCGCTTTGCAGCGAATGTGCCATTGCGATTCCCATTGCCGGGTGATTTCGAAGTACCGTGTAATCAGTTTCAGGTGATTTTCGACTGACAACTGATGCGACATGGAATGAAAATGAAATCCTTCAAATTCAAGTTGTGGCGATTCCTGAAGCAATGCCAGCGCTGTGCCAAGGTCGCAGGGGTCGAGCCCGAAAGGCGTGGCCTGCCCTCCCATTTGAAGTTTGCTGCTTGCTATGCCTTCAAGCGTAATATTCATGCGTAACATGATTGTTTGGTTTTGACCCGTGTGGGCGCAAAGCAATGCAAGGCGCTTCAGTTCAGTCAGGCTCTCCACGTGAATACAGGCCACCTTCTGGTGTAATGCCTGTTGCAAATCGTCGGTGGTTTTGCCGGGCCCACCGAAAATCAGGGGTTTGCCGAAGTGCTGTTCATTCAAGTGGGCCAATTCGCCCGCAGATGCAGCTTCAAAGCCATCCACATGTGGTGCGAGTGTTTCCAGCAGTCGCACATCGGGGTTGGCTTTGGCAGCGTAATACAGCTCGCAATTGCGGGGCAGGTGCCGTTTCATGAGTTGTGCATGTGTGGCCAGCGCTGGCAAGTCGTACACATAGGCACACCAGGGTGGGGTGCCGGAATTTGCCTGTTTAGCAAGAAGTGTGTTCAGCGTGTTTGTCATGTTGCGCAATCAGTGGGTGTGAAAGGAATGTGTAATCGGAAAGGCGATCGGCCTTCTTGAACAAACGTGTTTTGAGGTTGTTTTTCGATGCCAGTGCCTGGCCTTGCAATAAACCGGCCAGTGCGTGTGGCGTGCCCAGTGCATGGCTGGTTTTTTGAAGCAAAGTGGTCAGCATTGTCCAGGCTTTTTTCTCCAGCCCCGGTGTGTGGTGGCAGGCATGAAAAATCATCTCTGCAATGTTGTTGACCAGCAGGCAGTAGCTGACCCTTTTCCAGCCTTGGTCTTCTGAATAGTGCACCGAGGCAATTGCGCGTTGCGAAAGGCTGTTGAGGCGATCTGATGGCCAATGTTGTGGGATCAGTTTTGTGCCTTCCAGGTCGCGGATCCACACGCGCACAGGCAAACCATTCTCCAGCGCCAGCACGGTGTTTTGCAAATGCGGTTCAAGCACCACACCGCGCTTGAACAACAGGGTCAGTGTGCCGGGCACCAGCAGATTGAAATAGCTTTGCAGCCAGTTCAGTGTGAATTCGGTTTTGCTTGCGCCGTGCTGTTGGGCTTGTTCACCAAGCAGTTGTGTCAGTTTGCTTTGGCCTACCGTGTCCCATGAAGCAAGCGTGCCTGCCATGTGAATATCTGTGTGCTGGCTCTGAAGTTGTTCCCTGAAAATGATGCCGAAACTTTCTTGCAGGCCTACGATGTCTTCGTTACTGGCGGTTGTGCAAGCCTGTGAAAAATCAAGTGTGCAAGCTGCCGGTTCACGCAACATTCGAAAACCTGGGTGTGCGTGCTCAACATGTTCAAAGGTGTGTGCAAGCAGCTCGGTCATGCCCACTGCGCTTTCAAGTTCATACCATGCGTTTTTGCGGATGCAATTGGTGAGCCGAACGTGAATGGAGCATTTCAAAAATACATCCAGTTCAGGGTGGTACAAAGTGCGCACGGATGACGTGGGCCATACCACTTTGCCTAAGGGGCCAAGGTGCCGAATCTGTTTGTTCTGGCTTGCTTGCTGATAAATTCTGGACTGTAGAACAAGCTCCACCTCCCAGGGGTGGCATGGGTATAGGCCGCGCTGCCCGGTCAGGGTTTCCGACACTTTGTTGATCACGGGGTTGCCAAGTTCTTTCAGCAAAACCGGATCAATTTCAAACCAGTGCAACTGGAAGGCAGCACCCACTTCGGGTGAGCATTGCAGCAGTTGATTCGCCTCTACACCCGAGCGACTTTTCGGGCTGGGGTGAAATGGGTGTCCCCACAGCAACGATTGTTCGGTGTGTTGCAGTGCGTTGATGCGGGGCACGTTTGCATGCGCCAAGAACAGTTGCATGTTGTGCAGGCTGTTGTGTATTTGGGCCTGTAGTTCAATGTTGGGTTCGGTGTGCGTCAACATTGCCATGTGGTTAAGCAGGGCTTCAATCGCGGCATGGGTACTTAGCACTTGCCAGGGCTTGCCCATGGGTTTCCCGAAAAGTTTCGAGCCCAGTTTGATCTGGTTCAATGCGCCCCGGGCCTGCACTTTGAAGGCGATTTTCAGCAGGGGGTAAGCCATGCGAATCCTCACGGTTTCACCCTCCAGCAGATCGCTTTGCAAGGCTTTTGGCAAATCGCCTTGTGCGTGCCAGTCGACCAATTGCTGAGGCACTGCGAATTCGCGCAGGTAGCAATTCAGAAGATGGTTCAGGCTGTGGTGTTCGGCTTGGTGTTGCTGAATTCGTTGTTCAAATGTGGGCATGGGCGTGATCCTGTTTTTTGAATGTGATGAATAAGTGGCATGGCAGCAAGGCTTGCCACGGCAGAAATCAGAAAAGGAGAAGCAAGACCGATGTGGCTGACAGCGACCCCAGCTGCAATACCTGCGGCCACGCCAGCCAGCTTGCCTACGCTGTCGAGGGAACCAAACCATGTGCCAGCTCGTGTTGCCTGAAATGACCTTGCCACCAGTTGGTGAGTGCCGTGATAACCCAGCCAAATACCCACACCAAAAAAAACACGGGCAGCAACAATGGCCAGCCCGCTGTTGAATTGCCACTGTAAGCATGCTGCAATGGCAAGGGCCAGCATGCTGAGGTGGCAATTGAATGCCCAGTGTGGCAGGCGCTTTTCAAGCAGCGGTTGAAGCAGCAGGTATACGAGGTGGGGCAGCACGTACAACAGGGCAATGGCAGTGGTGTTGGAAATGCCCGGTGCTGCATAAGGCAGGAAGTACGGAAAGGTGACCACCATGGCAAAGCAGAACAGGGCTTGCAGGCTGCACACCGCAAGGGCCGATGCATGTTGCACGGGGGCGCTTGTTTTGCGCTGTGTGGTGTCTGAGCTTGTTGTTGTCGATGAATGCGACAGTTTTGAATCTTTGGGCAGCGTACAGGCATACAGTGCGCCCAGCATGGGCAGGGTTGCCAACACAATATACAGGTGTTGCAGCTTGACGTACTGAATGCCCACGGCCAGCGCCAATGGCGCCGTAACCAGCGCCATGCGTGCGCTGAATTGCGTCCAGTTCAATGTGTTGGACAGCGTTTCACGCGGCACGGTGGTGGCCAGGTAGGAGTTGGCAGCAGCCAAAGTGCCGCCCATCAAGCCTTGCAGGCTTAAGGCCACAAGCAGTTCTGGCAATGAACTTGAAATGCCCACCCATACGAATGCAATTGATAAACCCGCCAGCGCACGTATGAGGGAAAAGCGCCGTCCAAAACGATCGGCCACTTTTCCCCACAACGGACCGCTGAGTGCGGTCAACAGTGTGGGCCAGGCAAACACAAAGCCGACCCAGGGGCTGCTTTGTGGCAGCCCCATGTCTGTGAACAGCACGGGCAGATACAGGGGCATGCCCAGCACGGTGAATGCGGCCAGAAAATGACAGACCAGTACGGCAAACAACACGCGGTTCATGGCAGGTCTCGCAACGGGTTGGGGCCTGTCATGCCGTAAAACTTGTTTACATCGCTTGCGCCACACTCCTGTTTGCTTAACAGGCTTGCACTTTGCAGCAGATATTTCACCGGGTGCATGCGTGCGTACAGCAATAGCTCCTCGGCCAGGTCGGTATCGAAGCCTTCTTGGCGCAGGCTGTGTAAAGTGGTTTTTATGGCATTGCACAAGTCAAGCAAGGCTTTTTGTCGATTCAGTACGCCGCTTTGTGCAAGCCCGTCAAGCACAGCCAGTAAATTCAGCTGTAGGGTGATGGTGATAAACATGTGGGCCAGTGGTGCTTCGTCGTTCACCAGGATACGTGCATCCAGAAGGTCATTCACACAGTGACCTTGGCTTGCGCAAGCCGCCTCGAAGCGTTGTGGCCACAGGCGTGCGGCGTCGTTGTCTTTCATCACCAGCGTGGGTGCAAGCCTTGGGCGCAGCGACAACACCGAGTTTTGTTGATTCGATTCCAGCGCAATGCCGTGTTGAATCCACAAACGAAGGTGCACGCCAATCATTAATGAGCAGTAATCAGCCCACCAGCTTTGCAGGTTTTGTGCGTGTTGATCCAGGTATTCAAGCAGGTAGGGTTGGCCGCTGGGCATGGGGCTGCACAGAGTGGCCACTGTTGCCAGTGTCTCGTCGGGCAGTTCCCGCGGGTATTGGCGGAGCAGAAAGCCTGCTGTGTTCAGGCTCTTGTAGCAGCCAGTGAATGATTCATCCACATGCCGGTACAAACCTCGGATCCCTTCATTTGTTTGCTCAATCGACGCCAGTGCGCGCGCAAACCAGTCACCGTCTTTCAGGGTGGATGGCTTGATATAGCGAATATTCTTCTGGCCCAGCGTGGCAATGGGCATGGGCAATTTGATGTGTGAAGCCGGGTGATTCAGCACGGCCACGGTACGCACTGACAGCGTGGGTTTAACGGGCAAGTAGGTGCCTGGTGCTTCAATACTTTCCGGTGTTTCGCGTGCGATTGTTGCGCGCATCATGGGGTGGACGGGTAGCAATGCGTGGCTGTTGGCAAGCGACTGTGGCAAGCCCACCTGTGCCATGGTAGGCCACCACGCAGGCTCTGTGCCGGTGCGTTCGAATTCACTTGCGGGTACTGCAAACCAGGCCAACTCGAACGTTGGGTTGAACTCCGGTGAATAGGCTTTCAGTTCGCTGGTGTGCATGCCGAACTTTGCACGGGCAGTGGGATAAAAAGGATGATCCTGAAAGCTGGCCATTTGGTCGGCATGCAGCATGCGTTCGGCCCAATTGCGCGGTACGGAATTGAAGCCCAGTTTGTGTTGTTGTGCGGTGTAGGCTTGATCGCACTGCATGGTTTGATCTATTGCAGCCTGTACTTCAAGTTCATAGTTTTGATACAGTGTTTTTGCTTCGTCAGGCAAACCTTGCGCAAGAAAACGGATCCATTGCCTTGCACCTTGTTGTTCAACCCATTGACCGTGGTGTAGTACTTCCCATTGCGGGTTGATGGCGCGGTATGTTTGCATGCTGAAGCTTTCTTTCACTTCGATTCGGCAGGCTTCGGGAAGGTGTTGAAACACCAGAAACATACGGCCTTCGCTTGCTTCAACTCGCCCCTGGCTCATTATGTTGCGAACGTTTTCCCGCAGGCAGGCATTGATCAGCCTTAGCGCAATGCGCTGTTCGAGCAAGGTTTTCATTGAACGCTCCAGGGGTTGCGGTTCTGCGTGTCAGTTCGCAGGTGTTGAAGTTCGCTGTCGGAATCCGCTTGATAAGTGAATACGCCTATGTAGTCTTTGTTGGAGTTGCTGATCTGGATGGTTTCCCCTTGCTGCTTAATGGCGCGGTATTGTATGGCTGCATTGTTTTCAATACGTGGTGCCACGCGCAAGGTGCCTGCATGCGGGGCAACCAGATAATCGATTTGTGCGCACCGGGGTTTTACGCGCGGCACTTCAATTTCTTTCCCAAGGTGGGTTTGCAGAATGGATTTGAACCATCCTTGTTCCACCAACTGATCAAGCAAGAATTCGCGGTTGTCGCCAATGCTGCGGTAGTTGATTTCCACCAGCACCGGGCCGCGCGGGGTGACAATGAATTCGCTGTGGCAGGCCCCAAGCCCTACTCCAAACCGAACCAAGGTTTGTGCCATGTGCGTGCGCCACTGTCGTGTGTGCGGGCCATTCCATTGCGCTACGGTTTCGACAAAGTAAGGTGGATTGGACAGGCTTACATCAAACCCGCCAATGGTGTGCAGCCGTTTGCCATCGCCCAGTGTTTCAAGGGTAATCAATGGGCCTTCCATGAATTCTTCCAGCAACACGCTCTGCGAGTCGTCAAGCTTCGCAAGGTGTTGGGTCAGTTGCTCGGGTGTGTCGATGCGAACCACATCCATCGAAGCCACGCCTTGTATCGGTTTCACGACCAAGGGGTATGGCCATTCGCTGCGAATCTGAGCGGTGTTGCAGATTGTTTGGCTCCAGATAGTCGGCAAGCCAAGCGTTTCAAGTTGTTTTCGCATCCAGTGTTTGTTTTTGGCGAGGTAGCAAACCTTCGAAGGTTTGGCTGGCAGGCCCAGCACTTCAGCCACCAGCGCCGTACAGGTTTGAAGGTGGTCGCTGTTGGAGAACACCGCGCTCGGTTCAATGTGCAGTGCGGCGATCAGGTCGATCACCGCAATCGGATTGAACACATCGCATTCATGAATACGTACATTGGCGAGTGCTTGTTGGTGAGCATCGCCATGGTCAGTCAACACAATCACGTTGTAATCCAGCGATTGAGCTGCGGGAACGAACCCGTCAACAATTGCATTGTTTAGAACATGGGTCAGGAAAACAAGTGTGGGTTTCAATTCAGGCTCCGGAAAGATTGTTTCGCAATGCTTTGCTAAAATGGCTGCGGTCCTCTCCACACAGCAGAAAGGCGCAGTTCATTTCTTGCCAATGCTGCAGTTGGCTGGGTGTTCTTGGGTTGGGGCAAAAGGGCACATCGGCATGTCGGCAAATTTGATACATGTTGTTCAGCGCGTCGAACACATCTGGGTGTAGCGGGTTTGGCCCAAGGCCCATGTTCAATGCCAGGTCCAGGGCACCCTCCATTACAAAGCTGACATGCCCAGTGGCCAGCATGTCGGAAAGGGTATCCAGGCCATTTTGGCTTTCAATCATGGGCACCAGCACGGTGTTTGCATTGGCCTGCGCGATGTATTCGCTCAAGGGCAGTTGGCCATAGCCTGTGACTGTGCCGCCTGTTATTCCGCGTGTGCCAAGCGGGGGGAATTTCATGGCGTTGGCGATCGCTTCAATTTGAGCTGTTGTTTCGGCGCGTGACAACACGATGCCCATGGCCCCCGCATCCAATACTTTGCCAATGAAGTTCGAATGAATTTCTGCAATGCGTATCAGGGGCACGCATTGATGGTGGCGACAGGTTTGAATGCATTCACGCAGGGTGTTTTCATCGAGCAGTACGTGTTCTGTGTCGATGATGACGAAGTCGTAATTGCACTGGGCGATCATGTCGACGATCAGCGGTGAGGGGAGGGAGTTCAGCAGGCCCAGCTTGGGCGATTTATTGGATGCTGCTTTGGTCAACAAAGTAGGGTGGATCATTTGTGTTTGTGTAAATGAGAATGATTAATATTAGCATTAAATAAAATGATGGTTCAAAAAAATTAACAATTCATCACTCGAAATAGGGGTGGGTGCGGGAATACTGGGGTGTGGTGCGAGAAAAAATTGTCTTTTTGAAGGGTTTACAAAAATATCCTTGTAAAAATAACGATAATGAGAATGATTTTTATTAATAAAAGGAAGCAGCAATGTCATCTCGTCGTGCGCATGCCGATTTGCGCCTTAGTCCCCGTATTTCACTCTTTTCCACGGCTGTAGCCCTCGCCTGTATTTCTCTGGGTAATGCTGCGTTCGCACAAGACCTGGCCCCCGTCACTGTCCAATCGGATTGGTTAGGCCCACCCACCGAAGAAAGCGTAAAAACCTACACGGGGGCACGCACAGTGCTTGAGAAAGAAGACCTTGAGGAACGTGGTGCATTGAACCTGGAGGATGCCTTGCGCCGAGTACCTGGCGTTCAAGTGCTGGATGAAACAGGCACCGGGATTTTGCCCAATATCGGTGTACGTGGCTTGAATCCTTTGCGCAGTGAACGTTTACAAATTCTGGTGGATGGTTACCCAATTGCAATTGGACCTTACACCAATGTGGGTTTATCACTTTTCCCGGTTACATTGCCCAGTCTTGAGGCTGTGGATTTGGTGCGTGGCGGTGCAGCCGTTCATTATGGCCCGAACAATGTGGGTGGTGTATTGAACCTGGTAACCAAGCCTATTCCCGCCAAAACCAGTCAAACTTTCCGTGAGCGTCTTCAAATTTCAGAGCAGACCGGCAACATGCTGACTGACACGTACTACCGCATTGGTGGTTTTGTGCGTGAAGACATTGGTTTGCAATTTCAGGCCAATATTGTGGATGGAAAGGGTCAGCGCGATCGTTCCGACACCGAAGTGCGAAACTTTATCGTAGATGGTGAGTACTACCTGAATCCCAACAATGATTTCAAGGCACAGTTGCAGTACTACGAGGTAAAGGCTGAATTGCCCGGCGCGTTGAGCCCGGCAGCGTATGAACAGAATCCGAATCAGTCTCAACGTCCATTTGATGCTTATGATGCAGACATGTGGCGTGCCACTTTCACCTGGAATCACAGTTTCAGCGACGACACCAAATTGACTTGGCGCAACTTTGCACATCAAGCCGACCGTACTTTCTTTTTCAGCGATCCAATGGACCCGGCCTTGTCACCGACCAGTGTGAGTGAATCGCCAAGAATTTTCAGTGTGCACGGCACCGAGCCGCGTATTACCCGGAAAATTGGCAATCACACCATTATCGCAGGTGCACGATTTGTTGAAGAAGATGTGCGATTTGATGTAACACGTACCACTTTGGCTACAGGCGCGGTGAACCCATTGCGCAGATGGGATTTCTCAACCACTGCAATGGCGTATTACTTAAGCGATTCAATCGCCTTGATGGAGAATCGATTAACCGTTACCCCTGGTATTCGCTATGAGGACGTGGAAACCAACTACAGGGATTTGAACACGGGCGCACAGTTTCAGAACAACCCCGATGAATGGTTGCCCGGCTTGACTGTGGGTTACCAGGCCACGAAAGATGTGTTTGTATTTGCCAATGCGCAGCGCTCGCTTGTGCCGGTGCAAACCGCGCAGGTTACCCGCGGTGGTGATGTGGGCAATGAAACAGCTGAGAACTATGAAATTGGCTCACGCTGGCAAATTAACCCACAGGCCAATATCGCGGCAACCTTGTTCCGTGTGGATTACAAAGACCAAATTATTTTTGACACCGGTGCGTTCCGTAACCTTGGCGAAACACGCCAGGAAGGTGTGGAGATGGAAGGTCGTTGGAACCTGAGTAGCCAGACTGAATTGGGCATGAGCTACACTTACCTGGACACTGAGCAATTGTCGGGTGCAGACCGAGGCAAAAAACTTCGCAATGCGCCAACTCACCATATTGGCGTTGACGCTGTACACAAGTTTGGCAAGTGGACTGCCAATGCGAATGCCTTGTATGTTTCTGAAAGTTTCAGTGATTCGGCCAACACGCAGGTTGAAACTGCCAATGGCAGCGCCGGCGAGTTGCCCGCTTACACCTTGGTGAACATGCGCGTGGGTCGTGATTTCCCGATTGGTCAGGGCAAAAACATGAACCTTGGTTTTGGCATCAATAACCTGTTTGATGAGCAATACTTCTTCCGTGGTGTGGATGTAAGTACCATCGGCCGAGTGCCTGCGCCGGGGCGCATGTTGCTGGTTGAAATGCAAGTTGATTTTTAATCGACAAACGAAATGACAGAAAGCGGGTGGTGGAGGAGTTCATCACCCGCTTTTTTTATTGATTGCCACGTTGCTTGTCCACTTCAATTGAGGCAACGCCGCTGGCATTATTGCCCCAGCTTCGCCGGATGTAAGTGACCACTGCTGCAATGTCGTTGTTGCTCAGTTCAACTCGATAGGGTGGCATGCCATGTGGGTAAGGCACGCCTTGTGTGCTCGGCGAATAACCACCATTGAGTACCATCCGTATTGCATTGACCGGGTTGGGTGCAATCACATTCACATTGCTTGCCAATGCCGGAAATTGATTGGCTTTGCCTTCACCTTTCTTGCCATGGCATTCCGCACAGGTATTGGCATAAATGTTCTCTCCCCGAACCATCAAAGGTTGCAAGGTGCGTTGGCCAAGGCCTGTGGATTCCTTTTCCGAAGGGGCTTGTGCAGGCAGGCTTTTCAGGTAAACCGCCATGGCTTTGGTGTCGGCAGCCGTGGCAAATTGCAGGCTGTGCGCAATCACTTCCGTCATGGGGCCATAGGTTGCCGCGTGGCGGTTAACGCCGGTTTGCAAATATTGCGTAATATCGTCTTCAGTCCATTTTCCCAGCCCGTGCACCGGGTGATTATTCAGGGCCGGTGCAAACCAGTTCAGTACTGGGATTGTGGCCCCGCTTAAATTCAGTTTTTCCTTCAATCCACCCAGCGTATTTCTCGGCGTGTGGCAGGCGGCGCAGTGGCCCGGACCATTAACCAGGTAGGCACCACGATTCCAAAGCGCGGTTTGTGTGGCGTCGGGTTTGAATTCACCTTCGGTGAAATACAAAGCCCGCCACACGGCCAGAAGGGGGCGCTGGTTGAAGGGAAACTGCAAGTCAGGCTTTGGTGTTTTCTGAACGATTGCAGGCAAGCGTTTCAGGTAGGCGAACAAGTCATCTACCTCGGTCCGGCTCATTTTGGTGTAATCGGTGTAGGGGAATGCCGGGTATAGATAATTCCCGTTTTTCGAGATGCCACTGTGCATGGCTTTGTAAAAATCGTCTGCCGTCCAACTGCCCAACCCATGCTCCGCATTCGGGGTTAAGTTGGTGCTGTAAATTTTGCCAAAAGGTGTTTCGATTGCACGCCCACCGGCATAGGGCTTTTTGGGGTTTGCAGTGTGGCAACCGGCGCAATTGCCCAAGCGTGCCAAATATGCGCCACGTTTTTCCTGCTCAGACAACACATTCAACGCAATCGGTTCGGGCGAGATATTGTTGCTGCCAGGCACTGCTGTGGCGGTGTGTGTGCCGCACTTCAGCGGAAACTGAATGCTGTTGCTGGGTGCTGCTTTCGGGTTTTCTGGTACGGGCTGTGCAGCCAAATACGCGGTGGCTGTGTTCAATTGCTCGGGGCTGAGTGCTTTCACCAGCGCATGCATGCAATCGGGATCGGCGGCCTGGCGCTGACCATTGCGCCATTTGCCAAGTTGCGCATTCAGGTAATCGCGCGGCAAACTCAGCAATCCGGGTGTGTAGGGTTCTACCCCGGTCAGTGCTTGCCCGTGGCAGGTTGCGCATGCAGGAATTTTTTTCGACACCACACCATCGAATACCAGGCGCTTGCCTTGCTCAATTTCTGCGGGTGAGGCTGTACTTTTTGCGGGTGCAGGGTAGGGTGGATTTTGCGCAGCAAAGTACCTCGCCATTTGCTGCAAATAATCATTCGACAGATGTTGCACAATGCCGTTCATGGCGGCGTGTTGGCGGCTTCCCTCGCGAAAGGCGATCAGCTGGTTGTAAAGATAGCCTTCCGGTTTGCCCGCAATACGTGGGTAGTACCCTTCTGCACTGGCACGCCCTTCCGCGCCATGGCAGGCCACGCAGGCTTGAACGCGGTTGGCCATGTCGACTGAAAGGGGGGGTGCATTGCTTTGTGCGTTCGCTGTAAGCGCGCACAACAGAATGAAGGCGGAGGTGGCAAAACGGGTGATCATGGCAACTGCTCGTGTTGAATGTGGGGCAATTATACGCCCACAACACAAGCGAGCGCTTATCTCGACGGGGCAAGCACCCAGGCCAAGACCACAGCCAACGTGGCTACGGCCATGACCCAAAGCACAAGCCCGAAAGCAGGTCCTTCAATGGCGGCCAGGGCCGTTGCGCTGAGCAACAATGCCACAATACCTGCTGTGCGCCTTGAGCCAACAGACTTGAGGCCTATTGCATTGCAACGCCCGGCCCAGCGGCGATGGCGAAAATGTGCCTGCTGTGAAAGCGCGATCAATAGCAAACCAAAAAAAAGCAGCGAAAAAGCCAGCGCAAGTTGTAGGCTTAGTTGCATTCAAAAGGCTTTTTGGAAGCGGTTTTTTGGGCGGTACTAATGACTGCTATTTTGCAAGCCGTGTAGGTGCCTATTACAACCATGAGAAGCAAACCGATGTCGATTGCCAATGAATTCATGTCCCCTTGAGCCATGGCATGAACCAGTCCGCCTGTGTTGATTTGGTTGAGCAACCAGGCCAATGCACACAGGGTGGTAAATACGACCGTGGGTGGCAGCCATTGGCTGCTGCGGTGCGCCGCTGCCTGGTTTTGCAAATTTTGGTGCCGGAAGGCACTGACAAAGGCCCAAACGATACAAAGTACCCAGACACCATAAAATGCCCAGGTCTCGACAGTGGCCCTGTTCTCAATGTGATTCGGCAAAAGCTGGTTTGCTACAAGATAGGCGGCAGTGGCAATCAACATACCGATGGTACCGCCCACGGTCAGGGCTTGAACCACTGTGAAGCCTGGTAGTTTTTTCTTGTGGTGTTGAACACGGCGAGACTCGAGCCAAAACAAAAAACCAGTGTGAATCATGACGCAACCCAACAAGCCACCCACCACGTACAGCACTCGAAGTGCAGTGTGGTCAAACTGAATGAAGTGCAGGCCGTTGATCCAGTGCGTGAAGCCCTTGATGGGTTTGGGCTCGTGTGCATGCAGCAGTTCACCGGTGTGCAACAGCACTGTGTCGGCATGTGTACTCATTGTGATACTGCGCTCGGGAAATACCCTGCGAATTTCGAGTGTGGCGTTGCTGTCGCTCAAGTTGCGAATATTGATTGAATCGGCACGCGCAGTTTCGCCCAGTGCCTGAGTCCAGGCAGCCTCACGTGCTTGAACCAAAGTTGGCACGGTTTTCAATGCGGCGATTTGTTGCCCGGGGTCTTCAGTAAAACCGCTGGGAGGCATGTTGATAAAACCACTCATGGCTTTTTGGGAGGCAGCTTTGTCACCATCAAACGCGGTTAGTGTGGCCCACGGAAAATAGATGGAAAAAAATATCAGCAAACCGGTGAAAGTGATGAGGAAGTGAAAGGGCAATGCCACCACGCTGCTCAGATTGTGCAAGTCGAGCATACTGCGCACGGTGTGCTTGTTGGGGCGAAACAAAAAGAACTCAGCCAGCAGTTTTCGGTGAATGACAATGCCGCTGATCAACAGCGCCATCATGGCCAGGCCGGCAATTCCCAACAAAAAATACCCCACGTTATTCCAGGCAATATTGAATTTGTAGTGGAAGGGAAAAAAGAAACCGCTGCCACCCAACGTGTGTTCATTGGAGACCACTTTGCCTGTGTCTGGATCCATGAAATAGGCTTTCAAGGTTCGGTCGGGCTCCACGATCCGAATCAGCGTCATGGGCGTTCGCTCGGTGGGCAAGCGCAATCGAATGTTGTCGGATCCGGGCGCCAGTTCATGGGCCTTCAGCAACACTGTTTCAAGTTGCTTTGGGCTCAGTGCGCAACATTCACCGGCAATGCTGCGGCTTTCCGGGTGCATCCATCGGTCAAACTCTTTGTCGAACACGGTGAGGGTACCCATCCAGAACACCGCAAACAGCAGAAAGCCGATGAACAGCCCAAACCAGGTGTGAAACCAAGCCATGTGTTGACGAACGGAAGGTGCTTTCTGCTTACTCACGGCCAGGGTTTACCAAGGAAAATAAATCACGATTGCACACAGCAAACCAAACAGCAGCCCTTTGGCACTTAGCCAGGCCAGGCTGGCTGTGCAGTAAATCCACAGCACCCAGCAGGGCATGGCAAGGTAGGCCAGCAGCAGGCTCAGGGTCATGGCTTCGCTTTGTTCCATGCCAGCTTTAAACAGCAAAATGGCCAAGGCCGCTGCAAACAGGTTGGCCAAGGCCAACCCTGCTGGAAAAGCCAGCAGCAGGCAAACAATTTGCCGACTGCCGATTTTGAGCCAATGTGTTTTAGAAACGGTAGTTTGCACTGAACACCACATTGCGTTCGACACCATAGAAACAGTCGCCACGAGACAGGCAAGTGGACACATACTCCCGATTGGCGAGGTTGGTCGCATTCACTGCGTAGCGCCAATCGCCAGTTTCATACGAGAGCATGGCGTCCAGCAGCGTCACACTGGGTGTACGCACGTTGTCTACGCCGTCCCAGGATTCGTCAATGAATCGCAAGCCTGCGCCCCATTGCCAGCCGGGTAAGCCGAGCATGGAAAACTTCTGGCGTCCCCAAAGGCTGAGGGTTTGCTTGGGCACTGTGGCCAATCTTTTGCCTTGACTGTTGGGCGTGGAATGGCGGGTTACTTTGGCGCTGGTGTAGGCATAGGCCGCCAGAATGTCCACAGTGGGGCTTAGGCGGTGGTTGGCTTCCAGTTCAACACCTTTGCTTTCCGCTTCGCCAACCTGAATCTGATTGTTGGCTACAGCAGGATCAGCGACGCGGCGGTTGTTTTCCTTGATTTCATAAACAGCAGCAGTGAAAAGCGACTTGCCATCGGGTGTTTCATATTTCACACCCATTTCCTGTTGTTCAGCTTGTTGAGGCTTGAACGGATTGCCAAAGAAGTCCAGGCCGCCAATTGGAAGGAACGATTCCGAATAACTGTAGTAAGGCATAGCGCCAAAATCGGTGATGTAACCCAGGCTGGCCTTGTAGGTGTTTGTGGATGTATCCAGGCTAGAGGCTGGTGCGTTGTCGGTTTCGGATTTGGCCCAGTCACGACGAATACCCACGGTAGAAAGCCAGCGCTTGGCGTACTTCACCTGGTGTTGAGCGTAAATACCGGTTTGAGTTTGCAGTGTGCCTGCAATGTCTGCCAGTACAGGCGCAGTGAAATTACCATACACCGGATTGAGATAATCGATCGCGGCAGCACTGCCGCCCGCACCACGCGCGCCGCCCAAGGCAACTCGCTGGTAATCAAACCCGACAATGCTGGTGTTCTCGAACTCGCCAAAATTCCATTTGGCAGTTAGTTGTGAGTCAGAGGTGAGGCTGTCAGCCACGTTGTATTGCGAAATGGCCACGCGGTTGATGGTTCGTCCATCTGCATTGATTCGAGGTGTGAATGCCGAGTAAATCGAGTTATACGACACCGCACTGTCGCTTTGTTTCACTTTCTGGCTGAATGTGAACACATCGTTCAAGCGATGATCAAACTCCAGCCCATACGAGGTTTGCTTGGCCAGGTACAAGTCGAAGCCTGGCTCGCTGATGAATGTGTCAGTTGGAATGCGGCCATTCGGCCCTTCAAAGCGGGTGCCGATGATCGGGAAAAAGCCGACGGATGAACCCGACACATCCCGTTGCACATTCAAATACGCAGTCAGGCTGGTGTCGGCGTTGGGCCTCCAGGTAATGGCGGGTGCGAACAGGTCTCGATCATCCGGCACAAAGTTCACTTGGGTGTCACTGTCGCGGGTCAGTGCGATCATTCGGTACAGCAGGGTGCCGTCCTCATTCAGTGGGCCGGTCAAGTCGAGTGCCAATTGTTTGCGGCCGTATTCGCCCAGCTGCACCCCCACTTCACCAGCCTGTTCGCGTTGTGGGCGCTTGCTGACCATATTCACCAGGCCGCCAAAACCACCCTGGCCATACAGCACAGATGAAGGGCCTTTCACCACTTCAACGCGTTCCAGGGTAAACGGGTCGGGGCGTACATTGTTGTAAAAACCAAAAAGCTGTTTCAAACCATCTTGGTACTGCACAAACGAAGTGCCGCGGATAAAAGCCCAGTCGCCGCGATTGTCAAAGCCATAAGAGCCAGCACTTACGCCTGCGGTGTAGCCGAGCGCGTCTTGCAGGGTCAGTGCACCCTGATCTTCAATGCGGTCGCGTGTAATCACCGAAATGGATTGCTGGGTTTCAACAACGGGTGTCCCGGTCTTGGTGGCAGAAAATGTGCTGTTGGCTTTGTACCCGTCCACTGGCGCTGAAGGGCTTGGTTCGGTTTGTACCTGCCCCTCTACTTTGACAGCGGGCAGGGTGGCAGCTTCTTGAGCGTTTGATAGTTGGGGCCAAAACAGGGTGATTGCGCTGATGGCGCAAGGCAGAATTTTTTTCGGATTCATGATGCGGTTTGAAAAAAACGCTGGCTGGCTATTTGTTTTTTGCTGGCTTGCGGTTTGAGGGTGAGAGAAGATTATTTGGTCAAAATCAGCTTGCCTTGGGCGGTAATTCGCAAGCGATACTCTGTGTTGTCATGAACAATGGTCCGTTCGCGGCTGCCTTGTGGAAACAGGGTTTTTGTATTCAAAGGCGCTGCGGCCGCTGGCTCAGTGTGGCTTGCGGGGGGAGTGCCAGTTTTCAGCGTAGATAGGGAATTCATGGTGGCCCGGAATAAAGTAGATTGCCTGCGTTGAATGAGTCGAAGTGTAACGGATGTTCTTATTAATTGCAAATCATTCTCATTAAGATTAACATATAGGCTGTTTTTGATTGATTCAAAGGTTTCAGGTCCTTATGACGTACTCGTGGTTCAACGCCAAACACAAGGCGATGGTTGTCGGTTTAGCTTTGGCATTTTGCAATGTGGCCGTGGCGGCCCCTACCGATCAAGATGTGGTGAAGGGTTATGGGCAATTGGTGTATGCCAATTACACCGATTCAGTGAATGCAGCCCAGAAAATGCAGGCAGCCATTGATGCATTTTTGAAAGCGCCTTCCCAGGCTGGCCTGGATGCAGCAAAAAAAGCATGGTTGAATGCCCGCGAGTTTTACGGGCAAACAGAGGCTTTCCGTTTTTATGGTGGCCCGATCGACGATGAAAACGGGCCAGAAGGGCAGATCAATGCCTGGCCGATGGATGAGTCGTATGTGGACTATGTGCAAGGCAATGCACGCAGTGGTTTTATCAACAATCCAAAATTCAAGATTACCCGCGATGCCTTGATCGAAGAAAATGAGCGGGGTGGTGAAGAAAACATTGCCACCGGTTGGCACGCCATTGAGTTTTTGCTGTGGGGTCAGGATTTGAATGAGAATGGCCCCGGCAATCGGCCTTACACCGATTACGTGAAAGGCAAAGGCCAGAATGCAGAACGCCGCGCTGCTTATTTGCGCGAAATAACCGCCTTGTTGATCCATGATCTTCAAACAGTGCAATCGGCCTGGGCCCCCAAGAGAACTGACAATTTCCGCGCGAGTTTTGAGAAGGGCGGCAAGGAATCCATTCGCAAAATTCTGGTGGGTTTGGGTTCACTCTCGCGCGGCGAGCTCGCTGGTGAACGCCTTGAAGTGGCCTTGTTCAGTCAGGATCAAGAGGATGAGCACTCCTGTTTTTCAGACAACACACACCGCGATGCAGTGACCAATGCGCAAGGTATTTTGAATGTGTGGACTGGCACTTACAAACAGGCCGATGGGGCCGTGTTGAAAGTGCCTTCTCTGGCCGAGTTGGTGGGGGCACGTGCACCGGAAGTTGCGAAGAAAACCACGCAGCAAATCCAGAATTCAGTGAAGGCCGCAAGTGCCATCCAAGCACCCTTTGACCGGGAAATTATTGGTGGTGCAAACGCACCTGGGCCCAAACGCGTGAAAGCCACCGTGGATAGCCTGGTTGAGCAAAGCACCTTGCTGGTTGAATCGGCCAATGCAATTGGCATTACCCAACTTACCCTGACCTTGCCCTGATGAAAGTAGCTGTTTGTTTGGCAGGGGGAACCCTGTTGCTTGCCGGGGCGGCATGGGCCGCAGTTGAAGGAATGACTGCCCGCACTGCAGGGGACGTCACCGTGTTTGCCGATGGCCGAAACGCCTTTTCATTTCCCGCCGCCAATTTGCCCGATGAAGAACGAACGCGATTTGCCATTGGCAATTCATTTTTCAAACGCAACTGGGTACAGGCCCCTGCATCGACCACTGCGCGTGACGGACTGGGTCCGCATTTCATTGCACGTTCCTGCGGTGGTTGCCACATACAGGACGGTCGAGGAAAGCCGCCCGAAATTCTGGATCGACTGAGCACTGAGCAACCGGTGGACCTCTTGTTTCGCCTGTCCATTCCCGGTAACGATTCCAAACATGGTGTTGTGCCCGATCCTGTGTATGGCGATCAGTTCAACAACGCTGCCATTGCGGGCGTGAAGCCTGAAGGCAAGGTGCACATTCAAATTACAGAGTTACGTGGCAAGTACCCGGATGGCACACCCTATGTGTTGAAAAAGCCGAGCTATTCTTTCTCTGATTTGGGCTATGGCCCGATGCACCCCCAAGTGATGGTGAGCCCTCGAATTGCGCCACAGGTGATTGGCCTGGGCTTGCTGGAAGCCATTGAGGAAAAGGATGTTTTGAACAATGTTAAGCGGCAGGCGGCACAGCCCGGCCCAATCAAGGGTGTGCCCAACCGGGTTTGGGATGCGTATGCACAAAAGGACATGTTGGGCCGCTTTGGCTGGAAGGCCAATGTGGCCACCCTGGCGCATCAAACCGGCGGCGCTTTTCTGGGTGACATCGGCATCACCAGCAGTTTGTTTCCCTCCGAGAATTGCACACCTGCCCAGAAAGACTGTGTGCAGGCACCCAACGGTTCCGAGAACGGCGAGCCTGAACTCAGCGACAAACTGTTCAACGAGATTGTGTTTTATCAAGCCGTGTTGGCACCACCAGCCCGCCGCAACGTGAATGATGCGCAAGTGTTAAAGGGTCAAAAGTTGTTTGAGCAAGCGCAGTGCGCCGTGTGCCATCGCCCTTCCTACACCACAGGCAAAGTGCCTTTCCCGGCCTTGAGCAGCAAAGCGTTGGAAGGACAGGAAATTTGGCCCTACACCGATTTGTTGTTGCATGACATGGGCGAAGGCCTTGCCGACAATCGCCCCGATTTCAAAGCGAATGGCCGCCAGTGGAAAACACCGCCGCTGTGGGGTATCGGCTTGATTCCCGATGTGAACAACCACATGCGTTTGTTGCACGACGGCCGCGCCGATGGCGTTGAAGAAGCCATTCTCTGGCACGGTGGTGAAGCCGAAGAAAGCAAGAACCGCTTCATGAATTTTTCGGCGGAAGATCGTTCAGCACTGATTCGTTTCGTGGAGTCTTTGTAATGAATCCCCAACATCAGCATGAATTGAAAACTGGCCTGTTGCGCGGACTGGTCTGGGTAGTGTTGGCCTTCGTGTTGTTGGTGGTGCTTAATTTTGCCAATTCAGCCGTGGCTGCAAAACCCGTGGACCGAAGCACGATGCTGTTTCCTTACTATGAGGTGGCAGAGGTATTGAATAGTGTGGCGATACACCACCACAACAAGGACACTGCCGTGCTGCGTGATCAACTCGAGGCGTTGAGTGTGGCCACGGCGCAATATTGCAAAACGGGTGGAAAAGCGCAGCCTGCCAACATGCAACAGTTACAGGGGCAATATGCCAAGGCCTACCTGGCCTGGCTGGAACTGTCGGCGGTGGTGATGGGGCCCATGCTGGACAACAACACGGTGCGCCAAATCGATTTTCGACCTTTGCGCCTGAACTTGCTTGAGCGTGCAATCAAAAAACAGCCGCAAGGCGCGCAAGCCATGGCCCTGATCGGAAGCCCGGCAAAAGGTTTTCCTGCCCTTGAGTATTTGTTGACGCAAAATGATTTCAAATCGGGCACCCCCCAGTGCAATTACGCGCACGAGGTAGTGCTCGACATTGCACGCACTGTGGCCGGTTTAAGGTGGCAAACCAGTGCAACGCAAGCCAATCAAGACGACGCACAGGCGCTGGGTGCAGGCATGCAATTGTATTTCAACCAGTTGGTTGGAGCCACGCACAACCTGGCTTGGGAGCGCATGGAAAAGCCGCTCTTTAAGAACAAGGATGAAGCCAGAGCAAACATGGCGCCTGCAGGACATTGGCCATTTTCAGAATTTCATTTGACCGAAAAAGCATGGGCTGCACAGTGGCAGGGCATAGAACATTTGTTGATGGTGACTGGCCAAACTGTGCCGCAGGCCAATACGCAAGTGATCCCGCTGGAGGCTTATTTGCGCGGCTTGGGGAAAATTGAACTGGCCGACACCTTGGTGAAGTACAGCAGTGCTGTGGCTGTGGCCATGCGGTCCAACGACATCACAAAGCCAGCCAGTGTTGAACAGTCAGTTAAAGCACTCAAGGTGCTCAAGGGGTTTTTGGAAAGCGAGGTGGCCAAGGGTTTGAAAGTGTCTATTCAGTTTTCATCTTCTGATGGTGATTGATCCAGTGTTGAATTCGCGTCGGCAATTTTTGGTTCAAAGCAGTGCGTTGGCCTTGAGCATGGCCTTGCCCCTGCCTGCCGAACTTGCAACCCACACTCGTCAGGCCCGTTTATTGGCAGCCTGGCAACTTCCAAATGCGGGCTATCAGGTGGGTGTGCTCAACGCAGCCGGGCTAGGTGCAGCGCTTTCTTATACCGTAACCACGGCAGTCGATTTGCCCACACGCCCGCACGGTTTAATGCACCTGCAGGGCGATGAGTATTTGGTGATCGCTCGCCGCCCCGGTGACTGGTTGTTGCGCCTGAATATTCGCAGTGGTGAAACCTCGCGCGTTTGGCAGGAAGAAGACCGGCATTTGAACGGACACAGCGCCGTGTATGGCGATTGGCTTTACACCACAGAAACCGATGTGCTCGGCGGCACTGGTGCATTGGCCGTGCGAAACCGCCATACCTTCGAGTTGCTGGATGTGTGGCCCACGCTGGGCAAAGATCCCCATGAAATGCTGGTGCTGCCCAAGGGTGGGTTGGGCATTGATGAACCTTTTTTGTTGGTGGCCAACGGCGGAATACCTACGCATGCAGACATGGGCAGAACCCAGTTGAATCAACTGCCCATGGATTCTTCGCTGGTTGCTTTGCATCCCCGAACGGGAAAGGTGTTCAATCAATGGACCTTGAGTGATACGCGACTCAGTTTGCGACACATGGCGGTACACGCCAGTGGTGTGGTGGGCATTGCCATGCAGGCACACCACGGCAATGCTGCCCTTCGGGATGCTGCACCGGTACTGGCTTTGCTTGATGAAAACGGACTGCGCACGGTGAATGAATCGGCGGGTGTGAAGGGCTACGCCGGCGACATTGTTGCCACCCCCAAGGGCTTTGTGATCAGCTGCACCAAGAATAATTCTGCCGGGCATTTCGATATGCAAGGCAACCTATTGCATTCACGGGCTGCGAATGCCGCGTGTGCCTTGGCTGCCGAAGGAGAGCAGGTGTGGCTGGGTAGTTTAGCTGTTGAGTTCAGCAGGCCATTGGAGCTGGACAATCATTGGCTGCTTATTTAACCCGCAGTGCCCAAGCCTTGATGGTTTGTCCCTGCTTGAAACCAAACAGTTTGTTGCCACCCACAGCCACTGCCAAAAACTGTTTTTCATCCACTTCGTAGGCAATGGGTGGTGCATTCACGCCCGCTGAATTGTTGTGTTGCCACACACGTTTGCCCGTGTTTGAATCAAGTGCAAAAAACTCACCACTGCCTTCACCTGAAAAAACCAAACCTGTTTGTGTACTGAGTACACCGCCAATCAAAGGTGCATTCACTTTGTGTTGCCATACAAGTTTGCCAGTGTCCAAATGAATGGCTGACAACAAACCGTATTTTTCTCTGTCTTCAATTGGTGACATCGAAGAGTATTTCAGCGCAGGCTTGTTGCCTTTCGCTTTCAGCTCGTGCAATTGATACTTCACCGGCCAGTGAATACCGGCGATGAACACCATGCGGCGTTGTTCATCGACCGACACAGGCGACCAGTTGGAGCCGCCAATTACACCGGGGTAAATCACATTGCCTTGTTCAGTGGGCAGGGTAAACATATTGTGCTGCGGTACAAAGGCCTCGCTCTTGAACAACAATTCACCCGTGATGCGATTGTGCACATAAAACCAACCAGTTTTGCCTGCCTGGCCAACAGCTTTCACCGCCTGGCCCTCATGCCTGGTGGTGAACAACACCGGTGGGCTGGCCACGTCGTAACCCCACATGTCGTGCGGCACTTGCTGGTAAAACCATTTCAGCTTGCCGGTGCGCACATCCAGCGCCACCAAGGAGGCGGTGTACAGGTTGTCTCCCGGCCGCGATGAGCCTTCCATTTGCGGTGAAGGGTTGCCCGTGCCAAAATACAAAATGCCATTGTCCCGGTCAATGGCGGGTGTGCTCCAGGCTGATCCGCCGCCAAATTTCCAGGCATCGGGATATTGAGCTGCTTTGGCTTTTTCTTCCTCAATATTGCGCGGTAACACCACGCCATCAAGGGTGGCCTTTGTGAATTCTCCCTCCCAACCTTGGTCGGGAACCGTGTCAAATTTCCACGCCATTGCGCCGGTGTTAACATCGTAAGCGGCCATAAAACCACGGCGCCCGTAGTTGCCCGCAATACCCACCACCGCACCGAGTGGCGCATCGGGATCGGGCGAGTCCAGGTGCAAGCCATAGCCCACACCGGTAATGCCCACAATAACCTTGCCATCGAATACCATGGGCGCCATGTTGATGCCTGCACCAGATGCACCCGACACTTCCAGTTTTCCGCCCTGCGTGTCCAGTTGCGACCCCAGTGTGGCGGCATCTTCCTGCACACCTTGTTCGCCTTTGGTAACATCGATGTCCCAAAGCTTTTGGCCAGTGCGTGCATCCAGTGCCAGAAGGCGTGAATCGACTGTGCCCATGAATACCTTGCCATCACTCACGGCCACGCCCCGATTGGCGGGGCCGCAGCACATGGGTCGGTCTTTGATCCTGTTGTGTGTGTAACGCCACAACAATTTTCCAGTGTCGGCTTTCAAGGCCACCACATGGTTAAACGGCAGCGACACAAACATGACGCCGTTCACCACGATGGGTGTGGCTTGAAAGCTGGATGACACACCCGTGTCAAACTCCCAGGCCAAGTCCAGCTGCCCGACGTTGCCAGGCGTAATTTGTGTTGACTGACTGTGCCGCTGATGATCCCAATTGCCGCCAAATACCGGCCATTCTTTGCCTGAACTGGCAAACGTGGCGGTGCAAACAAGTAGTGAGAAAGCGGCGGCGAGGGCTTGATGCAGCGTCATGGTTGTCGTTTTGGATTGGAATTGCCTGAAGAGACAAGCAAGGATCAATCCACTGCTGTTGTTGCAAAGTGGCGCACCGGAGTTGTCACAAAAGTGTCATCCAATGCGCAGCCGCTTGCGTGTATATTTCGCGTACCCGATTCTATTGGTAAATGATCATGAAGCAACAACTTGAGCTGTTGAAAGAAATTGAACACAAGCTCGAAGAATTGAGCAAAGACAAGGACCTGAAAGAAAAGCGCCCGCTGGAAGTCAAAGAGATCAAAGGTTTGCGCTTGGTGGTGTCGTCGATTATTCGCCGCATGGCCAGCTAAGCCACGATTAAGCCGTTTACTGATAGACCTTCAGTCGTCTTGCAATCAACAGTGCGGTCAAGTTAAACGAGATCGCGATCACGCTGCATATCCAGAAGTTTTCGATCAGACCCTCTGCATTGCGCGAGATCACCATGCCACCCACCAAGGCGGCAAGGCCCATGGCAGCAGATTGCATGGACGAGTTCAGGGTCATGAATGTGCCCCTGTTTTTCGGATTGCCTGCTGCGCTGACCAAAGCCATGCCTGGAATCATTCTTCCGCTGACAAACACAAAGAAGAACGTGGTGATCACCAGAATGACTGTCATGCTCAGGCCCGCAGTCACAGTAATCAATGCCATGGGCAACACTGCAACACCGGCGATGATTTGCAGCATTTTCAATTTGCCAATTCGATCGCTGAGCTTGCCGATGATTTGCGCACTGAACAAGGTGGCCGCGCCGCCAGCCAGATAAATGACCGGAATGTCCGAAGGCGTCAGCCCTGCATTGATTTGCATGTAAATCGTGATGTACGGAATGATTGAAAACCCGGCGAAGATCATGCAAAACGAAAACAGGAACGCACGCAGGTGATTCGAATCGCGAAGCACCTGTGCAATGCCCTGAAGTGGGCCGGTTTCGCCCCGCGCATGCAAATGGCCTTGCAGTGTCGGAATGACGTACCAGCCGGCCACCGCCAATACAAAGCTGATGCCGGCAATTCCGAAGAAGGGGGTGTGCCAGTCCGAATTGGCGGCCACGTAAAGACCCAGAGGCACACCCATCACCGTAGACACGGAGAATGAGGTCATGATGACACCCATGGCTTTGCCCCTGCGCGCGAAGGGCACCACATCGGCCACAATGGTTTGAATCATCGCCGATAAAATTCCGCCAAAAAGCCCGGCAGCGATTCTGGCGCTCATCAGCGTTTCATAGGTGGGCGCAAGGCCGCAGGCCAAAGTGGCCACGGTAAACAACACATACAAAATCAACAACAATCGGCGCCGTTCAAACCGGTCAATGTACAAGGAGGCCAACAAACCCGAGGCACCGGCCGCGAAAGTGTAGGCGGACACCAGCAGGCCGAACTTCGCATCGGAAATTGCAAAAGCCTGCGTGAGCTGTGGCCCCAGCGGCATCATGATCATGAAGTCGAGAATGTGGGTGAATTGTATGCCAGCAAGAATCAGCAGCAACGCCCACTCGCGCTGGGGCGTCATTGTCACTTGGCATGCGGTGGGGCTGTTCATGTACTGCTACCTGTGGATGGTTTTTTGCTTTTGACCTTGAGTTTAACCCGCTACCTTAATGACCCAGGGCGGTGAGTGCATAAATGCCGATCGTCATGGAGACGATGGACACCAGCGTGGTGAGCGCAATGATGTTGGCGGCCAACTTGCCGTCGCCGCCGGCAGCCACAGCCATTGCGAAGCTGGCGGCTGCAGTGGGGCTTGAGAAAAACATCCAGAGAATGATCAGGTCTCGCCCTTCAATGCCTATGGCCCATGCAGCAGCGCAGGCCAGCACGGGCAGTATTGCAATTTTAATGGCGCTTGATTGCGTGGCTGACATGCCCGAGGCCTTGACCCCGGCCAATGAAAGTGTGCCCCCCACACAGATCAGCGCCAGTGGGAGAGTAAGCCCGGCAAAGTACTCGCCCGATTTTAACAGCCACTGGGGAATGTAAAGCTGGATTGCGCTGGCCAACATGCCCAGCACCACCGCAATAATAAGAGGGTTTTTAAGCAGTTCCTTACCCACTGCGGCTGGGCTGAATTTCAGGGTGGGGCTGTAAATAGAGAGAATCAACACCGACAGCACATTGAACAACAAAATGGTAAAGCCAACCAACACACCGCCCACTGACAGGCCGTAGTCGCCGTAGTAACTGGCCACCAGCGCAAAACTGACCACACCACAATTGCCCCGGAAAGCACCCTGAACAAACACCCCGCGTTGACCATAGGGAACAAAGCGGGAGGCCCACCACCAGCTGGCCAGAAAACCCGACACCGTTGCAGCACAGAGAAAAAGTACCAATTTGGCATTGAATGCGCTTTGCAGATCGGCCTGCCAAATGGACAGGAAGAACAGCGTTGGCATGGTGGCTTTGTAGGTGAGGGTGGAGGCGGTTTGAATGAACGAGTCGTTGATGAGTTTGACCTTGCGTAACAGCAAGCCCATGAAGACCATCGCGAATACAGGGGCGGTGACTCCCAGAATTTCCGAGAGCACATTGACTTGGGTCATGTTGACAGGTGTCGTTTGAAGTGATGCGTATTATTTCATTACTGAACTTTGGGTCAATTGTGGATGACCCTTGGGGGCTGCGCAGTGCGCAGACACCTTGTAGGTCGCCCCTCGCTACGAATCAAACCGGGCGTATTCAGGCTTTCAGGCGGAGGAGGGCATGCGACTTTGCAAATGCAACTATTGAATGACTTTAGTAATCTCGTGAATCCGCATTTTCAACCGGCAACAACGCCGCAAACTCTTCATCCGAATACAGCCGAGAGCGGGTCAGAAATCGCATGCCACTGGGGCGTTCCAGGCTGAACATTCCACCGTTACCCTTCACCACATCAATGGTCAAATGCGTGTGTTCCCAATAGGCAAACTGCGATTTGCTCATGTAAAAGGGCACGCCACCAATGTCCCCCAGCTTGACATCTGATCCACCCAAGGGAAACTCGTTGCGAGGAAACAGCATGGGTGCGCTGCCATCACAACAACCGCCACTTTGATGAAAAATCACATCACCATGCTGAGCTTTCAAGGTCGCGATCAATTCCAGTGCCTGAGGGCTTGCGCTGACTCGGTTTACCATTCTTTTCTCCACATCAATGAAAATGCCGCCCAATCCCATTGGAATTGAGCGGTGTGAGCCAATTCAATCAATGCGCTTAGAAAAAGCCTAAGGAGGTGGGGTTGTAGCTCACCAGCAGGTTTTTGGTTTGCTGGTAGTGGTGCAACATCATTTTGTGGTTTTCGCGGCCAATGCCCGATTGCTTGTAGCCACCAAAGGCGGCATGTGCCGGGTAGAGATGGTAACAATTGGTCCACACGCGGCCAGCCTGAATGGCACGGCCCATTCGGAAAGCGCGCGCGCCATCCCGACTCCACACCCCTGCGCCCAAACCGTACAGTGTGTCGTTGGCAATTTGCAGGGCTTCGGCTTCGTCTTTAAAGGTAGTCACCGACAACACGGGGCCGAAAATTTCTTCCTGAAAAATACGCATTTTGTTGTGCCCCTGGAACACGGTTGGCTTCACATAGTAGCCGCCAGCCAAGTCGCCGCTTTGTTTGTTCTGCTCGCCACCAATGAGGCACTTGGCGCCTTCTTGTTTGCCCAGATCGATGTAACTCAGGATTTTCTCCAGTTGCTCTGAGGAAGCTTGAGCGCCGATCATGGTGCTTTCATCGAGCGGGTTGCCTTGTTTGATTTTGCCTACCCGTTCAATGGCGCGTTCGATGAAGGCATCGTAAATATCCTCCTGAATCAGTGCGCGTGACGGGCATGTGCACACTTCGCCTTGGTTCAATGCAAACATGGCAAAACCTTCGAGGGTTTTGTCAAAGAATGCATCGTCTGCGTCCATGATGTCAGAGAAGAAAATATTGGGTGATTTTCCGCCCAATTCCAGCGTGACTGGAATCAGGTTTTGTGCGGCGTATTGCATGATCAGTCGGCCTGTGGATGTTTCACCGGTGAATGCAATTTTTGAAATACGCGGATTGCTCGCCAGTGGTTTGCCAGCTTCCAGTCCAAACCCATTCACGATGTTCAGCACGCCGGGCGGCAGCAAGTCAGCAATCAAATCCATCACCACCAGCAACGATGCTGGTGTTTGTTCTGCAGGCTTTAACACCACACAATTGCCGGCAGCCAATGCAGGTGCCAACTTCCAGGCTGCCATGAGAATTGGAAAATTCCAGGGGATGATTTGCCCCACAACACCCAGTGGTTCATTGAAGTGATAAGCGTAGGTTTGGTGGTCTATCTCGCAAATGCTGCCTTCTTCGCCGCGAATACAGGCTGCGAAATAACGGAAATGATCGATCGCAAGGGGAATGTCCGCAGCCATGGTCTCCCGCAGCGGTTTGCCGTTGTCCAGTGTTTCAGCCACGGCGATCAGGCGCAGGTTTTCTTCCATGCGGTCGGCAATGCGGTTCAGAATCATGGAGCGTTCTGTGGGTGAGCGTTTGCCCCAAGCGTCTTTCGCTGCATGCGCAGCATCCAGCGCCAGTTCAATGTCTTCAGCTTGAGAGCGAGCAACCTTGCAAAGCACTTGGCCTGTGACTGGGGTTAAGTTGTCAAAGTATTGTCCGTTCTTGGGCGCGGCCCATTTGCCGCCGATGAAGTTGTCGTACTTTGCTTTGAATGGAAAGGCCACGCCCAGTTTTAATTCGTCAACCATATTCATGTCCCTAACTCCTTTTTAATGTTGATGGTGGTAGGGCGCTTTGCGCAATGGGCATGCCAGCGTCGATTGCCAACAATTTCCGGAAGTTCTTTTCCGAAAGTCGATCTGGCTTGAAAAGCAATCAGGAATAAATTTGCCGGACTTGGAGCAAGGGTGGCAGAAGGATTTTGAATTTATTATGCAATTATTTGCATAATTTTGTTGCGCTGCACAGTTTTGACACACCAAAAAGGGGGGTTAGTTCGCCTGAATTTCGTTGAGAAACAATTCCAGTGCCTGTGTTCTTCCCAGGTTCAATGGATTGTAGCCTGCCGCATTCTTGACGTGTTCCAACACTTCCGCACTGCGCAACCAAGGCAGCAAAATGTCCAGTGCCGGGTATTGCAAATCGCTGTTGTGCAACACCAAAAAATAACGCTCTTTGGACACTGCCCTGAATTGCAGGCCGTAATGGTCAGCCGCAGCTCGAATGCCCAAGCCCAAATCACCGTGTCCCGCTGCAATCGTACAGGCCACTGCCAAATGGGAGTTCTCTTCGTGAAAAAATCCCGGCAAGTCTTCTGCCTTCAGGCAGGCCTTGGTAATCAAGGCATCAAGTTGGTGGTGAGTGGATGAAGCCGAGTTGCGGTTCACCAGCAGGGCACGCCTTTGGGCCACATCCTCCAGAGTGGGGGGCTTGGTGGCTGGGCGGCTCATCCAGCCGATGTCGCGCTCGAACAGTTCAATCACACTGAGGTTGGAACCACGCAACCAGCGCCGCATGATGTGATGGACATGGGAGTGTTCTTCAAGGCCAACAGGCAAGTGGCAGCCGGCCACGCGCACTTCACCGCGGTGCAGTGCCGAGAGCGCCGCAATACTGCCCGACCAGCGCAGCGACAGTTGAAGCTTTTTGTACAGCGCAGTGTTTTGAAACAAGTTCTGAAGCACCAGGTCGTCGCTCAGCGCAAGGCTGATCCAGGGCTTGTTTTGATCAACATCCAGCCATTCGGCGTTCAGTTGCTCGCCCACGGTACCCAGGTCGGGTGCCACGCGCACATTGCCTTGCTCCACCATCCAGATCAACTTGTGACCGAACCGGGTCAGGCATGCCCCCGCGCGTCCGTGCGTAGCCACCAGTTCTTCACCCAGCATGAGGTTGTATTGCTGGATTTGCGACCATAAGGTACGGTAAGAGATGCCCAGCGCCTTACAGGCCAGCGAGATTGAACCTTCCGAGTCAATGGTTTTAAGGGTGTTCAACATGCGCTGGTCCAGTTCAACAAACTGACCATCGTCTTTTTTCCAGCGGGCGGATACTTTTAAATTGAGCATTTGCGGATACAGGCATGTCGATTGCTTGCATTCTGACAGATTACAAAATGCAGGAGACAAGTAATCATGATGTTCAGCGTTACAAAACAATCGATTAATAAAATGACCCCGCTAGGGGTTTTCTTGAGCGGTTTCTTGCTGGTGAGCAATTTCTTCGCCAGCCCGGTTCTTGCAGCACCCGCCGAACTTGGCGCAGTCAAAGGCGATTTGACTGGCGGAGACCCGCTGGGTTCCATGCAGTGGCCTGACATGAAAGGCCAGTTCTTCGATGCCGATGCAAAAACCGTGTTTGATTCTCGCATCAAGGTCACGGTGCCCTTGTTCGCCGAAGATGCCATGAATGTGCCCGTGTCATTCGATGCTTCCGCACTCGGTAAGGTGAAAAAAATCGTGGTGCTGGTGGACAGAAACCCGATTCGAAAGGTGCTGGAGTTCATTCCCGAGAAAGCCAAGCCTGCCCTGAATTTTCGTTTCAAGTTGGAGCAAGCCAGCCCCATTCGCGTTGCAGCCCTGACTGAAAATGGTGTGTGGCATGTGGGCTATGCCTTTATTGAAGCGTCTGGCGGGGGTTGCACCGTGCCTGGCGCAACACGGGCCGATGGCAGCTGGCCACAAACCTTGAACAAGGTGGCTGGCAAAATGTTTGATGCCAACCAGTTGCGGGATGACGCACGCCTGCGCGTGCAGGTGTCGCACCCCATGGACACGGGGTTGGTGGCCGGCGTGCCCGCCTTTTACATTGAAGAAATGATTTTGCAAGACAAGAACAAACAAGTACTGGCCAAGCTTTACCCCTTTGAGCCTGTGTCGGAGAACCCTTTGTTTTCGTTTGATTTTGACAAGAAACCGGTGGGCCCAATCAGCCTGGTAGGGCGCGACAACAACGGCAACCGAATTGATGCAAAGGTTACCCAATGAATCTGTTTAAAGCTGTGCGCGCGATATTTGCCGCATCCACGTTCATTGTTCTTGTTGCCCCTGCGCTGGCTGAGCTGCCCAATGTTGCCAAACCAACACCTGACAAAGCTACCCTTGATTACGGTTTGAAAGCCACCAAACTGGCGGGTGGCTGGTATGTGATTGCGGGTGCGAACGATGACTTTTCTCAGGCCAATGGCTGCAACATCATCAACACCGGTTTTTACATGGACGACTCAGGGGTGTACGTCATCAACACCGGAACCTCGCGTATTTATGGCGAGCAACAGCGGACCTTGATCAACTCGGTCAGCAAGAACAAACCAGTGAAGCAGGTGGTGGCACTGAACCTTCACCCGGATTATTTTTTGGGCAATCAGGCTTACCCGAAAGAGGCGCTTGCCGCCACGAAGTTGACCATGCAAGGCATCAAAGCCGAAGCGGCTTTGTATGAAACCAACTTGTACCGTTTGTGTGGCGACTGGATGAAGGGCACTGAAAGCGTATTTCCCGTGCAAACCATACTGCCGGGCAACTTCAATAAACTGGGCGATAAGACAATTCAAACCCTTGAATTGAAAGGTCACACCGATTCGGACCTGGTGTTATTTGACCCGGAAAGCAAAGTGATGTGGGCCGGTGGCCTGGTGTTTTACAAGCGTATTGTGACCACCCCGCATGCCCAGCTGAAACCGTGGATAGAAAGCCTGAAAACACTGCAAGCCATGAAGCCCAAGGTGGTGGTGCCCAGCCACGGCCCCTTGAGTTGGGGAACTGAGGCCATTGACCAAACCCTGGATTACTTGAGTTGGCTGGACAAACGACTGACCGACGCGGCCAATATGGGCGAGGAAATGAATGATGTGATGAAGAAAGGTGCCCCCGAGCGATTCCGAAACTTTGCAGCCTACCCGGCTGAGTTTTACCGCAATGTGACCAATTTGTACCCTTTGTATGAAAAGCAGGCTTTGGGCGGTTTTTGAGCGGAGAGCATAAGGGTTAACGCTGTACCAAGTGTGTCAAAAAGGGACAGTTTGTGTGTTGCTGAACAGGTGAGCTGTTGCAATGTCACAAAACTGTCTCTTTTTTTGCTTATCGCGATCAATGAAATCACTCTAATGAGGGTGTTTTTGTAACACACTGATTTTATTGAATAAAAAATTTATTTAGATGAAATATTCTACTTGGCATGAAGCTTGCGCTAGGTTTCTGTGGGTAGCCCCGACTCTGCAAACGAGGGGCGAGAACCTCAAAGTAACGGATGATGAGAGGAGAAACAAATAATGCGCAAAACTCTGCTTAGCGCGATGGTAGCAACCGCACTGGCGATTCCCGCAGTGGCTTCGGCCAATGTGACAGACGCAATGATTCAAAACGATGCCAAATCCACAGGCGACGTATTGTCCTGGGGTATTGGTACAGAGGGTCAGCGTTACAGCCCATTGAAAGACATCAACGTATCGAACGTGGGCAAGCTGGTTCCAGCGTGGTCATTCTCGTTCGGTGGTGAAAAGCAGCGTGGCCAGGAAAGCCAGCCGCTGATTCACAACGGCAAGATGTTTGTCACCGGTTCCTATTCACGCATTTACGCACTGGATGCTTCGACAGGTGAAAAGCTGTGGAAATATGAGCACCGCCTGCCAGAAGGCATTATGCCTTGCTGCGACGTGGTGAACCGCGGTGCCGCCCTGTATGACAACCTGGTGATTTTCTCGACACTGGATGCCCAGTTGATCGCCCTGGACCAGAACACCGGCAAGGTGGTGTGGAAAGACAAGATTGACGACTATGCAGCGGGTTACTCCAACACTGCTGCACCCATCATCGCCAATGGTTTGGTGCTGACAGGTGTATCGGGTGGCGAATTCGGTGTAGTGGGTCGTGTTGAAGCACGCAATGCCAAGACTGGTGAAATGGTATGGCTGCGTCCAACCGTTGAAGGCCACATGGGTTATACATGGGACAAAGACGGCAACAAGAAGGAAGCTGGAATTTCCGGTACCACCAATGCCACCTGGAAAGGCGACATGTGGAAAACCGGCGGTGCAGCAACCTGGCTGGGTGGCTCCTATGACAGCAAAACAGGTTTGGCTTACTTCGGTACTGGTAATCCAGCGCCTTGGAACAGCCACCTGCGCCCTGGCGACAACTTGTATTCCACATCCACAGTGGCAGTTGATGTAAAAACCGGCCAGATCAAGTGGCACTACCAGTCCACACCGAACGACGGTTGGGACTATGACGGTGTGAACGAGTTCGTGACCTTTGACATGAATGGCAAGCGTGTTGGTGCGAAAGCTGACCGCAACGGCTTCATGTACGTGAACGACGCCACCACCGGCAAGCTGGAAAATGCCTTCCCATTTGTGAAGAAAATCACATGGGCCAAGGGCATCGACATGAAGACAGGTCGCCCGATTTTCGACCCCGCCAACCGCCCTGGTGACCCCACCAAGATGGACGGCAAGAAAGGCGAAACAGTGTTCTCCGCCCCTTCATTCCTGGGTGGCAAGAACCAGCAGCCAATGGCCTACAGCCCTGACACAGGTCTGTTCTATGTTCCTGCCAACGAGTGGGGCATGGAAATCTGGAACGAGCCAATCACCTACAAGAAGGGTGCGGCTTACCTGGGCGCCGGTTTCACCATCAAGACTTTGCCTGGCTTTGACTACATCGGCGCACTGCGTGCGATGAACCCCAAGACCGGCAAGATCGAATGGGAAATCACCAACAACGCGCCTCTGTGGGGTGGTGTTCTGACGACCGGCGGTAACCTGGTGTTCTGGGGTACTCCAGAAGGTTTCCTGAAGGCGGCGGATGCCAAAACCGGTAAGGAAGTCTGGAAGTTCCAGACGGGTTCAGGCGTGGTTGCTCCTCCCGTAACCTGGAAAGGCAAAGACGGTCAGCAGTACGTGGCTGTTGTGTCTGGTTGGGGCGGTGCCGTTCCCCTGTGGGGCGGTGATGTAGCCAGCAAGGTGAACTACCTTGAACAAGGTGGTTCCGTGTGGGTATTCAAGCTGATGAAGTAATCAGTTTGTGAAGTACACCAAACTGCCCCTTGTGGGGTGGTTTGGTGAGTAGTGAAGTAGTAGAGCGTTTTAGAAGTGTTGTCATTTTCACCCCCAAGTTTTCTGCCTGCTCCGCAGGGAACTTATTGACGCAAACGGTTTGATCAAATTGCTCCTTGGGACCTTTTTCCGGCATTGATTGGGAGCTGGAAAAAGTTGTGGCGGTTTGAGAGTCTCCTAAACGAATGCGTCTTTTCTGCCCGGCCTGGTGCCGGGCATTTTTTCGTCTACAGCTTTTAGAACTTGTACGACACCTGACCAGAAAGAATGAATGCATCACCTTCAGCAGTACCCAGTACTCGCGTTTGCTGACCTGCAGCAGGGTTTCCTTCGGTGCTGTCAATTTTCGCTTTGTCGGGCATCACGTACTGAAAGGCCACATCAAAGGTGGTGGCTTTGTCGAACTTGTACTGTGAGCCCACTGCAAAAGTAATGCGGTTTTCATCGGGCAAGCGCACTTTGCGACGCTCATCGGGCACCGGTGTGATGTCGTACGCCAAACCGGCTTTCAGGTTGATGGTGTCGCTGTATTTGTAAATACCGCCCACCGCAAAACGCCAGCTGTTTTTCCATTCGTAGTCTTGCACTGTCAATGGCGCAGCACCTGCTGGGGCGTTCTGGCGCTGAAAATCCAGCTTTTGAATCGTGCTCCATTCAGTCCAGGTGGCGTCGGTCAACAGTTGCCACTTGGGTGTCAGCTCAGTCACCGATGAAATGGCCAGCGAGGCAGGCAGTCGGATCTTGGAAGTGAGTTCACTGTTGGCGAAAAGAGCCGCAACTGCCGGTGCAACATTGTCGAAGGTGACATTGCCTTCCAGGTCTTGCTCAATTGCTGAGCGGTAGGCAACACCCACACGTGTCGCAGGCGTTACCTGACCCATCACGCCCAGGTTAAAGCCGTAACCCCAACCATCGCCGGCAATGGTGGTCAACCCTTCAGTACCGCCAAATGGCGCGTAGTTGATTTGTGAACTGAGCTTGGCATCCAGCTTTTGTGCAGATACACCCGCGCCCACTGACCATTGTTCATTGACTTTGTACGACGCGGAGGGGTTGATGTTGACTGATTTGATGTCAGAAGTAACACCCTGAAAGCGACCGTACCAATCGGGCTGGAAATCGGTTTTCAGACCAAAGGGAGTGGCCACAGACAGGCCAAAGTTGATGCGGTCATTGAAAGGCACAACAAGGTGAAAGTTGGGGATATAGCCTTCATCGCCAAACTCGCCTGTGCTGCTGCCCAAGGGGCGACCTGGTGCGGCGGTGCTGCCTTCGTTGTTGACCTCGCCGTTCAGGTCAATGTAATGCCCGCCCAACACCACCTGGCGTTCTTTCAGGCGGCTCATGCTGGCTGGGTTAAACCAGGCTGCGCTGGCGTCTTCGCCAATGGCTGCTTTGCCTGCATAAGCCACACCAGCACCGCTGGCGTTTTGTTCAAGCAGGGCAAACCCGGCTGCTTGGGCGGTACCCGCAATAGTCAAGCTTGCGATGGCCGCGCAAATCGTTTTGATTTGAAAAGGGGATTGTTTCATGTCGTCCTCGTGGGTCCGTTTGTAAGAATGGATGTGTACGAGGGGTATTGTAGGTAAAAATACGAACGGTCGTGCTTATAAAATATAGAGTTATTCTCTATAAAATCTATTCAAAAATAGTATTTTATTGATTCAACGGCACTGCTGCACCACTTTGCGAGAACTTCCAGGTGGCGACAATCAGCATGGCCACAGTTGCACCCACAAGAACCAAGGTGGCAAACATCAAGCCAAATTCTGCGTGGCTGCTGAAGGCGTGGCGAAGCAGGTCCACACAGTAAGAAAATGGATTGACCAAGGCTACCCAGCGCGCCAGTGCGGGCATGGGGTCGATGGGGTACAAAGCGCCACTGAAAAAGAACACCGGAAAAATCACGAAATTCATCATGACAGCAAAACCATCAATGCTTTTTGCAAAAGTACCGCACAGTACACCCAAGGCAGCACAGGCCAAAGCAGCCAAGGCGGCTCCGGGCAGCAGCACGTGCAGTTGTGGCCACAAGGTGCGGCCAACCCAAGGCAGTATTTCCTGCAAATCAAACCCGAGAGGAAACAGCAAGGTGTACAGGCCTTCAAGAGCCAGCAGCAGGGCGATCAACAGGCCCATTTGCACCAATGCGCCAATGGCTGCACCCAGTGTTTTTGCGATCAGTATGTGATGGGTTTTGACTGGGGCGGTCACCAGCAAGCGCATGGTGCCTGCGTCTTTGTCCAGCGCAATGCTCAGGCCACCCACCATGCCGCCAAACAGCAGTGTCATGCCCACAATGCCAGGCAGCAAACGTGCGGTGTAATCACCACCAGCCAAGGCTTGCATGCCGCCACCAATAATCCACAACCACAGCACCGGGCGTACCATGGCTGCTGCCAGGCGGTCCCGTTGCTTCAACAGCTTTTGGCTTTCACGGCGTATCACCGCCCAGTAAAAATGCATCAACATCTCAGTGGGCTCCGCCATTCATTTTCCACACAAACCAGTCAGCCAGGGTGGCTGTGCGCACGCTGGTTACACTTTGGTCGGGCAATTCATCCAGCGCTTGCGCGGGTGTACCAAGCCAATTCAATTCGCCTTGGTGGAGAAACCCCACCCGGTCGCAGCTGTTGGCCTCGTCCATTAAATGCGTTGCGATAAAAATGGTCAGCCCGTCGATGGCCTGCAAGGTTTTCAGGGTTTGCCACACACTGTTCTTCGACGGTACGTCCAGTGCGGTGGTGGGTTCGTCGAGTATAAGAACCCCGGGTTTGTGCACCATGGCGCGCGCAATGTCCACCAGTCTTTTTTGTCCACCTGAAAGGCTTCCCACGGTGCGGTTTAACCAGGCCTGAATTGGAAAAATGGTGTACAAGTGTGCCAGGTTTGCTTTGGCTTGCGTTTTGTTCAAACCTTGCAGGCCTGCCGCAAACAGCAGGTTTTCCTCCACGGTCATGAAGCGGTCCAGTGACACCGATTGAAATACAAAGCCCAGGTTTTTGCGGGCCAGGTCGGCTGCCCTGCGGGTGCTGTAACCCAGCACCGAGAGCTCACCCTGGTCGGGTGTGATCAGGCCGGCTATCAAGCTGATGAGTGTGGTTTTTCCTGCGCCGTTGGGGCCCAGCAGGCCAAACATTTCGCCTGCGTTCAAATCTAGGCTGACATTGCTCAGTGCCCGCCGTTCTCCCCAGGAGAATGAAAGGCCCTGTGCGTGCAGGCGGATGGTGGTGTCGGTTGCGGTGTTGTTGGTGTTCAAGAGCCGTTTTTGCTGAGGTGCAAGCTGTTGTGATCGCTGCGATACCATACCACGGGCACCTCGGCGGTGTCGGCCAATGCTTGCTGTTCGGGCTTTTGAACTTTCAGGTAGTTGTTGGGGTTGTCGCGCCTCTGGGCTGCATCGACGAACGCGATTACTTTTTCATGATCGGGCGATTTGCGGCACACCGGGTCGGCGTTGGTGGCGTCGCCGGTGATCAGGTAGGCCTGGCAGCGGCAACCGCCGTAATCCTTGGTTTTGTCGGGGCAGGTGCGGCAGGGGTCTTTCATCCAGGCATCGCCACGGTAGCGGGTGAAACCATCGCTTTCATACCAAATGTGTTCAACCGTGCTGGTTTTTACATTTGGAAATTCAAAGCCCGGCAACATGCGCGCGGCTTGGCAAGGCAGCGCGGTGCCATCTGGGCTGATGCTGAGAAATACATTGCCCCAGCCGCTCATGCAGGGCTTGGGGGTTTTCTCGAAGTAATCGGGCACCACGAATAACAGCTTCATGCTGTTGCCCAGTTTTTCGCGCCATGCGGCCACACGTTCTTCGGCGTGCTTTAACTGTTCGTGGGTTGGAATCAGGGCTGCTTTGTTTTTAAAGGCCCAGCCGTAGTATTGGGTATTGGCCAACTCAAGGTATTCAACGCCCAGCTTCACCGCCAACTCGATGATTGAATCAATGTGATCCAGATTCAGCCGGTGCAGCACCACGTTCAGCACCATGGGCCAACCAGCCGCTTTTACAGCGGTGGCAATTTCCAGCTTCCTGGCAAAGGTTTTTGTGTCGCTGAGTGCATCGTTTGCGGCCTGGGTTGCGTCTTGAAAACTCACTTGAATATGGTCAAGGCCGGCGGCTTTCAAGGCATCCAGCCGTGCGGGTTTCAGGCCGATGCCTGAGGTGATCAAGTTGGTGTAATAGCCCAGTTCATGCCCATAAGCCACCAGTTCTTCAAGGTCTTCGCGCAGCAGCGGCTCACCACCCGAGAAGCCCAACTGAACCGCGCCCAGCGCGCGGGCCTGTTTCATGGTGTCTTTCCACTCGGCGGTGCTCATTTCATTGGTGTTGGTTTTGTAATCAACAGGGTTGTAACAAAACACGCAGTGCAGCGGGCAGCGGTAAGTCAGTTCAGCCAACAGCCAAAGGGGGCCAGCAGGTCGTGTGTTGTTGTCGCCAGGGCCTGTCATGCGTCCAGCCAGTTTCGGCGTGTGGCTTCCTGCAGCATGCTGCGCACATCGGCTTCCAGTCCGCTTGCGTTGAACTTGGCTTCAAGCGCCGCAACAATGTCATTCACCGTTCGGCTGCCATCGCACAACAGTAAAATTTCACTGGCCGATTGGTTCAGTTTCACCATGCCCTCGGGGTACAGCAGCACATGGGTTTTTTGCGCCTCTTCGTATTGCAGGCGAAACAAGCGGTTCAGTTTCGGGTGTTCCGGCAGGCTTGGAATGGTCTCGGTGTTCATTGTTTTTTCTGTTCTGTTTTGGCGGGTTTGTCGGGGTAAGACAGCGCAATCGCGTCTGACATGCTCCACAACACGTCCAGTTTAAATTGCAAAATTTCAAGCGCGCGTTCCTGCTGTGCGCGGGTCTTGAAATAATTCAGCGTTACTTCAAGGCCATGCTCCACATCACGTTGGGCCAGGCTGATTCGTGAGCGAAAGTAATTCAAACCTTCAGGTGCCACCCACTTGTAGTCTTTGGGCCAGTTGCTCAAGCGCTGCTTGTGAATTTCCGGTGCAAACATTTCAGTCAGCGACGAGCACACCGCCTCTTGCCAGGGCGCGCGGCGTGCAAAATTCACATAAGCGTCTACGGCAAAGCGCACACCGGGCAGCACCAGCTGCTGGCCCCACAGCACTTCGCGGTCGATGCCCACGGCTTCGCCCAAGCGGCTCCAGGCTTCAATGCCGCCAGCATTGCCTTCCCAGCCATCGTGGTCAAGAATGCGTTGCACCCAACGGCGGCGGGTTTCTCGGTCGTCACAATTGGCCATGACGGCTGCGTCTTTCTGCGGAATGCACACCTGGTAATAAAAGCGGTTGGCCACCCAGCCGCGAAGTTGTTCACGGCTCAGTTTGCCTTCGCGCATGGCCACATTGAATGGGTGGTGAATGTGGTAGCGGTCGCCCTTGGCGCGCAAGCGTTCTTCGAACTCTTTTTTGCTCCAGGCTTTGTTGCTGCTCATGCAAGAATCTCCATGCCGTCGTAGGACACTTCAATTCTATTCTCGGCCAGAATGGCGCGCTCGTCGCCATGCTCGTACAAAATCGGGTTGGTGTTGTTGATGTGAATCAGGATTTTGCGCTGGTTTTCAAACTGGCGCAGCTGGCTGATCATGCCTGAGCCCCGTTTGCCCGGCTTGTCAGTTTGAGGTAAATGACCCATGTCGGCAGCCAGTTTTTGCGAGAAACCTTGTGTGATCATTTCATCTTCGGTCCAGAAGGTGCCGTCTACCATCAACACATCGGCTTGTTGCATATAGGGCAGAATGTCGGGCGTAATTTCTCCAAGTCCAGGGGCGTAAAACACTTTTTTGCCAGTGTTGGTGTCTTCAATCAACAAACCGATGTTGTCGCCACGGCGTTGGGCGTAGCGGCTGGGGGAGTAGGGGGGGGCTTTGCTGATCAGCGGGATTGATTTGATCTTGATGCTGTCCAGCGGGCTGATTGAGAAAAATTCATCGCATTCGGTACACAGTGGAGTCCACTTCACACCGCAATAAAACCCAAGCGTAGGCACCAAGGGTAAACCGTTGGTCAGGTCTTCCCACACAGCGGGGGTGGTGAACAGGCGCATGGGTGTTTTCCCTTCGCGCATCATCAACAGGCCGGTGGTGTGGTCAATTTGCGCGTCCATCAAAATGACGGCAGAGATGCCCGTGTCGCGTGGGCCACGGTTGGGTTGCAGTTCAGGGGTACTTTTGATTTGAGTGAGTATATCGGGCGATGCATTCACCAATATCCAGTTCGCAGACCCGTCGGATATTGCGATCGACGACTGGGTGCGCGCGGTGTACCCGGGCGCTTTGGCCCGAACAGCCTGGCAGTTGGTGCAGTTGCAGTTCCACTGTGGGAACCCTCCGCCTGCTGCGGAACCCAGAACTTTGATTTTCATAGTTGCTTTTTTCAGGGGTAAAAAAAACCCCGCTAGCCTCAAAGGCTATCCGGGGCTGTGCGAACCGTCAAATTAACGGTTGGCGATGTACATGGTGATTTCGAAACCGAAACGCATGTCAACGAATGATGGTGTAGTCCACTGCATGAAATATCCTCCTTTTGCTTTATTAAAATGCACCTTGGCACATGGCTTGGGTGAAGAACTTGGCTTGCGCCGGTTTGTTTGTCCTCAAGGTTTAAATAGCAATTCCTGTGCCTTGCGGGCCTGCATGTCGGTATTTTTACAATGTGGGAAATGAGTGTTTGCCAAGGTGTTTTGAATGTTCAAACTGTTGCAGTTTGAAACACCATGCAAAAAGGCGCGAACCTTTTGAGTTCGCGCCTTAGGACAATCGTTAACGGAGGGTGGTTAACGATCAGAAGAACAGGATTGCACCTACGGCGATGGTGTTGGACTCGCCTTTTGCTGCAGGAGCGCCCAACTGGTAGGTTTGTTCATTGGTGATGTACTCGCCAGCGATGGTCAGACTTGGAGTCAGGTTATGGTAAACGCCCAGAACCATCTGGTTTGTTTCTTCAAGCATGATGGCATTTGCGGCTCGATCACCGGCTGTGGAATCAAGTGTCGATGAGCCATAGTTAATACCAAACTTGGTGTTGCCAACTTTGTAGGTTGCTTGTACCAAGTATCCGTCTGAATCACGCTCAGCACCAGCGGCGTCACGACCACCAAAACCAATCAGTGTGGTTCCCAAGCCTTCGCCAGTGAAGTAGTTACCAGTCAGTGCCAGCGCACCGAGATTAACCGTGCCACCTACTTCGAAGCCGGTGAGGTCAGAGTCTGGAGCGGCAGCAACGCCGGACTGGGATTGATTAATCAAGGCTGCCCACAATTTGCCTTTGTCGCCAAGGCTATAGGAGGCCAATGCTTGCATGCCTGGAGAATCATTCTCTTGGGCTGTGGCACCGTTGAGGTCCTTTGGCTGGAAAACACCGCCTGACAACGTCAGGTTACCGATTGCAGGTGCAGTGTAAGTGATCTGTGGCTGGAATTCAGTGTAAATATAACCCGATCCGATGCCGCCCAAGGTTGTATTCAATGCACCGTTGTACCCTGAACCACCGCCAACCGCCAACAGAGACATGTCGTTCAGAATCGCATTTTGACCAAATAGACCGATGTCGCGACCAGCCTTGATCGTACCCATTGATTCGTTTCCGAATTGCAAGAACACGCGACGCTGATCGCCCACGTTTTGACCCACGCCACCAGCAGCTCCGTTGTTGTTAGTGGTACCCGGGTCAATGGAGATTACGGCTTTGAGGTCATATCCTGCTTGTTTGGTGGATGCTGTGAAAATGATGAAGCCAGGTAGCAAACCGTTTTGAATTGATGTCTGGTCTTGACCAGTTCCTGCACCACCGCAAAGACCCAATGCGCCACTGGCAACTGCACCGGCGTTGTCGCAACTGGTTGTGTTGTAGTACGCGTTTACTGAACCTGAAAGGTCCATTTCCCATTCGCCAGCCTTGAAGCCGATTGCGTGTGCCGAAGTCCCCATTGCTGCCAAGATGGAAGCTGCTACTAATTTTTTGCTGATCATAAGATCAACCCTCCAGTTTTAGTTTTTAAAGGTTGTTGCTTGTTTGTCTTCTAAAGCTCGCCAGCACACCGCAGAGTAGAACTGGCTTGAAGGGACTAGGGCAAAAGACATGCCAGTATTTAAGCTATTGATTTTATTGAATTAAATAAAAATGTAGGGCTTTTGATGACAGGGTGAAGCAGTGCAGTTGCTTTGCGTCAGGCGGTACGCTTTGAAACAGAATTGTGTGCGGCTGGAGCAAGTGAATGACAGTTTTGTGACAACTGTTCAGTTGGTTTGTGCCAAAAAAAACCACCCTGCAGTGGGGTGGTTTTTTAAAGGCAAAGAGTTGTTTGTTAAACGCGATTTTTTACTTTGAATTCAAGCGCCGGTAAATTGTGTTTCTGGAAATACCCAGCATTCTTGCTGCTGCGCTGACATTGCCCCTGCAGGTTTCCAGCGCATCTTGAATGGCACGTGATTCAAGGTCGTCCAAATTGATTGGATTTTCAACTTGAGCCCTTGCAGTGGCCTGTCGTGAACCCAGGTAACCTTGCGCCCTTGCATCATGGGCGCGGGTGTCGTAGCTGTCTTCTTTGAAGCGCGGTGGCTGCGGCAGTGTACCCATCTGATTTTCCCGGCTGGCGGGTTTTGTACTGTGCGTCCAGCTGTCGAACCGACCTTCCCTGAACTTGCTGAATGTTTGGTCCAGGCCATTGCCTTTGGGCGTGGCCCCTGGCCGCTGGTGAACCTGCACTTCAAATGTGCTTGGTTTGCTTCTTGCCGGGAACGCCGGCGCATTGCTGTGAACCTGTGCCGCGATTTTGTTTTGCACTGAAAAATTACTGCGCACGCTGAACTGTGGGCGTGTGTTTGCTGTTGGTGTTGTTGCACGCGGGTGTTGTTGACGCCCCTCTGTTTCAACAGGTTCTTGCTCCACTGGCCTGGTGGTGTTGTCCAGTCGCAATGCACGCCATTCGTCGAGGAAGTCATCGGGCAGATGGTCCCACTCAATCGTTTCTGCTTCATCCGTCATCACGCTGGCGGTGCGCAAAATATTGGTCAGTTGGCGAATATTGCCCGGCCATGCGTGCGTGGTGAATGCTTTCATCACTTCGCCAGACACACGAATGCGCGGGTTGTGCGATTCATTTTCCAGAATGCGCTGAATGATTTTTTGTAGGTCAGTGCGCTCGCGCAAGGCGGGAAGACGAACGACCAAGCCATGAAGCCGGTAGTACAAGTCTTCGCGGAACTGTCCCGCGGCGATTTGATCGCGCAAGTTACGGTGCGTGGCGCAAATCACTTGCAAATTCACAGGAATGCTCTTCTGGCTGCCCAGTGGCGTCACCACCCTTTCTTGCAATACCCGCAGCAATCTTGCTTGCAGTGAAATTGGCATGTCACCGATTTCGTCAAGAAACAGGGTACCGCCGTTGGCTTGTAGAATTCGGCCTTGCGAACCCTTCTTTTTTGCGCCAGTGAATGCACCGTCTTCGTATCCAAACAACTCGGATTCAATCAGCGTTTCTGGAATGGATGCGCAATTCACCGCAACAAAAGGCTTGTCGTGTCTTGGCGAATCGTTGTGTATGGCCTGCGCAAGAATCTCCTTGCCAGTGCCAGTTTCTCCCAGAATCAAAATGGGAATGTCCTTGTCAATCACCTTGCCCACTTTCTCGATGATCTTGGCCACTTGCGGGTCGCCTGTGTTCAGGTATTTCAGGCTGGACAGGTGATGACTTTTTTGACAGGTGGTGTTTGCTTTTTGCGTGGCTGGTGCCTGGTTTTGTAGCACAGCCGCATCGGAATTGTTTTTCACCAAGCCCACAGAGTCAAAAATTCTGCCTCGGCCTACACTGCCCAAGCTGGCACGTGCGGTAACCTGGTTGCCATTGTGCAAACACAGAATGAGCGGAATGGGGTTACAGGTGCGGTAGTGGTCGATCAAGGCCGACAAAGGCATGCCAAAAAGAGAACTGAAGGTGTGGCTTTTCAGTGCATTGGCTGACATGCCAAATTGCACCATGGCTGCACGATTGGCAGCCAGAAACTTACCCGCTGGCGAGAAGGCTGCTGCGCCTTCCACAACCGAACCCAGAAACTCGCCACGCTGGTGAAATTGAACAATAATTGCGTCTTGAAACGAGCTGTTGAACAAATGGTTTTCAATCATTTGCGCGGACATACGCACCAGGCCCATGGTATGGCGGTGGTAGCTGCGATAGTCGCCCGTTACATCAAGCACGCCAATCGCCACACCGTTTGGGTCAAAGATGGGGGCGGCTGAACAGGTCAGAAAACGGTTCACATCCAGAAAGTGATCTTGCCCGTGAACAACAGTGGGCAATTCCTCAATCAGTGCGGTGCCAATGGCATTGGTGCCTTTGTGTTCCTCACTCCAGGTGACGCCGGGAGCCAAGGCTACTTTCTGGGCTTTCACCAAAAAATCATCGTCGCCCAGCGATTCAATAATGGTTCCGCTGGCATCGGTCAACAACACCATGCTGTGGGTGTTAACCACTTGCTCGTACAGGGTTTCCATGAAGGGCAAAGCGCACGATTTTAACCGGTTGTTTTTCTCGATCAATTCTTTCAGTGAACTGCTGGGCGGTGGGGCCATGTCCACTTTGGAAGTGGTGTCCAAACCAGCAGCCGTTGAACGCTGATGCGCACGCCGAATGAATTCGAGGTGTCCTTCCGTGCCCGGGTCGATCAATTCAATCACTTGGGCGTTGGATGCGAGGCTGCCGCCATCCCGCTCGGATAAGAATGCCATCCATGTCTCCTGCTTCTTGTGGTGCTGCGTTTTATAAGTATGGTTTTGGGTGCAACTTGAAGCGCTGAATGTTTTTGCTTGTATTGATATTTCAGCTGCTATGTTGCCCAATGCAAGCACTGTGCCAACTCAATCCAATGTGTTTCAGAATGAAACACATTTTGATAAAAAGTAGCACAGATCAGGAAGCCGCACCATAGAGTTCGCGATTTGTCACAATTGGTAAAACTAATTCACAAATCCAAATGAATAGGGTGGCATGGGGATTGCAGTAGCTACCCTGTGTTGAATCATTCTTAGAAATACAGGAGTTGTGATGTTAGTTCGTAAAGCCCTTGTGGCAACCATTTTTTCAATTGCTGCTTCAGTGGCATTGGCTCACGGTGATGTAACCCCGCAGGTTGTGGATGTGTCCACGCTCAAGCCATTGGGCGATGACATGCTGGAAACCAATCCGTATGTTGGTGACAAGGAAGCCATTCGTGTGGGCAGCTCAGCCTACAACCAGAACTGCGCCCGGTGCCATGGCCTTGAGGCGGTGAGTGGGGGAATTTCTCCAGACTTGCGCAAAATGAACACTGAGTGCGATTCTTTTGCGGGCAAGAAAGCCAAGGAGCAATGCAAGGTGGAAATTGACACCTACTACCGCAATTCGGTACTGGGCGGCAAAGTTCGTGGTGACCGCGTCTACATGCCTGCGTTTGCGGGTATTTTGAGTCAGGAAGCCATTTGGGCCATCAAGGCGTATGTTGAAACCCGGAAGTACGAATAACTCGACATATGGGCATGTGGGGCGGGTCCGTTGTTTGAAACAACAGGCCCCTCCTGTCTGTTTCAGTATCCATTCAAAATAAAAAGTGCATCCAAGGCACGGCTTTCAGGAGACCTTATGAAGAATTCGTTCAATCCAATGTGTAAATTACCTTTGATCAAATGGTTTGGTGCTGTTGCGCTGGGCTTTTCCTTGCAGCTTGGCGCTGCCGCACAAGAGTTAAGTGACTGGGCCAAGGTGCAGGCCTCTGGCGTGTTGACTGTGGCGGTGTACAACTACCTGGCACCTTATTCACATGAAGGCAAAGGCATTGACGTGGACATTGCCAAAGCCTTGGCGGCCAAGCTGGGTTTGGGCTTGCGGGTGCGCGCTTTTACTGAGGATGAAGAGTTCTCCGACGACATTCGAAACATGGTGACGCGTGGCCATTACCTGGCAGGTGCGCCCGCCGATATTTTGATGCATGCACCCGTTGATGCTTACATTATGCAGAAGGAGGACCAGGCCCTGTTCTTTTCTCCTTACACCCGCGACGATATTTTCGTGGCACGTAATATCAAGAAACTGCCAACATTGGACAGCCTGAAACCGTTCTCGGAAACAGGCAACAAAATTGGCGCTGAAGCAGCAGCCCTCCCCAGCATCATGTTGGCTGGCGCCGATGGTGCCGCGTATGCAAACAATCTGGTGAACTTCAAGACGCCCAAAGAAGCGGTTGATGCCATGGTGAATGGCGAACTGGTGGCAGTCATGGCCACGCGTGCCGAGTTGGAGTGGGCGCTGCACCAGCACCCAGATAAAAAAGCAGATTATTTTGTGGCCAAAGTGCCGCACAATGCACTGCCACCCAAAGGTTGGGCTGTGGGCATGGCCACCAAGAAAAGCAACAAAGAGTTGGCTGAAAAACTGACAGTGGCCATGAATGAGTTGAAGGAAAGTGGTGAGCTGGAAAAGATTTTTTCCAATTATGGTGTGAAGTACATGAGACCTTGATTTGACCTGAATTCATTCTGGTTTATGTGTACTTAAAGCCCTGCGCAATCGCAGGGCTTTTTTGTTGCAACAAGTGTTCCATTTTGAAACAGCTGTGTTGCATCGGGAAAACCCCATGTGCAAAAACTCGGAAAAGTGTTGCCGAGAGCCGCTGAAATTTTCTTTTCAAGTTGGCAGGCTTATTGCATAAGAAGGCATGTATGTAGTGCCCAAAACAAATAACCAAAGAAGCGAGGAACAACGGGATGCAAAAATCTCTTCACATCACGCCTGACAAATGCACGGGCTGCCTTCAGTGTGAAATGGCGTGTAGCTATGAGAATTATCAGGTGTTCAACACCTCACTGTCACGAATTAAGGTATTCGACTTTCATCACACCGGCAAGAAAGTGCCTTACACCTGCACCCAGTGCGATGAGGCTTGGTGTTTGCATGCCTGCCCGGTTGAAGCCATCACCATGGACAAAACCAATGGCGTGAAAGTGGTGTCAGAAGACACCTGCGTGGGTTGCAAAGTGTGCACAATCGCCTGCCCGTTTGGCACGGTGAACTATGTTCAGGAAACCGGCAAGGTTCAAAAGTGCGACCTGTGCGGCGGCGACCCCGCCTGTGCAACTGCCTGCCCAACCGGCGCAATCACTTTTGTGGATTCCAACTGGACTGGTTTGGACAAAATGAAGCAGTGGGCCGAGAAGCTGAGCAACCAGGCTCACGCGTAACTCGTTGACCATTGAATAGAACAGAGAGAAGGGAGTAATACAAATGGCATGGACCGGTAAAGTACTGCGCGTGAACCTGACAGCAGGCACCTGCACCAGCGAAGACTTGAGAATGGATTGGGCGAAAAGCTACCTTGGCCAGCGTGGTTTGGCCACCAAGTACTTTGTGGAAGAAGTGAATGCGAAAGTGGATCCACTTTCGCCCGAAAACAAGATTATTTATGCAACAGGCCCGCTGACAGGCACCATGGCCTCCACTGGCGGCCGCTATTCAGTGATCACCAAGGGCCCGCTGACTGGCGCAATTGCCTGCTCAAATTCAGGTGGCTACTTTGGCAATGAATTGAAGAGTGCTGGTTGGGACATGGTGATCATGGAAGGCAAATCGCCCAAGCCTGTGTACCTGCTAATTGAAAATGAAAGTGCGAAATTGATGGATGCTTCTGATCTGTGGGGCAAGAGCGTGTGGGACACCGAGCCTGCCATCAAAACCAAACACCAGGACCCGCTGATGCGTGTGTGCTCAATCGGCAAGGCCGGTGAGAACCAGGTGCTGTATGCAGCCATTGTGAACGACTTGCACCGCGCGGCTGGCCGTTCAGGCGTTGGCGCTGTGATGGGTTCCAAGAACGTGAAAGCAATCGCAGTGCGTGGCACCAAGGGCGTTGGCAATATTTCCAACCCCAAGGAATTCATGAAGGTGACTTACGAGAAGAAAAAAATTCTCGCTGAGAACGCCGTGACCGGTACTGGCCTGCCCACCTACGGCACCCAGGTCTTGATGAACGTGATCAACGAGATGGGTGCCATGCCCACCAACAATCACCGCGATGTTATTTTTGATGGCGCCAAAGACATTTCTGGCGAGAAAATGCACGAGCCCCGCAAAACCGATGGCAAGGCCAACCTGGTCACCAACCAGGCCTGTTTTGGTTGCACCATTGCTTGCGGACGCATTTCCAAAATTGACGAAACCCACTTCACCGTAGAAAACAAGCCGCAGTACCATGGTGCATCTGGCGGTTTGGAATACGAAGCAGCCTGGGCTTTGGGTTCATCGAACGGTGTGAACGATCTGGAAGCACTCACGTATGTGAACTTTCTGTGCAACGAGCATGGCATTGATCCGATTTCTTTGGGCGCCACTGTTTCAGCCGTGATGGAATTGTATGAAATGGGCGTGTTGACTGAAGCGCAATTGGGCTGCAAGGCGCCATTTGGTTCCGCGCAAGCATTGGTGAAGCTCAGTGAAGACACGTGCAATGGCGAAGGTTTTGGCATTGAAATTGGCCAGGGCTCCAAGCGCTTGACGGCCAAGTATGGCCACCCCGAATTGTCGATGAGCGTAAAGGGTCAGGAATTCCCGGCCTACGACTCTCGCGGTATTCAGGGTATGGGTTTGGCGTATGCCACTTCCAACCGCGGTGCCTGCCACTTGCGTGGTTACACCGTGGCATCGGAAGTGCTGGGTATTCCGGTGAAAACCGACCCCTTGGTGACCGATGGAAAGCCAGCTTTGGTGAAAGCATTCCAGGATGCAACAGCCGTGTTCGACTCAGCCGGTATTTGCGTGTTCACCAGCTTTGCCTGGACGCTGGCTGATGTGCAACCACAGGTTGCTGCTGCATGTGGCGATGAGTTCGACATGGCGAATCTGGAAACCATGGGTGAACGCATCTGGAACATGGAACGCCAGTTCAACCTGGAAGCCGGTTTCACCAAGGCTGACGACGACCTGCCTGCACGTTTGAAGAAAGACGCAGCGAAAGTGGGTCCTGCCAAAGGCCTGGTCAACGGCATCGACAAAATGCTGCCTGAGTACTTCGAGCTGCGTGGCTGGGACACCGAGGGTCGCCCAACTTCAGCAACACTGGAGCGCTTGGGGCTATGACTGTAACCACTCCAACACGGCACGTTATCTTGGGTAACGGGCCTGCGGGGGTGGTCGCTGCCGAGCAAATTCGCAAGCAGCGGCCACGCGATTCAATCGTGATGGTGGGTGCCGAACCGGAACCCCCATACTCCCGTATGGCTATTCCATACCTGCTGATTGGCAAGGTGGGTGAAAAGGGCACTTACCTTCGCAAAGACCCCGACCATTTCAAGAAGCAGAATATTCAAGAAATTCGCGCACGCGCCACCAGGCTGGACACGGCAGGCAAGAAAGTTCACCTGGACAATGGCGATGTGCTTGAATACGACAAGCTGCTGATTGCCACTGGTGCGCGGCCAATTTCACCCCCCATTCCTGGGGTGAATTTGCCAGGCGTACACCCTTGCTGGACACTGGAAAATGCACGGCAAATTATCGAGCTGGCCAAGCCCGGCTCGCGCGTGTTGCAAATGGGTGCGGGTTTTATCGGCTGCATCATCATGGAAGCACTGGCCTTGCGCGGCGTGAAGTTGACTGTGGTTGAAATGGGCAACCGCATGGTGCCCCGCATGATGACTGAAGGTGCGGGTTCCATGATTCGCGACTGGTGTATCAAGAAAGGCGTGAATGTGCATTGTTCAACGAAAGTTGAAGCCATTGAAGTGGGTAGCCAGGCTCAACAGCAAAGTCTGATTGAGAAAATTGGCTCTGCGATTGGTTTCGGCACGGCAGTGGCTGCGAAAGACGGTGCACCTTTGCGTGCAAAACTTTCAAACGGTGAAGTGCTGGAAGTGGACTTGGTGATTTCTGCCACGGGTGTGAAACCCAACCTTGACTTTCTGGAAGGCAGTGGCTTGCAGGTGGATCAGGGCTTGCTGGTGGACGATCACATGCAAACCAATATTGCCGATGTGTACGCCGCTGGCGATGTAGCACAGGTTCGCGATTTCTCAACCGGTGAGAAAACCGTGAACATGATTCAACCGGCTGCGGCTGATGATGCACGCATTGCCGCCCAAAACATGATGGGGCAGGGCACACAAACACAAGGCAGTTTGGCGATGAACGTGCTGGATACTTTGGGTTTGATCGCTGCCTCGTTTGGGCAGTGGTGGGGTGCAGAGGGTGGGCAAAGCGTCGAGTTGCAAAACAAGGACGAATTTTCCTACATGCGTTTGGAATTTCTTGGCGATGTACTGATTGGTGCAACCAGTTTGGGGCTAACGAACCATGTTGGCGTCATGCGGGGTCTGATTCAGGGCAAAATCCACTTGGGCGAATGGAAAGACCATTTGCTCGAAGATCCAACCCGATTAATGGAAGCCTATCTGGCTTGCGCTCAGTCACAAAGTACATGGAAATTACCCTCAAGCTCTTTGCAACACTGACCGACTATTTGCCAACGAACCGCGTGGACAACGCGGTTCGCTTGCAGATAAAAGAGGGCAGCACCGTGCAACAAATCATTGACCAGTTTCATCTTCCGGAGAAGCTTACACACTTGGTACTTGTGAATGGTGTGTATGTGGACCCAGCCGATCGAGCCAGCAAAGTATTAACACCCGACGATGTGTTGGCCATTTGGCCTCCCATTGCGGGCGGTTAGTTTCGCATGGCCATTTTCAACACCGACAAAGCGCTGGATATGTCGTGCACCGAGCGCGAGTTGCGTCGCTGGGTGCACATGATTGCTGAACTCTTTCCGATGATTTCAGAGCAGGCGGACTATGCGGATTTTGAAGTGCAGGGTGGTACTGCGCGAATTGCCTGGAAAGAAATGCCAGACCGCGTGATTGCTTTGGTGCGTTTAAAACGCATGGAAGTGACGCTGGCGTTTTCTGATGGTGTGCCTGCTGATGCGAGGGCGCATTTCTCGAAGCAGTTTCAGATGCACACCTTGAGGGGTGGGGGCTGAGGCTGGCGGTTGGTGATTGATGATTGGTATTGGCGAGGCTTGTGTGTGGCAACGGTTGGCCTAAGCAATGCTTCTGATTCCGGCTTGATGCTTCTGGCTTGGGGCATGCGAAACGCTTAAGCGTCTTCGCATCGGTTCCTTTCGGAACCGCCCCGCGCTGCGAAGCCGCCGGGAAGCCTTGCAAAGCCGGCCAACCGTTGCCACACACAAGCCTCACCCACCCGCACCGCGCACCGCACACCGCAAGTCTCCGGCGCTAGAGGGTATGCACCTGAGCAAGCCAGATAAACGGGTATGCACCTGAGCACGCCAAACAATCGGCTATCTGCTCGCTTGGATGGTAAACAACTCAACGCCTCGGTCTTCGAACTTCGCAAAATCAATGCACTTGCTTGTTTCGCGAGTCACCGAATCCAACACACAAAGCATCCAGTTGTCGGGCGTCAATTCTGAATTGGCCAGTGAGATGGCAGGTACAGTCAACGGCGATTCAGGTGCCCAGCGATACCAGCCGTTCTCAAGCACTGCATTGGGTGCCGGGTCGATTCCTGCACCACTGCCTTTGACAAATGTTTCTTTCAATACCAGTTGTTCATCTTTCAGCTGCCAGTGTTCAACCCACTCGGTTTTTTCCACCGAGTGAGTCCAGCTCAGGGAAAACAGCAAACCTGCAAGGCAGGCCGCTGATTTCCCGGCGATGAATACACACAGGCTCATGCAGGCTGCAGCTTGCCTTTCACTGCGCGCACGTTGCGCCAAGCCAGGTAGCCAAACACCACAGACAGGGCAAAGCCGATTTCATCGGTGATGGGCAAGGCTGCAATAAGCGTGAACGATGCAACCATCGCCAGCACTCGCATCCACACCGGTAACTTCGCGCCCAAATAACCAATGACTGCCGCGCCCCACAGGCTGATCGCCAGCACTGTTTTAATCACGATGTAGATAACAGCAGGAATATAGCCAATTTCACTTGCAAGAGGGCCACCGTCCTGAAGCATCAATGAGGGGGTGTAAACCGCCATAAAAGGAATGACAAAACCTGCTGCAGCAATTTTCACCGCCTCCATGGAAATGGTCAGTCCGCGCTCTTTGGCGATCGGTGCGGCTGCAAAACAGGCCAATGCCACAGGGGGGGTCAGGTCGGCCAGAATGCCGAAATAGAACACGAACATGTGGCTGACAATCAAAGGTACACCAAGCTGTTCAAGCGCTGGGCCTGCAATGCTGGAGGTAATGATGTAATTGGGAATGGTTGGAATACCCATGCCCAATACAATACAGGTGAGCATGGTCAGCACCAGTGAAAGGAACAAACTATTTTCGCCCACGCTGACCACAAACTGACCGAATGTATTGGCTGCACCAGTCAGTGTCATGGTGCCGATGATAATACCCACCATGGCGCATGCCACACCCACAGGCAGAGCCGATTTTGCACCATCGGCCAGTGAATCACGGCAAGCAGCCAGGGTTTCCCGACCACCTTTTTTCAGAGCGTTCACAGCGATCAACGCAATGATTGCCCCCGCGATTACCCAAATGCCGAATTGCAGGAAAGCAGCACACACCACACCCAATCCAATCCAGAACAACACCCGAATTACGGTGTTTGGCAAGCCAATTGCGATGGATGCGCCCAGAATAAGTACCACAGTAAAGGCAAGGCCTACAGTGCCGGCAAACAAGGGCGTGTAGCCACCCACCAACAACCACACCAGTGCCACCAGGGGAATGACGAGGTACCACTGTTCTTTCACGGCTTTTAAAGGGGAAGGCAAGTCTTTTTTATCCAAGCCTTTCAAGCCATGTTTGCCGGCTTCCAGGTGCACCATCCAGAAGGCACCAAAGAAATACAGAATGGCCGGAATGATCGCTGCCTTCACAATTTCGGAATACGCCACACCCAGCGTTTCGGCCATGATGAAAGCCACTGCGCCCATGACCGGTGGCATCAACTGACCACCCATGGAGGCGGTGGATTCAACCCCGCCAGCGAAAGCGGCTCGGTAGCCGAATTTTTTCATCAAGGGAATTGTGAATTGACCAGTTGTAACCACGTTGGCCACGCCTGAACCTGAAATGGTACCCATGAGTGCCGAGGACACCACAGCCACTTTGGCAGCACCGCCCTGTGCGTGGCCCACCAGGCCCAGCGCGAAGTCGGTGAACAGCTTGATCATGCCAGCTTTTTCGAGAAAAGCACCAAACAAAATAAACAGGAAAATATACGATGCCGACACATAGGTCGGGATGCCATAAATACCTTCTGTGCCGTAGGCCATGTGTTCGATCACTTGGTGGAAGTCGTATCCCCGGTGGTCAAATGGCGCCGGCAGGTATTGGCCGAACAGGCAATAGGCGAAAAATGTGCCGCAAATAATCGGCAGGGCAGGGCCCATTAAAAGCCAGGTGGCCACAAACACAGTGGCAATGGCGATCACACCCAGGTAAATGTCCAATTCGGTGGGGTCGCCAGCGCGAATTAGCAAGGGTTCGTACTCTACCCATTGGTAGCCCGCTACTCCGAGCGCGGCCAAGGCCAGCACCCAGGCAATCGCCTTCACGGCAGCATTCTTGTTGATGGCAATCAAGGGAAATGAGAGCAGCAGCAAAAAGCCCACGTGGCACGCCCGTTGAACCTGACTGGGTAAATCAAACAAGTGTGCAGCTGTTGCAATCTGAAATGTCGAGAATAAAACAGCAATCCAGAAGAGCAGGCGGCCCTCAAATGAACGCGTGAACCCGGCGGATGTTGGGTCGTGAAAGCCAGAGTTGGCTTCTGTGGCTACGGCTGAATCGGGAGTATTGGACATAGACGAAAAGCCCTGAACGGGCCCACAAGGTAACTGAGGTTGAAAGCCACACCCCGGCGGGGTGTGGCAGGTGCTACTTGCTAATTGCTTCGCAGGTTTGCCTGCTTACTTGATCAAACCTTTTTCGCGGTAAAACTTTTCTGCACCGGGGTGCAGTGGTACTGGCATGCCTTGCAAGGCATTTTCAAACTTGATGGCTTCAGCCGCTTTGTGGGCAGAGCGCAGAGCAGCCAGGTTTTCCCACAGAAGTTTGGTCATTTGATAGGCGGTTTCGTCAGATACTTCGGAGTGCGTAATCAGGAAGTTCACGATCGCCGCAGTAGGAACGTCTTTGGTTTGACCCTGATAAGTGCCTGCCGGAATGGTGCCGGGTACGTAAGGCGCGCCCAGCTTTTTAACCACCTCGGGAGGCACAGCAACCATGCTCACTTCCATAGAGGCAGACAAGTCTTTCAGTGAGGCTACCCCCAAGCCTGCCGATTGCAAAGTGGCGTCCAGTTGACGGTTTTTCATCAACTCGACCGATTCTGCGTAAGGCAAGTACTCGGTCTTGCCGAGGTCTTTGTAGCTCATGCCAGCAGCACCCAAAATAGCACGGGCATTCAATTCAGTGCCCGATTTGGCGGCACCCACTGATAGACCTTTGCCCTTTAGTTGGTCCAGAGAAGTAATGCCAGACGATTTGGATGCCACAATTTGTACGTAGTTGGGGTAAATGGCAGCAATGCCACGCAGTTTGTTCAGGGGGGCTTTGAAGCCTGCATCTGCATCGCCTTCCCAGGCCAGCTTTACGGAGTCGCCCAACGAAATACCCAGTTCACCGCGACCTTGTTGCAGTAGGTTCAGGTTTTCAACAGATGCTTTGGTGGCTTGAACCTGGGTGCGTGCACCTTTGATGTTGTCGCCATACACTTTGGACAAGGCAACACCAATCGGGTAATAAATACCAGACGTACCGCCGGTCAGAATGTTGATGAATTCGGCTTTGGCGGGTGTGGCAGCGAGTGCCAAGCCTGTAATGGCCGCTGCCAGAATGGCCGTTTTTGCTTTGCGTAGCATCATGCGTAATTCCTCCTGAGAAAGTGTTGTCGTATTTTGGTTGTGGGTTGAATATCCCCGAGAACGCAACAGGTTGCAAGGCAAAGCAGCCGATTTTTAGGCAAAATACGGGAAAATACGAATGAGGAAAACGTGAGTATCTTTACTCGCCAAAACCGGGAGGTTTTCTTCCAAACCCCTGGCTCCAAGCCCAAAACGCCAGCTCAAAATCTGTTTGTACACCCAGCTTTTGACGAATGTGTGACAGGTTGTTGCTCACGGTTTTGCCACTGATCCCCAAGCTGACTGCCACCTGTTCGATGGTGTGGCCCTCGACCAGCAAGCGCACCACATCCACTTCCCTTGCAGTCAAGCCGCAAGTCAGGTTGGGCCCCAATTCGGATGTTTCATGAATCGCCTGTAGCAGGTTTTCCTGGCTGGGTTGTGGCTTGGTGCCGGTAAGAAGGCCTTGACTTTGAACATCGCTGGACACGAAGGTTTGTTCCCCCAAGGCCATCCGAATGCCCTGAATCAACTCTTCGGGTTCGCTGGATTTGGTCACATAGGCCCGTGCGCCCTGTTCAAGGGCCTTAGAGGCCACTACCGGGCTGTCGTGCATGGAAAGTACCACCAAGGCCAGCTTGGGCCATTTCAAACGCACCCGTTTAATCAGTTCCAGCCCGCTTTGCCCCGGCATGCTGATGTCCAGTACCAATGCATCGCAGGCATGCGTTTTCAGCAAGGCGAAGGCCTGGTCTGCATTGCCTGCCTCGCCGACAACGATCAGGTCGGTTTCAGAGTCAATAAAGCGTTTGTAACCCGCGCGAACTGCCGCGTGGTCATCTACCAGAATTATTCTGGATTCAAGCGGCATGATTTACCTCCACAACCGGAATATGGCATCGCAGCACGAACCGGTCTTCTTCTATGGCCCAGACCACATGGCCTTGCAAGATGGCCATTCTTTCGCGAATACCGGTTAGGCCCAAAGAGGGATTGACGGCAGCAGACGAGGCAACACCATCGTTTTCCACAATCAAGATGAATTCATGGGCCTGCTCATCGAAACCAGCCAATACTTTCAACTTTTTGGTATTGGCATGTCGGGCCGCATTGGTAAGCGCTTCCTGCAAGGTGCGATAAACGGCAATGGGCGCCTCTTTCGGAAGGGCAGGGGTGTTGGGTGCCCAGGCAAAGTCAACGTACCAGCCATGGCGCTTGGCCCAGTTGTCCAGCAGGTCCAGCGCCGCATCGCGAAGTGAAACTTCAAGCAACAGGTGTGGTTTCAGTTCGCGCAGCGAACTGCGCAGCCAGCCCATCATTTCCTGCGCCTGGTCGTGCACGGCCTTTGCGGCCTCTTGTGTATTTGCCTGTGTACTTTTCACCAGAAAAGCGGAGTTCACCGAAATGGAAGTCAGCGATTGCCCAAAGTAGTCGTGCAAATCCTGTGCAATCGTCTGGCGTTCACGTTCTTGCAGGTCCACCACACGGTTTAGCAGCGCGCGGCTTTTCTTTTGCTCGGTGTTCAGGGTTTGAATCAGCTGTGAAACGCTGTCGTGAATTCGTTTGAACTCCTCGATCCTGAATTCTTCAGTGTTTTCCAAGGTGGGAGCTGGTCTTGTTGGGTCGCGCTCCGATTCTTCATAATCGCGCAGCCATTGAACCAGTTGCTGCAAAGGTTTGTTCAAGGCGGGCCGAAGGGAATACCACACTACCACGCCGCTGCCCGCTGCCATCAGCAGCAACATGGTGCTGATTAAATAGAGTTCTCGTCGGGTTTCCCGGCGTTCCTGCTCGGCTTTTCGTTCGGCAAGCTGTTGGCGCAGGCGTTGTAGTTCCAGATTGCCCAGGGGTTCGGCATTCGAAAGCCCGCGGTGCAAGTCATCAACCAACTCAGAGGCGGCCGCATACTCGGTTTGCACGTCCAGCCGGCCCATGGTGAACACGACCAACACGCAGCATGCAGCCCAAAGGCCAAGCCAGGTGAGCAATCGTCTAACCAGCAACTCGCTTAAACGCATGGGTTGAATTGTTTGTTTGAATAGCCACAATGTGCACCAGAAACGGCTTGCATAGAAGAGGTGAAATCCTTTTCGGGAAAACTTCCCTGTCGAAATCTGGCAATATTATGAAATATAGACAAGACAAGTCGCGCGGTTGCCTGGCCAATCTCCATGGCGCGCAGAGCAGGCCAATCGCGGGACTTCACAATTACAAATCCAAATCAAAGGGCTGTGTATGTTTGCGCGTCAGCATTCGCATTGGTGCACCCGTGTTGTTGCACTTTCTGTTTCATCATTCCTCGTCCCGGTGTACGCCCAGCAGCTGGAAGAAATCGAAGTGATTTCTACGACGCCCCTGCCTGGTGCTGTGATATCTGTTGATCAAGCACCTTTCAGCGTTAAAAAAATAGACTCTCTGGAGCAAAATTCGAGCAGGGAGTCGATCAGCCGCAGTCTGTTTCGCGGCATCAGCGGTGTTCAGGTGACCGACAACCAGGGCAATCCGTATCAGTCTGACGTGACCTATCGCGGTTTTTCGGTAACACCCCTGTTGGGGACACCGCCCGGCTTGTCCGTGTATGTGGATGGCGTGCGCCAGAATGAAACCTTTGGCGATGTGGTGCGGTTTGATGCCATACCCCAGTCGGCTTTGAAAGAAGTTGCTGTGCTACCGGGCACCATGCCGCAATTCGGTTTGAATTCGCTGGGCGGAGCCATTGTGATGCAAACCAAAAGTGGCCGCGATTTTCAGGGCACACAAGTGGATACTGAACTGGGCGATTTCGGGCGAACCCGTTTCGGCATTCAGAAAGGTTGGGTCGATGAACCCACTCAACGCGATTTTTATGTGAACTTTAATTCATTTAACGAAGATGGTTGGCGGGTGCTGTCACCGAGTTCTGTCATTCAGTTGTTTGGCAAAATGGGCATTGTTTCCGGTGACACTCAGACCAATTTCAGCTTGGCGCTTTATGAGTCTGACCTGAACGGAAATGGCGTAGTGCCCCGCAGTTTTTACGAACAGAATCGTGCCCAGTCGTACACCTATTTTGACAACACTCAAAACACCGGTGGGCAGTTTGCGGTGGACTTCACGCGCTACTTGCAAAGCGGAGCTGAACTGACAGCGAACGCCTATTACCGCAGCTCCAAATCCACCACATTCAACGGCGATGGCAATGAGAACGAAGACTACCGCTTTGGCGTGGCTGAGTTCGAACCTGACCGTGCAGAAGTGGAAGGCAATCTGGGCCCGGGCACTTACAACGTGACTTGCAGCGCACCGGCTTCTACCGCTTACGCGCCGGGAACGGTGACTTTTGATGAAAACGACCCTGCTGCCATGGAACCTGACAGCGCCGATTGCCCCGGAGCAAACAACCGCGGTGTGTTGAATCAGGATGTGGTGGGATTGGGCTTGCAGTATGCCTTGGCACCATTCGGTGCGCACAAGGTGTTGTTGGGCACCCAGCTTGAATTCGGGAAATCGGATTTCAGGCGCAGCTATGCCTTGGGCGTGTTCAACAATGACCGCACGGTGCGTGAATTGTACGCACCGATTGAGCAAGTGAATGTGGAGGCGAACAACCGCCAATTTGGCGTGTATGCCCAAGACGTGTGGACTTTGAATGACAAAACCACGGTTTTATTGGGTGGCCGCTACAACCACGCCTCGGTGAAAACCACAGATCGTTTAAGCCCGGTTTTGATCAATGAGGAAGGCGAGGCCAGCCCGGGCTTGAACAACGATTACACCTACCAACGTTTTAATCCGTCTGTGGGGATTGCCTATCAAACGGCTGCGCGCAGCACCTGGTATGCCAGTGCGGGCACCAGCAACCGGGTGCCCACACCGGTTGAACTGGCTTGTTCTGACCCGGAATTTCCATGCTTGTTACCGAATGCAATGGCTGCCGACCCGTTTCTTGAGCAAGTGATCACCACCACGGTCGAGGGTGGCTATCGAACCCGTTGGGCTGGCGGTAACAACCAGTATGGTTTCTCTTTCAATATATTTCAGGCCAATAACAAAAACGACATTTTGTTCGTCACCGATGGTGCGGGTTCTGGCGGTTTTTTTCAGAACTACGGAAAAACCCGCAGACAGGGTGTTGAACTGGATTTTGACTGGGAAACACCCGTGTGGAATTTCGGTGCCAGCTACCAGTACCTGGATGCGACGTTTCAAAGTGCAGCCCGACTGGCCAGCGAAGGGAACAGCAGTGCGGTGGATTTGAACGGTGACCCGGCCTTAGAAGGTGGTTTCATTCAAGTGCAACCGGGCAACAAAATTCCCGGCCTGGCCGAACACAATGTGAAATTATCATTGGGTTACAAGGCCAGCGATGCGACCACGCTGTTTGTTGACATGCAGGCGCAAAGCGAGCAGTACGCGCGTGGCAATGAAAACAACCAGCACCAGGCGGGTATCGTGAATATTCCGGGCGATGGGCCAGTTGAGTTTAAGGACAATGGTCGTATTCCCGGTTTTGCCGTGTTCAATCTGGGTGTGAACCACGCCTTGAATAAAAACCTCACCTTGATTGCACGTTTAAACAATCTGTTTGACCGTGAATATTTCAATGGTGCTTTGTTGGGCGGCAATATTTTTGATCGCAACGGTGCCTTGGTGGACGATGAAGGTGACATTACCTATGAATCTTTTCTGGCGCCAGGTACCCCCCGAAATGCGTGGGTGGGGGTCAGTCTGATGTTCTAGTATTTTGAGGCAAGGCCTGAATCGGCTATCCTTTTGGGGTTGTGTTGATTCAGGCTTTGTTTTCACATGTCTTTGAACGTTCGAAATCTTGTCCCTGCTGTTTTTTTGTCTCTAGTGGCGCATCTGGCTCAGGCCCAGTCAGGCGATTGCTGGCAGCAGCACCGTGCTACGGTCTATGAGTGGACTTGTGCTGGTCAAAGCCTGCCCGCAGAAGGGCAGGATTTTGCACTGTCGATTGTGGTGGTTGATTCGCCCAAAGCCTTGATGGTGATTGATTCCGGCGCAACTGCCGCCGTGGGCGAAAGTGCGGCCGCTGCAATTCGTTCCAAATTCGGTACCAAGCCGGTGTGGGTTTTGAATACGCAACCCAAGCCTGAACATGTGTTGGGCAATGTCGGTTTTCGGGCTGCTTTTGCCAGCACACTTGCTCCGGGCGAGAATTTTTCAAGCCGTATTGTGGCTGGCAAACGCACCGCTGATTTGATGCGCGAGCGTTGCCCCACCTGCATTGACAACTTTTCCGAAAGAATGGGAAGCGATTCTGTAAAAGGCACGGAGTCCCTGGTTCCGGGCCGTATTTTACGAACCAAGACAGGTCACCTGGGTTTGCTGCACAACGATTGGGTGCCCTGGAAATTTCGCTTCTACAACGATCTGGAAACCGAAGAGGCGTTGGTGTTGCGCAATCAGGAACTGAAATTGTGGTGGGTAGGCTCGGCTGTTCAAAACAGGGACATTCCCGATTTGTATGATGGCAATGTGGTGGAGCGAATCAATTTTTTGGGTCGCTTGAAGGCGCGAATGGCGGCAGATGACACAGTATTGACTTCATTTGGCGTTTTGGGCCGCGACTGGATAGAACGCAACCTGAACTACTTTGTGCGTGTTCAACAAGCAGTATTGTATGGGCTTGAGGATGGTGTCAGCGAGGTGGAGCTGATTGAGCAGATTAGTGCGCAAATTGGTGAGTTTAAAAACATTGTTTATGTTCAAACCGACCCCAACGTGAATGCCAAAGCACTTGAAACACACCAGTTGAACATTCAACGCATTTTCCGCCAAACAGAGCCATTTGCTTTTTAGAGCCTCTGCTGGAATGTAGCTTGCTAGTAGTCTTTTGAACTGTTGCAAACTGGGACAGGCAAATAACAACACAGGGACTACTTGCATTGACTAACAACAAAACACACACCCTGTTTTTACTGTGGGTGTTGCTGATCAGCCTTACTGGCTTTGGCCTGTACATGACTTGGCACAAAGGCCTTTTTCAATGGATTATCCTGACTGACAACACCCGTATTTGTGTGGTGATCGTGCTGGCTTTTGTTGTGGGCAGTGCCCTTGCAGGCTGGCGAAGCATTTATTTGAGTAGGCAGACCCAGTATTTTGAGCAAATTCGTGGTGGTTTCTCCGACTTCAAACTGGGTCAATCCATTTGCCACGATTACCTCACTCATCCCCTGGCACATCCTAGCGAAGGTCAATTGATGGCTGAGGTGATGGCAGAACGCGCGCGCGGTACGCACCAGGTGGGCTGGTTTGTCACGGGGCTTATGATCAAGTTGGGTTTGTTGGGTACCGTGGTTGGTTTCATCATGATGCTCAGTAGCCTGGAAGGTTTGGAGCAGCTTGATATTTCGGACATCAAGACTTTGATGCAGCAAATGACCCAGGGCATGGGTGTGGCCATGAACACCACCTTGGTGGGTTTGATTGGCAGCATTTTGTTGGGTGTACAGTTTTTGATGCTGGATCGCCACGCCGACAAACTGATAGCAGCCACTGTGGACTATGCACACCGAAACGTGAAAGCGAGCTGAGCAGCATGCCGCTTTTCAATCACAAGCCAGACTTTGAGCTGGACCCGTTCACCGACCTGATTTTCAACGCCTTGTTGATTTTCACTTTTCTGTTTCTGATGGCCTTGTTGCTGCTGAACCCGCCTGCCAAAAGCGGAATTATTGATCCCAAGGCCGAGTTTTTGGTGACGGTAAGCTGGCCAGACAACGACCCCAACGACATTGATGTGTGGGCCGCCGGACCCGCTGGAGCGCAGGTGTGGTTTATGCGCCCCCAAGACGGCTTGTTGCACCTGGACCGGGACGACCGCGGCCTGGCCAACGACACGCAGGAGATTGAAGGGCAGGTGTTTGTGAACCCCCTGAACCAGGAGGTGTTGACCATTCGGGGTCGTCCTCCCGGGGAGTACGTGGTCAACCTGCACTACTACAAAACCGAAAACAAATTGCCAGTGCCAGTGAACGTTTATGTTGCAGAGGTAAACCCGAAATTGAAAGTGTTGCATTACTCCACAGTCAACCTGCAGCAAGAGGGCGATGAAGCCACTGCGGTTCGGTTCACGATTGATGCAAATGGCACGGTGAGCAACATCAATCAACTTGAAAAATCTTTGGTGAAGGCAGACGGAAAATGAATGAAGTGTTGGTGGGTTTGGGCATAGCCTATATTTTTCTGGCGGCGCTGTTGCTGTTGGCCCTGGTGTATGGCCGAATGAACTGGACAATCAAGCTGGTTCTGATTGTGGTGTCAGTGGGCTTTTATTGGGTCAGTTACATCAACTGGCAAAATGCACAGGGTTGGCCCAGTCAGGCTGATCTGCCCAAGCGGTTTTTGTTTTACGCGGTGGTGGTGGAAGAACCCGACAAAACAGAGGGCATTAAGGGACGCCTGTTTGTGTGGGCCAGCGACCTGGCCAATGACAGGCCTTCAGACACACCGCGCGCCTATGTGTTGCCGTACGACAAAGAGTTGCATGTAAAGCTGGATGCTGCACAGCGCCAGATGCGCAACGGCAATTTGCAAATAGGGGAAGTGGGCGGCGAATTGTTCGACCCACAGGCCACGCGTGACAACACGCGAATTGCAGACAAGAAAATTGATCTGGAATTCACGGATTTGCCCGACCCTCAGTTGCCGGAGAAGTAAGCCATGTTGAAAATTTTGAGTGTGGCCGTTTTAGCGCTGGGTCTGGCTGGCTGTTCCAAAGTGGGTGGGGGTGAATACTTTCCGCTGAATGAAGGCTTGCAGTGGCACTACAAACTCGATTTTGTGATGCCCGACGGCAAGAACAAAAAAGACTTGATGATTCGCAGCATGGGGCCGTCCAGTTTTAGAACTGAGGAAGACGAAATCCAGGGCATGGTGCGTCGAACCTCGGATGGTACGGACTACCTGGTTCAGGAACGGGAAGACGGCTTTTACCGTGTCGGGAAACGTGTCATTGTTCAAACCAAGCCGCAGGCTGATAAAGCACCACGTCTGATACTGCCCAAAGGCCGAAACCTGCGGGTGGGTTACACCTGGACGATGGACACCAGCCCATATGTGGCGCACTGGATGCCACCCTTCATTGAGGCGAACGCCAGTATCAAGCCATTTGACATGGTGTATGAAATCGCATCGCTGGATGACACCGTGGAAACGCCTGCGGGTGTGTTCCAGAAATGTGTGCGCGTGGACGGCATGGGCAAAATGGTGTTTTATGCCGACGCCAGTGCGGGTTATCAGGAAATTCTGATTAACCACAGTGAATGGTATGCGCCCGGTGTGGGGCTGGTGAAACTGGAGCGCGATGAGCCTTTGGACACCAGCATCATGAAAGGGGGCAAAGTGACCATGGTGCTCAGCAGTTTCATGGATTAAGTGTTACTTGTTGAACAACCCTTCAAGCACCTGGTCGCAAAAGCGTTTGCGTTTGTCACCGTTGCCCGTGACAGTGCAATGTTCAATCAAGACCTGGTCACCTACAAGGCTATGCGATTCCACGCGATCGGCATAAAGAAGAATTTCTTCGGTGTCCAGGCTGAATTTGGAATCCAGATCCATCTGGTTTAAATCGGGTCTGCGCCAGTGCACAGTGAACAGTGGTTGGTTCTGAAACACTTCGCCTTTCTGGTTCTGAAGTTCCGTCACCGCTTGTACCGACAGCATGGGGTGGCTGTTGAACTCTTGCGGGTAGTGGCGTTTCATTTCCCGCATGATGTTGTAAGCGTCGGTTGCGAACAGGGTCACAATTCGATTGCGCGTGACAAAAGTCAGTTGCTCAGTATTCAATCCACGAATTTCCACAATATTGCCGTTGGCCATTTTGTCCATGGAATCGGGTGGGGGCGGGCTGCAGGCCGCAATCAGGGCCGCACAGGCCAGCAGTGTGGCGTGTTTGACATGGCGCAACGTGGGGCGCATTCGTGGTCTCCAGTGTCGTGTTGTTGTGCCAGCAGTATAGGGGGTAAATGTTGTCACCGGGCTTACATAGAGCCCAGTTCCCTTTCCACATAATGCCCAGCCATATCGGCCAGACCCCTGGCGAGGTCATCGAAAGTAAAGCCTGGGTTGGGGTGGTTCAAGTACCGAATCATGGTGGCGATGCCACTGTTGATGAAAATGTAAGTCATGGTTTGAAGATTGTTCAGCCGCAAAATTTCCGGGTGCTTGATGGCATGCTGGATAAACAGGTCGGCCAGTGCCCGGTATATGGGGCCGAAAGGCACATGCTTTTCCATCAAGGCCGATTCTCGGGCGCAACGCAGGTATAGTTCATCGTCTTTTTTCAGGAATTCAGCGGTCTGGGCAATCAATTCATACACTGCATCGCGCAGTGAAAGCCGAACAACGTTTGTTGTGGCCCCCTGAATTACCCCAACCAGCTCTTTGGAAAAGCGCTCGCCCATGGCGCTGAAAATCGCCTCCTTGTTTTCGAAATATTCATAAATCGAGCCAACACCTACACCGGCATATTCTGCAATTTGTCGCGTGGTTGCGCCTTCTGCGCCATGTTTGGCCAGTGCAATGAAGGCACCTTGAACAATGGTTTCCACCGTGTTTTGGGAGCGAATTTGTTTGGGTTTTCTGGTCATGAATAAATCCGAATTGAATCCGAACAAACGTTCGTTTTAATATGACATTGTTCAATGTCACGGTCGCGCTGTCAAGCGCAATAGGATTTACACATGTTCGGGAAAAAAATTACCAAGGGTGCGAATGCAGTGGTCACCGGCGCTGGCAGTGGTATCGGCCGTGCCTTCGCGCTTGAAATAGTTCGCAGGGGGGGCCGTGTAGTGTGCGCCGACATTAGCCTGGAACGCGCGCAGGAGACCGTGGAAATGATCATGGACCAAGTGGCCGGCAAGCTGAAGAACGCTGACCTGGTGTTTGTACCGCAGGCCTGGGCCGTGAAATGCGATGTCAGCAAGCTAAAGGACGTAGAAGCGCTGGCCTTGCAAGCCGAGGAAATTTTTGGTGGAACCGAGGACAACACCGCCATTGATTTGGTGGTGAATAACGCAGGTGTGGGCGCGGGTGGCAAACCGATTGGTGAAACCACGATTGAAGACTGGAAGTGGACCATCGGCGTGAACCTGTGGGGTGTTATTCACGGTTGCCACGTATTTGCGCCACGTTTGCGTAAAAAGGGTGCTGTAAAAAAGTGCGGCATCGTCAACGTAGCGTCCACGGCCAGCTTTGCTGCTGCACCGCTGATGAGTGCCTACAACGTGACCAAGGCCGGTGCTTTGGCATTGACTGAAACGCTTGCGTCCGAGATGGCTGGCACTGGCGTGAATGTGACCGCACTGTGCCCCACCTTTGTGAAAACCAATATTACGAAAGATGGCCGGATTGATGCCGCGTCGAACCAATTGGCCAACAAGCTGATGGAGTGGACCGGCGTGTCTGCCGACGGCGTGGTGAAAGAAACATTGAATGCATTGGACAAGGGGCAGCTGTATGTGTTGCCCCAGCTGGATGCCCGCATGATTTGGCGCATGAAGCGCTTGATGCCCCGCAGTTACACGCGCGGTGCTGGTTTATTGGCCCGTGTGGCCGCAAAAGCTTTTTAAGGAGTACACAAAATGCCTCAACTCGATCTGGAAAAAACACTGCGCCGCATCAAGGAGAATCAATGGGCTTTGGCCGACATTGATTGGGATGCGCCTGGCCGCGAGATGATCACTGAAGAACAGTGGCCCAAACTGAAGGCCTTCATGGCCGACCTGACCTGGATTGAACACATTGGTGCGCGCGGCTTTGCGGCCATGGCCAAAAAAGCCCCGAACGATACTTTGAAAGAAATTTACACTTGGTTTCATGCAGAAGAACAGCGCCATGCCAATGCCGAGCTGGCTTTGATGCAGCGTTGGGGCATGCTTGAAGAAGGTGAGATTCCAGAGCCGAATATCAACCTTCGCTTGACCATTGAATGGCTGGACAAGTACAGCGACGACATGCCCTTGAGCGTTTTGGGCAGTGTAATTCCCATGCTGGAAGTGACGCTGGATGGCGCACTGTGCAAGTTCCTGCTGGATGAGGTGAAAGACCCTGTTTGTCATGAAGTGTTCAAGAAGATCAATGCCGATGAGGCCCGTCATTTGGGTGTGGATTTCCATGTGCTTGAAATGATGGGTCATGGCCCAATGTACCGCCTGGCTTTGGAATCAATTGCCACGGCCATCAACCCCAAACTGCTGTTGGGTGTTGCAGTGTATTTCCCTTTGTTGAATCGCATGCGCGACAACATTGTGACCATGGGTTTGAAGGAAGAAAAACTGTACGAGGCCATGGCCAAATTTGAAAAATACGGTGGTGAAACGCCTGAGGGCCGACGCAACCCCTGGTATCAGGTGATGCGCCTACATGGAAAATGGGTGATTGATCGCAAAAACCGTTTTTACCATGTACCCGTGGATGCAGCCGTGAAGGCCTCCAATTACATCCCGAAAAGCTGGTTGCCCGAAGTACCAAGCTGGGTGAACAAACTGACTTGGCACACCACGGCTTGAACAATGCGAGAAACCACAATGACGATTGAAATTAGAAAGCCTGCGAAGGCACTGAAAGGCACCACTGCTGCGCGTACTACCGTGCACCGCAGTTCAAGCAAAAGTGCTGCTGCAAAAAGTGGCGAGCATGTGTACGACACCTTGATTATTGGTGCTGGTTTCGCAGGTTTGGGCACTGCGATCAAACTTCGCGAAGCGGGTGTACACAATGTGGCCATTCTGGAGCGAGCCGCTGAGGTGGGCGGCACTTGGCGCGACAACCAATACCCCGGAGCAGCCTGTGACATTCCGTCGAATCTGTACAGCTTTTCCTTTGCGCCGAACCCCAACTGGTCTCGCAGCTATTCCGGCAGCCAGGAAATTCTGGCTTATGTGCACAGCCTGGTGAATGATTTTGGTTTGGAGAAACTGATTCAATATCAGCAAAATGTAACGCGAGTCGAGCTGGACGATGCGCAAGGGCTGTGGATGATTCACACTGACGGCGGTCGAGTGTGGAAAGGCAAAACCGTGATCATGGCCAGCGGTCCTTTGGCCAATGCCAGTTTCCCAAAAATTCGGGGCATTGAGAACTTCAAGGGCAAGAAAATTCACAGCGCGCAATGGGATCATGATTACGACTTCACCGGCAAGCGTGTGGCGGTGGTTGGCACCGGTGCCAGCGCCATTCAAATCATTCCCGAGCTGGTGAAGAAAGTCGACAAGCTGAAAGTATTTCAGCGTACGCCAGCCTGGGTCATGCCTCGGCCCGATTTCTCAACCTCTGAGTTGAGTAAAAAACTGTTCGCAAAATTGCCCTTTACGCAAAAAGCAATTCGCGAAGCGTTGTACTGGACTCATGAAAGTATGGCCCTGGCCGTGATCTGGAGCTCGCCGGTGACACGCCTTGGCGAACGTTTGGGGCAGGCCTTTTTGAAATCACAAGTGCCTGACCCCTGGATGCGCAGGCAATTGAAACCCGATTACAAATTGGGTTGCAAGCGTATTTTGGTGAGTAACGATTACTACCCGGCCTTGCAAAAAGAAAATTGCGAACTGATTACCTGGCCGATTGCCAATATTGTGGAGCAGGGCATTCGCACTTCGGAAGGCATTGAACACCGCGTGGATTGCATTGTGTTTGCCACTGGTTTTGATGTGCCGAAAAGTGGCACACCTTATCCAATACTGGGTGTGGGTGGTCGCGAATTGGCCAAGGAATGGCAGCGCGGTGCGCAGGCTTACAAAAGCATCAATGTGAGCGGCTATCCCAACCTGTACATCATGTTTGGACCCAACAGTGGCCCCGGCCACAATTCGGCACTGGTGTACATGGAGCAGCAAATCGCTTACGCGGTGAAAGGCATTCGCACCATTCTGGATTCCAACTTGAAAATGCTGGATGTAAAGCCTGATGTGCAGGCCAAACACAATGCCAACATACAAAAGCGCCTGGCAAAAACCAACTGGAACTCCGGTTGCAAAAGCTGGTACCTGACCGAGGATGGTTTCAACGCCACCATGTTCCCCGGTTTTGCTACGCAATATGCAGCGCAAATGTCAAAGTTTGATGTGAAGGCCTACAGGCAGGTGAAAGCAGACGTAACAGCGTGAGGCTTGTTAATTAAGGTAGTGGGAGTAGTGCCGCCCCCAGTGACTCGTGACGGTCCTGGGGGCTTTTAATTCAATCCTTACGATTTGGTGAACCAGAACTCGTTGATCAAACCGATGATCAGCGCCACAATCACAATGACATCAGCCTTGATGACTCGTGCAATCAATGGGTTGTAGTCGCCCACTTGCCACGCCACTGCAATAAAGCCAACGGTGCTCACCAGGCCAAAGCACATGGCCAGCAGGCGCAAATCGGCTTTGAACATGGCCACCACGAACAACACACCCAGCAAACCGAATAACAGTGCGCGGTGTTGCATGGCGATCAATAAATTGGGATCGGCTATGCCTACTCCGTACAGCTTCTCGAGCGATGTTTTACCCATGATTCCGCTGAGGGGTAAAAAATGGATGAAGGCCGCGATGGCCAATGCAATGTTGCTGATCCAGTTCATGGTGTTTCCCTTGTTGAGCCTCGAGTATGAGATAAGATTAGCCGTCCAATCAATGACCTCTCAGATCAATAATGTCCACGCCTGCTGCTGAAATGACCGCTCTTGATCAACCCCCCGCACCGGTCAGCCTGATGCAGGCTTTCTGGTTCTGGTTAAAGCTGGGTTTCATCAGTTTTGGCGGGCCAGCCGGGCAAATCGCCATCATGCATGAGGAACTGGTTGAGCGTCGTCGCTGGATTTCCGAGAAGCGTTTTCTACATGCCCTGAATTACTGCATGTTGTTGCCGGGCCCGGAGGCTCAACAGTTGGCCACTTACCTTGGGTGGTTAATGCACCGCACCTGGGGGGGAATAGTGGCAGGTGCATTGTTTGTTCTTCCTTCCCTGTTTATTTTGGTGTTGCTTTCTTGGGTTTACATTGCGTTTGGCGATGTGCCTGTTGTTGCCGGTGTTTTCTATGGCATTAAGCCAGCGGTGACCGCGATCGTGTTGCATGCAGCACACCGCATTGGCTCCCGTGCCCTGAAAAACAACTGGATGTGGGCAATTGCGGCAGCGTCGTTTGTGGCGATTTTTGCCATGAACGTACCCTTTCCCATCATTGTGGCCACAGCGGCAATCATCGGCCTTGTGGGCGGAAAATTGTTCCCCGCCAAGTTCAACGGCAGCGCCGGGCATGCCGGTGCGCAAAAATCGTATGGCACTGCTCTAATTGACGACAACACCCCGACACCCGAGCATGCCCGTTTCAGCAAAGTTCATTTGGCCAAAGTGCTTATAACCGGTGCACTGCTGTGGCTGGTGCCCATGGGTTTGCTGACTGCAAGCCTGGGTTGGCAAAACACCTTCACGCAAATGGGCTGGTTTTTCACCAAGGCGGCTTTGCTGACCTTTGGTGGGGCTTACGCCGTGTTGCCTTATGTGTACCAGGGTGCGGTAGGCCATTACGGCTGGCTGACACCCACGCAAATGATTGACGGCTTGGCCTTGGGTGAAACGACCCCCGGCCCGCTGATCATGGTGGTGGCATTTGTGGGTTTTGTGGGTGCCTATGTGCAAGCCGCATTTGGGCCTGAGCATGCATTTGTGGCCGGCGCGTTAGCCGCAGCGCTGGTGACCTGGTTTACTTTTCTGCCTTCTTTCCTGTTCATCTTGGCGGGTGGCCCCTTGGTTGAAAGTACCCACGATGATTTGAAATTCACAGCGCCGTTGGTGGCCATCACCGCGGCAGTGGTTGGTGTGGTGGTGAACCTTTCAGTGTTTTTTGCCTATCACGTGTGGTGGCCCAGTGGTTTTTCTGGCCGGTTCGACTGGATTGCCGCCTCAATTTCGGCGCTGACCCTGATCGCTTTGTTTGGATTCAAGCGATCGATTATGCAGGTACTCGGCGCAGCCGCTCTGATGGGTGCCTGTTTGAGTTTGTTTGGCTTGCTTTGACCACAAGGCCATGGCTGGCAGCGGAGCGCTTTTTGACAGGCATTCTTCTTTTGAGTAATTTTTTTGACCCACTTTGATTGTTTCATTGTCACCTAAGGTTTCAGCAAGCTTCAACCAGTAAATCTTGGTGTTTGGGCTGAGATTGGCCGCTGCCTGGTAGTAATCAAGCCTGCCTAGGGCTTGCCCGTTGGGGGTCGCAATTACAGAATCTTGCGGCATTGCTTCTGCGATGCTGTAACAACTCAATGCCAACTGATGTGAACTGCTTCCAACAGATTTGAAGCCACAATGTTCTGCAAGCAATGATGAGCCAAGTATTGCGGCTACGGTTTGTGGCAAATTTTTGAATTGCTTGCTGCTCGAGGGAAGGCTTTCCGAACCTTTGTTTTTTATCTCGGTGAGTTGTTGGGTAAGCAAAGAGTTGACTGATTGCATAATATGGGCTCTTGAGTGAAGTAAATGCGAATAGTGCAGCTACGTAACACCGCTTAAAACAAGAGTTCCTACAGAACGGAGACGAAGTTTGATAACCAAAGAAATGATGAATGACTTCATCAACACGCAATTTCCACAGAGCAAAATCACGGTTGAACATGTAGATGGCGACTCCGCTACCATTCGTCACAAAATTACGGTGGCTGAGTTGCGCCCCGGTGGCACCGTGGCTGGCCCCGTCATGTTTTTGGTGGCCGACTGCGCCTTGTATGTGGGCATACTGGGGCGAATTGGCATTGTGCCTTTGGCGGTGACCACGAATATGAACATCAATTTTTTGAGGAAACCTTCTGCAGACCGTGACATCATCGGCGTGTGCAAATTGATCAAAGTGGGCAAAACGCTGGCAATTGGCGAGGTGAGTGTGTACTCCGAAGGCTTGCCTGAACCCGTTGCACATGCTGTGGGCACCTATGCCATTCCGCCCAAGAAAGACTGACTTGCCTAATTTAAAGGAGCAACAACATGAGCAACACCATTCGCGTACTGGGTATTTCGGGAAGTCTTCGTGCAAAGTCGAGCAACACGGGTTTGCTGCGCGCCGCCGCCGGGCAGTTGCCTGAGGGCATGGAAATGCAGTTCGCCAATTTAATTGATTTGCCGTTTTTCAATGCCGACCTTGCTGAAAGGCCGGCCGCTGTTCAGGCTTTTTTTGAACAATTGAAACAGGCCGATGCATTGATGTTGGCCTGCCCTGAATACAACTATTCGATTGCACCTGCCTTGAAAAATGCCATCGACTGGGCCTCGCGTTATCCGGACAATGCCTTGCTGGCTGGTAAACCCGTGGCCATTTGCGGCGCGGGTGGCGGCATGGGCACCTCACGCGCCCAATACCATTTGCGGCAAGTGTGTGTGTATCTGGATTTACATCCTTTGAACAAGCCTGAAGTATTTGCGAATGCATTTGCGGGTGGTTTTGATGCCGATGGCAATGTGACGGACGAGAAAATCAAGTCCAACCTGGCTGCTCAGTTGCTGGCCTTGAAAGCATGGAGCCTTCGCCTGAAAGGGTAGGGGTGAAAATTTTTTTACATCAGCCCTAAAGAATCATTTTTTCCAAGCGTTAATGAATCATGAGCAGCGCACGACAGTGCATGACACTGAAGGCGACTGACTCTTAACTCAATAAATTGCTTGGAGAATTAAAATGCTAGGAATCAACACCAACGTAGCCTCACTGACCGCCCAGAAAAACCTCTCAGGCTCTGGCATCGGTTTGAACAACTCAATTGCCCGCCTGTCCTCCGGACTGCGTGTGAACAGCGCCAAAGACGACGCAGCAGGCCTGGCCATTGCCGAGCGCATGCAAGCGCAAATCCGTGGCTTTGATGTGGCAGGCCGCAACGCCAACGACGGCATTTCACTGTTGCAAGTGGCCGACGGCGCCATGGGCAAGATCAGCGACAACCTGCAGCGTATGCGTGAGTTGGCTGTTCAAGCCAAAAACGGCACCTTGAACCCCACCGACCGCGTGAACCTGAACCGTGAGTACACGGAGCTGGCCAACGAAGTGGACCGCATTACAACTGGCAGCACCTTCAACGGCAACAACCTGTTTGATGCCATCACCGGTATTCGTGCCGTGGTAGGTGCGGGCCAAAGCCGACTGGAACAGGTGGCTGCCTTTGCCGATGTGTCCAGCACCAACCTGCAAGCCGCCCGTGGACGAATCATGGATGCTGACTTTGCCAAGGAAACGGCCAACCTGACCCGCTCACAGATTCTGCAGCAGGCCGGTACCGCCATGCTGGCTCAGGCCAACCAGTTGCCCAACAACGTGCTGAGCCTGTTGCAGTAAACCTGAATTGACCAAGCACTGGCTGATCTGACTAGCATCGGATCAGCTGGTTTCGGCAGGGGGCATTCCCGAATTCGGACCATTCGTCCTCTGCCTTTTTTCTCCCCGCTGGTGTTACTACCAATGACATCACGCGCATTTTCGCATTACACTGCATTTATTCCGTAAAAAATGCATATAAATGCAAGACTTCTCTCTAGCCTTTGTTCAAGCCTTTACCCTGATTGGGCAAGCTGACCCCACTTTGATCGACATCATTGCCTTGTCGCTACAGGTCACGTTCACGGCCGTTTCCATCGCATGCTTGCTGGGTTTTCCGATCGGTGCCGCTTTGGCAATTGGCCGGTTTCCTGGGCGAATGCTCTTGGTGGTGTTTTTGAATTCCCTAATGGGTTTGCCGCCCGTGGTGGTGGGCTTGGTGATTTATCTGTTTTTGTCTGCGGCCGGCCCTCTGGGCTTTCTTCAATTGCTGTACACCCCCACAGCCATGGTGATCGCGCAGGTGGTGCTGGTCACCCCAATTGTGGCAGCACTGGCCCGGCAAGTCATTGAAGACCTGTATGGCGAATACGATGAAATGCTGCGCGCCATGAATGCCAGCCGAATTCAAACCATTTGCACTTTGATTGTAGATGCCCGCTATTCGCTGTTGACTAGTGCACTGGCGGGCCTGGGGCGTGCCCTGGCCGAGGTGGGCGCCGTGATCATAGTGGGCGGCAACATTGCCAATGTAACCCGGGTCATGACCACGACCATTGCTCTGGAAACCTCGAAAGGTGAACTGGCGCTGGCACTGGGCTTGGGGATTATTCTGATCGTGCTGTCCATCCTGATTAACGCGGGCCTTTTCTTGCTGAAAAACAGCGCACAAAAGAGGGCTTATGCTTAAGATGAACAGCGACCTGGCCTTGCTTGCCCCTGCAAAACCGTTTTCAGAATACTTGCCAATTCAGTTTGACGGCGTTCATCTGTCATTCGGCAAGCATCACATATTCAGCAATTTGACTCTTGAAATTGGCGCTCAAGGCATTACCGCGATCATGGGGCCCAATGGCGCTGGCAAAAGTCTTATTTTGCGTTTACTGGCGGGCTTGCTGATGCCTGAGCAGGGTTCTGTCCGTTTCAACACACTGAGTCGAGTTCCCCGCGATCAAATTGGTTTTGTATTCCAGCGCCCGGTATTGCTGCGCCGCAGTGTGCAAGACAACCTGTTGCATGCACTGGCCATCGCAGGCGTGGAGCGAGGCCAACGGCCTTTCCGCGCGGATGCCCTACTCGAGTTGGGTGGCATGCAGCACCTCGCAAAATCTCCGGCCAGAAAACTGTCAGGCGGGGAACAGCAACGCCTGACATTGCTGCGCGCTTTGGCGGCAAAACCTGGTTTGCTGATTCTGGATGAACCCAGTGCCAGCCTTGATCCCCAAGCCACAGCATTGATTGAAAACATTGTGCTGCGTGCCAGCCAGTGTGGCGTGAAAGTGATTGTGGTGACTCACGATCAGGGCCAGGCTGCACGGCTTTCCGATGAAGTGATGTTCGTTCACAAGGGCAGGGTTCACGCCATCCAAGCGACCCACGAGTTTTTGAAAACACCTGCCAGCCGTGAGGCGAAAGCCTACCTTGCGGGTGAGTTGTTGATTTAAACGAGGAGATACCATGACTAAAAAAATTCGATTGGTTACAGCATTGTTGGCCACTGGCCTGTTTGCACAAGCACATGCAGCCGATAAATTCATCATTGTTCAATCCACCACCTCCACCCAAAACTCCGGGCTGTTTGATCACCTGTTGCCCGCATTCAAGGCAGAAACGGGAATCGAGGTTCGCGTGGTGGCTGTGGGCACAGGGCAGGCTTTGAAGAATGCTCAAAATTGCGATGGCGATGTGGTGCTGGTACATGCCAAAGCCGCCGAAGAAAAATTTGTGGCGGACGGTTATGGCGTGAAGCGCCTTGACGTGATGTACAACGACTTTGTGGTGGTGGGGCCTGGCAACGACCCAGCCGGTGTGGCGGGCAGCAAAGAGGTGGTGAAATCGTTTAAAGCGATTGCTGATAAACAGGCTTTGTTTGCTTCACGCGGGGACGACAGTGGTACCCACAAAAAAGAACAGCAGTTGTGGAAGGCGGCCAATGTGGATGTCAAAGCCGCCAGCGGCAAGTGGTATCGGGAAACAGGTTCGGGCATGGGCGCTACTTTGAATACCGGTGTGGGCATGGGCGCTTATGTGCTGGCCGATCGCGCCAGCTGGATTGCCTTTGGCAACAAAGGCAATTTCAAGATTGCGGTGGAAGGTGACCCTACCTTGTTCAATCAGTACGGTGTGATTGCAGTGAACCCGGCCAAGTGCCCCAACGTGAAAACTGACCTGGGCAATACTTTCGTAAACTGGCTGGTGTCACCGAAGGGGCAGGCCACCATTGCCGGTTTTAAACAGAACGGGCAGTCTCTGTTTTTTCCCAACGCTGGCAAATGAGGCGCCCAAATAAGCACCCAATTAAGCCTTAAGAATTCCACACCACGGTGCCCAGTGCCGTGGTGTTGTAACCTTCAAACTGCTGCGCTTTTTTCTTGAATATGCTGCTGCTGGTGAACTGAATCAGCTTTTGAAAGGGTGGTTCAAACCACGCTTTGCGGCACACCATCAAATCAAAATTTTCTTGTTGCGTGGGCACAAAGCCAAGGCCGAATTGCAAGGCCAAGGCTTGCAATCCCGGCGCTGCATCTGCTTTTCCGCTGGCCACCGCTGCAATGGTGTCATTCTCGGTTCGGCAGGTTTCAGAAACATTCAGCGCTGCCAAATCAAGGCCGTGAGTATGCAGCAGGTGTTCAAACAAAATCATGCCGCCTGCGCCAGCCTGGCGAGTGGCAATTTTTAACGCTGGCAAGTTAGCCACACTGTTTATTTGCTTGGGATTCCCGTGGGGCACAATCAAACCCTGTTGTCGCGTGGCCCAATGCACCAACACCACATTGCTTGCTGCGAAACGGGTTTGCACCGCATGTGTATTCCAGGCGGTGGGGTTGGTGTTGACATTGAGCACGTGCAAGCCAGTGGCGACTGCACCATGGTTCTCAAATACATCAAGTCCGCTCAGGCTGCCATCAAATTGCATGGCCAACCCGCAACCCGATTCACGAATCGCCCATTCCAAAAGCGGATCATGGCTACCCGCCAGCACATTCAATCGTGCAGTGCTTTTGCTTTCGGATAAAAATTCACCGGTGCGTATCCAGTGCATCAGCTCGGCTTTTGGAAACAGCAGTTTGCCAGTGGCCTTCACGCAGGGAATTTCTTGCGCACTTACCAAGTCGTACAACTTGCGCTCTTTGATGCGCAACAGTTCAGCCACTTCTTTGGTGGTTAAAAATTCGGTGGTGTCCAAACCTGAATTCATGCGGTGCGGGTTTCTTCCAGTTTCGTCAAATCAATTTCATCTGGCTCAAGGCCAGGGCTTGTGCCCAACATACGTCGTATATCGTCGATCATCAGGTACAAACAGGGTACCAACAACAGTGTAATGGCTGTGGCAAACAAAATACCGTAGCCCAGTGAAATGGCCATCGGGATCATGAATTTTGCCTGGCGTGAGGTTTCAAAAATCATGGGGGCCAAGCCACCGAATGTTGAAATGGTGGTCAGCATGATTGGCCGGAAACGCCGCACGCCAGAAGTACAAATCGCCTCGTAGGGCGTCATGCCCTCACGCACTTTCTCATTGGCATGGTCTACCATCACCAGCGAGTCGTTGACCACCACACCTGCCAAGGCAAGAATGCCCATCATGGACACAATGCTGATGCTATAGCCCATCATCAAGTGGCCTACAATTGCGCCGAAAATACCGAATGGAATGGCAAGCATTACAATGAAGGGTTGCAGATAACTTTTGAAAGGAATGGCCAAAAGTACATAGATCATTAGCAAGGCCACCATGAAGCCTTTGCCCAAACCACCCAGGGCTTCCGAAAAATCTTGCTGGCGGCCGGCAAAGCTGTAGCTCAAGCCCGGGTAGTCGGCCATCAACTTGGGCATGAGATCTTGCACGGTGGCATTTTGCACCTGTTGTGCCTGGTTGCGCGGGTTCACATTGGCGGTTACCGAAATGGTTCGCCGCCCGTCCCTTCGTGTGATGTTGGCCACGGCGCGCGTGTCGTCGAAGTTCACCAGAGAGTGAAGGGGAACCAAGCTACCTTGCGGTGTACGAATCAGCAAGTCGCGCACATCGGTCTGCGCTGAACGTTCTGTTTCGGGGCGCATCACCAACACCTTCACCTCATTGCGGCCACGTTGCTGGCGCAAGGCTTCCGAACCAAAAAATGCAGCGCGAACCTGTCGACCAATGTCGTTGGAACTCAGCCCCAAGCGGCGCGCTTCCTCTTTCAAAGTAAAGCTGAACTGTTCCTTGCCATTCTGAAATCCATCGTCAATTTCGGACACCATGGGGTAGTTGGCCAGTTCACGCGCCAGGGCCTCGCTGGCCTGGCGCAGGGTGTCTACATTGCGGTGGCTTAACTGCACCGTGAAGGCAGGACCACTGCCGGGGCCGCCCGAGTCGGCCGCAAACCGAATGGTCTCCACACCGGGAATATTGCCCACGTCCAGCCGCCACTGGTCGGTAAATTCAGCGGTGGGTACTGGGCGCACATCGGGCGGGGTCAGGTACGTTCGTACCGTAATATTGTTTTCATTCACGCTGGCGTAAATGCCGGTGCTTTGTTGTTCACCACCCGTGGCTTCTACGGTTTTCAGGGCGCTTTCAACAATGCGGTCGCGCACCAGGTTCACTTGTTCATTGGTGCTGCCCAGTGGCAATTGCGCCCGCACTTCAGATTGGTCTGCCTCCACTTGCGGAAACAGCTCGAAGCCCATGCGACCACTGACTGGCCAGCTGATCACCAGTACCATCAGGGCAATGCCTACACCCATGGACAGGTAACGGTATTCCACACACTTTTGAACAATCGGGGTATAGCGGCGTTCAATAAACTGGCTGAATCCTTTGGAGAATTTTTGTTGCCAGTTGTGAAATTTGCCTGTGCCTTCTTTGCTGTGCGCCAAGTGGGCTGGCAAAATGAAGATCGCTTCCATTAGCGACACCACAAACACCGTGCACACCACCAGCGGAATTACACCCCATATTTTTCCCAGAAAGCCTGGTACAAACAGCAAGGGTGCAAAGGCTGCAATATTGGTCAGGATACTGAAGGTGACTGGCATGGCCACATCGCGTGCGCCTTGAATAGAGGCGTCCAACATGCTCATGCCTTGTTGCCGGTATTCGTAAATATTTTCGCCCGCAACAATCGCGTCGTCCACCACAATGCCCAGCGCAATAATGAAGGCGAACATCGAGATCATGTTAAAGGTGACGCCGAACAGGGGCAGTATCAACATGGCACCGAGAAACGCGGTGGGAATTCCCATGCTGATCCAGAAGGCCAGCTTCCAGTCCAGGAAAATGGTGAGCAACACCATCACCAGTATCAAACCCATCACGGCATTTTTAGCCAGCAATTCCTGTCGCTGTTTGTAGGTGTCGGAACGATCGCTGACCACCGAAATTTCGATGCCCTCGGGCATCAAGGGGCGAATCCGTTCAAGTGCCTCCTGGGTGGCCTCCGAAATTCCGATTGGAGTTTGTTCACCGATGCGTGATACTGAAATTTCAATCGATGGTTTGCCATTGAAGGTGGCGTATTTGTCGATGTCCTGAAAGCCATCTCGCACCGTGGCAATGTCACCCAGTTTCAAGGGGGTACCGCTGACTGGCGACACGATCGGCAGCGCTGCAAACTCATTGGCGAAATCACGCCGCTCGGAAACACGCAACAGTATTTCGCCGCTTTGGGTTGAAATACTTCCGCCGGATACTTCAATGACATTGGCCCGAATATTGTCGGCAATGCCCTGCAGCGTTAAGCCATAGGCGTTTAGCCGGGCTTCTGGCACTTCAACATGAATTTCCTGTTCGCGAATCTCGGTGAGATCTACCTGCGTGATACCGGGGTTTTGCAGCAAACCGTCGCGTGCTTCTTCAGCCAGATTGCGCAGCGATAATTCATCGGTGTCGCCGTGTACCACCAGAGTGACTACTGTTCGCTTGCGCGCAGTCAGTGACACATTGGGCACTTCAGCGTCGCCGGGGAAGGTGGTAATGCGGTCCACCTCTTGTTTGATTTTGTCGTAAACAGCCTGCGCGTCTTCGGATTCATCGATTTCAATGACCACACTGGCTGCGCCTTCATTGGCTGTGGAATTGACTTCAACGATGCCTTCAATGCTTGAAATGGCTTCCTCAATGGCCAGCACAATGCCTTGCTCTACATCTTCAGGGCTTGCCCCAGGGTAGGCAACAGACACGGTGACCAGGTCCAGCTCGAATTCGGGGAATACTTCTTTGGTCATGTTCATGAATCCGAACACGCCACCGATCAGGCACACCCACATCAGGATGTTGGCGGCCACTGTATTCTTGGTCATCCAGGCCAATGGGCCTGAACGGTCTACCCGGCGACGGCTTGCGGCATTCATGGTTTGACCGCAGCAGGTGCGGGAGTGGTTGCGTTATTGGGGGGCTCGTTCGTTCGAATGGCCATGCGGTTCACAGGTGACCCCAGGTTGGAAGTCACAATACTTTCGCCATTGTTCAAGCCGCGATCAATCAACACATACTCGGCGGAACGAAAGGCGATGTTGACGGGGCGAATATCGAGTTCACCGTTGTCGTTGACCCACACTGTGTTGTCATGCACAGACGAGGGCGCCAGTTTGAATACATTCCTCAGTTCAATGCCGTCAAAGCGCACTTTCACATACTGGGCCAGCAACAAAGGTTGCAGGTTTTTGTTGTTGTTCCGGGGTACTTCGACCAATACTTGCGCTTGCCGTCCGTTGTCTTGAACGCTGGTTTGCAGGTTCAGCACCGTACCCTTGTGGCAACCGTCCTCACGGCTGCTGGCATCGCTGACGCACACGGTTGAGCCTGCCTGTTTGCCTTCAGGAAATTTGATCCATTTCAAATCGGCTTGCGGCACGGCCACGCTGATCCAGTAGGCTTCGCTGCTGGCAAGCACGCCAAGAGCCGTGGTGGCACTCACTTGCGCGCCTACGCTTGCTTCACGACTTACCACAACACCATCGAATGGTGCCCGCAAAATGGTGCGCTCCAGGTTCACCTTCGCGCGCTCAACACCTGCTTGCGCGGACTGCACAGTGGCCTTGGCAGCTTCCAGTTGCGGTTTGCGCAATATCAGGGCACGTTCGCGTTCATCCACATTCAAACCGAGCAATTCGAAATCGGATTGGGCCACTACCTGGTTACCCAATTCCGAGGTGAGCGTAGATTGCGCTTGCGCCAATGCGGCTTGCGCGGTTTGCAACTCAATGCGGTAATCGGTGTTGTCCAGTTGTACCAACACCTCGCCTTTTTTGAACGAAGCACCTGGTACAAACTTCGGACCAATGCTTTGTACTGTACCGCTCACCCGCGCTTGCAAGGTAATTTGCTGCTCAGGCTCAACCACGCCATAGCCCAGCAAGCTGACGGTGTAATCGCCGGCCTTGACTGGCTCTGTTGTCACCAACCGTGCGACTTTTTCTGGCGGTTTGCGGCTGGCTGTAGGGGCTGTGGCCACCAGCACTTCAGAACCAATAACACCCAGGGCAACGACCCCAATGGCCAGGCCAATTTGTACCCATTTGCGTTTGAAAAAAGATTGATCGCTCATGACTGCTCTGCTGCTGTAGGTTGTGGAATGCTGCCGGACAGCGCCCTGTAAAGGGCAATCCGAAAGCCCACCAATTGTTGTTGTGCATTCACCAGGTTACGCCTTAACTGGCTGGTGCTTTGTTGTGCATCCAGAATGGCCAGGTAGTCGACCGTGCCATTGCGGTAGCCTGCAAAAAGCCGCTTCAAACTGAGCTCAGCCAGTTCAAGTTGCCGTTGAAAACTTTCTACAGCCTCGCCTTGGCGGGTTTCCTGAATCAGTGCATTGTCCACATCGGCCAGTGCATTGATGGCTGCGTCCTGATATTGCGCCACGGCCTGATCAAGCAAGGCGCGCTGGCGTTCCACTTCCGCGGAGCGTGCGCCACCGTCGAAAAGTGGCGCAACCAGGTTCACGCTCAAATTGCGCACCCAGTTGTCAAACAGCAAGTCGGAATCTCGGGTTTGATCACTAAAGCTTGCACGTAGGCTGAGTTGCGGAAATCGGTTGGCGATGGCGGCAGCCACGCTGCGGTCGGTTGCCAGCACCTGTGCCCATGCCTGTTGTACATCGGGGCGGCGATTCAGCAGTTCAGCGGGAAAGCCTGTGGCGGGCAAAGCGGGCAGGGTAGGCAGGTTCTCACTGTTCAGGCTGATTTTATTCGGAGGCTGGCCCACCAGCAGCGCCAGGCTGTTGAGCAGCACATCGCGATTGGCTTGGGCTTGCGCCAGGTTGCCTTGGGCCGACTCGACCAGTTGCCGTTGTTGCAACACATCAGACGCCACTGCACCACCTTGGCGAAATCGCAATTCAACCAACTTCAGGTTGGTCTGAAAACTTTCCAGTTCCGTCTCGAACAGCCGCACGGTTTGGTCAGCCGCCACCCATTGGGACCAAGTGGTGGCAAGTTGACCCGCTATGCTGATGCGGGCTGCATCCAGTTCGTAGCGCGTCGCTTGAAGCTGCAATTCAGAGGCCTTGGCTGTGTTGCGAACCCGTGACCACAAATCGATTTCATAACTGGCCACAAACGAGGCCGAGGTAAACAGTCCGCGGTTGTTGGTGGCCTGTCCTTGAATGCTGGTGCCTTTCACTGTGTTTTCCTGCCGCCCAGCATTCAGGGTAAGTGATGGAAAGAAGCTGGCTTGCGCTGCGTCCAGGCTGGCTTGCGCAGCACGCAACCTGGCCTCTGTGGCCTCAAGACTCAGGTTGTCAGCCTGTGCCTTTCGCATCAGTGTGTTCAGTTGTTCGCTAGAAAAACCGGTCCACCAGTCCGCAGGGGCTTGTACCGCATTCGGGCTGACCAAGGGTTTAAAAGTCGCATTTTCAAACCGGCTGTCGATTTCTGGTTTTCTGGACTCAACAGTGGTGCAAGCCCCCAGCGATAGCGCCAAGACGAGGGGCAGCAGGGGTTTGAGGTGGTGCTTCATGGTGTCGTTTTTCTTGTTGAGTGCCCATCAGACCACAGTCCAGGGCAGTTTGTTCAGCTGTTAACTGATCTTTACAAAATTGAACTGAAAATCACCATACCCCTGTTTTATTTACTTGGAGGCGAGTTGCCGCAAAGCGTAAACATACCCTTGCCAGCCCAACCCACAAATCACGCCCTCAGCCAGGTCTGAAAAATAGCTGTTGTGGCGAAAGCTCTCGCGCTTGTAAATATTGGACAGGTGTACTTCAATGAACGGGATGGCCACTCCTGCTAGTGCATCGCGCAGCGCTACGCTGGTGTGGGTGTAACCGGCCGGGTTGATCACAATGCCCGCGACATCTTCGGTTTTTGCCTTGTGAATACGGTCAATCAAGGCACCTTCGTGGTTGCTTTGAAAAGTCATCAATTCGAAACCGTCGGTGAATGCAATGTTCTTCAAGGCCTTTTCAATGTCAGCCAGGGTCATGTGTCCGTAAATACCGGGCTCGCGCGTGCCCAACAGGTTCAGGTTGGGACCGTTGATCAGCAGCAGTTTTTTCAAGTTTCTTCTCCGGTGCAGGTGTGTTTGAAAAAATAGTAACAAGCAATGCGGTGGGCTAGGGGGTTTCGTCTACACTGCGGACACGTTCGCGCACAAAATAACGACAATTTCGAATAATTACAGGACAGAGGCAAGCCATGAACACCAACATCGACGCAATTTTCAACTTGCTGGCAGGCACGGCACGTGGCTGGCGCGGCACAGGTATTACCGCCCGTGCCCGCAAAACTCCCGAAAAAGTGTTGAAACTCTATGACATCGAAATCAGCCCGTTTTGCAGACTGGTGCGGGAGGCCTTGAGTGAAATGGACCTGGATGTGATGATTTTGCCTTGCCCCGCAGGTGGCAAGCGTTTTCGCGACGAGGCCCGCAAATTGTTGCCTGGCACCAAGTTTCCAATGCTTGTGGATGACAACACAGGCGTGGTGATGAATGAATCCGCCGACATCATCGACTACCTGGCCAAAACCTACAACAGTAAACTGAAAAGCCAACAAGGCTTTGGGCGCAAAGTGGCGGTGGGTTCATCGATGCTGGCGAGTACCTTCCAATACCGTGTTGGTGGCTTTCAGGGTATGAAAGCTCGACCATCAAAAGTACCCGCTGAACCCTTGGTGCTTTACAGCTTTGAGAGCAGCCCATACTCCAAGCCTGTGCGTGCGCGTTTGTGCGAACTGGAAATTCCATATCTGCTGAAGAACACGCCCAAGGGCGCCATGACGGACATGGGTCCCCCTGTTTTCCGCGACAAGCTGTTTAAGGCGCCACAAGGCACCACGCGCAACCGGGCTTGGTTGTCGGAGAACACTGGCAAGGTGCAGGTGCCTTATTTGATCGATCCGAACACGGGTGTGGCGATGTACGAGTCCAACGACATTTTGCGGTATCTGGACAAGACATACGGCGCTTGAATTGCAAGGTTCTTGGCGATGCTTGGGTATTGCTCTGGGTGGCCTAAGCAAGGCTTCTTGATCCGGCTTGTTGCTTCTGGCTTGGGGCATGCGAAACGCTAGAGCGTCTTCGCATCGACCTTGCAGGTCGCCCCGCGCTGCGAAGCCGCCGGGAAGCCCTGCAAAGCCGGCCAGCCAGAGCAATACCCAAGCCTTGCCTGAACCAAGGCAGCCGGCTCGCAAGTCGCCAGCGCTGTAGTTCGCTTGCTAAGATTGCAATGCCCTCGCAGCGCCGATCAAGAAAACCTGCCCGTTTGAATTCACCCGCCACGGTTGGCCACAGGCCGACACCGAGACTCGGCCCGCTTTTTTGCCGAGCGAGGTGAGTCAGGGTGAATTTCAAAAAGGGAACACAGGTTTTCTGGCGCGAGAGGGTATGCACCTGAGCAAGCTAGCAGCTTAATCTACGTCAACGCGCTTTCACATTTCAGCAGCAGCCCAAAACAGTTGAGCAAGCCAACTGGCGTTCAGGTTTTCCGGACCACCACGCTGCCAATTGAATAACCCGCGCCGAACGAGCAGATCACGCCCACATCGCCGCTGCCCAAATCATCTTTGTGGCGGTGAAAGGCGATCACTGAACCGGCTGAAGCGGTGTTTGCAAATTCATCGAGAATCACCGGCGCTTTGTCGGCCGTGAACTCGCTGCTGCCCAGCAGTTTTTTGGCAATGAGCTGGTTCATGGCCAGGTTGGCTTGGTGTAGCCAATAGCGGCGCACGTCGGTCGCGGAACTCAAACCCAGGCTTTGCAAATGGGTGCTCATGTGCTCGGCAGCCATGGGGCAAACTTCCTTGAACACCTTGCGGCCTTCCTGCATGAACAGTTTGTCGCGACCGTCGCGGTCTGCGTCCTCCGAACGGTTCAAAAAGCCAAAGTTGTTGCGAATGTTGTTCGAGAACTTGGTGGCCAACTTGGTGCCCAGTACCTCCCAGCTGCCCGGTTTGGCATCCTCAAGGCGCTGCACAATGACAGCGGTGCACACATCACCAAAAATAAAGTGACAATCGCGGTCAAGCCAGGCCTGGTGGCCCGAGGTAATTTCCGGGTTCACCATCAACACCGCGCGGGCTGTGCCGCTGCGCACGGCGTTCACCGCCTGCTCAATCCCGAAAGTGGCAGAAGAACAGGCCACATTCATGTCGTAGCCAAAACCTTCAATGCCCAAGGCTTCCTGAATTTCAATGGCCATGGCCGGGTAGGCGCGTTGCATGTTTGATGCTGAGCAAATCACGGCGTCAATGTCGGCAGCAACAAGCCCTGCGTCTTCCATGGCTTTGCGGCCTGCATCCACGGCAATTTCCGCCATCATGGACAGCTCAGAATTCGGGCGTTCTTTGAAGTAGGGGTGAAGGCGGTCCGGGTTCAGAATGCCTTCCTTTTCCATCACGTAGCGCTGCTTGATGCCCGATGCGCTTTCGATAAACGCTGAATTGGAAGGCTGCAGTGGTTCAAGTTCGCCGCTGGCAATCTCGGAAGCGTGTTCGGCATTGAACTTCGCCACATAGGCATTGAATGACTCCACCAATTCATCGTTGGTGATGGTTTGGCTGGGCACGAAAAGCCCCGTGCCGCTGATGGCTACCTTGATCATTGCGCTCGTCCTGGGTGGATGATGGTGTGTTCTGTCTCTTGCGCAATGATAAAGGCAAAGGCGTTAAATTTTAAGACGCCAAGCGCATTTGTTCTACCGATAAACCCTGATCCGCTGGCTCAGCCCTGCGGCCAATGCCTTCGTAAATCAGGCCATAATCCGCCAGCAGTGCGGGGTCATACAGGTTTCTACCGTCGAAAACCGCCTTTTGGCGAAGCGTGCGGCTCAACATTAAAAAGTCTGGGCTCTTGAACATGCGCCACTCGGTACACACTATCAGGGCATCCGCATTGAACAGGGTTTCTTCCTGGGTTTTTGCAATTTCGAATTCGCCCAGCAAGGGGCCGTCTTGCCGGAATGCGGCCAGGTCTTCTTCCATGGCGCGGCGCGCAGTTTCATTGGCCACTGGGTCAAAGGCCTGAACTTTGGCACCACGCAGCACCAGTTCGGCCGCGATGGTGCGGCTGCTGGCCTCACGCATGTCATCGGTTTCCGGCTTGAAGGCCAGCCCCCACATGGCAAAAGTCATGTTGCTGAGGTCTTCACCGAAGCGCTGAATGATTTTTTCAACCAGCACACGTTTTTGACGCTGGTTGCTGTGGTTGACAGCCCGCAAAATGGACAGGTTCTCGCCTGCTTCTTCGCCGGTCTGGATCAGGGCGCGCACGTCTTTGGGGAAGCACGAACCTCCGTAGCCGCAGCCTGCGTACAGAAAAGAGAAGCCAATGCGGGGATCCGAGCCGATGCCCGCGCGCACCTGTTCAATGTCAGCACCAATTTTCTCGGCGAGGTTGGCCAGTTCGTTCATGAAGCTGATGCGGGTGGCCAGCATGGCGTTGGCGGCGTATTTGGTCAATTCAGCAGAGCGAACATCCATGCACATCAGGCGTTCGTGGTGGCGCTGGAAGGGGGCATACAGCGACTTCATCATGCGCAAGGCGCGTTGCCCTGCGGGGGTGCCGTCGGTGCCCAGTACAATGCGGTCAGGGCGCAGGAAATCGTCAATCGCTGCGCCTTCTTTCAAGAATTCAGGGTTCGACACCACGGTGAAGGCGTGCAAGGCATTGCGTTGCACCAGCACGCGGCGCACTTCATCGGCCACTCGCTCGCCAGTGCCCACAGGCACAGTCGATTTGTTGATGATCACCTTAAAGCCATTCATGTGCGTGGCAATTTGCTGGGCCACTTTGAGCACATGGCGCAGGTCAGCGCTGCCGTCTTCGCGGGGCGGCGTGCCCACACAAATGAAAATCAGCTCGGCATGGTTCACCGCGTCTTCAATTCGGGTGGTGAAATCGAGGCGTTGCTCGCGAATATTGCGTTCCAGCAGTTCATCCAGACCGGGTTCGTAAATCGGACTTTGGCCGTTTTTAAGTTGGGCAATTTTGGCTTCGTCAATGTCGCAACACAGAATTTTGTTGCCCACTTCGGCCAAACAGGCGGCTGTAACCAAGCCCACATATCCACTACCAATAATTGAAACGCGCATGTGCTTTGCTTTGATGAGTGATCAATGCGAGCAGTGTGTTGCGGCAGTGTTGCCAGCGTTTGACAGATTTAAGACTGGATTGTGACAGCGAGGGGAGAGGAATTGCGAGGAGATCGAGATTGTGGCGAGGGCGGCAGGGTTGCTTGCTGTGCTTTAAAGCAAAAACCCTTGCCGCGTCATCACCAAACTCATTATTGCAAAGTCAGTTTGTTGTCCTGACCGAAGCGGCGCATTTGGTGAACCACTGCCAAGGCAAGCTGACCTACAACCAGGCAACCAGCGGCCAGCAAATTCGGGCCTTCAAGGTTGGTGCCGTTGAGGTACTGAACACCAGCGTTGATCGTGAAGCCGGTGGTCAACATTGCCATGAACAACATGCCAGGAGTGCGAACTACGGAGTCGATAAAGTTTTTCATTTTGGTATCCCTTTTACTTTGGATGCGAAATCAGGGCTTTCGCTTTAACCCTGCAAACTGTGTTCTGTTTGCATGATTAGTATTGTGTACAGTTGTGCACTTAAAATCAATAGTTAAAGTTAGAGTTGTGTTTCTATATTCATAAGTTATTGATTTAAATTGTATAAATTAATTAACTTGTGTGTACGGTTTGCTGCTTTTTTCGAAACGTAATGCCCAAACCGATTCGCCAAGGTCTGGGTAGTTCAAAACAAATCCCCTGAAAAGCAGCGGTGTTTGTTCAATGTGCCCGGGAACCGGCCAGTTGAACAACACCTCAACCTTTCTGTTCTTGTAAAGGGGGTGCAGTACTTCTTGTTCAAACTCAACCAACACGTTGGGCGCCAGCAAATCGGTAATTTTCTGTCCAGTCAGGGTTGATTTCACATTCATTCCCTGCAACAACAACAGGGCTGCCGGGTTGGCCAGTTTTATCCGGCGTGATTCATCCAGTGTAATTACGCCATCGGGTGCGTGTGCGATCAGCTCTTCCAGTGAGTGCATGTCTTTCCAGAGCATGCGCGCTTCAGTCTCATCGCGGAATGACTTGCTGAAACCAATCAACTTTTTATCCCGGCTGTAGATCGGGGACAAATTCATGCGCAGGTGAATTCGCTGCGCAGAATCATTCGTTCGCAGGGTTTGAATGTTTTTCAGTGTCTCCCCCAGCGCTGCGCGTTGGTGGAGTCGTTTTTCGGAGGAGCGCAGTTCTTCCGGCACTGTCAGGTTTTGTTCTTGATCGTACAGAACACTGGCCCGGTCCAGTCCGAATAACTCCTCTGCAGCCCGGTTCCACACCAGAATTCTTCCAAGAGAGTCCTCGGCAATCAGGGCTTCGGATGAGTTGTTTACCATGTGTTGATGCAAGGTCAGGGTGTCGTGAGTATCCATGGCCTTTTTCAGTTTGAATGCAGCAAAAACACTGAGTGAAATACCGAGCAAAATCCAGGCTAGGTAAACTGGATTGTGTCCGCTGCTTTTTGCCGGATTTACAGGCCAGTACTCCAGCCGCCAGCTGCGGTTACCCAGTTGTACATCTCGCGTTACTGCTGTGTGTGGAAACAGGGAGACATTTTTTGGTTCAACATTGTCGAAAAAAAGCATCGGCTTGTCGGCTTCTTCGAGTACGAAAATTCGCACTTGTAAATCGGGCTCCTGTGCCATCCAGGGTTTCAGGAAGCGGTCGATTGAAATTGGAAAAGACACCCAACCCAGCAATTCCTTGTAGCGCACACCAAGATCACTCGATGGTATGGGCTTGTTGAACACTGGCATCAGCATCGTGAACCCCATACGCCCAACATCGGCGTTCTGAATCATGGTGATGGGCTTTGATACGGCCAGTCCGGCTCTTGAAAAGGCACTGAGGCAGTTTTCTCGACGAATGTTTTCGGAGCCCAAATCGAGACCCTGTGCCGAGTAGTTTTCCTTGGCTGGTTCAATGTACTGCATCACGAAACGGTCTTGCGAAGAAGGGCTGATAAACCGGATCTGAAAATCTTGCAGTCCTTTTGCCTGCATTTCCCGAAGAAATGCGGGCTCCTCTTTAAGGGGTACTTTCCGGGCAAATCCCAGACCAAGTGCGCCTGGAAAGTTTTGCTTTAGTTTCAGGCCAGTGACGTAGTCGCTAAATCGCGATGGCGTCAATTCTTCCTGGCCAAAGGCGGTGATGAATGTGGCGGTGTTCAAAAGGCTCAGCTTGTATTCATTCACGGTTCGCTGAAGTTCGTCCGTTCGCCTGTCCAGCAAGTGTTCAAAAGCAATACGCTGGTTTTCAAGGGCATTGTTTTGCAGGGTAATGCCGATTGCAGTGCTAAGGCCTGCGCCGAGCACACACACCACAACCGCGTAAACCCAGTTCCCGGAAAATTGTTTCATGTTTTGCATTTCAATGTGATCGGCCTGATTCTTTCAATCGGGCGTGAATGTCGTCGATCAACATGTCCGGATCAAATGGCTTGGTGATGAAATTGGTGAAACCAATGTTGAGGCATTCGTTTCTCATACTGCTGCTGACATGGCCTGAAACCGCGTAGACCAGCAACCCTTGCAGTTCCTCATGCCGGCGGATCAGTCGTGTTGCTTCCAGGCCGTCCATGACCGGCATTTGCAGATCCATCAGCACAGCATCAAAATGTGCGTTTCCGCTGGTGAGCAAAGCCAGGGCGTCAGCCCCGTTGTAAACGCAGGTCACCGCAACACCCCGATTCTCCAGCAGTTTCTTGAAAACCTTGGCATTCAAGGCGTTGTCCTCGGCCAACAGCAGGCGCAGTGGTGTCGCACCTGTTTGCTCATGAAAAGACGTTTGTTCTTCCCTCTCATTTTCATAGACACGGCTCAAACGTTTTCGTGTCAACGGTTTCATCAACTGGCGAATATTGTGTTTCTGGGCGATCGCTGGCAAATCTTTGCCAAGCCACACGATGTGTTGGGCCAAATGTTGTTGTCTGTCCAGAAACTGGCTTAGCCAGTTCATTTTGTCTGCACCCAGCGGCTCGGGGATGTCCAGCAATACGCGGGCATTGTCGTGTATGGGCAAAACTTTTTCGCTGGTGATGTCGCGGTGGAGAAAACGGACTTGCCAGTCTGGTTCAAGTGTTGTCGCAAGTTGCGGGTCCAAAGCCATGTCCCCCACGTGAAGCAACATCCGGTTGGCTGCATGGTTCTCAGAATCTGTTTGGTCTTGCTTCAGCTCTCCGTGTGCAAGTGGCAAGCGAAACTCAAATTGGGTGCCAAGATTGGGTTTGCTGCGAACCTGTATGGTTCCTCCCATCACCTCGATAATTTGTCGGCAGATTGCAAGGCCTAGCCCGGCGCCGTTGTAGCGCTTTTGAAGTGATGAATCAACTTGGTAAAACGCATCAAATATCCGTTCAATGTCGCTTTGAGGAATGCCCACACCTGTGTCGGATACTTCGACAACAAGTTGGTCCCGTTCCCGGCTTTCTGTCACAACCTGGAATCGTACCGTGACACTGCCAAACATCGTGAACTTGAATGCATTGGAAATCAGGTTCTGCACCACCTGTTCAATTCGGCCTCTGTCACCCAGGTAACTGGTTCGGCTGGACAGTGGTTCGAGAAGAATCGGCTCTACACCTGGTTTCTGAAGCCATTGCTGTTGCAGCATGTTTGCCGTGTTGTCGATCAGGGTGGCCAGCTGAAAATTGCTGTCGTTGAGTCGAAAGTATCCCTGCCGAATTTTGGACAGATCCAGAAGGTCATTCACAATCACATTGACTGCTTCACTGGATTGTTTAATGGCCTTGCCCAAGTCTTGCACTTCGGTGGAGTACGTTGGCGCATCCAGCATCATTGCAATGCTGTTGATCGAGGTCAGCGGAGTCCGTATTTCATGCGACACATTGGCAATCAGTCTGTCTTTTAATTCATTGGCCGTTTTTGCCGATTCATAGGCAGCCTGCATGGCTTTGCGCGAGCGGTATTCGTGCAAGGACATCCAGACCACAATGGCCATGGTGATCACTGCAAGCAGAACAAGAAACGGGTGAATGCCAACCGTGGGGCTCCACCCTTGTTTTGGCGCCACCTCAATGGACCATTCGCCATACGGAAAAAAAACAGTCGATGAGATAGGGTCGATTAATTGGGAATCGGGGTTGCCGTGGATGGGTACCCAGTTGGCATGCATGGGGCTTTTTTGTTGAATACGTACAATCAGCCCCTGTTGTTCCAGTGGCTCAATTACCTTTTGTTTGACGTATTCAAAATCGATTAATACTGCGGCAAAACCCATCAAGTCGCGATTGCTGTCGGGGTTGCGTTGGCGGTAAACAGGGTATCGAAGAATCAGTGCATGACCACCTTGAACCAGTTCGCGCGGTCCTTCCATGATGGTTTTGCCTGTTAATGCGGCCTCTTCAAGATACGGCGCGGTCAGTGGGGCTTTGTAAAGATTCAGGCCAATTGCACTTTGGTTCAAAGCAGGGTTAGTCAGGAATGTAAGAATTCCTTTCGGTGCGTATTGCAGACTGCGAATGGCCGGGTTTTCGACTGACAACAGCGAGGAAAACTGCTCGAAACTGGCTTGATTTAACTCTGGGGTTTGCCGCACAAACACTTCGATTGAATGCAGATTGGCGCTGGCTTTGCCCACAATCTTGTCGAGCTTGTTGGCGTGGTGGTCCAGCGAGTAGCGCACCTCCGCCTTGACGCGTTGGGCCTCACTTTGTTCCTGAATGGAATTAAACAGGACCAGGCTGAGTACGCAAGCGCAGAGAGCCACGCCAATCAGCCATGGAAGCAAGCCCAAGGAGGATTGCTTGTTGCTGTGGCTGGCAAAATTTTTCGAAAAGGGCATGGTGGGCAAGACTAATAGGTTTGGGCCCAGAGTAGTCTTGCCATGCAGTCAGTGATCAACTGATTACAGCGGTTTAATCACCTCGTTTACAATTGTTATAGGTTTTGGGTTTCACGCCGCGAAGTAGGCCTTCATTCGGTCTGCGTATCCCAAGCCTTCTGCCTTGGCTTTGGCTATTCCCCGATACGTTTTGTTCACCTTGTCAGTCAGTTTGGCCATGCGCACCTGCGCCTTGTCGTCCATCTCGGCGGTAATCAAGCCCACCTCAACCATCAGGTTTTCGTCTGCAAATGCTGCAGCAATCAGTTCAAGCAGCTTCTGGTCATTCAGCATGTTCGCCAGCTTGGCAATGCGGTCTTTGCGTTGCGCATAAAACGAAATGTGCAGATTGGCAGCCGGGTCTTTGATCACTTCCATGATCTCGATGGCTTTTTTCTCGGGAATATAGTCTGTAAACCCGCCCAGTACGTGAAAGTCGCCATGTTCAACCAGTTTGGCGGTTACTTTCTTCAATTGCTCCACGGGCAATTCTGCCAGCATGTCGACGGCACGTTCGGGAATTTGCTCGCGGGCCACTTCGGCCATGAAGTCGGCATCAAACAGTTTGCACAAACTGACTGCTTTACTCATGGGGGTGAAGTACGACATATTGGCCGTAATGGCCGGGCCAAATACCTTGGTGCACAGCGTTGCACTGATGGAGTCGGGTGCCAGTTTGCCCGCACCGGCAATGCGTTCAAACACGGGGCCGAACTTGTTCAGCAGGCTGTTTTGAAAATTGGTGCGTAGTTTTTGCAAAGCCACTGCGTCGAGCTTGTCCAGATACGCCAGGTCGTCGGCAGACTTGTGCAGTGCTTGCGCCAGGCGGCGCAGTTCAGTGTTTCTGTCCATGGTTTACAGTCCCAGAATTTTTTTGACGGTGCCGCGCAACAAGCGGGGAATGTGTTCCAGCGCGTTGTCCATGCTTTGTTTTAAGAAAGCATCGTGGGCTTGGTGGGCGGCAGCCAGGTCCGCGGCCAGCTTCTTTTGGTTGGCAGCGCTGAGCTGTTCCAGTTCTGGCATGGGTTCCCCCAATGCGTCGATTAATGCGGCATCCAGTTTGGGCATGCAGGTCTCCGGTTTTGTTAAGTTTTGATGAATGATAAGTTGAAATATTGAATTCGACAGTTTTTCTTTCCCGTTTAGAGGGCTGAGTCAAATTCAGCACTGGGGTAGATCGCATACACTTTGACAAACAACAAAGTGAGCCAGCAGTGAATATTTACCAGCCTTTGAAACAGCATGAATCCAGTTTCGTCGACTTGCGCGGTTTGCGCACCCACCTGCATTGCTGGGGCCCTGAAGATGCGCCCTTGCTGGTCATGGTGCATGGCTGGATGGATGTAGGCGCCAGTTATCAGTTTGTGGTGGATGCCCTGAAACAGGATTATCGGGTGGTGGCCCCCGACTGGCGGGGCTTTGGTTTGAGCGACTGGCCTGTGGCCGATGGTTCGCCCGGCATTCGCTCTTATTGGTTTCCAGATTACCTGGCCGACCTGGATGCCTTGCTGGATCACTTCTCGCCCACGCAGCCCGCGAACCTGGTGGGCCACAGCATGGGTGGCAACATCGCCATGATGTACGCCGGTGTGCGGCCACACCGCATTCGCAGTGTGGTGAATCTGGAGGGTTTTGGCATGCTCGATTCGCCGCCTGAGAAAGCACCCAAGCGCTATTCCAATTGGCTCGATGAAATTAAAACACCCAAAGAACTGCGCACTTACAACAGCCTGGAAGCTGTGGCCAAGCGTTTGCAGAAAACCAACCACAGGCTAAGCGACGAAAAGGCCATGTACCTGGCGCAGTTCTGGAGCAAGTTGGACAACGAAGGCTACAGCTTGTTGGGCGATGCTGCGCACAAAATCATGAACCCGATTGGTTACAGGTTGGCCGAGGCGCAAGCCTGTTGGAGCAATATTGCGGCTCCGGTGTTGCATGTGGAAGCCAAACAGACCGAGGCAGGCATGTGGCTAAGCCGCGCCGGTGAACCTGTTGATTTTGATGCGTTTCGTACCCGTTTTAACTGCGTACCCAATTGGAAGCACGTGCTTGTCGACAACGCCGGGCACATGGTTCATCACGACCAGCCTGAGGTGTTGGCTGGTTTGATTGAGTTTCACATTGCCCAAAGTACAAACGCAGGATAAAAAAAAGCCGACTTCCTGAGAAGCCGGCTTAACCTTTCTCGCTTGCGGAGAAGAGGAGACATGAGGTTGAACACTGTTACAGCGCTCAATGTGAACATTGTCGCGTTAAGGTTTTGGAACGACAAGCAGTTTTGTAGGTAATTTATACTAGACAAAACCATGAACTTTCACGGTTTTGTCACATACACAGGCTTTCTACATGCCCCACATTACGATTGAATACAGTGACAACTTGCACAGTCTGGATGAGTCCTGGGTGCTGCTCCAAGTGAATAAAGCCTTGATGGGGCTCGGTATTTTCATGGATGCCGACATCAAGACCCGAATTCACGGTTTGCGTTCTTACCGCATGGGTGTGGCTGCGGCTGAAAGCGGTGACCATGCTTTTGTTGCAGCCACGGTCGAGTTACTCAGTGGTCGAGAATTCACCGTGCAGGAACACTTGGGGCAGGTGTTGCTCAAGGTACTTGAAAGAACATGCCTTCAAACAGACGGCCCACAAACCCAAATCAGTGTGCATGTGCGTGAAATGCAGTCCGAGTTGTATTTCAAATCGGTCAGCAAGCGCAGCTGATCGCCCTGGCGAATCAGGCACCCAACAATTGATGCGGGTTTTGCCCCTGCATTTTTCGTTTCAACAGTTCAATCAGTCTTGGTTCATCCAGCAAAGCCATGTGGCCCGTGCGGTCAATCACGTGATTGGCCGCACCTTCCAAATGGGCAAATCGGTGATGCAAAATCAGTGCATCCGGAATCGCGATTACGCTGCTCATTTTTTGCCGGTGAGCGTCGTCTTCCACATTCAATTCGTTCAAGAAGTCGCTGTTGGGCAGCATGTCAACAGCGCAGTCGCCCACGCCCAAGTGAGCCATGCGCGTGCCATTGTTGGGCGAAGCCAGTGTGAACAGGTGTTGCACCTGGGTGTGGCTGTGCCAACGGGTGCTCATGGCTTTGCGCACGATCAGCCCACCCATGGAATGCCCCAGCAGGTAGGTGTTGGCCCCTTCGCATTCGGCTTGTTCCAGAACTGTGTCCATGTAGTGCCCAAAATCTCGAGCCATCTCGTGTACCGAGGCCAGTACGTAGCGCGGCTGATACAAGGCCACACGCACGCCGCTCCAAAGCAGTTCCTCATACAGGGTGGCAAAACAGCCTGGTTTTTCCATATAGCCCGGCACCATGAACACGATGGGCAGTTGACGATTGTGGAAGTTTGGGCTGAATTCCGGCACGAATTGCGCCACGCGCTGGCGGAATAGAAAACTCAAACCAAACAAATAACCTTCACGGGCGGCAAGTTTGGCAACATCGGCCACGCCCAATTTGGGATGGCTGGATACAGGTGTTTGAGCGGCCATTTAATGTCCCCTTTTGAATTGCTTTAAGGTGTGCTGGCTCATTTTGTTTAAATTACGCTTGTATGCGCATTCACTACAATTGAATTAACGGCAGAAAAGTATCGCTATTGAGCACTTGTTGCAGATATGTTGAATGCAATAAACATACCGCCCTGTCCCTTGTATCAACTTAGTCCACTCAGACTACAGACGGCTGTTTGTTGGGCGTGGTATAGATTTGTCATGAAAAAAAACAAGACGAGGTGAGCAATGAGTGGGAGATTGTTGTCGGCGGTGCTGATACTTCTTGGCGTCAGCGGGTGTGCCACCCTGAGCAAGGAAGAATGCCTGGTGGCCAATTGGCGCGAGATTGGTTTTACCGATGCATCGCAAGGTTATACCCAGGCCCGGGTGGCAGAACACCGTGCGGCCTGTGCCGAGGCCAAGGTAACGGTGAACCTGGAGGAGTACAACAAGGGTTTCGAGCAGGGCTTGAAGAACTATTGCACGGTGAACACGGGTTTTGATCTGGGTTCCAAGGGGGCGGCTTACCCGGACCAGTGCAATGAGAAAACTTATCCAAGGGTTCGTGTGGGTTACAAGGAGGGCCAGGCTGTTTACAACGTGCAGCGGGAGCGCAATGAGGTAGAGCGCCAGCTACAGGACAAGCGCGAGCAATCCAAGGCCCTGACGGAGCAAATTACACAGAACCGGAGCAGGGCAGACAACAAGGCTTTGTCGTCGAGTGAGCGAAGCAAGGCGGAAAAAACTGTTTCGGCGCTTCAGCGCACTGCGGCAGATTTGTTTCGGGAAACCGGGGAACTGGAACAGAAAGCCCGCAGTCTGGATACCAAAATCAACCAGATGCGGGCCAGTTTTCAGCAGCGCTAGTTTATTGCGCTGTTACTTTTAAACCAGTGTGTCTGCCCAAATATTCTGGGCCCAATTCCAGGCATAAGTACCTTCCAGTTCATTCGGGGCTGCGGACACACCGCCCGAACCCTCAACAGTCAGAAAGGTTTTCTTCTCGGCGTTGTACACATGCACGCTGGCCACATGAATCACGTTGCTGGTGGTCACGTAGCTGTAGCAGGTGTTGTTGGTCAACGGTGTGGCATTGGGTTCCCAACCACTCATTTGCGCCACAATGGCCGCCGCAACCACTTTGGCCTGGCTGTTGGCCATGTGGCCACTTTTGGGCATCAGGGGCGCGCCTTGTACCGAGTCGCCGATCACATGCACATTGGGCGCAACAGTGGATTCGAATGTCATGTAGTTGACCTCGGCCCAACGGTTGTTCAGGTTGGCAATGCCGGAATCGACTGCCAGTTTGCCAGCGCGTTGGTCGGGCAAAATGTTTAGTACATCGCCTTTGATAGGTTCTTCAAATTCGAAACGCACTGTTTTTGTTGCGCCATCCACGCCGGTGACCTTCATGTTGGGGCGATATTCAAGAATACCTTTGTACTCGCTTTCCCACACGCCCTTGAACAACTTGCCTTTCGAGGTTACGTCGGCATTCGCATCCAGCAACAGCACTTTGGATTTTGGCTTGTATTGTTTGAAGTAGTTGGCCACCATGCTGGCGCGCTCGTATGGCCCGGGTGGGCAGCGGTAGGGGGCCAGCGGCACATTCAAAATATAAGTGCCGCCATCGGGCATGGCTTCGAGTTGTTTGCGCAAACCCACAGTTTCTGGACCAGCTTTCCAGGCCTGCAAAATTTGGCCACTGGCGTTGGCTGCTGCAAGGCCTTCAATTTTGTCCAGTTGCAAATCTATGCCCGGTGACAACACCAGTTTGTCGTAAGGCAGGGTTTTGCCGTTTTTCAGTTTTACAGTGCGTTTTTCAACGTCAATGGCGGTGACATAATCCTTCACCATTTTCACGCCGTGGTTGCGGGTAAGGCCAGTGTAGGGGGTGCTGATTTCGTTGATCTTCCGAATACCGCCCACCACCAAATTACTCATGGGGCAGGAAACGAAAGTTGAATTGGGTTCAACCAAGGTGACATCGAGCTGGTTGCCGGAAAGCATGCGAAGGTATTTGGCCGCCGTGGCACCACCGTAACCGCCACCAATCACCACCACTTTGCCTTTGGCGCTTTTTGCTGTGGCTGACAGGGGCATGCCGCCCAACAAGGCCGTGGCCAATGCGCTGGTTTGTAAAAATTGTCGTCTTTGCATGGTGCGCTCCTTAGTCTTTTTTGCCGAGGTAGTTGGCGATGATGTCGATTTGCTCGTCGGTGTAACCTTTGGCAAGTTGATGCATCACGGTGGCGGGGCGCTGCCCGGTTTTAAACCAGATCATGTTGGTTTTAATGTATTCAACACTCAGGTTGGCAAGACCGGTCACGGCGCTTCCTTCAACACCTTGGCCGTTGGTGCCATGGCAGTTCGCACATGTCGCGGCCAGGCTGGCGGCTTGCAGTTTTTTCTCGGGTGTCAGTTCGCTGGCGATTGCGCCAGAGCCCAACAGCAGGCTGCTGCCAGCCAGTGCCATGCTTGTCAGCAGGCGTGCGGCGCCTTGTTTTAAATCAGTCATTGCTGTCCCTCCAATTCTTATATGAGTGAATGCTTTTGTAGGTAGTGCGGATCGAATATGAATCATCACGCATGCAGTGTCAATTAGCCGACACAAAACGCAATCCACTTTGATTCTAGCGTGGTAACAGGTACAGGCAAGCAGTTTTTTCTCATATGCATATAACAAGATCGAGGTTGGACGTGGCTCACTCCAAACGTGCACTGCAAGCAGTACTCCTTTCCCTGTCCACTTTGGTGCTTGGCGCTTGTTTGTCGTCAGGCGGGGACGACCCCACAAATACCGCTGGCGGTGGTTCGGTCATTAACCCGGCGGAATCCACTGGCCGGGTATTTTTGATTCAGCCAGGCCCCAATGCCACGGAAGAAATGGTCAAGGCCATGGTGCAACTCAAGCCCAAAGACATTCTGAGGTTTGATTGCGGCTTTTTTGATTTGAAAACCGGCATTCAGATTACAACCACTGAGGATGTGATTATTGAGGGCTGCGGCATGGATGAAACCTTCCTGTCGTTTCGCGACAGCACTTCGCAAGAGGGTTTTCTGGCCTCGAATGTGCGCGGCATTACCGTGCGCAACCTGACGATTGGTGACTCTCCTGGGGACGCGTTCAAAATGAAGGGCGTGAACCACGGTACGTTGAAGAAAGTGCGTGCCATTTGGAGTAGCGGCCGCAAGCTGCCTGAAGAACGCCCCATTACTGCGGCCAACTTCCGCGATGAAATCAAAGTGGCCTGTACCGACCCAGCACGCCACAACCCAGCCAACCCCAACCCCTTGGAAACTGACAACACCTCTCCCGACTACACGGTGAGCACGGCTTCAGGGCGTTATGGCATTTACCCCGTTGAAAGCCGCAATATTCTGGTCGAGGAAACTGAAAGTATTGGCGCATCCGATGCCGGTATTTATGTGGGCCAAACCAATATTGCGAAGATTCGCAAAAGCCGCGCTGCATTCAATGTGTTCGGATTCGAGATTGAGAACGTTCAGGACGGCGAATATTCCGAAAACCTCGCTGAGTGCAATTCCGGTGGTTTCCTGGTGTACGACCTGGACAACCTGACCCAATATGGCTCGCGCTCAAGGGTGTTCAAGAATATTTCACGCAACAACAACACTTACAACTTTGCGGTACCAGGTTCGATTGTTGCCAACGTGCCGCGCGGTTCAGGCCTGATTACCCTGGCTTACGACAAGATCGATATTTACGACAACGTATTTGAGAACAACGGCACCGCCGGTATTATTTTGACCAGTTACGATTTGCTGGGTGAGAATGGTGACCGCCGCATGGATGTGTATTCCGAAGCAGTGAATATTTTCGACAACACATTCAAGAACAACGGCAATGATTTGCCACAGCCCGATTTTGCGACCATTTTGGCGACACAGGGCGGACAGGTGACCAGTATATTTCCTGCAGTTGTGGGTTTGAAAAATGCGCTTGGTGGGGGTGGTTATCGTGGTGCACACATTGTGTGGGACGGTTACACCGACACGCTGAACAGCAGTTGCGACCTGCCCAAAGACCGCAACGGCAACAATGTGGCTGTGGATGCCGATGGCAAGCCCATTCAAGGCAACCAAAACCCCAACCCAAGCTGCCGTTACAACAAGTACAAGTTCGAGACCAATGGGCAGCGAAAGGTACCGGCATGGTGGTTCAGCTGTATTAACCCCAACAACAATTTTGGATCAGACAGCCTCGCTTTTTCCAATTTCCACGGCACTCGTGGCCTGGATGCGGTGATCAACCTGAACACCAATGACCCCACAGCCAATTTGTCGCTGGAATACATTCAGTCGATCGCCACGGGTGTCCCCTTGCTACCCAGCGAGTTTGATATCAGCAAACACGATTGCATGGCCCGTTTTGGTGCCGACCTGCCGCGCCTGCCCGACTTTGAATTCGAGCCTTTCGTACCCAGCGGGCAGTTTGCACCCGAACCTGCTGCCGAGGCAGTGAAAGCACTGTGTGAAGTGCCCCTGAAAGCGGGTGTTGTGAACCAGGCGGCCGCACAGGTGAACTGCCCTGACCTGGCGCAGTACAACCTGTTTGCCGATGATCAAAACCCGGCCAGCAAACCGAACGGGCAGGGTATGCCTTATGTGTTGAACAGCAAACTGTTCAGTGATTATTCAATCAAGCACAGGGTGATGTTCATTCCGGAGGGCAAGCAGGCCCGATTCCTGGAGGATGAGGAAAGCCGCGTGAATTCCACCATTGAATTTCCGGTGGGCACCATCATTGCAAAAACTTTCTCGTTCGTGGATCAACCACGTGCAAAAGAAACGCCGTATGAAACACGTTTGCTGATCAAACGCCAACGCACCGATGGCCAGAACTACTGGGAAGCGCTGGAGTACATTTGGCAAGATGCGGGCAATGGCAAACGCAAGGCCGTGCTGACCCAGTTCGGCGGCAGCGCCGCGGCAAGCTGGGATTATGTGGACGTCGACTCTGGCAGGCGACAAACCGGCAGCACCAATGCCTACATGTTCCCCAATGCAAGCCAGTGTGCCATTTGCCACAGCAACAATGATGTAGACCCGGGCTCGGCACCCATTGGTCCGAAACCACGCAATTTGAACCGCGCCTATGTGAACGAGTCGCCCATGTTCACAGGGCAGGCCCAGCACCCGGTTAATGGCAAAAACCAGTTGAAGTTCATGTGTGAAACCGGCTTGATGAACGGCTGCCCCAGCAGTTTTAATCTGGATCAGCGGCAGGTGGCCACCAATGTGAACCACATTCCAAAGTTCAATAACCCTGGTGATTCGGGCATGCCCGCCAATTCAAAAGGCGATATTGAAGCCCGTGCCCGAGCCTATCTTGAGGTGAACTGCGCGCACTGCCACAACGTGAACGGGCAGGCCTCGAACACCGGCTTTTATGTGGATGTATTCCGGGCCGTGGACAGCACCTATGGCATTTGCAAAAAGCCAACTGCCAGCGGTTCGGAAGGGCGGGGTACACGCACTTACGATATTCACCCAGCCATGTCGAGCGACTCCATTGTGCCGTACCGCATGGGTCCAGAGGCTGTTGAGCTGGCCGCGAAAATGCCGCCTTTGGCGCGCAGTGTGGTGCACACCGAGGGTGTGGCCTTGATCAACCAGTGGATTGATCAGGTGATTGATTCAAGCTACGAGAACGCCGATGCCTGCCAAGAGGGCAACACCTCGGGCGGTGGTTTGCCCTTGATTGGAGGCCTTCCCCTGTTACCATAGCGGGATGGAATTACTCAAAGACCCCACCGCTTTGTTCTTGTTCAAACTGGCCATCACCTTCGGGTTGATGGCCAGCGGTTTTTTCGTGAACCGGGCGCTGTCCTGGTCGCTTCGCAAACTTCACCCCTATCACCCTGAAAAGGCACGTTCGCAACTGGTTTTTCTGAAAAACCTGGTGCGCATGGCTGTATTTTTCCTATTGATTTCGGTGTGGGCTTCGCAAATTACCGGTGCGTTTCTCAGCGTGGTGGCCATTGCTGGCGCCTTGATTATTACTGGCAAGGAAGTGGTGCTCAGCCTGTTGGGTTATGTGAATATTTCACTGTCCAAGCCATTTCGAATTGGCGACTACATTGAAATAGGCACACAAAATGGCCGAGTGATCGACATTGATTTGCTCAGCACCAAGCTGTTTGAAATTGGTATGTCTGGCAAATACACCGGGCGACGGCTTGCGGTGCCCAATGCGCTGGTGCTCACCCAAACCATCAAACATTTGTCCATGCTGGGCAAGTTCAGTCTGTACACCATTGAAATCATTTTGCCTTTCAAGGCCGACACTGCCAGGGCCGAGCAAGTTGCCTTGCAGGTGGCCAACACGGTTTCAGCCAGTTGGGTGGAAGAGGCCGACCAGTATTTCGACCGCATCGAGGTCTCGGAATTTGTTGATTTGCCCAGCGCAAAACCCGAGGTGTTTTGGCAGGCCTACAATGAACTTGCACACAAAATGATTATTCGCCTGGCTTGCCCGCTTGAAAAGCGTGGCGATGCGGAGCAGGCAATTTACAAGGGCTTTTGGCGGGAGTTTGGTCCTGTTTAGGTGCTTGTTTTGATTCGGGAACCTCTTGCCGTGGTGGTTGGTCTATTGGGCAAGACAATGAAATACAACGAAGGGACATTCATGACAAAGTTCGCAGTTCAACCCCGATGCCTTCGGCTTGCCATGCTCGCCATCGCAGCACTGCTGGGCACCTCTGCCTTTGCGCATGGCAATGACGGGCATTCGCACGACCAGGCCAAGACCGATAGCAGACACAACGATGCCGCGCACGTGCACGGCCAGGGCGAACTTGAAATTGTGCAGGATGGCAACGGCCTGTTTATCAGCTTGTATTCACCGCTTGAAAATGTGTTGGGTTTTGAGCGCGAACCCAGAACAGATGCAGAACGCGTGAAGGCGCGTCGCGTGGTTTCGTTGCTGAAAGCCAATGGCCTGTTTGCCTTTTCACCTGGGGCGCAGTGCAAACGCACCGGCCACAAGTTGTACTCGGAAATTCTGAATCCACACTCCCATGGCCCTGCCGATGATCATCAGCATCACGATGACGCCAATGGGCATTCCGATTTTCGCGCATCCTATGAATTCGAATGTGAGCAACCCGCCAAACTGAAGGTGATCGATGTGCGCGTGTTTCGACAGTTTTCCGGTTTCGAAAAAATTGAAGTGCAGGCCTTGTTTCCAAAAGGCCAGATTGGTGCAAGCCTTACTCCCAAGCAGAGTACATTGGTGGTGCAATGACCTTGGCAGTACTTCGCTGCAACAACCTTGTATTCAAATACGCCAGCAGCGGGTTTGAACTAAGAATCCCCGAGTTTTCCATGCAAGCCGGGGACACAGTTTTTCTGGAAGGCGACAGTGGCAGTGGCAAAAGCACGCTGCTGAATTTAATTGCAGGGGTGTTGTTGCCACAAAGCGGCCATGTCAGCTTGATGGGCCAAAATTTGAGCACCCTGTCGGCCAGCCAATGCGATTCACTTCGGGTAGATCACATTGGTTTTCTGTTTCAGCAGTTCAACTTATTGAGTTATTTGAGTGTGTTGGACAACGTCACTTTGCCGTGTAAGTTCTCAAAGCGACGCAAACAAAATGCCTTGATGCAAGCGGGCACTGTGCAGCAATCGGCTGAACGTTTGCTGAACGCGCTAGGAATGGGCAAATACCTGAATCAATCCGTGTCCACCCTGTCAGTTGGGCAACAGCAGCGGGTGGCAGCTGCCAGGGCCTTGATCGGTCAGCCCGATTTGATTATTGCTGACGAACCCACTTCCGCACTGGATGCCGGCCACCAAGCCCAGTTTGTTCAATTGTTGCTTGCACAGGCCGCTGAACAAAACACTGCTGTGTTGTTGGTCAGTCACGATCCGGGTTTGGCGCAGCACTGCGCAAAACGGCAGCACATGGGGCAGTGGCAAGCATGATCCAAACGCTTTTTCTGTTGGCCAGCCGAAGTGCATGGAGCCGCAAGGGCAGCCTTTTGTTGCTGTTGCTCAGTGTGATCACGTCCACTTGTTTGTTGTTGGGTATCGATTTGGCCCGCCAAAGCGCCAAGGCCAGTTTTTCAAATGCAGTGGCAGGCACAGATTTGATTGTCGGTGCGCAAACAAGCCCGGTTTCGCTTTTGTTGTACAGCGTGTTTCGAATTGGCCAAGCCACGCGCAATGTGCCTTACGCCGAGTTCGAACGTCTGGAGCAAGACCCCCGTGTGAAGTCGGCTTTGCCGATTGCACTGGGTGATTCTTACCAAGGCTTTGCGGTGGTAGGCACCAAGGCCATTTATTTCGATCAGTTTTTGTACGGTGCACGGCAAAACCTGCAATTTGCACAGGGCCGGGCCTTTGAAAACTACAGCGTAGGCAAGCCTGTTGGTGTTTTGTTTGAAGCCGTGCTGGGCGCAGAAGTGGCCAAGCGCTTAAAGCACAAGGTGGGCGACAAAATTGCATTAAGCCATGGCATGCAAATTCAGCAGACTGAGCCCAGCCATGCGGACAAACCTTTTACTGTGGTGGGTGTGTTGCAACCCACTGGCACCCCGGTGGATCAAAGCGTGCACATTAGCCTGGCGGGTATGGAAGCCATTCACGTGGATTGGGCGGCAGGCGTGCCAGTGCCCGGTGCCGAAATTCCTGCTGAATACGTGACCAAGTTTAATTTGCAGCCCAAGTCGGTTACCGCTGTGCTGCTTGGCTTGAACAACCGGGCAGGTGTTTTTCGCATGCAGCGTGAACTTGAAAGCAGGCCCAATGCGGCGCTCAGCGCTATTTTGCCTGGCGTGGCCTTAAGTACCTTGTGGCAAACCGTGGGTGTGGTTGAGCGGGTGTTGTTGTTTGTGGCTGCATTGGTGGCGGTGGTGAGTGCTTTGGGCCTGACCAGTGTAATGTTGGTAACCTTGGGGCAACGCAGGCGAGAAATGGCTGTGTTGCGTTCAACTGGTGCCGGGCCCCGCACGGTGTTTGGTTTGTTGTTTCTTGAAAGTGCCCTGGTGATGTGGGTGGGGGTTGCGTTGGGCGTATTGGTACTTGCGCTTGGCGGTGCCGCACTTGCCCCATGGGTTCAGGCACAATTTGGTTTACAACTGGTGGGGCTGAAGGAACTTGGCGCGGGTTTGCTTGCAGTGCTTTCCTTTGCTGCATTTGGCAGTCTGTTGGGCCTGGTGCCCGCATTTCAGGCTTATCGAAACCAGTTGCAAGACGGGTTAAACCCCAAAACAAATTGATTCGAAATCAAGTTATTCGCAGGTGTGTTTTTCATGAAAATTGGTAAAGTAATTGTGATGGTTGTGGCGGTGGTGGTGCTAACCGCACTGGGCTACGGCCTTGCTTCCTGGTTTCTGGGCAAACCCGACCAAAACGCGGAAGGCGCTACCCAACTGGAGCAAACGCTGGCCCAACTTTCAAGCGATACAGCTGCGACCGATGGGGAGTATGCTGTTGGCGACCGGCTCTCTGGCAATGCCGACAAAGACAACAAGAAGGCCACTGTATTTGACCCTGCGTTTCCCGAATTGCAGTGGGACAATTTGATGCCCGCCGATTGGGACCCAATGGCAGCATTTCGGGGCTTGAACATCGCTGAACTGCAGGACAACGATCCGAAAGCCCAAGAGGCCCTCGAGAAAATGCGAAAGGCCTGGAACGATGCCCCGGTAAACACCGCCTACACTGGCAAAAAAGTGCGCATTCCTGGTTTTGCAATCCCGATTGAGCAAAGCGAGAAGGGTGTGGACGAGCTGTTGCTGGTGCCGTATTTCGGCGCCTGCATTCACACGCCGCCGCCGCCCGCCAACCAGATCATTCATGTCAAACTGAGTGAACCCCAGCCTGCAGTGGGCGCCATGCAAGCCTATTGGGTGTGGGGCGAGCTGACCGCAAGCAAGTTCAGCAGTGAATTGGGCGACGCAGCCTATTTACTAAGCGCCACCGGCATACAGCCATACGAAGACTGAATTTGCTGCTGAATTAGTAAAAACCCCTCTATTTTTATCGTTGACAGCGCGGCATCATGCCCATACCTTTACATCACTCGATGTTACAGTCGATAAAACAAACAAACGTTTGATTTAAACCGGAGGTTTTGATTCATGGGCAATGTAAGCACTGGCACGGAGTTCGCCGGAATGCACCATCTTGAGCTTGCATTTCTGGACGATGTGGCACCCAAGTACTTGAGCCTTGCTCGCCCGCCCCATGGCCTGAAAATTCGGCAATGGAAAAACCGCAGCGCGGTGCCCCTGATCAACAAACTGCATGCGGGTCTTTCCGGTCTTAAGCGCCAGCAGGCCACTGTGCTCGATCACAAACTGGTGTGGCTGGAAGGCGGTAACCCAGAGGGTTCACCCGTGGTTTTGCTGCACGGTTTTGCGTCCAACAAGGAAAACTGGTTGTCGCTGGTGCCCTTCCTCTTGAAGCAGCACCGGTTGTTTGTGCTGGATTTGCCTGGCTGGGGTGAAAGCCAGTTCAATGCAAACGTGCCCTATGGGCTGGACGACCAAGTGGCCCGTGTTGCTGCCTGGATTGAAAACCATGTGCCGGGCAAAGCCCATGTGGTGGGTAACTCCGTGGGTGGCTTGGTGTCGGCTTTGCTGGCAGGCCGGCATGCGAATTTAGTTCGAACCTTGTGTTTGATGAACCCGGCGGGCGGCAAGGGCACTGACCACACCCGCTTTGAAGCGGGCTTGAAAGAGGGCCGCAACCCGATGATTGTTGAGAGCCTGGCCGGCGCGCATACGCTGATGAGCCTGGCCATACACAACCGGGCCATTGCCCTTGCTTTGGCCCCTGTCATGGCGCAAGACCTGATTAACCGTCGACATGTGAACCGGCACCTTTTTCATCAAATGTTTGTGAATGCGCCCAACCCCAATGGCCCAGGCATGTCGGCCACACAGGCACCTACCCTGATCATGTGGGGCAAAGAAGACCGACTTGTACATTACACCG
>Ga0308010_1000050_pt1 | contig 111368 bp, 108 predicted proteins | sample Neamet129_FD_202368 | JGI IMG/M metagenome (GOLD analysis project Ga0308010, IMG submission 202368) | Marine microbial communities from water near the shore, Antarctic Ocean - #129 | ecosystem: Environmental > Aquatic > Marine > Unclassified | place: Southern Ocean | collected 2014-07-24 | reverse complement strand
CCTCGATAACCAAGCGATCTTCCTCGCTCAAGTTCAGTGGCGTCTGTCGCATGACAACTCCCGTGTATGCCGGATGGCGATATATGGAGTGTAAACATGTTCCGTTATTTATGTGTCAATGTACTAGCCCCTCCCTCGCCCCGCCGGGCGATGGAGGGGGACTTCATTTGGCCGCGTGCACTGCTCGCGCGTGCACACATGACGGTTCGTTGGGAGTCCCGTGCAGGAAGCGCTGCGCGCTTCCTGCACTCCGGAATTTTTGTCCCCGCAGTGGCTGTCCCCCACCCTTCTGTATGCGCCGAGGAGCGGAGGGCCAGACGGATCAGGGATCGCGATTGTTTGAGCCGAAGGCGAGTTCGAGCGAGACCCCGGCTGGACCGAGCACCGCAGGTTGCCCTCCGTAGCGTCAGCGAAGGAGGGTCGCAGACAGCAGGGTCGCCTTTCTTTTGCTTACTTTTCTTTGGCGAGACAAAGAAAAGTGAGTTGCTGCCGGGCAACCCCCGGCTTGTCGGCACACCACCTGGCAGGAGCTAGCCAACATGGACCCCGGATCCATTCCGGCACGACAGCCGAAGACCAGGGCTGTCCTAGAGGAAGCGTTCGAGGAGCCGCCTCGACGCCCGGTCCAGCGCTCCCATGTCCTTCACACTGAAGTGCACACCATGGCCGGCAGCGATCAGCAGCGACTGGCGGCTCAGCCGGCGGATGTCTTCCTCGCCCTTGAGTACAAAGCTCGTATCGCCGCGGTCGGTTTCCACGACCCAGGTGCTGGGCGTGCCGAAGCTCGAGACACTTTTGATCCGCGTGATGACAGGCACGAAGTCGCGCAAGGCCAGCTCTTCCTCGAGCAGGCTGCGCAAGGCCTCCGGCAGGCTGTCCAGCCGCTCGAGCCAGGCCAGTTCATGGCCTTCGCTGCCAACCAGCGAAATGCCTTCGCCCGGTGCGGCAATCGGGAAGGCGCGCACCGGCACCACCCCCAGGTGTTGCTGGCCCTGGCTGTCGGTCAGCAGCAGGCGGCCCGACGCGTGGCGCTCCAGCTGAAAAGAAATCATCATGGGTGTTGCCTCAGACATTGCCGCTCCGCTGCGCGGTGTGCGCCACCTGCGAGGTCGCCAGCGCGATGCGGCCCTCCTCGGCATCCTGGTTGCCTTCACTGTCGACCTGGCGCGCCTGCGCTTCATACAGCCGCCAGTAGGCGCCCTGCTTCGCCATCAGTTCGTCGTGCGGACCTACCTCGACCACCTGGCCGCGGTCCATCACCACCAGCCGGTCGGCCTTGCGCAGGGTGGACAGGCGGTGCGCAATCGCAATCGTCGTTCGGCCCTGCACCAGGTTGTCGAGGGCCTTCTGGATTTCCTGCTCGGTCTCGGTGTCCACCGACGAGGTCGCCTCGTCGAGGATCAGGATGCGCGGGTCGATCAGCAGTGCGCGCGCGATCGAGATGCGCTGGCGCTCACCGCCCGACAGGCCCTGGCCGCGCTCGCCGACCAGCGAGTCGTAGCCTTGCGGCAGGCGCAGGATGAATTCATGCGCATGGGCGGCGCGCGCCGCGGCCACGATCTCGGCGCGGCTGGCGCCGGGTTTGCCGTAAGCGATGTTTTCGGCAATCGTGCCGAAAAACAAAAACGGCTCCTGCAGCACCAGACCGATGTTGCGCCGGTAGTCGGCCACGGTGAAGCGCCGGATGTCGGTACCGTCCACGCTGATGCTGCCGTCGGTCACGTCGTAAAAGCGGCAGATCAGGTTGACCAGCGTGCTTTTTCCGGAACCGCTGTGGCCGACCAGGCCGATCATCTCGCCGGGCTGGATCGTCAGGTCCAGGCCGCGGATCACCGCGCGGTTGCCGTAACGAAAGCCCAGGCCTTTCATCTCGATGCGGCCCTCCAGCCGCGCCATGGGCACCGGGCTGGCCGGTTCCGGCACGTTGGAGACATGGTCGAGAATGTCGAAGATGCGTTTGGCGCCGGCCGCCGCCTTTTGCGTGACCGACACGATGCGGCTCATGGAATCGAGCCGGGTGTAGAAGCGGCCGATGTAGGCGATGAAGGCCGTCAGCACACCCACGGTGATCTGCTGCCGGGACACCAGCCAGATGCCGAAGGCCCAGACCACCAGCAGGCCGATTTCTGTCAACAGGGACACCGTGGGCGTGAACAGCGACCAGACCTTGTTGAGCTTGTCGTTGACGTCCAGGTTGTGCCGGTTGGCATCGCGAAAACGCTGGGCCTCGCGCTTTTCCTGGGCAAAGGCCTTGACCACGCGGATGCCGGGAATGGTGTCGGCCAGCACATTGGTCACCTCCGACCAGACCCGGTCTATCTTTTCAAAGCCGGTGCGCAGGCGCTCACGCACCGCATGGATCATCCAGGCGATGAAAGGCAGCGGCAACAGGGTCACCAGCGCCAGCCAGGGGTTGATCGAAAACAGGATGGCGGCCGTCATCAGGATCATCAGCACGTCGGTGGCGAAATCCAGCGCGTGCAGCGACAAAAAGACGTTGATGCGGTCGGTTTCCGAGCCGATGCGCGCCATCAGGTCGCCGGTGCGTTTGCCGCCGAAGTAGTCCAGCGACAGCTCCAGCAGATGATCGAAGGTGGCGGTGCGCAGGTCGGCGCCTATACGCTCGGACACCAGCGCCAGCAAATAGGTGCGGGCCCAGTTCAGCGCCCAGCCCACCACCGCCGCCGCCAGCAGCGCGCCCAGGATGGCCAGCACCTTCCAGGACTCGATCTGCTGGCCGTTCTGGAACGGGATCAGGATGTCGTCGATCAGCGGAATCGTCAGGTAGGGCGGCACCAGGGTGGCCGCGGTGGAAGCCAGCGTCAGTACAAAACCAGCCAGCAGCTGCCACTGGTAGGGCCGGGCAAAGCGCCACAGGCGCAGCAGCACCCAGGTCGATGGCGGGGTATGCAGCTCCCGGGCGCAGGTCGCACATTCGTCGCTGTCCGGCGGCAGCACGGTATCGCACAGCGGGCACAAGGCAACCTCGTCAGCCAGGCCGGCGGCCTCCGGTCCCGGCGCCGTTTGCTGCTCGAACAGGCGCAGCAGGCGCAAGGCCTGCACATTGGCCGCGAGGGTAAAACGCCAGCTGCCCAGCCGGACGCCGTCCCCATGCAGTTCCAGGGTGCCAACGCCGGCATGGTCAAAATGGCGCAGGAACAGGGCCGGGACCGCGCCGGCGGGTGTTTTTCGGGGGAGGGGCCAGCTTGTCCACTGGCCGGTTTCGGGGTCCTGGGCCATCAGTCGCCGGTCGGTCAGGGCCAGCAAGCCCCGGGAAAACCGAAGTTGGCGATTCAGGTCAACCAGTACCGTGCATAAGACGTTCTCATGGGCTGCGAGTTGCGCGCGCAGGACTGTCTGCGCTGGGCCGGCCTCGCTGGAGGCATCAACCTGATGAGAATTTTGCATTGTGATTGTGGAAGCCGTAAAAACCGGTGCCCCGGGGATTTCCAGGGCCGACGTGGCGATTTTCGCCCAAGCCGGACCGCCCGGCCATGAGCTATTCCGCGCCCTGGGCTGAACCCCTGCCTGTATCAACCAGAAACGCCCCTTCCGGGGCGCTTCCCGACAAAAACGCTGCCCCGGCCCGTCCGGTTGACCGAAGCCACAAAAACATGAGCAAAAAGGACGATATCCAGCTTCTGCGCATCAATTACCTGCGCGGCCCCAACATCTGGACTTACCGGCCCGTGCTGGAAACCTGGCTGGACCTGGGGTCCCTGGAGGACTTCCCCTCCAACCTGATTCCCGGCTTCAGCGACCGTCTGGTGGCGCTGTTGCCGGCCCTGGTCGAGCACCACTGCGGCGTCGGCGAGCGCGGCGGCTTCATCCAGCGCCTGGTCGAAGGCACCTGGGCCGGCCACGTGCTCGAACATGTGGTGATCGAGCTGTTGAACCTGGCCGGCATGCCGACCGGCTTCGGCCAGACCCGCAGCACTTCGCAGCGCGGCGTTTACCGCATGGTCTTCCGCGCGCGGGACGAGCAGGTCGCCCGCAGCGCCCTGGCCGAGGGCCACCGCCTGCTGATGGCTGCCATCAACAACGGTGCCCACCACGAGCCTTATGGCGAAGCCGAACTGCAGGCCGCCGTTGGCCGGGTGCGCGCCAAGGTCGACGAGTGTTACCTCGGCCCCAGCACCGCCGCCATCGTCGGCGCCGCCAGCGACCGCCGCATCCCGCACATCCGCCTGAACGACGGCAACCTGGTGCAGCTCGGCTACGGCGCCAGCCAGCGCCGCATCTGGACCGCCGAAAGCGAATTCACCAGCGCCATTGCCGAGGGCATTGCCGGCGACAAGGACCTGACCAAAAGCCTGCTGGCCTCCTGCGGCGTGCCGGTGCCCGAAGGCCAGATCGTCGACAGCGCCGAAGCGGCCTGGGAAGCCGCGCAGGACATCGGTCTGCCGGTGGTGGTCAAACCCTCCGACGGCAACCATGGCCGGGGCGTGTCCATGGACCTGAGCACCCGCGAGGAAATCGAAGCCGCCTTCCACGTCGCGGCGCCGCAGGGCAGCGACGTGATGGTCGAGCGTTATGTGCGGGGGCACGAACACCGGTTGCTGGTCGTCGGCGGCCGGGTGGTCGCGGCGGCGCGTGGCCAGACATCCAGCGTGCGTGGCGACGGACGTTCGACCGTGGCCGAGCTGATCGACAGCCAGCTCAACACCGACCCGCGGCGCGGCTACGAGGAAGATTTCCCGCTGAGCCTGATCAAGCTCGACGAGGAAGAGGCCATCGTGCTGGAACTGCAGCGCCAGGGCCTGCGCCCCGACGACATCCCCGCGGCCGGCCGCGAGGTGCTGATCCAGCGCAACGGCAATGTGTCGATCGACTGCACCGACGAGGTCCACCCCGAGGTCGATTACATCGTCTCCCTGGCGGCCCGGGTGGTCGGCCTGGATATCGCCGGCATCGACCTGGTGGCGCAGGACATCTCCAAACCACTGCACGCCCAGGGCGGGGCGATTGTGGAAGTCAACGCCGGTCCCGGCCTGTTGATGCACCTCAAGCCAGCCGAAGGTGCACCGCGCCCGGTGGGCCGCGCCATTTGCGACCACCTGTTTCCGGAAGCCCCGGAAGGCTCGCACAGCGGCCGTATCCCGGTGGTTGGCGTGAGCGGTTCCACGGGCTCCCACCACGTCGCCCGGCTGGTGGCCTGGCTGTTGCAACTGTCAGGCAAACACACCGGTCTGGCCTGCCGCGATGGCCTGTTCGTGGACGGGCGCTGCCTGGACAAGACCGATGGCACCCGCTGGGAGGCCGGCCAGCGCCTGCTGATCAACCGCGCGGTGGAGGCTGCGGTGTTCGAAAACAGCGCCGACACCATCCTGCGCACCGGCCTGGCCTATGACCGTTGCCAGGTCGGCGTGGTCACCGACCTGGGCGGCTGGGACCAGCTCGCCGAGTTCGACATCTTCGACGAAGAGCCGATGTTCAAGGTCATGCGTTCGCAGGTCGATGTGGTGCTGCCCGACGGCGTGGCCGTCCTCAACGCCGCCCACCCGGCGATTGTCGACATGGCCGGCCTGTGTGATGGCGAAGTCATTTTTTATGCGCCAGACCCGGCGCTGGCCGCGATCGGCGCGCACCTGGACAGCGGCGGCCGCGCCGTGTTCATGCGCCAGGGCCAGGTGGTGCTGGCCACCGGCGCCAGCGAGGCCTTTTTGCCCGGGCTCGACAAGCTCGCGGTCTGGCAGGACCGCCACGCCCCGACCCGTGAAGACAGCCTGCTCGCCGCCATCGCCGCCGCCTGGGCGCTCGGCATTCCCCTCAACCTGATCGGCGCGGGCATCGAAGCCTTCGAATCCAGCGCCGCCCAGCCCGGAAAGACCCTTCCATGAACGTCTCGCGCATCCGTGCCCTGCGCGGCCCCAACCTGTGGAGCCGCCACACGGCGCTCGAAGCGATTGTTGCGTGCACCGACGCCGAGTGCGCCATCGACCGGCTGCCCGGCTTCGAGCCGCGCGTGCGCTCGCTGTTCCCGGCCATTGGCGCACTGCGCCCCGGCGGTTATGTGGGCCCCGTGTCGCTGGCCCATGTGCTGGAGTCGGCCGCACTGGCCCTGCAGGCCAACGCCGGCTGCCCCGTCACCTTCAGCCACACAGCCGCCACGCTGGAGCCCGGCGTTTACCAGACCGTCATCGAATACAGTGAAGAAGCTGTCGGCCGCCTCGCGCTGGAACTGGCACAGGCGCTGGTGTTTGCCGCCCTGCATGAAACCGGTTTCGACGTGGACGCGGCGATTGCGCAGTTGCGCGACCTCGACGAAGACGAACGCATTGGACCCAGCACCGGCGCGATTGTCGACGCGGCGGTCGCCCGCGGCATTCCCTACCGGCGCCTGACACGCGGCAGCCTGGTGCAGTTCGGCTGGGGCTCGCGCCAGCGCCGCATCCAGGCCGCCGAGCTGGACGCCACCAGTGCCGTGTCCGAATCGATTGCCCAGGACAAGGACCTGACCAAGAAGCTGCTGCTGGCCGCCGGCGTGCCGGTGCCTACCGGCCGTCCCGTCACGGATGCGGACGACGCCTGGGCTGCGGCCCTGCAGATCGGGCTGCCGGTCGTGGTCAAGCCGCTGGACGGCAACCAGGGCAAAGGGGTCACCGTCAACATCGTCACGCGTGACCATCTCAACATCGCCTTCCGCGCCGCCGCCGAATATGGCGCGGTTCTGGTCGAAAAATTCCTGCCTGGCAACGACTTCCGCCTGCTGGTGGTCGGCAACAAGCTGGTGGCCGCCTCACGGCGCGAACCACCCCAGGTGCTGGGCGACGGCCTGCACACCGTGCGCGAGCTGGTCGACATCGTCAACCAGGACCCGCGCCGCGGCGAAGGCCACGCCACCTCGCTGACCAAGATCCGTTTCGACGAGATTGCCGTGGCGCGACTGGCGGTGCAGGACCTCACGCCGGAGTCGATTCCCGCGCGCGGACGCCGCGTGATCCTGCGCAACAACGCCAACCTCAGTACCGGCGGCACCGCCACCGACGTGACCGGCGATGTGCATCCGGAGGTGGCCGCGCGCGCCGTGGCGGCGGCGCAAATGATTGGCCTGGACATCTGCGGTGTGGACGTGGTCTGCGAAAGCGTGCTGCGTCCGCTGGAGGCGCAAAACGGCGGCGTGGTCGAGGTCAACGCCGCGCCCGGCCTGCGCATGCATTTGTCGCCGTCCTACGGCAAGGGCCGCGCTGTCGGCGGCGCGATGATCAACGAGTTGTTTGCCAATGGCGACGACGGCCGCGTGCCGGTGGTGGCGGTGACCGGCACCAACGGCAAGACCACGGTGACGCGCCTGATCGCCCACCTGCTGGCGGCCAGCGGCCTGCGCTGCGGCATGACCAACACCGACGGCGTGTATGTGGACGGCCGGCAGACCGACAGCGGCGACTGCAGCGGCCCCAAAAGCGCGCGCAACGTGCTGATGCATCCCGACGTGGACGCCGCCGTGTTCGAAGTGGCGCGCGGTGGCGTGCTGCGCGAAGGCCTGGGTTTTGACCGTTGCCAGGTGGCCGTCGTCACCAACGTCGGCAGCGGCGACCACCTCGGCCTGAACTACATCACCACGGTCGAGGATCTGGCGGTGCTCAAGCGCGTGATCGTGCAGAACGTGGCACCGGCGGGTTACGCCGTGCTCAATGCTGCCGACCCCATCGTGGCCGCCATGGCGCCCACCTGCCCCGGCAACGTGATCTTCTTTGCCGCCGACCGGCACCATCCGCTGATGGCGACCCACCGTGCCCAGGGCAAACGCACCGTGTACGTGGACGGCAATGCCATCGTCGCCGCCGAAGGCGCCTGGCGGGAACGCGTGTTGCTGCAACATGTGCCGCTGACCCGCGGCGGCAGCATATCCTTCCAGGTCGAAAACGTGATGGCAGCGGTGGCAGCGGCCTGGGCGGTCGGCCTCCAGTGGGATACCCTCAAGAGCGGCCTGGCGAGTTTTGTCAGCGATGCACACAACGCACCCGGCCGCTTCAATGTGATGGACTACAAGGGCGCCACCGTGATCGCCGACTACGGCCACAACCCCGACGCCATGCGTGCGCTGGTGGCCGCCGTGGACGCCATGCCGGCGAGCCAGGGGCAACGCCGCAGCGTCGTGATCTCCGGCGCCGGTGACCGCCGCGACAGCGACATCCGCGACCAGACCATCATTCTGGGCAAGGCCTTCGACGATGTGCTGCTGTACCAGGATGCGGCCCAGCGCGGCCGCGCCGACGGCGAGGTCATGGCCCTGCTGCGCGAAGGCCTGGCCGGCGCGTCCCGCACCACCCGCATCGACGAAATCCGCGGCGAGTTCCTCGCCATCGACACCGCCCTCGAGCGCCTGCAGCCCGGCGACCTCTGCCTGATCCTGGTCGACCAGGTGCAGGAGGCGCTGGCGCACCTGGCGGAACGGGTCAAAGATGGGCGGCAACTGGCGACAGCCTGAACCGCTGCCCGCAGTTGGATCGACGTTTTGCAGTATCGCGCTGCGGCAGTTGTCTGCTTCAGACAGCAGGTCTGACTCCCCACTCCCTCCCCTAGCCCCTCCCTCGCCCCGCTGGGCGATGGAGGGGACTTCATGTGGCCGCGTGCGCTGCACTCGCGTGCAAACATGACCGTTCGTTGGGATTCCCGCAGAAGAAGCGCTGCGCGCTTCTTCTGCTCCGGATGTTTGTCCCCGACTTTGGTTTTCACCCACCCTTCTGTATGCGCCGAGGAGCGGAGGTCTAGACGGATCAGGGCGAGCGATTTTGAGCGAAGCGAGTCGAGCTCGACCCCGGCTGGACCGAGCACCGCAGGTTGCCCTCCGCAGCGTCAGCGAAGGAGGGACGCAGACAGCAGGGTCGCCTTTTCTTTGGTGACTTTCTTTTGGCGAGACAAAAGAAAGTTACTTGCCGCCGGGCAACCCCCGGCCAACAGTCGCTGGCAAACCACCAAATCCTGAACAACATCCCATTCAGCCCATATTTGCAAGCCAAATATGCCTCTAGCCCACGCCAGTCAAGCGTAAGCAGCTACAAAATCAATAGCAATTGCGGGGTCGGGGCGAGCCAAAGCCCCGGTTAAACTTGCCGCATGGCCTGGAACGCGACCCTTTCCCTCGACTACTCCCTGCAGGCCGGCAAGACAGTCGCGCACTTCCGCCATGACGGGCCCTTGCGCATCCTGCAAAGCCTGTACCCCGAGGGCGATGCGGTCTGCCACAACGTGCTGGTGCATCCGCCCGGCGGCCTGGTCGGCGGCGACACCCTCGACATCGCGGTCACGGCCGCCACCGGCAGCCATGGCCTGATCACCACGCCTGGCGCGACACGTTTTTACAAATCACTGGGGGAGACTGCGCTGCAGCGCACCCGCATCCGCCTGGAAGCCGGCGCGCGTGCTGAATGGCTGCCGATGGAGGCCCTGTGTTACAGCAGCTGCCTGGCAGAAAACCACCTGAGCCTGGACCTGGCGCCGGGTGCCGAACTGATGGGGTGGGACGTCACGGCGCTGGGCTTGCCGAGTGCCGGCCAGCCCTTTGTCGAAGGCAGCTTCTGCCAGCACATCGAACTGCCGGGCGTCTGGCTGGAGCGTGCGCGCATACGCGCCGATGACCGCCTGTTGCTGGACAGCCCGCTCGGTCTGGCCGGCCAGCGCTGCGTGGCCACCCTGTTTTTCGCCAGTGGCAGCAAGCTCGAGCGCAAGCGCCGCGAGCTGGCCCTGGACGTGGCGCGTGAAGTGATGGGGGCACATGCCCTGGTCAACACGGCGGGCGCCACCAGCCCGGATGCGCAGGTGATCGTGGTGCGCGTGCTGGCACCGCTGGTCGAACCCGCCATGGGCCTGCTCAAGCAGGTGTGGAAAAACTGGCGCCGGCACTTCTGGGACCAGGCCGCGCCCAGTCCGCGCATATGGTCCGCCTGAACTCAGTCTCTGAGATCGGCAGGGACCTTGCCGCCATTGACCGCCAGCTTGTTCATGACCTGTTTGTGCAGCCAGATGTTCATGGCTGCGCTGTCGTTCATGTCGCCGGTGTAACCGAGTTCCTTGGCCAGTTCCTTGCGTTCACCGAGGCTGCTGTCCAGGTCCAGCAGCTTCATCAGGTCGACAATGGAGGTTTTCCAGTTGAGTTTTTGCGAATTTTTGCTGGCCATGTCGTCCAGCAAGGCCTTCACATCCACCTCTGCCATGCTGGCGGAAGCGGCGCCGGCAGCGCCTGCGGCACGCGCGGCAGCCTCCGATGCAGCCGTAGCGGCAGCCGCCTCTTCAGGCGACAGCGAGCCGCCGGCAGCGGCAGGCGGGGTGTCAGCGCGTGCCGAGGGGAAGATCTTGCCGAAAATTTTGCCGAGAATGCTCATGATGGGTTCCGTTCTGAAGAGTGAAGCACCCATCCTAGACCCCGCGCAGCCTGGCGGCAACAGGCAAACACGCGCGCGCTTGTCGGAAAACACCTTCAAGCACCCGGGTTCATGCGGCGGCGCGCGCCTACGACAGCTGGCCCACACGTCCTACTTGCCGTCATGGCCAACTGCGCACAATGGGGGGCCCGGCCAGCGCCGGCCCGCGCCACCTTACTCCTTCCTGTGAGACCCCATGAAAACTTCCATGTTGACCCCTGTCGTGATGGCCCTGACACTGGTGTTCGCCGGTTGCTCCAGCACCACTGAAAGCGGCGCTGTCGGTGCCTCCCGCTCGCAGCTGCTGCTGGTGTCCTCGGCAGAACTCAACGCCATGGCCGAGCAGGCCTACGCCAAGCTCAAGGCAGACGCCGCGGCCAAAGGCGCGCTCAATACCGACGCGGCGATCCTGGCACGCGTTCGCACGGTAGCGGCTCGCATCCAGCCCCAGACCGCGGTCTTTCGTGGCGACGCCCCGGGCTGGAAGTGGGAAGTCAACACCATCACGAGCGAACAGCTCAATGCCTTCTGCATGCCGGGCGGAAAAATCATGTTCTACACCGGGCTGGTGCGCAAGCTCAATCTCAGCGACGAGGAAATCGCCGTGGTGATGGGCCATGAAATTGCCCACGCCCTGCGCGAACACTCGCGCGAGCAGGTCTCGCAGGCCGCTGCCGCACAAACCGCCATCGGCATCGGCACCCAGTTGCTGGGCCTGGGCGGCGGCGCATCCCAGATCACCGGTGCCGCTTACGAAGCCCTGGTCGCCAGCCGTTTCAGCCGTGCCCACGAGACCGAGGCCGATCGCATTGGCCTCGAGTTGATGGCCCGCGCAGGCTACAACCCCCAGGCCGGCGTGACCCTCTGGCAGAAGATGGGCGGCGCCACCGGCAGCGGCGGCGGCACACCCGACTTCCTGAGCACCCACCCCAGCGACAGCAGCCGGGTGCAACAGATCCAGTCCCTGCTGCCCACGGTGATGCCGCTGTACCAGGCTGCACGGCGCTGATCTGCCTGCCGTGATGCGGGCTCGCCCCGCAACGCCGCCTGGCGGGTGACCATCAGCTCCGGCGAACAACCCGCTCACTGAAAAAAATGGGGGAAAGCCATGCATGCGGCCATGACAACGACCGAGATCTACCTGCTCGCCATGGGGATCATTTTCACGGCGCCTTACCTGATCTGGCGCGTGTTCAAGACCGACTACTACGCGCCGCTGGTGGTGGTGCAGATCATTGCCGGCATCCTGCTCGGTCCCGGCATCCTCGGCAAGCTTTATCCCGACTACTACGCCTTTGTATTTAGCGCGCCCGTGGTGCAATCGCTCAACGGCATCGCCTGGTGGGCGGTCATGGTGTTTGTCTGGATTGCCGGCATCGAGCTGGACCTGAACAAGGCCTGGGCGCACCGCCGCGAGAGCAGCATCACCGCGGGACTGGCGCTGGGCACACCCCTGCTGTTCGGCTGCGCGGCCGCCGCCGGCATGTTGATGGTCGAGGGCTGGAAGGGGCCGATGGGCATGCCCTGGCAGTTTGTCATGGGTGTCGGCATGGCCTGCGCCGTGACCGCCCTGCCGATCCTGATCTTGCTGATGGAAAAACTCGCCATCCTGCGCCAGCCCATCGGCCAGCGCATCCTGCGTTACGCCAGCCTCGACGACATCGCGATCTGGGGCGTGCTGGCCCTGATCCTGATGGACTGGGAACGCGTTGGCCGGCAGGCCGGCTTTCTCGCGGCGTTTGCCGTGCTCAGTTACCTCTTCCGCAAGCTGATGGTCTGGCTGCCCGAGCGGGATCGCTGGTACGCCGGCCTGGTCTGGCTGATCGTCTGCGCCTTCGGTGCCGACTGGGCCGGCCTGCATTACATGGTCGGCGCCTTCCTCGCCGGCGCGGTCATGGACAGCGACTGGTTCAACCAGGAACACATGGACATGCTGCGCCACCATGTGTTGCTGGTGATGATGCCGGTGTTCTTCCTGAGTACCGGCCTGCGCACCAACTGGTCGGTCGGCGGTGAAGCCGTGTTTATCGCCGCGGCGCTGCTGCTGGTCGCCTCGGTGGCCGGCAAGCTGATTGGTGTGCATATCGCGGGCAAGGTGCTGCAGTGGGCGCCGGGCGAGAGTTCCATCATCGGCTGGCTGCTGCAGACCAAGGCGCTGATCATGATCATTTTTGCCAACATCCTGCTGGACAAGCAGATCATCACCAACGAAACCTTCACCGCCCTGCTGCTGATGGCGATTGCCAGCACCATGCTGACGGTGCCGGTGGTGGCGCCCAAACTTCAGCGCATGAAGGAAATTGTTTTCAGGGCGAAGTAGATGCCTGGCATCCCGGATCCGATCCGGGATCCATTTCGCACGAAGCACATGGCCGGGATGCGGGCATGGATTGCGGGTCAGGCCCGCAATGACAACTCAGGCAGTAAGCACCCGCCTCAGATCGCCACCAGTTGCCGCACGCCGTTGGCCTGCATGTCCTTGCCCTGGCCGCGCGCGATGAACTCGCCGCGTTCCATCACCAGGTAGTCGTCCGCCAGTTCTTCGGCAAAGTCGTAATACTGCTCGACCAGAAGAATCGCCATGTCGCCGCGGTCGGCCAGCATGCGGATCACCCGACCGATGTCCTTGATGATGCTGGGCTGTATGCCTTCGGTCGGCTCGTCCAGGATCAGCAGCTTGGGTTTGGCCGCCAGCGCGCGTGCAATCGCGAGTTGCTGCTGCTGCCCGCCCGAGAGGTCGCCGCCGCGCCGGTTCAGCATCTGCTTGAGCACGGGGAACAGCTCGTACAGCTCCGCCGGGATCGGCGTGCTGGCGCTTTTGTAGGCCAGGCCCATGCGCAGGTTTTCCTCCACCGTCAGCCGGGCAAAAATCTCGCGGCCCTGGGGCACAAAACCGATGCCGGCGCGCGCGCGTTCATACGACGTGGTGTTCTGGATGGGCTTGCCGTCGAACTCGATGCTGCCGGTCTTGATCGGCACCAGGCCCATCAAGGACTTGAGCAGGGTGGTCTTGCCGACGCCGTTGCGGCCCAGCAGCACGGTCACCTTGCCGAGATGGGCTTCCAGGCTCACATCGCGCAGGATGTGGGAACCGCCGTAGTACTGGTTGATGTTTTTGACGTTTAGCATTTGGTGATCTCCATCGCGCTTCTTGGAGCTTCGGAGCCGTAGTGGTTCGCCAACAGGCCGGGGGTAGCCCGGCGGCTACTCACTTTCTTTTGCCTCGCCAAAAGAAAGTCACCAAAGAAAAGGCGACCCTGCTGTCTGCGTCCCCCTTCGCTAACGCTACGGGAGCAACCTGCGGTGCTCGGTCCAGCCGGGGCCGGGCTCGAACTCGCCTTCGGCTCAGACAATCGCCCGTCCTGATCCGTCTGACCCTGCGCTCCTCGGCGCAGACAGAAGGGTGGCGGGGACGGGAGCGGGGCCGGATTCGGGCTCCGGCGAGGGCGCGCTTTGCGCGTCCTCGCCTCCCCGAATTCGCACTCGTATTTCTTCCCCCACCGGTCGGGCTGGGCCGAGGAGCGCAGCCGAAAACGGATCAGGGCGAGCGATTCTGAGCGAAGCGGAGGGACCCAGACCATCGGGTCGCCTTCTCTTTGCTTACTTTCTTTTGGCGAAGCAAGAGAAAGTGAGTCGCCCGCCGGGGCGAGACCCGGCTTGCCCGAAGACCCACAGCCACCCAGGCTTGCACAAGCTTGGGCAAGCCCCGCCCGAACGGCGAAGAGTTCAACGCCCAAGGTACACCTCGATCACCCTCTCATCCGCCTGCACCTGATCCAGCGTTCCCTGCGCCAGCACCGACCCATCGCACAGCACCGTGACGATTTCCGAGATCGTCCGGATGAAACTCATGTCGTGCTCGACCACCATCAGCGAATGTTTGCCCTTGAGGGTCAGAAACAGTTCGGCCGTGCGCGCGGTTTCCTCGTCGGTCATGCCCGCCACCGGCTCGTCCAGCAGCAGCAGCTTGGGGTCCTGCATCAGCAACATGCCGATCTCCAGCCACTGCTTTTGCCCGTGGCTCAGGTTGCCGGCCATGCGGTGCACGCTGTCGGCCAGGTGAATCGTCACCAGGATTTCGGCGAGCCGGTCGCTTTGCACCGAGTCGAGCTTGAAGAACATCGAGGACTTCACGCCCTTGTTGGTTTTCAGTGCAAGTTCTAGGTTTTCGAACACGGTCAGTTGCTCGAACACCGTGGGCTTCTGGAACTTGCGGCCTATGCCGAGCTGGGCAATCTGCGGCTCGGTGTGGCGCAGCAAATCAATCGTGCTGCCGAAAAAAACCGTTCCTTCATCGGGCCGGGTCTTGCCGGTGATGATGTCCATCATGGTCGTCTTGCCGGCGCCGTTGGGGCCGATGATGCAGCGCAACTCGCCCGGCGCAATGTCCAGCGACAGCTTGTTGATGGCCTTGAAGCCGTCGAAGCTGACGCTCACATCTTCCAGGTACAGGATACGGCCATGCGTGACGTCGACCTCGCCCGGCGTGGCGATGCGGCTCCCGCTCGCGTTGCGGCCGCCGGACTCGGTGTTGCTGCGGCCGGCCTCCAGCGCCGCGCGGCGCTGCTCGATACGGCGCGCGCCCTGTTCCAGCAAGTCCGGGGTCATTTCGGCTCCCCTTTGCGCAGCTTTTTCACCAGGCCCACCACACCATTGGGTAAAAACAGCGTGACGGCGATGAACAGCAGGCCCAGGAAATACAGCCAGTACTCGGGGTAAGCCACGGTCAACCAGCTCTTGGCGCCGTTGACGATGAAGGCACCGGCAATCGGCCCGATCAGGGTGGCGCGACCGCCGACCGCGGCCCAGATCGCCATCTCGATCGAGTTGGCCGGGCTCATCTCGCTGGGGTTGATGATGCCGACCTGCGGCACGTAGAGGGCGCCGGCAATGCCGCACATCACCGCAGAAATTGTCCAGATCGTCAGCTTGTAGCCGATCGGGTTGTAACCCGAGAACATCACGCGGGTCTCGGCATCCCGGATCGCCTGCAGCACCCGGCCGAACTTGCTGCGCACCAGCCATTTGGCAAACAGGAAGAAGCCCAGCAGCGTCAGGCCGGTGATCACGAACAGCACCATGCGCATGCCGGGTGTGGCAATCGGCATGTCCAGGATGCGCTTGAAGTCGGTGAAGCCATTGTTGCCACCGAAGCCGGTCTCGTTGCGGAAGAACAGCAGCATGGCCGCAAAGGTCATGGCCTGCGTGATGATGGAAAAATACACGCCCTTGATGCGCGAGCGGAAGGCGAAGTAGCCGAACACAAAGGCCACCACACCAGGCACCAGCACGATCAGGAACAGCGTGGCGACAAAGCTGTCGCTAAAGGTCCAGTGCCAGGGCAGCTCCTTCCAGTCGAGGAAGACCATGAAGTCGGGCAAATCGCTTTTGTAGTTGCCGTCACGCCCGATCTGGCGCATCAAATACATGCCCATGACGTAACCGCCCAGCGCGAAGAACAGCCCGTGGCCCAGCGACAGGATGCCGGTGTAACCCCAGATCAGGTCCATGGCCAGCGCCACGATGGCGTAACACATGATCTTGCCGACCAGTGCCACCGCATAGGTGCTCATGTGGAACATGCTGGTCTCCGGCACCAGCAGGTTGAGCACCGGTGCCAGCGCACAGACCAGCAGCAGCGCGACGAGAAAAGTGCTCCAGCCGGCGCCGGTGAGCATGGGGCCTTTGGCAGGCAAGGTGACGGACGCCCAGGCATTGCGCGCGCCGGTGCGCATCGCGCTGGTGTAGGGATTCGCTTCAGCAGGCGCTGCCTGCAGGGAAGCGGGCTCCATGCCCTGCTCGGCCTTTATCGATTCGTCAATGGTGTGAATAGGCGTGGTCATATTACGCTTCGGGCTCATAAGCAATTGCAGGATGCGCGATGCCGCAGGTGTCGCCCTCTGGAAGCCTTCGCGCTGTGTCGATCCCCACGATGTGGGGCCCCTCGCCAAGTGCGCTCATGCTTCCGCACTCCGGCCTTTCATGGCAAAGATGCCCTGGGGCCGCTTCTGGATGAAGATGATGATGAGCACCAGCACCGCAATCTTGGCCAGCACCGCACCGGTCCAGCCTTCGAGGAATTTGTTGAGGATGCCCAGGCCCAAGGCGGCATACACGGTGCCGGCCAGTTGGCCCACGCCGCCCAACACCACCACCATGAAGGCGTCGACGATGTAACCCTGGCCCAGGTCCGGACCGACATTGCCGACCTGGCTGAGCGCACAGCCGGCCAGGCCCGCGATGCCCGAGCCCAGCGCAAACGCATAGGTGTCCACGCGCGCCGTGTTCACGCCCATGCAGGAGGCAATCGGACGGTTTTGCGTGACGCCGCGCACAAACAGGCCCAGCCGCGTTTTGCTGATCAGCCAGGCCATGCCCAGCAACACCGCGATCGCAAAACCGATGATGACGAGCCGGTTGTAGGGCAGCGACAAATTGCCCAGCACCTGCACGCCGCCGCTCATCCAGACCGGGTTTTCCACACCGACGTTTTGTGCGCCAAAAATCGAGCGCACCAGTTGCTGCAGCATCAGGCTGATGCCCCAGGTGGCCAGCAGCGTTTCCAGCGGGCGGCCGTAGAGAAAACGGATCACCCCGCGCTCCAGCGCCGCGCCCATCAGCGCCGATGCCAGAAAGGCCACCGGCACCGCTGCCAGCAGATACCAGTCGAACAGGCCGGGCAGGTATTGCTGGAACAGGCCCTGCACCACATAGGTGGCGTAGGCGCCTATCATCATCAGCTCGCCATGCGCCATGTTGATGACGCCCATCAGGCCGTAGGTGATGGCCAGGCCCAGCGCCACCAGCAACAGGATGCTGCCCAGGCTGATGCCGCTGAACACCGCGCCCAGCTTGTCGCCCCAGGCCAGCGCCGACTCCACCTTGCGCAAGGAAGCCTGCAAGGCACTCTTGACCTCGGGATCTTCTTCTTCCGACAGGCGCGCGATCAGCACGGTCTTGCTGACCGGGTTGTTGCTGCCCGACAGGCGGGCAGCGGCTTCCAGGCGTTTGGTTTTGTCGCTGCTGCCCAAAAGAATCGTGGCGCGCACCATCTCGAGCTGGTTTTTCAGGGCCGGCACGGTTTCCGCCGCATAAGCCTTTTCGATCAGCGGCAGGCGTGATTCGTCAGCGCCGCCCGACAGGGTCTTGATGGCCTCGGCACGGACTTTTTCGTCTTTGGACAGCAGCTTGAGGGAAGCCAGCGCATTGTCCAGTTCGCCGCGCATCAGGTTGTTGTTGATCACGTCTTCGGCATCGGCGGGCACAGCCAGTTCGGCGCCGCTGATCGGGTCGTAAGCCTTGTCGTCCTTGACCACGAACACCTTGTCGCCGGCCGTCTTCACTGCGTCGTCGGCCAGCGCCTGGATGAAGGCGGCGGTCTTCTCGTCGGGCACAGCCGAGGCCTTGGCCAGGGCCTCGACCCGGGCTTCAGTCTCACCAAGCGCCATGCCCTTGACCTCTTCAGGCGTCAGGGCGTGGACACTGGCAGACAGCAACAAAGCGGCGGATAAAACAAATGTGCGCATCATCATGGTAAAGAACCTGTAGGGTGGACACGGCAGCGCGCCGGTACGGCTTGCTGTCGTGCCCAGACTGCAACTTCCTTGGAAAACCTGACCTGATTCATGCACCGGAGTAGTGCAAGAACTGGGCCAGACCAAAAAAAGCCGCACCTGTTTTCTGCAAACCAGGTGCGGCTTGCACCGCAGGTCCGACAACCTGCGGCGACGGCCTTATTTGGAGGCCATTTTTGCCGGCTCGTCAGGCTTCTTGTCGTTGCCTTCGATGTACGGGCTCCATGGCTTGGCTTTCACCGGGCCGGGTGTTTTCCAGACCACGTTGAACTGGCCGTCGGCCTTGATCTCGCCGATGAACACCGACTTGTGCAGGTGATGGTTTTTCTCGTCCATCTTGGACACGATGCCCGACGGTGCCTTGAAGGTCTGGCCAGCCATGGCGGCGATGACCTTGTCGGTGTCTGTGGACTTGGCTTTCTCGACAGCCTGCTTCCACATGTTGATGCCGATGTAGGTGGCTTCCATCGGGTCGTTGGTCAAAGGCTTGTCCTTGTGGCCGGCAATGCCCTTGGCCTTGGCGTAGTCCGACCATTTCTTGATGAACTCGGTGTTGGCCGGGCTCTTGATCGACTGGAAGTAGTTCCAGGCAGCCAGGTGGCCAACCAGCGGCTTGGTGTCCACGCCGCGCAGTTCTTCTTCACCCACCGAGAAGGCGACAACCGGCACGTCCTTGGCTTTCAGGCCGGCATTGCCCAGTTCCTTGTAGAAAGGCACGTTGGAGTCGCCGTTGATGGTCGAGACCACAGCGGTTTTGCCGCCGGCAGAGAATTTCTTCACGTCAGCCACGATGGTCTGGTAATCGGAGTGGCCGAAGGGTGTGTATTTCTCGTCGATGTCGCTGTCCTTCACGCCCTTGCTTTTCAGGTAGGCGCGCAGGATCTTGTTGGTGGTGCGTGGGTACACATAGTCGGTGCCCAGCAGCACCCAGCGCTTGGCGCCGCCGCCGGCCTTGCTCATCAGGTAATCGACGGCAGGAATGGCTTGCTGGTTGGGGGCTGCACCGGTGTAGAACACGTTTTTGGACAACTCTTCACCCTCGTACTGCACGGGGTAGAACAGCAGGCCGTTCATTTCCTCGACCACAGGCAGCACCGACTTGCGGGACACCGAGGTCCAGCAGCCGAAAATCACCGAGACCTTGTCCTGGCCCAGCAGCTGCTTGGTTTTTTCTGCGAACAGCGGCCAGTTGGAAGCCGGGTCCACGATCACGGGCTCGAGCTTCTTGCCCATCACGCCACCCTTGGCATTGATTTCGTCGATCGCCATCAGCACGGTGTCTTTCAACACGGTTTCCGAAATGGCCATGGTGCCCGACAGGCTGTGCAGAATGCCCACCTTGATGGTGCCGCCCGACTGGGCATGGGCTGGCAGGACGGACAGGCCCGCCAGGGCGACGGCGGCGCTGAGCGCCTTGAGGGTAAAACGACGTTGCATGTGTAGCTTCTCCGGTAGGGGGTGATCACTGGTCGCTCCGCAAAAGCCGCTGGAGGGCTTTGACGAAGCGATGAGTTGATTCTGGGGACCGGAGGGCGAACGGGCTATACGCCGGGTGGCGTATGTAGGGCGAGGACGACAGGACGGCCCGGTTCAGGACCCGCCAAACCGAGTCAAGGCTTAAAGGCCGGCCATGCGCTGCATGAACAGCCGGGTTGCCTGCAAGCCGGCCGGCGTCCAGTGCTGGCTGGGTGCCATGGCCTGCAGCAGCAGCCTGGCCTGGCCGATTTCGTCGAGAGTGGCCAACTGCTGCGTGAGTGCCTGCAGGTCGACGTCGAGCAGATCGTCGGTGTTCGCGGCGTCAAAAGCAGACTCGCCCCGGTTTGCCGCGAGGCGGGCCGCCACCCTGAAACTCGGCCGGCGCACTGTTGCAGCCTCGCTGAGGACCTCGGTGTAAGCGCGGCCATCCTGGCTGGCTTCGCCGCGTATCCAGTCGTGGATCAGCTGCAGCTCATAAGGACTGAACACACCGAACATCTCGGCGCGCGGTCCTTGCAGCAGGCCCCAGAAGCGGCTTTCTTCCACCGGCGCGCCGCGCTTGATCCAGCCGGCTTTTTGCAGGGCACCGAGGAACTCCGGAATGTCTTCCTTGCGTGCCAGCCAGTCGTTGATGTTGCGGCCGGCGACGCGGCAATAGTCGGAATGCGCCCCGTGACCGGCGGCACTCTTGTGCGAAAAGATGCGCACCACTTCGCGTTCAATGTCGAATCCGGCTATCACGTCGGTGCTGCCGATGCCGGCGTTGCTGAGCTGGAAGCCCTGCCGCACGCGGCGCCAGAAATCTTCGGCATGGCCCAGGCGTGGCAGGTTGTCCAGCACCGCCTGTACGGCGCGTTTGGCATGGCCGGTGTCGGGGTTGTCCACCGTCACATGCAGTGTGAAGTAATACGGGTCCAGCCCCAGTTCGTTGAGTTCGTAAGCCGTGATCAGCAGGTGCAGCGGCAGCTGTTCATAACCGAGGTTGAAGCCGATGACCTCGGGCAAATACTCTTCGGCACTGGATGCGAGCGCGAGCTGGATCACGCCCTGGGTGTACAGGCCGTCGTCCAGGCTGTCGAGCGCCTCCAGGCCGTAACGCGCCATCAGCGCGCGGTAAATCACCACATGGTTTTTGTCGGCCGCACCGTCGCCGAGTTCCTCGACATAGGTGCGCAGCAGGTCGGCAAAACGCGGGTTGCGCCAGTGTTTGAGCAGGCCATACAGCCAGGCACCGTCCACCAGCTTGGTGGGCGCCACGGCACGCAGGAAATACAGCGCATGTGCGCGGTTGCCGAAAAAGCGCCGCGGCGCGCCGGCCTGGCGTTCTTCCAGGTAGTGGCTGTAGGCCTCGGTGGCGCGCTGCGCGCCCGCGAACATCCAGCTTTCCAGTTCTTGCGGGCTGGCCGGCAGCTCGCAGGGCAGGCCGGCGCACCCGGCGATCTGCGCGTCCAGAAACAGGCCCGCCTCCTTGTTCAATTCGCCGCTGGTGTCAGCCGCCAGCAGGCGGCCGTAAAAATTCGCCAGTGTGCCGCCGGGCACGGCCAGCGCGGCGGGACCGGGGGGCGCAGCCGGCGGACGGGAAAGCCAGTCATTCGCAGAGATATACATGGTCAGTCGGTGGGTGAGGGCTGTTCAGGATGCGTGCCGCCCCCTGCCGGCCGTATAGGTGAGCCGCCCCAGCGCAGGTGGGAGACCTCCTACCTGCTGGCGCACAGGGGACCAGCCCTGCCCTGCGATTCGGCGCCTGATCAGGCCGGCGCGGCCTGCATCATGGCGGCCAGACCGCTATGAAATTCATAGCTATCCACGCTTGAAGGACGGGGCCTGAAGCCTGATTCGACGTAAAAACCGGGGCCCCGCGGGGCGGCGGCTAGGGCTTTTGCGCGTCCTCTGGCTGGGGCGTGGCGGCTGGCGCGGGTGGCAGCGCCGCCGCCGGTTGCGCGGCCTCCTCGCGGGCCTTGGCGAACAGGTCCCAGGCAGCCATGAACATCGCCGCCACCACCGGGCCGATCACAAAGCCGTTCAGCCCGAAAATCGCCATGCCGCCCAGGGTCGAAATCAGCACCACGTAGTCGGGCATCTTGGTGTCCTTGCCGACCAGCAGCGGGCGCAGGATGTTGTCCACCAGCCCAATCACCAGCACGCCGAAGGCGATCAACACCAGGCCTTGGGTGATGGCGCCGGTGACCAGGAAATAAATCGCCACCGGGCCCCACACCAGCGCCGCGCCCACGGCCGGCAGCAGCGAGAGAAACGCCATCAACGTGCCCCACAACACCGGCGCGTTGATGCCCAGCATCCAGAAGATCAGGCCGCCGAGTGCGCCCTGCAGCATGGCCACCACCACATTGCCCTTGACCGTGGCACGAATCACGGTCACAAACTTGCCCGACAGCTCGCGCTTGATGCCGGACTCCAGCGGCACCGCATCGCGGACGCGACGCGCCAGCGCGCCGCCGTCACGCAGCAGGAAAAACAGGATGTACAGCATCACGAAAAAGCTGACCACAAAATCAAAGGTGTTCTGCCCAATATTCAGCGCCTGCGTGGCCAGGAACTGGCTGCCCTTGGACAAGCTGGCCGACACACGCTCCAGGATCACGCCGGTGTTGCTCAGGCCAAAGCGGTCCAACAGCCCGGTGACCCAGGCTGGCAGCGCGCCATACACCTGCTGGAAGTACATGCCGACGCTGAATTCGCCCGACTGCATGCGCTGGTACAAGCCAGAAGCTTCCTGCACCAGCGAAGCAACAATCAAGCCCAAGGGAAGAATCACGGCCACCAGGATGATGGCCAGCGCGGCCAGCGCAGCCAGCGTACGCCGGCCCGGCATGGCCTTGAGCAGGCGCGCAAACAGCGGCGTGAACATCAGCGCGAAGATGGCACCCCAGAACACCGCGCCATAAAACGGCCAGAGCACCCAGACAAAAGCCAGCGACACCAGCAGCAGCAGCAGCAGGAAAAACCGGTTTTCGAGAGACGAGGATCGGGCGATGCTGGAGAGTTTCATGATGCGCTGCCTTACAGGAATGGGGCCGGGAGTCACAGCGATGGTATCGGCAAAAGCCCCGGACCCCGCCGCAAGCTGCAGCCCGCTACCGAATTCATGGCTGCCTGCGCTTGCCGGGGAGGGGCTCGAGGCTTTTTTTGGGTGTTTTCCTGCTGGCGTGGGCGGTGGTGCTGGCCGGGGCCCGGCAGGCGCCGCTCTGCAAAGAAATGTGTCGCCAGGCCCGCCGGATGTAAAGCAGCGAAACACCCTGCAAAAGGACTGGCCTCCCGGGCCAAGCCGGCGTCCAATCGGGTCTTGTCTGACCACCGGCTAGAACACGCATGACTTTTCATACCCACCGGCATCCGCCCTCCCCAGCCCGCACGGGCACCGCGCGCGCTGTGTTGGCCCCCGGCGGCAAGCGCCTGTCACCTGCATTCCGGCTGCTCGGCACGGGCCTCGCGCTGGGCACGGCCCTGCTGCTGTTTGCCGCTGGCGCACAGGCAGCCGGCTCCGCCACCGGGCCAGCCGCATCCAGGTACTCCGTCGCGCAGATCGCGCAGGCGTTCAGTTTCATCGACGGCAACAAGGACGGCAAGCTCAGCCGCGGGGAAGCCGCCGGTTTCCGCGGTGTCGCACGCCACTTTGACGAGGCTGACATCAACAAGGATGGCGTGTTGTCGCGGCAAGAGTTCGAAAACGCGTTGAGCGGCGCCAAAAACCGCTGATCGGCCTGCGCCCCACGGCCGGTCCGCGCTTACTGCTGGAAGAATTTGGTGACGCGGGAAATGCCATTGACGGCGCGCGAATGCACCTGGGCATACACCCCCCACAACCCGTTGCGCCGTACGCCGACGATGGTGACATCTTCGGTGCCCTCGTCATACCCAAAGCCGCCGGAGCCGAAAAACCTGAAAGTACCAGGCGTCTGCCCCGCAAACGCGCCGGTGTTGGAAATCGCGGTGGCCAGCACCACATGGCTGGTCGCGCCTGTGGGCTGGATGTGTTTCATCAGCACCCCGCCCGGACTGTCGGCGCAGCAAAAGGTGCAGCCGTTGAGCAGCGTGGTGATCATGATGTCGGACCCGCCCTGCACCGCGCCGCCGGCCAGCGCGGCATAGTTGGCCACGGTGGTCGCCAGCTCGGCCGGCACCACCCAGACCGACGTGGCCGCCAGGTTCTGCGGCAGCACATTGTTGTCGCCCGGCGCCAGCTGGAACAGCATCGAATGCGGCACGAAATTCAGCACCTTGGAGCCTCTTGTGAAGCAGTTCGCGCCCCAGCGCAGCGCCCGGGTGTTGTCGTTGAGGTCCACCGCGCCGCCAAAGTAGTAGTTGGCCAAACCGAACACGGCGCTGGGCAAGACCCGGTTTTTCAGATAATGGCTTTTCAGGAAGGTCTTGGGATTGGCCCGCAGCAAGGCCAGCAGGGCGGCGTAGTTCATGGTCGGCTCCTTGAATGCCCGTTCATTCGCCTGCACTCTACACAAGTGCTGCACCGTGGCCAGCCCCTCCATCTGAGCGGGTGCCGGCAAGCGGCCACCCGCGTTATAAAGGCAGCATCAGCGCTGCGCCGCAACAGCACCTACCAACACCATCAGCCCATCCTCCATGAACATCTGCCTGCATATTCACGTGTCACCGGGGGCTGTGGACTGATGGAGCGCGCGCCCCACCCCGCGCTGGCTGGTCTGGTACGGTCGGTGTGGCTCAGTGCGCCGCACGCCGCGCACGCACCTGAGCGCGAGTGGATGATGCCGTCCGGCGAAATGCACCTGGTGCTGCGCCTGGCCGGGCCGCCCGTCGAAGTCTTTGAACATCCCGGCGATCGTCTTTCGCAAAACCTCGGTCACGCCGTGGTCAACGGTGCGCGCGCCGGCGCCTACGCCAAACGGGTGGCCGCTGGCGCATCGTCCATCGGCTTGCAACTGCTGCCCGGCGCGTCGCAGGCCTTGCTCGGCCTGCCGGCCGACGAAATCACGGGGCGCCATGTGCGGCTTGAAAACCTCTGGGGCAGCGGCGCCGGCTTGCTGCAGGAGCAACTGCTGGCTGCGCCATCGGCCGCCGGCAAAATGCGCTGCCTGGAAGCCTTCCTGATGACACGCCTGCAACGCTCGCCGGCGCCTGGCGCACATCCGGCGGTGCTGGCCGGCCTGCAGCAATTGCACAGCGGCGCCAGCGTGGCCGCCGCGGCCCGCCACAGCGGCTACAGCCAGCGCCAGTTTGTTCGCCTGTTCTCGCAGGCTGTCGGCCTGACGCCCCGGCTCTACCTGCGCGTGTTGCGTTTCCAGCAGGCGCTGCGCCTGCTGCAGGGCCTGCGGCCAAACAGCCTGGCCGGCGTGGCATTGGAGGCTGGTTACACCGACCAGCCGCACTTCAACCGCGACTTCCGCGCATTTTCAGGATTGACGCCCGAGCAATACCGCGCCGCCCGGCCCGTCAGCGCCAGCCATGTGCCGGTGTCATGGGCGGCCGGCAGCGATGTCCGATTTGTTCAAGACAGGCGCAGGCCGGCCGCCTAGACTGCGCAATCCGGGGCCCTCAGCGCCCCTCACCTGTGACGAGGAGTTTTCATGGCGATTCACGAACTGTTTGCCTGCCTGCGTGTCAGGGACACCGGCGCGGCGATCGACTTCTACCGCCGCGTCTTCGGCGTGACCGAAAAATTCCGGCTGGTCGAGCCCGGCGGCCGCGTCGGCCATGCGGAACTGGACTTCAAGGGGGCCACCTTGATGCTGTCCGACGAATTTCCCGAATACGGCATGCTGGCGCCGCAGGCCGGCGCACCGCAGGCCATGAGCCTGCACCTGCATGTCGACAACTGTGACGAAGTGATCACACGCGCACTGGAGGCTGGCGCCACGCTGGAGATGGCCGCCCAGGACCAGTTTTACGGCGAACGCTCGGGCAGTTTCATCGACCCCTTCGGCCACCGCTGGAACGTCGGGCATCACATCGAGGACCTCAGCACCGACGAGATGCAGCGCCGCTACACCGCCATGCTGGTGGCGCCTGAAACGCTACAAAAACAATAGCTGTTCACGCACGTCCCGCTTGCGTCAGAGGCCGATTTGATACATGAAGCCAGGGCAGCCGCCGGGTGCCCGGCCTGTCAGTGCCGGTCCGGGCCGGCCCCGCCGAGCACACGCTGCAGGGTCTGCAGCAACTCCTCGTTGGTGGTCTGGGCCTTGAGCAGCACGGCCGCGACCTGGGCGTGCTGCTGACGGTCCACATCCTGCGCAGAAAACACCACCACCGGCGGCGGCAGCGTCATGGCCTCGATGTCGGCCAACAGGTCCCAGCCCGAACTTTCACCCAGCGCGAGGTCCAGCAACACCAGGTCGAAGTGCTGCTGGCGCAGCCGCGTACGGGCTTCGGCAAGCGTGGCGGCAAACTCGAAGGTGGCGAAGTCCTGGGCGATGGCCGCGGCGACGCGCTGGATGTCGAGGTCGTCCTCGACATGCAGGATGCGCGGCTTGCTGCCGGCGCCGGCAATCGCGCGCCGCAAGCCGACGATCAGCAGGTTCTGGTCAATCGGCTTTTCCAGCCAGTCCGACACCGACAGCAACTGGTTGTTGAACTGCAGCTCCCCCTCGCTGGCACTGGCTGACACCACCACGATGGGCAGGTCTCGCGTCGCCTCTTCGCTGCGCAGGGTCCGGATCAGCGTGAGCCCGTCCGCATCGGGCAACTTCAGGTCCACCGTCATGGCCGCATAGGGGCGCAGGGCCAGCCGCGCCTGCGCCTGCGCCGCGCTGTAGGCCTCATCGGCGTCGAAGCCGCCGCGGTCCAGCATCATGACGATCAGCCGCGCGATGTCGGGGTCGTCCTCGCACACCAGCACCCGCGGACGTCCCGTGTCGTCCGTCGGTGCCGCGCCGGGCAGCTCCCCGGCCGATGGCGCCGATGTGGCCGTCGCCGGTGCCGTCCACTCCGGCAACTCGAAGAAAAAGGTGGTGCCCACACCGGCTTCGGTGTCGAAGCCGATGCTGCCGCCCAGCCGTTCAATGATGGCCCGCGAGATGTTCAGCCCCAGCCCGGTGCCCCCCTTGGCCCGGGTATCGGAAGAGTCGGCCTGGGAGAACTTCTGGAAGATGCGCTTGCGGAATTCTTCGGGAATGCCCGGGCCGCGGTCGCGCACCTCCACCCGCACGCGGGAACCGGCGGCACGCAGCAGTCGCACGTCGACCGGCGTGTCCGGCGGCGAGAACTTCATGGCATTGGACAGCAGGTTGGTGATGACCTGGACCAGGCGGTCACTGTCGGCCCTGACCACCAGCGCGCCGTCGGGCATCTCCAGCTTGAGCGGCACCGCCTGGCTCGCGCCGTAGTGGCTGTTGGCCGCCAGCACCTGGGCCAGCAGCGGCCCGAGGTCGGTGGGCTGCACATTCAGCCCCATCTTGCCGGACTCGATCTTCTCGATGTCCAGGATGTCGTTGATCAGGCGGATCAGGCGCTCGCAGTTGTTGCTGGCAATCGCGATCAGGTTTTTTGCGGCATCCGGCAGCACCCCGGCCACCCCGCCGGAGATCAGGCCCAGCGAACCCCGGATGGAGGTCAGCGGCGTGCGCAGCTCGTGGCTGACGGTGGAGACAAACTCGCTTTTCATGCGGTCGATGCGCTTGAGCTCGGTGACATCGCTGGCCAGTGAATAAAAGCCGATGACCTGTCCATCCTCGTCGCCGTAGCGCGGGAAATAATTGACGACATAGTCGCGGTGGTCACCGCGCGCCGTCAACTGGGTGCGTTCATAAACCACCGGGTAGCCCGACAGGACTTCCTCGACACGCCCGCGCAGGCTCTCGTAAAAGGCCTCGCCCATGACCTCGAGCAGGGTTTTGCCGTCGATCTGGTCATGCGACAGCCCGAACCCTTCCTCATAGGCCCGGTTGTGAAAGCGAAAGCGCTGGGTCTTGTCGACATAGGCAATCAGGGCTGGGACGGTGTCGGTGATCTCGCGCAACTGCTGCTCACTGGCCCGCAGCGCGCTGCTGACGCGGTGCATCTCGGTGGTGTCGCGGCCGGTGCCGTGGTAGCCGGCAAAACGACCGGAGGCATCGAAGATCGGCTCCCCGCTGATGCTGATGTAACGGATATTTCCCTTGCGGCCAAGCAGGGAAATTTCCATGTCGCGGAAAACCTCGTGCCGCGCGAGCTGTGCCTTGTGGGCCGCCCAGACACTCTCATCCATGTCCACATGGTTGAGCTCCCAGGGCGTCTTGCCGAGCGCGTCGCGGGACATCGCCGTCAGCCGGGACGCCTCCCCGGGGACCGGGACAAAGCGGAAATTTTCATCCTGTTGCCAGAACCAGTCGGACGACAGCTCGGTGAGCGCGCGGAAACGCTCCTCGCTTTCGCGCAGGGTGCGCTCGGCTTCCTTTCTCTCGGTAATGTCCTGCACCTGCGAAATGAAGTGCAGGGGCTTGCGGTCGGCGTCGCGCACCAGGGAGCAGGTCAGGTGCCCCCACACAATGCGCCCGCTCTTGTGGATATAGCGCTTTTCCCAGTTGTAGGTTTCGATTTCGCCCGCCAACGCCCGCTTGCGCTGCAGGACATCCCATTCGATGTCGTCGGGATGGGTAATGTCCTGCACGGTACGCGCCAGCATTTCGGCTTCGGAGTAACCGAGCATCTGGCAAAACGCGCTGTTGACCCGAAGCCGTCTGGAATCAACGGCGATCAGCGCCATGCCGATCGCTGCATGTTCAAAGGCATTGCTGAACTGGTCACCTGCAGCAAGCGCGTCATGGTCACTGCTGATGGCGGTGCCGGCAAACAGGTGCCGTGAGCGCGGCAGCGCCAGCGCCATGCCTGAATCGTCATCCGGCGCAGCCTCCCGGGACATCGCCGCCTCGTCACCGGCGAGGGTGAAATAGAAGGTGCTGCCCTCGCCCACCGCGGATTGCGCCCAGATGCGGCCGCCATGGCGGGTCACGATGCGCTTGACCGTGGCCAGGCCGATGCCGCTGCCTGAAAACTCGTCCGGCGAGTGCAGTCGCTGGAAGGTGCCGAACAGCTTGTCCACGTAAGCCATGTCGAACCCGGCGCCGTTGTCCCGCACAAAATACACCGGCTGCTGGTCGGGCCCGGTTTCCCGGCCGACGGTGATCTCGGCGCCGGGGGTTTTCGAGGTGAACTTCCAGGCGTTGGAGATCAGGTTTTCCAGCACCTGGCGCAGCAAGGCGGTGTCGGCACGCACCGTCATCCCGGGCTCGACCCGCGTGCGTACCTGGCGGGCGCTGTCGCGCTCGGCGTGGAACCGCAGCAGGAGGTTCGCCTCGGCGCTGATGTCCATGTCATCCCAGTGCAGGCTGGTACGCGACAACTGGGCCAGCGACAGCAGGCCGTCGGTGAGCTCGCCCATGCGCTGCACGCCGCTGCGTATGCGCGCCAGGTAATGGTCGGCCTTGTCGTTGATGCCTTCCCGCAGGGCCTTCTGCAGCAGCGCGCTGAAGCCGTCGATGGCGCTCAGCGGCGAGCGCAGGTCATGCGCCACCGAATAGGAAAACGCTTCCAGTTCCTTGTTGGCGGCCTCGAGCTGGGCGGTGCGCCGCAACACGCGGTTTTCCAGGTCCACATTGAGCCGCACGATTTCCATTTCATCGCGCTTGCGCTGGCTGATGTCCGTCAGGGTGGTGACAAAGCCGGTCGGCACCTTGTTGCCGCCCTCGAACAGCGGCTGCACATTGACCTGCGACCACAGGATGCTGCCGTCGGGCTTGCGATAACAGATCACCTGATTGTTCTGCGCCCGGCCGGTGCGCCTGGCGACGACGCTGGGCATCTCATCCTCGGGCCACAGCGAACCATCCTCGCGCAGCCGCTGCCAGCCCCAGCCGACCGAGGTCTTGCCCTTCAGCTGGGCCAGGCTGCGTCCGAGGATGCGCTCGGCGCTGGCATTGCAGTCGATGATCTGCCCCTCGGCATCGCGCAGCACCACGCCTTCGGCCAGCGCTGCCACCACGGCGCGGAAACGCGCCTCGCTGGCACGCAGTGCGGTTTCGATGGACTTGCGCGCGGTGATGTCGGAACCGACACCGCGGTAACCGGCAAAGCGGCCCTCGGCATCGAAAAAGGGCTCGCCGCTGATACACAACACGCTGAGCCGGCCATCCTTGTCCACGCGCTGGTACTCGAAGTCGCGAAAGGTCTCGTGCCGCTCCAGAACCGCCCGGTGATCCGCCCAGAGCTGCTGGTTGTCCGGACTGGTATCGATCTCCCAGCGGGCCTTGCCGATGAAACCGCGGATCCAGTGCCGGTCCTCCTCGGTCTCGCCGCCTGACAGCACGGTGAGCCGGAACTGATCGTCGGTCTCCCAGTACCAGTCGGAAGACAGCTGCGTCAGGCTGCGGAATTGCAGCTCGCTCTGGCGCAGCCGGGCTTCGGCCGCAATCCGCTCGGTGATGTCCTCGGCGGTGATCAGCAGGTGGCTCAGCTTGCCGCTGGTGTCCCTGAGCGCGACCTTGCGCATGTGGACATGGATGGTGCCGCGATGCCGGGTAACGGCAAGGCGGTCGGGAAAATCCTCGGCGACGCCGCTCTGGATCAGCGCCAGGTCAGCGGCGTACATGCGGTCGGCGTCCTCCTCCGGCCAGAGGTCGTGCACCGTGCGGCCGACGGCTTCCTCGCGCGTCACGCCGTACAGGTCCTGCGCGGCCTTGTTCCACACCCGTATCGGGTGCCGACCTTCGACCGACTTCAGGTGCAGCGCCACCGGGACGTTGTCGACGATCCCGTTGAGGAAGTCAAAATCCTGGCGCTGGGCTTCTTCGGCACGCCGGGCTGCGCTGATGTCGCGCGCCGTGCCGCGGTAGCCGCTGAAACGGCCCTCGCTGTCGAACAGCGGCACCCCGCTGATCGAAAACCAGGTCGAGGTTCCGTCGGGCAGCGTGCGCAGGTACTCGAAGCCGCGAAACGGCTGGCGCGCATCCAGCACGGCGCGATGCGCTTCCCACGAGCTGGTGAGTGGCGTGATGCCGGGCAACTCCCAGCGGGACTTGCCGACGGCGCCGTCGATCAGTTCGTCGTTGAATTTGCTGCTGCCCTTGGCCACCGCAAATTCGACAAAGCGGTGCTCGGCATCCTGCTCCCAGTACCACTCGCCGGAAATTGCCGCCAGGCTGAGCAAGGCATTGCCCTTGAGTGTGCTCAGGGCAAATTGCTGCTCCGCCAGCTCGCGCCTGAGCGCTTCATTGGCCCGGGCCAGCTCGGCCACCTCGGCTTTCAGGCGATCATGCGCCTGTTGCAAGGCCTGGTCAGGCTTCAATGCCGCACCCCGGTGACTGCAGCCTTGCGGCGTCCACGGCCAGGCCTGCCGGTCATCCACCGGGTGGGTGACAGCCAAGCCGCCGTCGGGGTTGGAGCAGATCGGGGAGCCATGTCTGCCTGTCCTGGTGTGGGAGGGAAAAACGCCGGCCCGCAGGCCGGCGACGAGGTCGTTTCAAGTGTCCACGATTAACCCTGCGCCCGGAATAGGGATAAGTCCTTGTTGGCTGTGGGACAGCAACAGGCGACACCCCTCTGCGCGGCTCACTCCAGGGGAATCTTCAGCGCGCGATCCACGGGGACCGACGCCACGCTGTTTTGCGGCGAGCCTTCGATGACGCGGTCGGAATAGGTGAGGTAGACCAGCGTGTTGCGGGGGGCGTCGACCATGCGCACGATGCGTATTTTCTTGAAAATCAGTGAAATGCGTTCGCTGAAGACCTCTTCCTGCACCGGCAGCGGTTTGACAAAAGATACCGGCCCGACCTGCCGGCAGTCGATGGACGCTTCCGACCGGTCCTCGGCCAGTCCCACTGCCCCCTTGATGCCGCCGGTCTTGGCGCGCGACATGTAACAGGTGATGCCCCTGACCTTGGGGTCATCGTGTGCATCGACCACAATCTTGTGGTCGGGGCCGAAAAACTTGAACACCGTATCGACTTCCCCGATGCTCTGGGCGTGAAGCGGGGCAAGTGCAAGGCATGACAGGGCAATCATCAGGGCGGCGTGGGGGATCATGGTGTTTCCTCGAAAATCAACGCCCCACTATAACGACGAGAGGTCTGAACGCGGCAAACCGCGCAGCGCCAGGGTCAATAACGCCGCGGGTCGTTGGGCCGGCGATCGTCGCGGTTGCGCACACCATCGCCATCACGATCGCGGTCGGCGCGGTTGGGAATGCCGTCGCGGTCGCGGTCCCCGTGGTGCGGACCGACATGGGGTCGCTGCGGCGGGCCGGCGTGGTACGGGACGGCCACGCAACCGGCCAGAGTGGCGGCAGCAACAAGCAAAAGGACTGGTTTCTTCATGGGATTCTCCTGTGACGCAGCTGAGAACGCTGCCTTCCGATTGCAGGCCATCCGCGTGTCGGCCGCGTGTGCCGCAAAGGCCTGCCGCGTGAAGCTGGTTACCAGTTGTGCCCGCCGCGCCGGCGTGAATCCGTGGACTGCTATCGAAACGATAGCTGCTCACGCATGCCAGACAAGGGCTGGCCTGCCGAATGATCAGGATGTCAGGAAGAAACGCAGGACCTGTGCCGCCCGCGCTGGCGGCGGAGTAGCATGGCGTCCTGCCACCACCTTGCCGCCAAGAATCCGAATGAACCGCCTGCCCACCCTGCTTCTCATGACCGGCCTGCTGGCCGCCGCCCCCTTGCTCCATGCCGCCGGCCCGCCCGCCCCAACGGTCGGCCACCCGATTGTGGGTACCTGGAGCTGGGTCACTTTCGGCGGGACCTGCACCGAGACCTGGCTGTACCGGCCCAACCGGACCATGCTGGGCACCAGCGGCGAGGAGGTCGCGGAAAAAATCTATGACATCGCTGCGACGCCGGACGCCGGCGGCTTTTACAGGCTGGTCGAAACCGTGGTGCGCCAGAACGACAAAAAGGACTGCTCGGGTGCGGTGCTGGAGGGGCCGGGTGAACAAAGCACCCGCTTTGTCCAGTTCAGCCCGCAGGGCGACAAGTTGCTGGTGTGCCGGACGGCCGCCCTGAGCGCCTGCTTCGGCCCGCTCCGGCGCGTGCCGTGATCGTCACAGGCGATGGCGGGAAGCTTGCGGAAACAATCGTCGGCTTGATGAGGGTGGTAGCGGGCAAGCGGCCACGGTGGGCGCTATGGAGCGGCCTGCCGCGGGCCGCGGACTGGCGCTGATGGCGGTCTGCCGCACCGGCCGGACGCCACTGCGTCCGGGTCCGGGCGGCAAGCCCTCAGCCCTGGCTGGCAGGGGCGCCTGCGCGGCGGCGGCGCGTCGTGGCCGGCACATCCGCCACCTCGCCAGCCGCGTTGCGTTTGCTCACATGCTTGCGGTACAACCTGGCAGCCAGACCGGAGGTGATGGCGAGAACAATCAGTTTTCGAAACATGCGCGCTCCTTAAAACACGCCGAACAACATCAGAAGAATGATGACGGTCACGGGGACACCGAGTAGCCAGGCGATGATGGGCATTTGTTTTCTCCAAAGTTGATGTAAGAAACCAGAAGATAGATGCGCTGTTTTGCCGGGAGTGCGGGAGCTCGCCCAAAGCACGGGTAGGGCCACGCCTACACAGCGGCGGCGCCGGCAGCGCTTGAGAAACCGCGGGGCGCGGGCCACACTCTGTATATTCCACGAGGGCAGCCGCCGCACGACCACCGCCTGCATCACACATGACCATGAAAAAACTCTACCGATACTTTTTCCGCGGCCTGATCACGGTGCTGCCACTGGCACTCACGCTGTACCTGCTCTACATCTTCCTGGCCTGGACCGAAAAGCTCACGCTGTGGGTGCTGAGCCCCTTCATAGGCGGCTTTTACATCCCCGGCATGGGGCTGGTGTCAGGCGTGCTGATCATCCTGTTGATCGGCTACCTGGTGTCCAAACCCAGGGTGCGCCACCTGTTGTCGATTGTCGAGCTGCCCTTCACCAACCTGCCGGTGGTCAAAAGCATCTACAGCTCGCTCAAGAGTTTTGCCGACTATTTTTCACCCTCCAGCAAGCCCGGCGAACAAAGCGTGGTGATCCTGCGCATGCCCGGCCACCCGCTGGAAATTGTCGGCCTGGTGACGCGCCGCGGCTTTGCCGACCTGCCGCCGGGCTTCCTGCCGGGTGAACGTGTGGCCGTCTACCTGCCCATGGGGTACATGATTGGCGGCTACACCGTGTTTGTGCCGGTGGAGTGGGTGCAGCCCATCGACATGTCGGTCGAGGAAGCGATGCGCTCCTCGCTGATCGCGTGGATGGCGCGGCCGGCAGTGAGCTCGCCCGGGGCGGGGCCTGCCCCCTGATCGCGGGCCGAATGGCGGTCTCTGCCTGAACGCCCCACGGAGGCCAGCCGGGTGCCGCCGCCAACAGGCTGGTAACCCGCGACCCGGAAAAGCGTCCACTGGACAGGCGCACAAATAAAAACGGGGCACTGGGCCCCGTTGTGTTGTTTCAGTGCGCCTGGCGCGAAGGGCCGGGTCCGCGGCCGGCGATGTGCCGGAACGTGATGCGGCCCTTGCTCAGGTCGTAAGGCGACAGCTCCAGCGACACCTGGTCACCGGCCAGGATGCGGATGTGGTTCTTGCGCATCTTGCCGGAGGTATAGGCCACCAGCTTGTGGCCGTTGTCCAGCGTCACGCGAAAACGCGAGTCGGGCAAGACCTCGTTGACCAGCCCGTGCATTTCAATCAGTTCTTCTTTGGCCATGACGTAACTCCTTGGAAATTGGAAAAAATATCTGTACGGGCGCGCAGGTTCAGGCGCAAGCCGGTGCCGAGCGTTCGTGAATCCAGCCCAGCGCGTGTTCGGTAGCGTAATGCACGGCTGCAGACGCAGTGTCGAACAGCTCGCTGAAACGCATCACGCGGTCGTGCGTGGCGCTGCCGCGCCCGGACCGGATGGACACGGAAGCGGCGTATTGGCCTTCGCCCTGAGGCTTGGCCAGCGGTGAGACAAGGTACTTGCCCACCGAAATGTGGTTGTGATCAATCGTCATAAAAGTCGGTGCCGGGTATGTTTCCCGGCTTGATAAATGGAGAAATAAATGGCTTGCGAGCAAGCCAACGGGTATCCGGTTCTGCCTGCCCGGCCTGGAAGGACCGGGTGGGTGAGCCTTGAGTGGGCACCGTTGGGAGAAGTGCTCGCTAGGAAAGGGAACAGTGCTGAGAAGGTTCAATGCTGTGGGGGCACTGAAAACACTGTGAATCCGGGCTCTGAGAAGCGCCGCATTTGAGAAGGAAGCCAGAGTGATGGGACTTCGTTGAAAAAAGCTGATGCGTTACCGAAGCTCCTATTGTAACCGCTGCCGGGCTTTCCTGCAGGAACCGGCAGCGTTTGACCGCCCATGCCGCCGATTGTGGAAAAACCCCTACAACGCAGCATCGCCAAAACGCCCACACTGAATGTTCATCGACGGTTTTTAACAAGAGGACACAGCATGCAAGTTCAAGTCAACACCAACCACAGCATCGAAGGCCGCGAGGCGCTGGAGCGCTGGGCGCAGGCCGAAGTCAGCCAGACCCTGGAGCGTTTCAGCCATGAGATCACGCGTGTGGAAGTGCACCTGAGCGACGAAAACAGCGGCAAGGCCGGCGCCGCCGACAAACGCTGCCTGATGGAGGCCCGCCTGGCCAACCACGCACCGGTCGCGGTGACGCACCATGCCCCCGGCATCGACGAAGCCTTCCGGGGTGCCGAGGGCAAGCTCAAACGCGCGCTGGACAGCACGCTGGACCGCCTGAAGGACCACCGCGACCGCGATTCCATCCGCAAGGACGGCGCGGCGCTGATCCAGCCTGAATAGGCGGCCGGCCTCAAAGCGCTATCAACTCGATAGCTGGTGACGCTTGCTGGCAAAGGGCTGGAGGCCGAAATGGCTTGAAATTCCCAGGCTTGAAGCCTACGCCTCGAACTGCGGATGAAGCTGCCGGATCCGGCTCATGGCCATGCCGGCTGCCGCGGTGCGGGTTTCCACGCCGAGCTTGGCGAACACCCGCTCCAGGTGTTTTTTCACCGTCATCGGGCTGGTGCCCAGGATGTCGCCGATGTCGCGGTTGATCTTGCCCTTGACCACCCAGTACAGCACCTCGGCCTCGCGCGCCGTAAGTTTGAAGCTCAGGCTCATGGCCTGGATCACGGTGTCGTCGGACTCCTCGCGCATGATGATCAGCCAGTCGTCGTCGCCGGTCTGCTGGTGTAACCGGAAGGTCAGGCGCCGCGCGGGCGAAGCGGCGCTCTCGCAGACCAGGCGCGGCGGTTCGATTTGCCGCTCCGCATCAGCCAGGTTGCGCCGCAGCCAGGTGAGCACCGCTTCCGGCGTCTGCGGAGCACTGGTGCCGTAATACTGCTGCAACAACTCACGCGCCAGCGGCGTCTGCCACATCAGCTTGCCGTCACTCACACGCACCGTGATGGTGGCGTAGCCGAAGGCGTCCAGCGCGTTGCGCGCCTGGCGCTTTTCACGCGCGCTTTGCAGGTGCACACCGATGCGCGCCAGCACCTCCTTGGGCTTGATCGGTTTGGTCACATAGTCCACGCCGCCCGAATCGAGCGCAGCCACCAGGTACTCGGTCTCGGTCAGGCCGGTCATGAAGATGATGGGGATGTGCGCGGTGCGGGCGTCGGCCTTCAGCCGTTTGGCGACCTCGAAACCGTCCATGCCGGGCATCATCGCGTCGAGCAGCACGATGTCGGGCAGGGCCTGCGCGGCGCGCTGCAGCGCCGCTTCGCCATGCGTGGCCACCAGCACGGTGAAGCCGGATTCGTCGAGCGCATCGTGCAGCACCGACAGGTTGTCCGGCACATCGTCGACGATCAGCACCACATCGCTGTTGGCGCGGTCCAGGGTCTGCGCAAGCACGCGGTCGTTCATGTCGGCACCTGGCTGAGCTGCTGGCTCATGGTCTCGAACTGGAACTGGCGCGCCAGGGACCGCATCTCGGCGGCGAATCCGGCGCTTTGCGGCTGCGACTTTTCAATCTCGTCCAGCGTGTTCATGATGCCGCGAAAATAACCGAGGTTGACCACCTCGCGCAAGGCAACCAGCTGCGCGGCCGGCGGGTAGACGCGCGGCAGCGCCGCCGGCGCCGCTGCGGCGGGCGCCGGCACCGGCGCTTCCAGCCAGACCAGCTGCAGGCGCCGCTCCAGCCAGTCCAGCAGTTCGCTGTGGCGCACCGGCTTGAGGATGAAGTCTTCCAGCCGCACACCGACATCGTTGTCCAGGCCCTTGTCGAAAGCATTCGCCGACACAATGGCGAAATGGGCCCCCACGCTTTTCACTTCGTGTAATACGCTGCCCCCCGGGGGGGCGCGCCCGCCTTGGGGCGGCCCGGCGTCGGGCCTCTGCTCTGCCTGTTCAAGTGCACGCACGCGGCGCAGCGTCTCCCAGCCGTCGATGCCGGGCATGGCCAGGTCCATCAGGATCACCTCGGGGCGGTAGCCAGCGGCCAGCAGATCCAGGCAGTCGTGGCCGCTGGCGGCGGTGCGCAGCTCGAAGCCCAGCGGCTCCAGCACATTGACCAGCAATTCGCGGTCGGCTTCCTCGTTGTCCACCACCAGCACGCGCCGGCGCGCACCGGCGTAGCCGTAACGCGCCTTGTGCGCGCGCGACGAGGGCACCGGCAGCGCGGCGCCCGGTGCCAGCCGCACCTCGGGCAAAAACAGCTTCACGCGAAACACCGAGCCGACATCGGGCGTGCTGGCCACCGTCAGCTCGCCACCCATCAGGTCGGTCAGCATCTTGGCAATCGTCAGCCCCAGGCCGGCGCCGGGCGCGGCCGGGCCGGGCGTGGACGCGCGCGTGAAGGGCTCGAAGATGCGCTCGATCTCCTCGGCCGACAGGCCCGGCCCGGTGTCCTCGATCTCGATGCTGGCCATCTCGCGTGCGTATTTCAGGCGCAGGCTGATGCGGCCGCGCGCGGTGAACTTGATCGCGTTGCCCAGCAGGTTGATCAAAATTTGCCGCACACGTTTTTCGTCGGCGCGCACCACCACCGGCAGCGTGCCCTCGGACTCGAAGTGAAAACCCAGGCCCTTGGCCTGCGCCTCGAGCTCGAACATGCCGGTCAGCTCCTGCACGAAGTCGGTGAAGTGCATGGGCTTGACGTTGAGCGTGAGCTTGCCGCTTTCGATGCGCGCGATGTCCAGCGTGCCTTCGATCAACGACAGCAAATGTTCACCGCCGCGTTTGATCACGCCGACGGCCTGCTGGCGGTGCGGCGGGATCGAGCTGTCTTCGCCCATCAATTGCGCATACCCGAGGATACTGTTGAGCGGCGTGCGCAGCTCGTGGCTGATCGCACTGATGTAGCGGCTTTTGGCCTGGTTGGCCAGGTCGGCCACGCGTTTGGCCTGCTGCAACGCCTCGTCGGTCTGGCGGTGCGACTCGATTTCCTTCATCAGCAAATGGGTCTGGCGGTTCGACTCTTCCTGCGCCACCTGCCGGCTCTTGTGCGCCAGCACCAGCCACCAGGCCACCAGCCCGGCGATCACCAGCAGCGCCATGTAGGCTTTCAGGAAGCCCGAACGCAGCGCCGATTCGGACGCGACCTCCAGATCGAGCAGCGCGCGCATTTCCTGGTGGTACAGCAGCCCGAACACGCTGGCCAGCAATGGCACGATGATCAGCATCAGCAGCAGGAAGTGGCCCAGGCCGGTGTCGAGGTAAGGCCAGATGCGGCGCGGCAGCAGCCAGCGCAGCGTCGCCGACCACTGCGCCGACAGGCTGGCCTGCGGCTTGCACAAATCACCGCAGCGCGCGTCCAGTGTGCAGCACAGCGAGCAGATGTGGCCCTGGTAGGCCGGGCAATGCGCCATGTCCGGGCCTTCGTAGTCGCGCTCGCAGATCACGCAGCGTTTCAGCGCATACGGTTGGTAGTTGCCCTGGGCATCGGTCTCGGGCGCTTCGCCCTGACGGGCAATGTAGTAGCGCCCTTTGGTGGCCCAGGCAATCAGCGGCGAGGTGACGAAGGCCGTGCCCAGCGCAATCAGCGCGGAAAACGCCTGCGCCAGCGGGCCGAACAGGCCCAGGTGCGCGGCCACCGACAGCACCGAGGCCAGCGCCATCGCACCGACCCCGACCGGATTGATGTCGTAAAGATGCGCGCGCTTGAACTCGATGCCCTTGGGCGACAAACCCAGCGGCTTGTTGATGACCAGGTCGGCCACCACCGCCATCATCCAGGCGATCGCGATATTGGAATACAGGCCCAGCACATCGCCCAGCGCCTGGAACACGTCCATCTCCATCAGCATGAAGGCGATCAGGGTGTTGAACACCACCCAGACCACGCGCCCCGGGTGGCTGTGCGTCAGGCGCGAGAAGAAGTTGGACCAGGCCAGCGATCCGGCATAGGCATTGGTGACATTGATCTTGAGCTGGGAGATCACCACGAACAGCGCCGTGGCGGCAACGGCCCAGCCATAGTGCGGAAACACGTATTCGTACGCCGCCAGGTACATCTGGTTCGGGTCCACCGCACGGTCCAGCGGCACCATGTGCTGGATCGCCAGGTAGGCCAGGAAGGCGCCGCCCAACATCTTGACCACGCCCAGCAACACCCAGCCTGGCCCGCCAGCCAGCACGCCAGCCCACCAGCGCCGGCGCGTGGCCGCCGTGCGTGCCGGCATGAAACGCAGGTAGTCGGCCTGTTCCCCCATTTGGGTGATCAAGGCAATCCCGACCGTCAAGGCGGCACCAAACAAGTGCAAATCAAAGCCGGAATTGGCGCCTTTCTCACCTTTGTAGTGCGTTATTCCGGCGAACGCACCGGGATCGCGCACCAATACATACACAAAAGGCACGACCAGCATGATCAGCCACAGCGGCTGGGTCCACATCTGCAGCCGGCTGATCACCGATACGCCGTAGGTCACCAGCGGAATCACCACCAACGCACAGATCAGATAACCCCAGCTCGGCGGAATGCCCAGCGCCAGCTCCAGCGCGTAGGCCATGACGGCCGCCTCCAGCGCAAAAAAGATGAAGGTGAAGGACGCGTAGATCAGCGAGGTCAGGGTCGAGCCGATGTAGCCGAAGCCGGCGCCGCGCGTCAGCAGGTCCATGTCGACGCCGTAACGCGCTGCGTAAATGCTGATCGGCAGGCCGGCCATGAAGATGATCAGCCCGGTCGCGACGATGGCCCAGAAGGCATTGGTGAAGCCGTACTGCACCAGCAGGGTCGCGCCGACGGCTTCCAGGATCAAAAACGAGGCGGCGCCGAAGGCCGTGTTGGCCACCCGCCACTCGGACCATTTGCGAAACCGCTGCGGCGTGAAACGCAGCGCGTAGTCTTCCATGGTTTCGCTGGCAACCCAGCTGTTGTAGTCGCGCCTGACCTTGATGATGCGTTGCACCGGCGCTTCGGCCTCCCCGGCGGGCAGCGGCGCGGGCGCCCACGGGGGCACGGCCTGCGCAGGCAGGGGCAGCGGTGCGGCCGGTATGTCCATGGGTGGGGGTGTCAATACGTCATCAGGCGGATCTGTTGAAGTGCAGATTCCATGCCACAGAGGGAAAACCAGTGTCCTGCAGGTGATTCCTGTGGCACCATTCTTGCACCCCGGCACACCCAACACTGCCGCAGCCGCCCCCGGAGAGACCATGGAATTGACCCCCAGAGAAAAAGACAAGCTGCTGATCTTCACGGCTGCCCTGCTGGCCGAACGCCGCCAGGCGCGCGGCCTGAAACTCAACTATCCCGAAGCCGTGGCGCTGATCAGCGCCGCCGTGATGGAAGGTGCGCGCGACGGCAAAACCGTGGCCCAGCTGATGAGCGAAGGCCGCACCATCCTCACACGCGCCGACGTGATGGACGGCATCCCCGAGCTGATCCCCGACATCCAGGTCGAAGCCACTTTTCCCGACGGCACCAAGCTGGTCACCGTGCACCAGCCGATTGTGTGAATCCACCACCTAGCAAAGAACCCCCATCATGAAGCCAAGCCTTGCTCTCAAAACAATAGCTGCTTACGCAATCGCCACCTGGTCTGGAGCCTCTTTTGGCCACGAAGGTCACCTGCTGTCGGGCGCCCACTGGCATGCCACCGACGCCTGGGGTTTTGTCGCCCTGGGCGGCCTGGTGGTGCTGGCGATCTGGCTCTCCGGCAAAGACAAGTGAGGCGCTCATGATTCCTGGCGAACTGTTCACCGATGGGCCTGACCACGCACTCAATACCGGCCGCCGCACGCTGAGCGTGGTGGTGCAGAACAGCGCTGACCGCCCGATCCAGGTCGGCTCGCACTACCACTTCGCCGAAACCAACGGCGCACTGGCCTTCGACCGCGCCGCGGCGCAAGGCATGCGCCTGAACATCGCCTCCGGCACGGCCGTGCGCTTCGAGCCGGGCCAGCAGCGCACGGTCGAACTGGTGGACTTCGCCGGCGACCGAAAAATTTACGGCTTTCGCGGACTTGTTCAAGGAAAGATCTGATGCCCCCACGTTCATCACTTCGTGTATTCACTGCCCCCCGAGGGGGCGTCGGCCTCCCTTGGGGCGGCCCTGCGGGAGTCAACATCTGATGCCCCCACGTTCATCACTTCGTGTATTCACTGCCCCCCGAGGGGGCGCTGGCCTCCCTTGGGGCGGCCCTGCGGGAGTCAACATCTGATGCCCCCACGTTCATCACTTCGTGTATTCACTGCCCCCCGAGGGGGCGCTGGCCTCCCTTGGGGCGGCCCTACGGGAGTCCATTGATGGCCACCATTGGCAGACGCGCTTACGCAGAAATGTTCGGCCCCACCGTGGGCGACCGCCTGCGCCTGTCCGATACCGAGCTGATGATCGAGGTCGAGGCCGACTACACCCTGCGCGCCGGCAGTTATGGCGAAGAGGTGAAATTCGGCGGCGGCAAGACCATTCGTGACGGCATGGCGCAGTCGCAAAAGACGCGGGCCGAGGGCGCGATGGACTGCGTGATGACCAATGCGCTGATCGTCGACCACTGGGGCATCGTCAAGGCCGACATTGGCCTCAAGGGCGGGCGCATCGCGGCCATCGGCAAGGCCGGCAACCCCGACACCCAGCCCGGCGTCGAGATGATCATCGGCCCCGGCACCGAGATCATCAGTTGCGAAGGCATGATCGTCAGCGCCGGCGGCATCGACTCCCACATCCACTTCATCTGCCCGCAGCAGATCGAGGAAGCGCTGACCTCGGGCGTCACCACCATGCTGGGCGGCGGCACCGGCCCGGCCACCGGCACCTTTGCCACCACCTGCACGCCGGGGCCCTGGAACATAGAGCGCATGCTGCAATCGGCCGATGCCTTCCCCATGAACCTGGGCTTTCTGGGCAAGGGCAACGCCAGCCTGCCGGCCGCGCTGCACGAGCAGATCGATGCCGGCGTGATCGGCCTGAAGCTGCATGAGGACTGGGGCACAACACCGGCGGCCATCAGCAACTGCCTGGACGTTGCCGAAGAAACCGATACACAGGTGGCGATTCACAGCGACACGCTCAATGAGTCGGGCTTCGTCGAAAACACCATCGCCGCGACCAAGGGCCGCACCCTGTGCGCCTTTCACACCGAAGGCGCGGGCGGCGGTCATGCACCCGACATCCTGAAGGTGGTCGGCGAGCAGAACTTCCTGCCGTCATCGACCAACCCGACCATGCCCTATACCGTCAACACGCTGGACGAACATGTGGACATGCTGATGGTCTGCCACCACCTGGACCCGGCGATTGCGGAAGACCTGGCCTTTGCCGAAAGCCGCATCCGCAAGGAAACCATTGCCGCAGAGGACGTGCTGCACGACCTGGGCGCGATCAGCATGATGAGCAGCGACAGCCAGGCCATGGGCCGTGTCGGCGAGGTCATCATCCGCACCTGGCAGACGGCGCACAAGATGAAGGTGCAGCGCGGCAAGCTGCCCGGCGACACCGAGCGCAACGACAACTTCCGCGTCAAACGCTACATCAGCAAATACACCATCAACCCGGCGATTGCGCACGGCATCGCCCATGAGGTGGGTTCGATCGAAGTCGGCAAGTGGGCCGATCTGGTGGTGTGGAAGCCGGCCTTCTTCGGCATCAAGCCCGCGCTGATCCTCAAAGGCGGCTTTATCGCCATGGCCGCCATGGGCGACCCGAACGCCTCCATCCCGACGCCGCAACCGGTGCACTACCGCCCGATGTTCGGCGGCTTCGGTGGTGCGATTGCCAAGGGCTCGCTGACCTTTGTGTCGCAGGCGGGCCTCGCCGGCGGTATCAAGGAACGTTTCGGCCTGGCCAAGAATCTCGCCGCCGTGAAAAACATTCGCGGCGTGCAGAAGCGCCACATGATCCACAATGATTACGCGCCGACGATGGAAGTCGATGCGCAAACCTACTCGGTGCGTGCCGACGGCCAGTTGCTGACCTGCGAAGCGGCAACGAGTTTGCCGATGACGCAGCGCTACTTTCTTTTTTAGGCGCACATGGAAATCCGTGTCGACGATTTGCGCGGGCCGGCGATTGCCGCCTTGCTGCAAGTGCACCTCGACGCGATGTACCAGCACTCTCCGCCCGAAAGCGTCCATGCGCTCGATCTTGAAGCCTTGCGCCATCCGTCCATCACATTCTGGACGGCGCACGACGGCAATGACCTGATGGGTTGCGGCGCCCTGAAGCAACTTACGCCCACACATGCCGAGATCAAATCGATGCGCACGGCGCAAACCCATGTGCGCAAAGGCGTGGCACGCGCACTGCTGCGTCACATCGAGGCGGCAGCGCGCGCCAGGGGCATACGGCAGCTCAGCCTGGAAACCGGCCCCCACGCTCCTTTTGCCGCAGCCCGGCAGCTGTATCGAAGCGAGGGCTTCGTGGAGTGCGGTCCCTTTGCCGACTATGCGCTGGATCCCTACAGCCTGTTCATGACCAAAACTCTTTCCTGATGAACGCGGACGCCCTGCGCCACAATGCAGACACTTCGCTGAACACCTGAATTTATGCTCCAAGTCTCCAAATCAATTTCCCAGGGCGCCGGCCTGGCGCCGGTGCTGCTCAAACGCGCGGCCACGGTCGAACTCGACTGGGACATCCGCCAGAAAAGCCGCTTCGAGGCCACCGACTCGCTGGGCCGCCAGCTCGGCATCTTCTTGCCGCGCGGCACCCTGGTGCGCGGCGGCGATGTGCTGGTGGCCGAAGACGGCTCCATGGTCCGGGTGATCGCCGCGCCGCAGGCCGTGTTGCGTATCACGGCCTGCACCTCGCATGGCAGCCCCTTCGACCTGACGCGTGCCGCCTACCACCTGGGCAACCGGCATGTGCCCATCGAGCTCAAGCCGGATCACCTGAAAATTGAGCCTGACCATGTGCTGGCGGACATGTTGCGGTCCATGCATTTGATCGTCAACGAGGTCAGCGAATCCTTCGAGCCCGAGGGCGGCGCCTACAGCGCGGGTGGCCACGGCCATGCGCATGAGGGCGGATACGGGCACGCCCATGCACCCGCCGCCGCGCCTGCGCCTCACGTGCACGGCCCCGGCTGCGCGCACGACCACGACCACGATCACGGCCATGCGCACACGCATGAGGCGCAGCCGGCCGCGATCCAGATCCACACCCACAAGCCGCACAGCCATTGAGCGCCAAGGCCCAGCCCCTGCCGGCCGCCAGCCTGCTGCAACTGATCTGGCTGGCCTCTCCGGCCCTGCCGGTCGGCGGTTTTTCCTACTCAGAAGGGCTGGAAGCCGGCGTGGACCGTGCGGGAGTAGCTACTGAAAGCATAGCAGCCGACTGGCTCAGCGACCAGTTGCACCTGAGCCTGGCGCGCGGCGACCTGGCCGTGATCGCGCAGGCCATCCCGGCCTGGCGCAACAAGCACCTCGAGCGGGTGAAAGCCCTCAACGACTGGGTGCTGCAGACCCGCGAAACCAGCGAGCTGCGCCTGCAGGCCGAACAGATGGGCCGCTCGCTGCTCGAGTGGCTGCGCAACCACCAGAGCATCAGCGATGCCCATCTGCAGGCCTGCGCGCAACTGCCACCGACCTACCCCGTCACCTTTGCCCTGGCCGCTTCGCCGCTGGCCGCCGGCGTGCCCGACTGCCTGACGACCTACGCCTTCGGCTGGGCCGAAAACATGATGCAGGCCGCGCTCAAATCGGTCCCGCTGGGCCAGAGCGCCGGCCAGCGTATCCTGGCGCGGCTGGCCGCTGAAATCCCGGCCGCCATCACCACCGCCATGGCACTCGAGGACCATGATCGCCAGGCCTTCTCGCCGATGCTGGCGATTCTTTCATCGCAACACGAAACCCAATACTCACGACTCTTCCGCTCCTGAGCGCGAGATCATTTATCTTCAAGGCACTCCTGATGAGCATGCACCACATCGCCAACCGCACCAAAAAACTCCCGCCGCTGCGTGTCGGCATCGGCGGACCGGTCGGCTCCGGCAAAACCACCCTGCTCGAGATGTTGTGCAAGGCCATGAAAACCAAATACGACCTGGTGGCCATCACCAACGACATCTACACCAAGGAAGACCAGCGCATCCTGACCGTCAGCGGCGCGCTGGACGCCGACCGTATCATGGGTGTGGAAACCGGCGGCTGCCCGCACACCGCGATCCGTGAAGACGCCTCGATCAACCTCGAGGCCATCGACCGCATGCTGGAAGATTTTCCCGATGCCGACGTGGTGTTTGTCGAGTCCGGCGGCGACAACCTGGCGGCCACCTTCAGCCCCGAACTCAGCGACCTGACGATTTACGTGATCGACGTGGCCGCCGGCGAAAAAATCCCGCGCAAGGGCGGCCCCGGCATCACCAAAAGCGATTTGTTCGTGATCAACAAGACCGACCTCGCCCCCTACGTAGGCGCCGACCTGGCCGTGATGGAAGCCGACACCATCCGCATGCGCACGACGGCCAAAGGCCTGAAACCTTTTGTCATGACCAACCTGAAGACCAACAGCGGGCTGGCGGAAGTGGTGGCGTTTATTGAGAGCAAGGGGATGCTTGGGGCGAACTGAGCGGCTGGCGCACCGTTTGTCGCGAGGCTTTAGGGTCAGCGGTGTTGAAGAGTCATCCACAGGCCTAAGGAGCCCCTGGCGAAAGCGGTGTCCGCTACATCGATGAACATCGTTACGACCGCGGACAGGAAGCCAGCAGCCGCAATAGCTAAGGACGCGCCGGATAGGCTGAAGATACCACTAGCGATTCTGTCTTTCATGATTACGCATGCGCCCCTGGTTTTTTCGTTCTAACGTCAGAGTTGATCGGCGCATGGCAAAGCGGGGTTGCTAACGGGAGCGTATGTCCCGACCATACGGAGCAACTTGTTAGGGTTCACCATGTGTGCTTCCCTTCGAATTGCGACTTCGCTCGCGCAAGATAATCGGTAACACGTTTGGCCAAGTGGACGCATTGTGAATAGTCACGTCAGGCAAGCCCAATGCGCTAGCTATTCGTTGGGCCTGACGAATGAAGCCTAGCCCATGCGATTGCGCGTCTTGCTCATAAAGCCCCGCAGCTTGATGTGCGACTTCATGTGCGATCAGTCCCAAAACGGCACAAATCAGATCTAAATCTTCATCCGAATGCGAGTCAAACGATGGACGCTCTGGCGCTGGCAGAGCGTTGAGGCGTTGAATCTCCCGCTCAACGTCTTCCGCTCTACGTAGTTCATGAGTAATGCTGATCACACCAGTCCGCGCCGAGAACCCGCCGTAGATGTCAGCGAAGTCTGGATCCCCATCGTGTGAGAGCCATCCGATGCCCGCCAGTGGGGGCAAACTCCCTTCGAACGCCATGTTGTTGACTCGGTTCCAATGAGTCATCAAGTAGGGTGAGGGCTCAAAGTCCGCCAGGATTGTCGACTTGTCGACCATGTCGCAACTAAATCCCGCACTGCTCTTTACTTTTACACTTTGGCAAAGTGGGCAAGCGTGGACCGCCTCCGCCACCATCACTATGGTCGGAGTGATACCCCTGCATCTGTGCAGGCGAGGTACCAGAGAATGCGCCTGTCTGGAACATAAAAACTAGAAAGACAGCCGCAGCAAACATTTATTCCCCTTGTAAACACAGCATAGTTTCAACTTTACTGTGGAGCCGCTTTTGTTGCATCCTCCAGATAGAGGAGGTCAGTGCACCACCTGCGCTCTGAACCCGGCCAGGCTGCACCCTTAGGTGCCAGTCGCTGCGCTTTGTGGCACGTCGGCTGCGGGCGCCTGGCCTGCCGCCTGAAAAAATCGGCCTGTCCCGGCGGTCGCTGGATCCCCCACAAGACCCCGTCCCGGTGTGACGGCTCTTGTGGAGAATTTTGAATATAGCGACACCGGGCCAGTCCGGTCTTTTCTTGTGCCACCAACACCTCCGCCGTCCTCTGCTGGGGGGTACGAGGAAGCCAAGCACCGCGTTCCATTCACCGATCCGCCAAGGGTTAAACTACGAACCTTGGAAGCGTGGCAGAGTGGTCGATTGCACCGGTCTTGAAAACCGGCGACGGGAAACCGTCCGTGAGTTCGAATCTCACCGCTTCCGCCAGTACAGCAGCCACCGACAGCCTTTTTTGCTCTCGGTGGCTTTTTTGTGCCTGTCCGCAGCGTTCCCGTGAGGAAACCCTTGATTTACCTGCGGCACTGAACACAGTAGGATTTGTGAGCCCTCCCCCGAACCGTCCCCTTTCACCAAAAAAGGAGTTCCGGCCATGAAACACTTCATACGACTTCTCGTCATCAGTTGCCTGTGTGCATCCACCGCAGCATTTGCGGCCGGCGACGTCAGCGAGTACGGCGGGCCCTCGGGCGATCCGGTGTTGGCGTCTGCCCAGGCGGCGTTCGGGCGCAAGGACTGGGCGGCTGCGCAGGCGGGCTTGCAGAAGGCGCTGGCCGGCTCACCGCAGAATGCCGATTACCACAACCTGTATGCCTATTCGATCCGCAAGGGGCCCAACCCCGACATGGCGCTGGTGTTCAAACACTATGGCGAGGCGCTGCGGATCAACCCCAAACATCGCGGCGCGCATGAGTACGTGGGTGAGGCCTACCTGATGGTCAATGACCTGCCCAAGGCGAAACAGCACCTGGCGGCGCTGGACAAGCTGTGTTTCCTGCCCTGCGAGGAACACAGCGACCTGAAAAAGGCGATTGCGGCCTACGAAGCCAGGCGCAAGCCCTGAGGATCGCGACGCCCTGCCAGGCAGGTCTGCGGACTACCGGGCGGCGGGGCCGGCTGCCGGAGCGACGCGTGCCGAGGCCTGTGCGCGCGAAGCATCCTGAACATCGTAGGAGCCGAACACCTCATGGGCCGAGCGGGTCTCCGGCAAGATGTAGACGATGCCATTGGTCCCGGTGAAGGACGGGCTCACCACGCTTTCATAGAACTTGACCGGTACATTGATGCAGCCGAAGGATATGCGGTTGTCCAGCGGACTGGGTGAGGCCAGGCGCTCTGCGCGGCGTTCCCTGGGATGCCCCTTCACGACGCGGTGCAGCGAAAGGGCCGTGTCGTAGTCCACCCAGAGCACCTCGTGGCCGTGGATATCACGGTCCAGTGAGGCCACGAAGCGACCGGCGGGTGTGGTGCGCTCGTCCGGACGAATGCTCGACAGCTTGCGCTCACCAATCCCGGGAACAGAGTGATCCCCGACGGCAAGCCCCAGCAGCGCGGCAGTCGCGCCTCGAAGCTGACCCTGTGCGTCGAACATGAACACACGGGCCTCGCGCTTGTCGATCACCATGAAGGGCAAATTGCCGTTGTTGCCTGAGTCGACGACCCAGTCGGCCAATTTCCGGGATTCCGTCGATGGCACTTCCTGGCCAAAGTTCGCCAGCCTGAGGGCGGGAGCGGGTGCGGGCTGCGCCACGACGGCGGCGGACGCACTGGCGTTGTCACGCGCGCCGGTGGCGGCGTCTGACGTGCTCAAGGCTGGCGTGTTCTGTGAAGCAGCGGCTGGAAGCACGCCTGCGTTGAGCGCAATTGCGCCCAGCAAGAGGCCCCGGGCCAGAACGACGGCCGCCGGTCGTGCCAGGCGGGCCAGCGAGGGCCCAGCCCAAAACCTGTGTTGATCTGTCTGCGTTGGCATCTTGGTGTTCCTGTGTGCCAGATGGTAACCCGGCAAGGCGGGCTGAAACAGCGGATTAGGCAAGCTTTACCCTGACTTTAAGGCGCTTCTCCAGGGCTTGCGCTTATCGAGCGAGGGACAATAAAAAGGGCCAGCGCCACCGCGCAAACCGCGTTGGTTCTGACCCTCTGCATTGCAGAATGAGCAATTCACTCCGCTTTGCCGGTCCAGCAGGGGCCGGAAGTTTTCACTCACCCAGGCACCCTGCTTTTCAGGCAGCTGACTTTAGTTGCGGCCTTCGCGCGCCGCACGGGCTGGTGGCTCGTAGGCGGGCGCTGGCGCGACATACACCGGGGCCGGTGGCGGCGGCGGAGCGACGTAAACCGGAGCCGGTGGCGGCGGTGGAGCCACGTAGGCGGGCGGCACATAGGCTTGCGCAACCGGCGTCTGGGCTTTGGGGCCAAAACGGTAGATCAGGCCGACGGATGCCATATCGATGTGGCCGCGGTTCCGGATCGGGTCATTGATGCGGTAACGTTCGAGTTCGGCACGCACAGCCAGCGCTTCCGTGATCGCGTACTGCATGCCCAGGCCCACCTTGAGGTTGGTGTCGTTGCGACGCGGGTTGGTGGTGTTCACAGGCACGTTGCCGGTACTGTTGAAGCTGGCCCTGCTTTGCGCGTAAGCGGCGCCAATGCGGCCGAGCACCGAGAAGCGATCTGTCACAGGCAGCATGCCGACCAGATCCAGGTTCAGGCCGCGGACGCGGGTTTGACCGTTGAAGGTGCCGACCGGGGTGGTGTTGAATGTATAGCTTGACTTGCCCAGATCGAAATAACCACCTTCAATTGCAAAGTTGCGATTGAGCTGGTAACCACCGAACAGCTTGTAGCCGGTGCCACTGTTGTCTTCGGTCGTGGACTGGACAGTCAGGCCCTGGCCCGCGAGCGTACGGTTGATGGAGCCGTTGTCGAAGTCGGCACGGGTGCGGCCCACGTTGCCGCCGATATACGGGCCGGTGGTCTCGTCTTGAGCAATGGCCCAGGAACTGGAAACAGTTCCCAGTACCGCCAGCGCGATAAGACCCAGCCCGCGCCTGGCTGCTGGAAATTTTGATGCCGTCATGATGTCGTCCTAAGGTTAAGACAGGTTAGAAAAAGGAGTCGATGATTCACTGTCGGCCTGACGCGTACGAACAAGTTCGATGTCAGACAAAGAGTGAAATCAAAATCCAGTCTCAGTAGTCCCTGGCCCGTGTCTTGTAGGAAGATGACTACAGCCAGCGTCATTTCCCCATAAAACAACAGCACACCACTGCACAGAAATCGCTTGGTCGTGTTTCGTCGTCAGGGACAGCGCTTGTGCCGGACAGGCGCGCGGCAGCAGCGGCGACAGCGGTTTTTTACGCCCGGGAATCGAGGAACAGCAGTTGCAGGTCGTTGAGGAAATCGAAGCCGCGCTCGGTCGGCTTGACCTGCACAAAATCGCGCGTGATCAGGCCCTTGCGTTCCGCTTCCTCGAGGCCGGCCTCGATGGCGGTCAGGGGCAGGCCGGTTTTTTCCGTGAAGTCCTGAAGCGTGAAGCCTTCGCGCAGGCGCAGCGCATTGAGCATGAATTCAAACGGCAAGTCGGCGCGCGCCACCTCGCTGTCCTGCGCTGCCGGCGTGCCGGCCAGCGCCTTGTTCATGTACAGCGCCGGGTCACGAAACCGCACCTGGCGCACCACGCGATGCGCAAAGCTGAGCTTGCTGTGGGCGCCGGCGCCTATGCCGAGGTAGTCGCCGAACTGCCAGTAGTTGAGGTTGTGCACACAGCGGTGGCCGGGCCGGGCATAGGCCGAAACCTCGTAACGCTCCATGCCCGCGACTGCCGTCATCTCGGTGATGCGGTCCAGCATGGCGTAGGCGTCGTGGTCTTCCGGCAGCACCGGCGGGTGTTTGGCGAAAAAGGTATTGGGCTCGACCGTCAGGTGGTAAATCGAGATGTGTGGCGGTGCAAAGGCCAGCGCCTGCCGCATGTCGCGCTCCAGCCCGTCCAACGTCTGCCCGGGCAAGGCGTACATGATGTCGAGGTTGAAGGTATCAAAAGCCTGCGCGGCTTCCTCGACCGCGGCGATGGCCTGCGCGCGGTCGTGCACCCGGCCCAGCGCCTGCAGGTGCTGGTCGTCAAAACTCTGCACACCGATGGACAGCCGCGTCACACCGGCGCTGCGGAAGGCCTTGAAACGGTCTTTCTCGAAGGTGCCGGGATTCGCCTCCAGCGTGATTTCGCAATCGGGCTCCAGCCGCAGGCGCGCGCGGATGTCGCCGATCAGCCGGTCGATGGACTGCGGTGAAAACAGGCTGGGCGTGCCGCCGCCGATAAAAATGCTGTGCACCGTGCGGCCCCAGATCAGCGGCAGCGAAGCCTCCAGGTCAGCCATCAGCGCGTCGATGTAGCGCTGCTCGGGCACCTCATTTCGGAGCTCGTGCGAGTTGAAGTCGCAGTAGGGGCACTTCTTCAGGCACCAGGGCAGGTGCACATACAGCGACAGCGGCGGCAAGGCGGCCAGTCGCAAGGTGCCGCCCCGCATGTAGTGCTGGATGTCTTTCAGCGCGCCGCCACTTTCCGCGGCAGCTTCTGCACTGACGACCGGGACCGGAAAGGCCATGATCAATTCAGAGCCAGCGCTCGCGCATCAAGGCCATCATCTGGCGCGCCGCCATGCCGCGGTGGCTGTTGGCGTTTTTCACCTCGACCGGCAGCTCGGCAAAGGTCTTGCCGAAGGACGGAAGAAACATCACCGGGTCAAAGCCGAAGCCGTTGCTGCCGCGCGGCTCGGTGCTGATCTCGCCGCTGACGCGGCCCACCGCAATCAGCGGCTCCGGATCGTCGGCAGAACGCAGCGCCACCAGCGTGCTGACCATCGCCGCCCGCCGGGCCGTGATGCCCGCCATCTGCTCGAGCAGGGCGCGCACATTGTTGTCATCACCTTTGGCGTAGCCGAACTGCGTGGCATAAAACGCCGTGTCCACGCCCGGCAGGCCGCCGAAGGCATCGACGCACAGGCCGGCGTCATCGGCCAGCGCGGGGAGCCCGCTGGCCAGTGCGGCGTGGCGCGCCTTGGCCAGCGCGTTTTCGACAAAGGTACGAAAAGGCTCCTCGGCCTCGCCGATGCCGAGGTCGGCCTGTTTGACCAGCGTGACGCCCAGCGGTGCCAGCATGGCCTGCAGTTCGGTCAGTTTGCCGGCGTTGTTCGATGCAAGTACGATTTTCATAAGTAAAAAGTGGCTGCAACCCTTTATTGACGAGCATAAGCCGCTATCAATTCAGGAGCGATTGCTGTTGCAGGGTGACCAGCTCGCTGATGCCTTTTTCGGCCAGCAGCAACAGCGCGTCCATTTCCTTGCGTGAAAACGCAGCGCCTTCGGCCGTGCCCTGCACCTCGACATAGTGACCGGCGCCGGTCATCACCACGTTCATGTCGGTGTCGCAACCCACGTCCTCGATGTACTCGAGGTCCAGCAGCGGCGTGCCCTGGACGATACCGACGGAGATCGCCGCCACATGGCCGAGGATGGGCGTTTCCTTGAGCTTGCCGTCGGCCAGCAGCTTGTTGACCGCGTCCTGCGCCGCCACAAAAGCCCCGGTGATGCTGGCGGTGCGGGTGCCGCCGTCGGCCTGGATCACGTCGCAGTCGAGGTGGATGGTGCGTTCGCCCAATTTTTTCAGGTCGAACACCGCACGCATTGAGCGGCCGATCAGGCGCTGGATTTCCTGGGTGCGGCCGCTTTGTTTGCCGCGCGCGGCTTCGCGGTCGCTGCGCGTGTGGGTGGCGCGCGGCAACATGCCGTATTCGGCCGTGACCCAGCCTTCGCCGCTGCCCTTCTTGTGGCCCGGGACTTTTTCTTCCACCGAAGCGGTGCACAGCACCTTGGTGTTGCCGAACTCGATCAGCACCGACCCTTCGGCATAGGCGGTGTAGGCGCGGGTGATGCGCACCGGACGGAGCTGGTCGGCCGCGCGGGCACTGCTTCTTTCAAATGAACTCATGACAGGGGCTTTCTGGCGCGGCAGGCCGGGGCAGGGGAACTATCAACATCAGGAGGAGTGGCGCCGGCAGCCACCGGCGCCGGGGGACGGGCTGTCAGACCTTTTTGGCGGCAGAGCGGCGTATCGCCTCGTTGATCTCGGCAATCGAGCGCTCGATGGCCGCGTCGTCGAGGTCTTCCACGCCGGTATCGAGCACGCCGGCCTGGATGGTCGAGGCAAACACGCCGTCCATGATGCTGTCGGTGGAAACACCGCGCGTCGACTCGAAGGCGTCGGGGGTTTCCCATTCCATGGCCAGCACGGTGACGTTGTCGCCGTGTTCGCCGCCATTGCGCAGCGCATGCTCGACCATGTCGGGCACCGCGTCGGACACGCCGTTGGACGCCATGTGGCGCACGATCTCGGCGTCGGTCAGGCTGCCCCACAGGCCGTCGGAACACAGCATCAGCTTGTCGCCCTGCTGGAGCACGACCGGGCCGGCAATGTCGAACACCGGCTTGGAAGGCGACCCCAGGCAGGTGAACAGGATGTTGCGGTTGACGCGTTCGAGCTTGATGACGCCGGCGTTTTGCTGCTCCAGGTAGGAGTGATCGCGCGTGCGGGTCAGCAACTCACCATCACGCACCACATACAGCCGCGAGTCGCCGCAGTGCACCCAGGTCGCGCCCGTGCCCTGCAGGATGGCGGCAACCACCGTGGTGCGGGGCGTGTCCAGCATGCCTTTTTCACTGGCGTAACGGATGATCTGGTGATGCGCCGCCATCAGGGCGGAGGACAGGAATTCGGTGGTGTCCCGCACCAGCGGCCGGGCTTCCTTCTGGTACAGCGCCGAGATGGTCTGCAGCGCGAGTTGCGCCGCGACTTCACCTTCGGGATGGCCGCCCATGCCGTCGGCCAGTACAAACAGGCCGGACTCACGGGTGTAGCAATACCCCATGCGGTCTTCGTTTTTTTCGCGGCCGCCCTTGCGGCTGACCTGGAAGACGGAAAATTTCATTTGAACCTTGTCGCGAAGCCGGTGGCCTTGCGCGCGCTTTTCTTGGTGTCCGACACCATGTTGTCAAACTGCAGGCGCATCTTTTCGCCAACGGTCAGCTTGGTGTAGCGCCGTTCACCCTCGCGGCTGAGCTCCTTTTGCAAGGCAAACACCGACTGCGGACGCGACAGGGGATCGAGAGACATGCACCATTCAACCACCTCGATCAGGTTGTCCGAATACACGCCGCGCAAGCGGGACAGTGCGAGCGACAGACGGTCTTTCTCCAGCCGCTGCGGCGCGTCATTCGGCGGATAACCCTGCATGGTGGCGTAAATACAGGCGCCGATCGCGTAGATGTCGGTCCAGGGGCCCATCGAGGAGTCGCGGCGGTACATCTCCGGCGCGGCGAAGCCGGGCGTGTACATCGGGCGGATGAAATTGCCTTCCTTGCTCAGCACCTCGCGCGCAGCGCCGAAATCGATCATCACCGCCTTGTTGTCGTCGGTGATGAGGATGTTGGCCGGCTTGATGTCCAGGTGCAGCATCTTGTGCTGGTGCACGATGCGCAGCCCGCGCAGGATCTCGTCGAACAGCGAACGGATGGTCGATTCGCGGAAGACCTTCTGCTTCTTGAGCTCGCGCGCCGTGATGATGAAGTCCTGCAGGGTGCCCCCCTCCAGGTAATTCATCACCATGTACACGGTTTCGTTTTCGCGGAAGAAATTGAGCACGCTCACCACCGAAGCGTGGGAGATCTGGGCCAGCGAGCGCCCTTCCTCGAAGAAGCTCTTCAGGCCCAGCCGATACAGCGAGAGTTTTTCAGGCTGCACCTGCGGCAACAACTCGCCGGGCGGACGGCTGGCCAGCGAGGAAGGCAGGTACTCCTTGATCGCGACCTGCTGCCCTTCGTTGTCCACAGCCAAGTAAACTACCCCAAACCCGCCGGCCGACAGCTTGCGCACAACGCGATAGCCTCCAATGACGGTATCGGGTGGGAGTGGCGCTGGCTTGACCTTTGACATAATTCGGGATTAAAGCAAGGTGACGGGATCACCCCTCCTGTTGACTCTAGAAAAGCGTATTACGAATGTCAGTTTACAGTATGACAGGCTATGCAGCCGTCCAGTCCACACCCGCACGCAGCGCCCCGGAAACCGATACCGGCGCTGGCAGTCATGCGCGCCTGGGTGTGGAAATACGCTCGGTCAACAGCCGTTTTCTGGACTTGGCCTTCCGGCTGCCCGATGAACTCCGGCAGGCCGAGCCGGCATTGCGTGAACTGCTGACCGGCAAACTCAAGCGCGGCAAGGTCGAAATACGCGTTTCCCTGGAGGGAAATTCAGGCGGGGGGCTCAAGGCGCCGGCCAGCACCACCCTGCAGCGCCTGGGCTCCATGGAAGACACCGTGCGCGCCTGGCTGCCCGGCGCGGCGGCGCTCAGCGTGGCCGATGTCCTGCGCATGGCCGCGGGCGAAGACAAATCCACCCACGACTACAGCGACGACTTGCTCAAACTCGCCAAAAAGGCCCTGAAAGACCTGCTGGCCGCCCGCGAGCGTGAGGGCGCGCGGCTGGCGCAGATGCTGCTGGAGCGCACCGCGCAGTTGCGCGCGCTGGCCGCCTCGGCCACCCCCATGGTCCCGAAACTGGTCGAGCAGCAAAAAAGCCGCTTCATGGAGCGCTGGAAGGAAGCCATGGCCCTGACCGACGGCAGCACCCTGCCCGAAGCAGCCCAGGACCGGGCCCTGCTGGAGGCCACCTCGTTCGCCATCCGCATCGACGTGGCCGAAGAAATCATGCGCCTGTCCTCCCACCTCGAGGAAATCGACCGCCTGCTGACGGCCGGTGGTGAAGTCGGCAAGCGCCTCGACTTCCTGATCCAGGAACTGCACCGCGAGGCCAATACCCTGGGCTCCAAATCGGGTTCGCTGGAGCTGACCCATGTCTCGGTCGACATGAAGGTGCTGATCGAGCAGATCCGCGAGCAGGTCCAGAACATAGAGTAAGGTTTTTTGGGGTGTCTTACCACCCCAAAACAGCCACCTAAGTCATTGATTTTCAATGGGAAGTCGTCTCAAGGCGTAGCAAGCAGTCTCAACGTAGCGCACCGTCTGTGTGGGGTGATTTGTGGGGTAAATCGTGGGGTAAATGTCCGAACAGGCATTTTTCGACGATCTCCCGATTATTTACCCCACAGATTCCTCTGGAGGCCGCGCCATGACTGGGTTTGTGAAGAATGCTACCGACAAAAATTTGAGGGCTTGGCTCAACGCCGGGCCGGTTGATCGAGGGGTGGGCGATGGCCTGACCTTCGTCGCTTCTGAGGCAGGCTCCCAACAGGGAAAAGCCTCTTGGATCCTCCGGTATCGATTCGGAGGACGCGAAAGGGAGAAAGTGCTTGGGCGCTATCCCGATATTTCGCTGAAAGATGCCAGAGATTTGGCCCGCAAGGATCGAGCCTTGCTCCAACAAGGCCAAGATGTAAGCGCGATCAAGCGCCAAGAACGGCTCAAGGCCATCGACATGCACAACGTCGAGGGGCTGGCCAACATCTGGTTCGAACGGCACATCCAAGGCAAATACAAACACCCGCAGGTCGTTGAGCGTGTTATCCGTCGACATATCAAACCGGCCATCGGGAAGCTGCCCGTTGAGGAAATTCGTCCGGTCCACATCGATGGCGTACTGACCAAAATCGTCGAGGGTGGAGCCCCCACGGTTGCAAACGACGCGCTGCGGTATCTGTTTCGCATGTTCCACTTTGCCGTGAAACGTAAGTGGATTGACTCCAATCCCGCATATGGCTTCGAAATTTCAGATGCAGGCGGGACCGAGAAATCACGTAGCAGATGGCTCAACCGCGAAGAACTAGCAGCGCTCGCTGAAGCCATGCGCGAGACCCAAAACTTCGGGCGCCTCAATGAATTGTCCACGTGGCTGCTTCTCGCTCTGTGCGTCCGAAAGATGGAATTACTGTCGGCAAAATGGTCGGAATTCGACCTTGATCGGGAGGTCTGGTTGCTGCGCCCCTCTCGAACCAAGACAAGTGCCGCCATCGACATCCCACTTGCCCCACCAGTCGTGGAATGGCTGAAGGAGCTCAAAGTGTTTTCCTGTGGCCATCATCACCTTTTCCCCGCCCGTCGGCTCATTCACATGAAGGCCGGCTTGCCCAGGAAGAACCGGTTTGAACATATCAGCCCGGATACATTAAATGTGGCGCTCAAACGGTTGTCCCTTGACGATATCGAGCATTTCACGGTACACGATATGCGCAGGACAGCGCGCACCCACATGGCAGCGCTGGGTGTAGATCGCTTTGTCGCCGAACGAGCCCTAAACCACAAAGTTCGCGACGTTGAGGGGGTGTACAACCAATACGACTACTTCGATGAACGGAAGGAAGCCCTGACCCGGTGGGCTATGCTGCTCGCGGCAACCAGCCGAGGGGAGACCTTCAACGTTGTTGGAATCCGACGCAAGACGGGCACATAGGAAACCCTACCCTCACTTCCTGTCCAGTCGATCAGGCGAATCGTGGGAAAGTCACCGCCAAGGCGGATCACATAGCCGAGCGAACGCACATTTCTGACACATCCCCGGTGCGCAGGTGGGCCGGGGTTCGGCCTTTCCAGCAAGCAGTTTTTCCCGCCTCTCAACCAGAGCGATCAGATCGACAGGCTCCATGAGCCTAACTCGATGGCATCCCGTTCGGCGGCCATCCGGTCGCTCCGTCAAGACATAGGCATGATCCGCAACCGCCTCTCCCGTCTGCCCCATCAACGCCAAGCGCTGCGCCGACAACTCGATGACATCCGACCGATATGCCCGATTCGCCTTCCGGGTCTTCAGCCCAACCAGTATCAACGCTTCTTTCGCATTGCGGTAGACCCTGTCCACCTTGGCAGTGATCGATACCGGCCCAAGCGAACAAAATAGGCGCTCCGCATAGACCAAGCGAGTGCCACACAACTCCGGCGGTAGCTCTTCCTCAGGAGGACGCGGCCACAGGTGCCACCAGAGGACAACAACAAACACGACAAAGCACACAACGGCGACAGCTTCAAGGTCCATTGCGCGACTCCACAGCCTGACGCCATCGCACCAAGCGCCGGATCAAGCTGTGCCAGGCCCGCCACAGCCGACTGACCCGATATCCGAATCGCCGCAGCAACATCGTTTCCAGACCTTGTAATTCGAAGACCAGAGCGGCTCCAAAACAACGTCCCCGGCGGGCCGAGTCCCCCTGCCGCTCCCGATAGAACCGCTTATGAGATCGCAGGCCGCGCATGGCTGCCAGCTGCTGTTCTGCGGTCCGTCGCCTCCCATACCGATGCTCGAATACCACCAGTCGTTCACACACGCCCATCTGGGCCAGTTCCGAAGCGCGAACCGACACCCTCTGGCGCCCATGCTTTTTCACCGGCGCCACGATCAGTCCTCCCCGTCTATGGTCGGTGCCTCGAATGCCTGAACCACATGCCCCGCAGCGACCGGGTTCACGCTCATAGAGGCAGGCCATCCTGCCCCGCGCGGCAGGGAGGAGCCGCTTGTTGCTGGCACCAATATCCAGTTCTGCGCCAACAGCCCTTCATGCGCCAGAAAGCGCAGCCGGTTCACCCGCTTTGTCCCCTTGTTGAACCGAATCAGGTCGTCATACAGGCGCGGGTTGTCCTCCCGCATCATTTCGAACAGCAAGCGCACCGGCTCGGTGTTGGGGTCTGTCTTCTGTGTCATGCGCCCTCTCCTTCCGACCGCACTGCGCGCGACGGGCGTGACGACGCCTGCATCGCCGTGTAGGCGTAATTCGTACCTGCGATCTGGTAGCCCCGGAGATTCGAGAACATTGGTTCCTTCACTTCCAAAATCTGGTGCGTCGCAAAAGCCTCCTTCACCGCCTTCTTGAATAGAAAAGCACCACCGCCCACCAAAATGACATGCTGGACGTCAAAGAACTCGCCAATGCGGCGCATCATCGCCCCCACGGCCTGCTTGGTGACACTTTCCACCACCGGTTTCATGCGTGCCAGGCTGTAGGTTCGCTGAAAGATCGTCAGATTCTTGTTGCTGCGCAAGGCGAGATCGATGGTGTCCAACTGGTTGTAGGGCTTGCCGATCTCGGCGCTGATGTCGTCGGCAATCACCTGCAGGATGTCAGACACCCCGCGGTTGACCGAATGGCTGCGCTTGTAGGACAGCTTCATTCCCCGTGCCACCAGCCAGTCGAAGGTACGTGAGCCGGGGTCAATCACCAGGCTGTGCTCGTTCTCCATCGCCACCACCTTGTCATGCTGCGAGGCGTAGTCAATCAGTGCCCCGTTGGGCTGGGCCATTGCCAGCGCCTTGCGCACCAGCACTGTCTTGCCGTTGCCCACATCATGACTGCCGGTCATCAAATTCTCCAGTGCGGCCTTCTTCAATGCAAAAATTGCCACTGGCAGACCCACCACCAGCAGGTCGATGGTGTCAACCTTCATCATCCGCAGCGCTCCGCGTGCCAGGGCCAGGTATTCCGGGGTATCAATAAAGTTGTCGTGAATCTGCGAGGCACGAAAGGCATCGGCCGCCAGCATCACATCCGGCCCCACCTCGTAAAACATGCCGCCAATCGGGATGGCGACGGTCTTGCGCCGATCAGCACCCAGGGTGGTAGAAGGGTCGCGGGGGAAGGGATACGCCAGTGACGGGAAGCTGGCGCAGCGGATTTCGTCGCCAGAGACACCGGTGACGTACTTGGTGTTGCCGTAGCCAACGTCCACGGCTCGAACGATCAGTTCCATAAAAACTCCAATTCAGGGTTGCAAGGCGATCAGCATCGGTGGCCCGATGCCGTCCATCCACGCAGAAATCCCCTTCAAACCGCCTGATTTCGGGACCAGCTCTGCTTTGAGTCTCAATGCAACCTTGTCGGGCCACACCAGAGCGAGACCTATCTCATTGGGTATTCGAAAAAGTCCTGCGTGTCGAACCACGGTCTCACCGCAAACCGAGCTGTCAAGGGCGTGATTTCGCGGATCGCGCCGATTTGTGCTATTTCCGTGGCCCAGGCCTGCGAGCCGGCCATCAACCCGGTCAAGGTCCCGTCCGGGACCAGAGGCCGCAATTTCTCTTGTCAAGCCCGCATGCAGCCTCACTTCCAATCCCCTCGGGACAATAAACTCGGCTCACGGGCATATCCCGGTCGTTCAATCGCCACCCAAAATCCCCGTGAAATCAGCCCCGTTGACGGTACGCCTGCTTGACGCCTCCTCTGGGTCGGCGTCAACTACAGATTCCCGAGGGCCATCCCGGCCCTGCTCCATCGTGGAGCGCAAGGCGTCGCAGTCGTTACCTGCCCCCAAACTCCGGTCCCTGAACCGGAATAGCCATTGCCCCGTGAGGTGATGGCCCCGTGGTTTTCTTCGTAGTGCAACCCTTGTGGCTTTGCCAGCATTCATCGCTGGGCGTTCCCTGAAACGCGCCACGGTTTTCGAGCACCTGGTCGGCACCTGATGCCGTACCCCTGTTCCCGCCATCCTTTGAGCACGCGTTTTACGCAACGCGCGGTTGTGTTTGCCTCTTTAGGCTCCCCGCGCGTCCCCGCTCACCAACTCGGCACTGCCCTGGACTTTCGGTCAGGGGCGGACCCATGCGAGTGGATGGCGCTGCGAATCCAGAACTGATCCATCAGTACGTGCGAGGCCTGACCTTGTCACGGATGCCCTTTGACACGCCCATGAGGCGGGCCAGCATCACCAACCCCATGTTTGCAGAAATGCACAGGTGGGACGGATCACATGTTTCATTTTTAAGGAAGACCGAGCTGACCGGCGCTGACGCGCTGGCTGGCAAAACACTGGGTAGGTGCCGCACATCGGTGGTCGCGTGCCGCGCCGAAGTTTTTGACCACTGACCTGCCGGGCGACGGAATCCACCTAGCAGGTGACTGCTTTGAGATTCCACGTTTTCTAACACCTGCCCACCGTTCGGGCGGCGGGCGGACATCTATGAAATAGAAAGGCAACGCCATGCAAAACAAAGCTTCTCGTCGGCGACAACAAGGCTCGGCCAGCCCCGGCCGGCTGTTCGCCAGTGAACCCACGCGCCGCCAGCAGTGGGCAAACAAGGCGGTCCACGAAATCCTTGCGGGCTATCCGCCTGGCAAGGCACCACCGCTCAAAGTGCTGGAAGTTCTGCTGGAACTCTTCAATACCCTGCACACCTCGCTGGATAAAACCGTGTCCCACAAGACACGGCAGGAACGCGCCCAGTTCCTGCGGCGGTTCTTTCGTGACCTGAAAGCCAAAGCCGGGTTCAACACGATTCCCGATCCGCGCAACCTGGGACAGAAACACATTCATGCCATGGTGCAGGTCTGGCAGCAGGCACATCTCGCTCCAGCCACGATTCAGACGTACCTGAGCTTCCTGCGCGGCTTGGGCATGTGGATGGGCAAGCACGGCTTTGTGCGGGGGCCAGCGCATTACGGCTTGAGCGTCGAAGAATACCAACGGCATGAATATGCCCAGCGGGACAAGAGCTGGTCCGCCGCCGGCATCGACATTGAGGAACTCATTGAGCGGGTCTGCGTCTGCGACCGGTATGTCGGCGCGTCGCTGCGGCTGATCAATGCCATGGGGCTCCGGCGCAAGGAGTCCATCCAGTTCCGACCCTTTGAGCACGTCTTGCCTTTCAGCGAAACAGGACTGCCTATCGAAGACAAGGCAGCGGATCGGTATGTGAGGATCAAGGGCAAGGGTGGGCGGGTGCGTTTCATCCCCCTGGACAGTTCTGCCAGACTGGCGGCTGTCGAGTTCGCGCAAGGCCTTGTGTGCAACCGAGATGCCTATTTGGGGGACCCTGCCAATGACCTGAAGAAGAACCTGCGTCGCTTTGACTATGTGCTGGAGAAATTCGGGATCTCGTTTCGAGAACTGGGGGTAACGGCACACGGCCTGCGCCATGAGGCGCTAATCGAGCATTTCCAGTCTTTGACGGGGCAACCGCCACCAGTGCGAGGAGGCATGGGTTTGCCGCGTGAAGTCGATCAGTTCGCTCGAAAAGCGGTGTCCGAGCTGGCTGGACATGCTCGCATTCGGGCATCGGGCGCCTACATAGGTCAGTCAGTTGTTCTGTGCACCAAGGTGTCCACTCCAACGGTATCAGTTGATCTTCGCGATTCGGACGATAGCCCATGAAAGTGAGAGCGGCATCCACCGAAACTGGCAAGATGGGTGCGATGGTTCAGGGCTGTTCCATGCCGGTGGGCTCACCAGACAACTGGCGAATCCGGTTCACCGGCCATTCCAATCAAGACCAAGAGGCCTGAGTCTGGGGCAGCGCCTTTCCCGGATCAAAAACTTGCAACACATCCGGTGCAGCCAGCATCTGGGTAAACAACACCAGGTTGGTTCCGCCCTTGGCCAGACGCGAAGGAAACAGAATGCCTTTCGCCCCCGCAGCGATCACCGCATCCCCAACAACCCAACTCGGCGGCTCGACACGCTGGTTGAACCACAGTTCACGCCAGTCGCAGTAGAAGTCTTCCTAAATGGGGGCTCACACAGACGCGCTGTAGCCGCCGTGAAATCGACAACCGGCGCTGCCGTCAGTTGATAGATCGTCAACGTGCCGGGCGGCAACTAAGTCGAAACCTGCTGGTATTCGCGAATCGCTGTCGCCGTCTCCAGCGCCAGATAAAGGGCGTCCACACCGGGACGGTTGGCCCTCCCGCCATGCTTGCCCGCCCCCGCCCCACTGGTTGGCGCGACGGCCCATCGGGGCACATGCATCCGGTAAGCCGTGACATCGGCCAAGCCGGTCGGCTTCATCCTGCGGCACCCGCTTCGAGCGACTCCACATAGCGCAGGACATCCTCGGTGCGCCCTTCCGATACCAGTTGCTCTGCTGTCTTGTAGCCAAACGGGGGCAACGGTTCGTTGCGATACCAAAAGATGGCACGGGTGACATCGCCGGACAGGTCATGGGCCGCGCGCATCACGCGCAACGCCTCGCGCAGAAATTTCTGCACACTCTCCGATGCTGGCGCCCGGCTGATGGTGTTGCGATGGACATGTGCCTGGGTGGCAAGCGTCTGGATGTCGATGCTCAGCACATCGCCGAATCGCTTAGGCGACAGCGTGGACGCCCCTGCTTCCTGGTCACGCAGGAAATCGATGAAACCATCGAAACCGTGACTCAAGGCTGGGGAAACCTGAAGGGTTGCGGTGTGCATACTTTCCTTTCACCCGAATGATTCCTCAAATTATGCACTAATTTTGCACCTATTGCGCACTAGAGGCATTGAGGTCGTTCCCCTATGCGGCGGGCGACACCTCGAAGCGGTCATCGGGGTAGATCGCCACGCAGCGCGGTGGAGCCTCCCCTGCGTCGATCTCGTCCGCGCCGACACCGAATCGGGACAGTGCCGCACAACGCGCCATTTCCTCGCTGGATTCGTTCACCTCACCGATGTACTGCGACCGGCCATCCCGGATCACATGCACGCTCCACTTTCTCAACATGATTTGAAACCTCCGTTGCTACAGTTCAAAACTCATGGACTGACACGCTCCCCGTGTCAGTCCACCTGGGCAACCCTCCGCAGGGTTGCTTTCTGCCGACTTCGGGCTACTCGACCAATGCGGGTTCCCGCACCCGCTGTATTGCGCCGTTCGGTTCCACATGCTCTTCACCATGCGCCAGAGGCGGTTCGTCGGCAACTCCGGACGGGCTGACTTTCTCAGGCGTCCCAACCCGTAGCACGGTGGGCAACCAACGCGTGCCTGCTACCGTCTGCTCAGCCCCCGTCACAACAGCATCCTTTTTGAGCGCCGCGAGCGGGCTGGCTGCATTGGCGTCTACCGCCTCAGTCACCACTTCCAGGATGCGCCCCTTGGACACATGATTGAAATACGAAGGGCCTGTAGCAGACCACCACTTGCTCATGTCCAGCCCCAATGCCACAGCCAGCGCATCGATGCTCTGCTTGCTGCGCTCCACACCGTAGACACCGGTGACGGTCGAAGCAATGAGGAAGGTCAGCAATTGCTGCACAGTGATGGGTTCCTGCGCCAGCACCCACGGGAAGATTGCGTCCACCGATTCCGGCAGTCGTGCCGCCCAGGTTGCGCGCTCTGCATCCATCTTCTGCCATGCGGCGCTGGTCTTCATGCCATCAGCTTCGGATGGCAAGCTTGCATGCGTGTTGGTCGCACTCACCGTCAAGGCATCGTCATTGCCGTAGTGGCGGCGGTAACCATCGACCAGTAGTTTCACGGCCAGATGGGCGGTGATCGCGGCCAGCGCCACGTCGGGACGGTCAATCAGTTCGGCCTGGACTGCTGCCACCCGGTGGGCGGTGAGACGGCGCATCAGCTTGTCGGAATGGACGGGGCGGGTCTTGGGTGAAGGCAGTGACACCAGCGATTCGTCCTCACCGCTCTCGCCTGCCAGCCGCGCCGCCTGCACCATGTCATTGCGATCTTCGGGGCGGACCAAGCCGCATTTGAGTGCTGCTGTGCCATCGTTGCCAACATAAACCACGCATCCGGCCTGGGCCATCAGGTCGGCGGGCCAGACGCTGAGGGTGTCTTCCAGTGCCTTGATCCGCGCCTGCAAGCTCTCGGACTCGGTTTCCAGCTTCTCGTATTCGTTGTCTTCATCACCCTCATCCGCGTCTGCTTCGGCGAGGGCTTCCATCTGGTCATGCAGCGCTGTCGCTTTAGCTTGGAGCTCAGCGACCCCGGCGGCTTCCTGCTCAGTCGGTTCACGCCGGGTCCTGCGCAGTTCGCCGTACTTGACAAATTCGTCGTAGTTGTAGCGCACGCGGACATCGACCCACTTCCAGCCGTCAGCGGTGACCTGCTTCGCCTTTTTCTGCAGCTTGTCGGTGGCCAGCTTCTCCAGCAGTGCTCCATCCAGCAGGTAGGCTTTCTTGTCGTCGTCGCTGAACAGGTCGCGGCGCAGGGTGCCACCGGCTTTCTCATAGGCCTTGACGGACACATAGCGGGCCACGGGGTCACGGTCGGATTCAATCTCGCCCTGTGTGAGCAATTGGCGCAGGTAGTCGGGTCGGCGATTCCACTCCGGAACACAGGCCCAGGCCTGCTCCTGCTTGCCGTGGTCATCGACCGAGGCCAGCACCATGAGGCAGTCCAGACCGATCTTGTCTTCCCGGAACTGTGCCATCAACCTGGGAGAAACGGTGGCCAGCTTCATGCGGCGTTTGACCACCAGGGGCGTGACACCAAAGGCAGCGGCAACGTCTTCGACCGACTTGCCCTGGGCCGACAGCTTGGCAAAGGCGGTGTACTCCTCGGCAGGATGGAGCGGAATATGGAAGCAGTTCTCCGCTAAGCTGGCGATCAGGGCCTTGTCGGCGGGAACGATCAGCACGGGCACTGGGTAGTTCTCTGCAATGCCGCCGTTGGCAACCAACAAGGTCAGCGCCTCAAGGCGGCGACCGCCTGCGCAGACCTCGAACAGGCCGCGCACGCCCTTCACGACGATCAGGTTTTGCAGGACGTTGCTTTCCTTGATGGACGCGGCCAATTCGGTGATGCTCATCTTCGACGTGCTGCCAGCCAAGCGGGCCTGGTAGGTGTCCGACAGGATCAGCTTGTTGAAGGGGACGGTGGTGCGGGGGGAAGCTTCGATGACAGCTTCGATTTCGGCTTTCGAGAATTTCATGGGAACTCCTGAAGGGTTGAAAGGGACCAGCGACATGCTGTCCATGCATTCAGAATCTCATGCGCTGCGCGTTCTTCAAGCCCGCCTGTGCGATAGCATCGCTCCTACCCCACGGGAAATCGCGCGACAAAATTCAGCCTGAATTCAACGCATTTTTCCGCACCACCCTCGCCGTCACTGTCCATGCCGCCGCTGTACGAAGTCCTGTTCCTGTTCTCCGCGCCACAAGGGTATCTGGCGGAAATCAAGCGGCTGAACTTGCCTGCTGGTACGCGCAAAGCCTCGGTATACCAATGGCTGTGGATACAGGAAACGACCGTCAGCAAGCTTCAGTTTGTGGACATGACCGATGACCCGCGACCGCAACGGACATTCGAAGAGGGGCGGCTGTGGTTCGACGATAGGCAAGGCGAACTGCGCTTTGCCAGCGGTCGAACCGTGCAGCTCGCGACCGAAGCCGACAAAACCCTGCCTCAGCCTTTGATGCGGCTGGTGAATCTGCACTTGAGCTGACTCGCGGCATCAGCGCCCACCCGTCGGTCTTCGAGACCGCCGAGCTGACCGCAATAGGTCGTCACAAAACACGTCATTCCCGCTGGGGCAGTCCGATGCCCATCCCTACGCTGAGGTGATCTTGTCGTCGCAACATTTCACTCTATGCGCACGGGCCCCCGTCCACTTCGTCAGCCGCCGGCCTATGCGCAACGGATTGAGGCTTTGGAGCGGGCTCTGAAGCATGCACAACACCTGCTCCACCAGGATGACCTCACCCCGCTCCTGAACCGGCGAGGATTCCGGCGGGCCTGCGACCAGTGGCCAGCGTCACAACCAATGGGCACGCGAATGTGTTGCGTGATGATGGACTTGGACGGTTTCAAGTTGATTAACGATCAGCATGGTCACCCGGTGGGCGACGCCGCACTGATTCATTTCGCGAAAACATTGCGCCTGCATGTTCGCCGTGCAGATGCCGTCGCGCGCCTTGGTGGCGACGAATTTGCACTGGTGCTGCACAACGCGGGCGGCATCGACACGTTGGGCGTGCTGGAACGGCTGCAAAAGATACTGGAGGCATCGCCGCTCCCAGTTCCCGAAGGACCGGTGCGCTTGCGCTTCTCGGCAGGTGTCGCCGAGCGACGGATTGATGAATCGCTGATCGATGCCCTGGGGCGCGCCGATGCGGCTCTGCTAGATGCAAAGCAGTCTGGCAAAGCACTGGTCAGACTGCAAGGTCAACGCCCGTGGTCGTCAATTCCACCCAAGCTACGTGATGGTTTTTCCCATGTCGGTGAACACCGGTTCAATCTCCTGAACCGTCAGGGGCCACCGCTCCGCAGTGACATTTGGGATTTCTGACACCACGAGATAGGCGAGAAGAATCCAAGCTTGACGAAACGTATATTGACTTTCAAAACGGTCTCGTATGCGTTCAGCAATGAATGGCTTTCCCGCAAGTAGCGCCTCCAGTCTGGGGCGAAACGTATTTCCAAGCTGGTCCCTGAACGCATGCAGAACAATCGCATTCGATTTGTCAACGTGCGCAGTCCTACCGACATGTTGAACATACAGCTGGGACAGGTCTGTCAATGCATTTCTTTCTGCTTCGCTGGACTTTTCCAGTTCGTCCAGAACTTGTGCAAAGAAATCATCGACCGCCTCAATCAACGCCATGCTCTTGGCAACCGTTCGCTCGATTTTCTTGGTTATCTCGGTGCCGGGATCGCGTTTGTAAATGTTGTCGTGCGTGAGTTCAGAGTGGGCATGTTGCAAAAGCGTGCGAAGCTGAATTTCGCACGGCGTTCCCTTCGGAACGACCAATCCAGCAGTCTGTGTATCAGACGCCGCCTTCAACACATAGTGTTTGGATTGATATGCAAACTCCATCGGACGAGAATCACGATCAGCCTCAAAGTCTTTGTCAAGACTCCACGACCAACGATCCGATGCCTCTATGACATCTTTGAGCTTGAGGATGTCAGCAGTCAAGAGAACAATGAAGCGAAGTCCAACCTTGTCTTCGATGTCAGCATATGGGTCCTGATACGGCTTACCTCTGTGAAAGGCCTTGCCAATCAATGAGTCAACCGCTTTCAGTCTCGGTTGCGGTGGAATTTTCAGAAAGGACTGCAAATCAACAGATGGACTGGTGCTTTGCAAAGTGCGTTCGATTTCTTCCTGCACGAAGCTACCCCATGCCCGATAAATGGCCTCCTCGGATTGCCACTTCGCGAGAAATTCCGCTTCGTTCATTCCTGGTTCGCGATATCTGCTTTAACCGTCAACATGGTCCATCTCGGAGGCCCATTGGGTCCATGTGGCACTCCATCAATGATGTCAATTTTCATCAGATCTTCGAAGCCTTCGGCCGGCCCTGTCACCTTAATCTGATTTCTGAACGTCAGCTTCCGAAGGCGCAGTGACGCATTTACGTCAGCCAGGTCTTTGTTTACGGCCGTGTTGGGGAAATCAGCTGCCGTCATATGCGTGCCATAAGCGTCCCGAATCTCACCTTCAGCGAAATAGCTTTGACCAAAATCTGCCACACTGACTGTAGGTGTTTGGTCCGCCTTGAGATACGTGACCAGAGCGTTGTGCAACACGGCGCGCTCCTCTTCGGGAATATTCATCGAACGAATGAAACTCTTGGTCAAATCATGAAACTGCTTGGTCTGACGAGCGCTGGATTGCGGGAACTGACAACCCAGAAATCCTTCATAGAAATACTGCGCTGCGCCATATCGGTTGGCAAGGGTCAACGTCTCATCGTAAATATATGCATCCCAGCCAGCAGGCAACCCGCCTGCGGCCGCAGGATCCGACTCGACAAAGAGTCCGATCTTGTACAACTTTGTCTGCGCCGTAAGAAGCAAGTTCTTCAGGAACTTCAACGCGAGTCCCCCCTGCTGTTGCTGTTCGCGTGTGAACCCATTGTGCACTTCAGCTTTGATGACGCCCATCAGCCGTCTAGCTGGCACTCCTGCAGTTCCTACAAAAACGACCAGAATCCCGCCAGGAAGATTACGGAACTTCTGGGCATCGGCCAGAAGGTCAGCAACACCTCGCGATTGCTGAATGTACAACGCTTCGTCAGCGTCCACGAGCGCCGCAGCAAACGAGCACATGCTGCCGGCTTGCGTTTTCTCGATAGTCATCTGAATGCACCGAGCAGGACTGGACATCGCGGCAACAACTCTGTTGCGGAGAGCGTCCATCGCCTCCAGGTCGAGGTTTTCGACTGAATCGCCGTACACCGGCGGGATTTTTGTCTTGTCGTCGGCCCTTTGAAAAACCTCGTGAATGACAACGCGAGACAGCTGCAAGTTAACCAGTTCCATTTAGCCCCCTTTTGTTGCTGAATGTATCAGAAGCCCCCGAATGCGCCTCCGTTCTGCTGCTTACCACCGATGAACATCCCAGCCATGCAATTGCCACCGGAAGTGCTCCTCATTTTTCGTCAATTGTGCTGGCGATTCGCCCAAACGCTCGCGCCCCCCTTTCAATGAAGGCACACTGATCCAGCATCTTGGCCTCGGCCAAAGCGCGCTCGTCGGAGCGCCCCTGAGTCTGCTCAGGCGTTGCGGTCGTTACCCGCCTGCCCTGTTCACACAACACCTTGGTGTTGCCGGCTGTCCCGACCAGAGTCACCTGCCTGCAGTCATTTGACAGCAGGCGTTTTGCACTTTTTTTGTCGCCTTTTGAGCCTGCCAGCTTCACTTGAAGCCCGGTGGCCCGCGTTCACACACGGGGTCATTCCTGACCCTTTCATTCATTCCCAACCGGGGAGCACGTCTCCCCGCTGGGTGGTTGTGTTCCCCATACTTTTTGGAGAACATACCCATGGCACGCTTTACCGCGCCTTCCCTCTGGCTACCCGGCTTCAGTCCGGAGCCATTAGAGCCTGCGGCTCTTTTGATCGACATTGAACCGACTGATTCTGATCTGGCCTCCTCTTCAGAGGAACGCTTCTCCGAGGAACCCGTCACCGAAGCCGCTCGCCAGCGCGCCAATTGGCGGGTAGTCACCGGTGCCGTAGAAGTGGCACCCCGCAACCGGTGGCCTCAGTTGATCCGTGCTGACCTGCACAACTTGGGTGGCAGCGTCACCAAATTCGAAGCCAATCTGGCTGCGATCCAGGTACTGCGTCATATCGAGAGCGAACAACGCCCGGCCTCCCCGGACGAAACGCAGCGCCCTGCTGCGCTACACCGGCTGGGGTGGCTTGCCCGCCAGCTTCAACCTGGAAGCCGAAGATGCTGCCTGGGCCAAACGTGCGCGGCAATTGAGTGTCTTGCTGACCCCGGATGAGTACGAATCAGCCCGTGCATCGGTCAATAACAGCCACTACACCGAAGTCCACGTGATCGAGGCCATCTGGCAGGCCGTGCAACGCTTTGGCTTTTATGGCGGACGCATTCTGGAGCCCGCTGCGGGCATCGGCCACTTCATCGGCGCGATGCCACCGGCCATCGCCGAGCAAAGCAGCGTCACGGCGGTCGAGATCGACCAGTTGTCCGGACGCATGCTGCAGGCGCTGTATGCACCGGGCGGCGTGGATGTGCGGATTTCCCCCTTCGAGAAGACCGCCCTCGCCGACAACTGGTTCGACCTCGTGATCGGCAATGTGCCGTTTGGCAAGTACCAGGTCGCCGACGTGAGCAATCGGGCCTACGCCCGTTTCAGCATCCACAACTACTTCTTTGGCCGCGCGCTGGATCTGGTGCGACCCGGTAGGCTGGTGTGCCTGATCACCACCAGCTACACGATGGATGCGCAGGATGCGAGCGTGCGCCATTACCTCGGCGCTCAAGCCCAGTTGCTGGGCTCGATCCGACTCCCCCGAGGGGCCTTTGCGGGCATTGCGTCAACCGACGTGCAGACCGACATTTTGTTCCTGCGTAAGCGACAGCGGGCCGAGAAGGTCGATGACACCTGGCTGGACCTCAATGTAGTGCCCGAGCCATTGCGCGACCCGCAGTGCCATCAGAAATACCTGCAGATCAATGCCTGGTACGCCAAGCACCCGGAGTTCTGCATCGGTCTGATCCGGCAGGAGAGCAACGGTTATGAAGAGGTACCGGTGGCGGTGTTCGACGGCGACCTGGAAGCCGCGTTGCCAGAACGCATCGCCCTGCTCCCTTCTGACGCCTACCAAGCGCTGGTGAGGAAACCGGTTGCGTTGCGCGTGGTGGTGCCGGCCGAATCCGGGGCCCGTCCTGGCAGCTACCGATTCCACCAGGGGCAAGTTCATCGGGTCGAAGGCAGTGAGATGGTCGATGTGCATGATCAGCTCAACGCGACACAGCGAGGCCGGATCACCGGCATGTGCGCGATTCGAGACTACGCCCGGACCTTGCTGGACGCCCAGTTGTCCGAGGACAGCGACGGACGACTGGGACATCTACGAGCCCTGCTCAACGGCACTTATGACCGTTTCATCACGAAGTACGGTTGCCTGAGTACCCGGGCCAATGCGCTGGCATTCCGGCGTGATCCGGATTACCCGCTACTACTCTCCCTGGAGCATTACGACGAAGAGTCGGACACCGCCAGGAAAGCGGCGCTGTTCACGCGGCGGACGTTGACACGGGTGGTGGAACCTGCGACAGCGGGAGAATCGACCGAGGCGCTGGCGGCGTCCATCCAATGGCGGGGTCGGGTCGATTCGGCCTACATGGCCGGGCTGCTGGCCGCGCCTCAAGATGCGGTGCTGCAAGCGCTTGCCGAAGCTGGACAGGTCTTTCTCGACCCTGCCGACACTGATTGGAAAACCGCCGACGACTACCTGTCGGGCAACGTGAAGGCCAAGCTCAAGCAGGCGGTGATGTCGGGCAGCGCCTACCGGCGCAATATCGACGCGCTGGAGCAAGTGCAACCCGAAGACCTGCCACCGGCATCCATCGAGCCGCGCCATGGCGCGGTCTGGATTCCGGCCATGGACGTCGAGGCTTTCGCCCAGGAAGTTCTGGAGCTCAAGGACTGCCAGGTCAGCTATTCGGCCGAGGCCGGTGCCTGGTCAGTGCGCTATGGCGAGTGGGAAGCGCGCCAGAACGTGAAAGTCACCCAGGAGTTCGGCACCTCGCGCATGAACGGCATCGAATTGGTGCAATGCGCGCTCAACGTGCAGGTCCCCACGGTACGCGACCCGGACCCCGAGACGGACAGGTATGTCGTCAACTCCGACGAGACGCTGGCCGCACGCGAGAAGCTGGGCCTGATCAAGGACCGCTTTGCTGCCTGGGCTTTTGATGACACGACACGGCGAGAGAAGTTGTGCCGGATCTACAACGACTTGTTCAACGCCACCCGGCCACGGCAGTTCGATGGTTCCCACCTGAAGTTGCCGGGATTCTCCCGCTGCTTCACGCTGCACCCGCACCAGTTGGATTCCGTCTGGCGCATCGTGCAGTCCGGCAACACCTGGCTGTTCCACGTGGTCGGCGCGGGAAAGACGGCGGTTTGCGTGATCGCCAGTATGGAGCTGCGTCGCCTGGGTTTCATCACGAAGCCTTGCCATGTGGTCCCGAACCACATGCTGGCGCAGTACACGGCGGAGTTTGTCCGGCTCTACCCGAATGCCTCGGTCTTGATGGCCAGCAAGGAGGATCTGGAAGGCGACCGCCGGCGCGAGCTGGTGTCACGCATCGCCACGGGCGATTGGGACGCGGTGGTCATCACGCACTCAAGCTTTGAGCGCATCAAGATGTCACCGCAATTCACAGAAGCATTTATCAAGGAGATCATTCATGAGTTAGAGATGGCAGTACGCGCCGAGAAGAGCAATGACCGGTCCAACCGGATCATCAAGCAGTTGGAGGCGATGAAGAAGAACTGGGCGGCGCGACTGAATCGGCTGCTGGCAGACCAGAAGAAGGATGACCTGCTCACCTGGGAACTGCTGGGCATTGACTGCCTGTTCGTCGATGAGGCGCATTTGCATAAGAACTTGTACCGGTTCACCAAGATGACACGCGTCGCGGGTCTTCCGCTGACCAGTTCGGAACGAGCATTCGATCTGTTCCTGAAGACACGCTACACCATGCAGATCCATGGGCATGCGCAGCGTGGCGTGGTGTTCGCAACGGCGACACCAGTGGCCAACACCATGGCGGAAATTCACACCATGATGCGCTACCTGCAGCCCCGAAGGCTGGAGGAACTCGGGCTGCAGCAGTTCGATGCCTGGGCCGCCACCTTTGGTGAGAGCGTTACGGCGCTGGAAATCGCGCCTGACGGCAGCGGTTACCGGATGCACACGCGCTTCGCCCGTTTCATCAATGTGCCCGAGCTGATGGCGGTGTTCGGCGAAGTGGCCGACATCCGAACGGCGGAGATGCTGAACTTGCCGGTGCCGCCTCTGCGCGGTGGCAAGCCACGCATCGTGGCCTGCCCGGCCAGCAAGGCACTCAGGGCCTTTGTGGAAACACTGGTGCTGCGGGCGGAAGCCATCCGCAGCGGTCAAGTGAAGCCGCAGGACGACAACATGCTGGCGATCACGACGGACGGCCGCAAGGCGGCGCTGGATTTCCGGCTGGTGGTACCGACTGCCAGGTTTGACGCCAAGGGCAAGGTGGCCGCCTGCGTGCGCGAGGTGGTGGACATCTGGCGCAGGACCGAGTCGTTCCGTGGTGCCCAGATGGTGTTTTGTGATCTGTCATCACCCAAGGGGGACAAAGGGTTTAGCGTCTATGACGATTTGCGACAAAGGCTGATCGAAGCGGGCCTGCCCGCCAAGGAGATTGCCTTTGTGCACGATGCTGAGACCGACGTCCAGAAAGCCACGCTGTTCAAGGCGGTGCGGGAGGGACGGGTCCGGGTGCTGCTCGGGTCTACCGCGAAGATGGGAGTTGGCACCAATGTCCAGACCCGGCTGTGCGCCCTGCACCACCTCGATGCCCCTTGGCGTCCCTGTGACGTCGAGCAAAGAGAGGGGCGCATCCTGCGCCAAGGCAATGAGTGCGAGGAAGTGGAGATATTCAGGTATGTGACGGAGCAGAGCTTCGATGCGTACCTCTGGCAGACACTGGAAACCAAGGCGCGCTTCATTGCCCAGGTGATGAAGGGCGACAAAGGCATCCGGTCGTTGGAGGACGTGGAACTGGCGACGCTGTCGTATGCGGAGGTCAAAGCCCTGGCCTCCGGCAATCCCCTCGTGATCAAAAAAGCGGGGGTGGACGCGGAAGTGGCCAAACTCTCGACGCTGTTCTCGGTGTGGCGCAATCAGCGCTACGCCAACGAAAGTGAAGTGGGACGGTTGCCGATGATGATTGAGGCACTGGAAAAGAAGATTTCGCTGTATGCCCAGGACGTGGCGCGGGTCGAGCCGCAAACCATGCAGGGCATCACCCTGGAACTGGCAGGTCGGGCCGTCACAGGACCGGATGCGGTGGGGGAAGTCCTGCGGGGCCTGGTCAAGACTGCGAAAGAAGAGGTGCGCACTGGCACCCGGATGATTGAACGGGTGATTGGCCGTTTTGGTGGGTTTGATCTGGGCATCCTGGCGGCACGCGGCGAGGAAGTGCCCAACCTGTATCTGGCAGGCCATTGCCTGTACAACGCTGAACCGTACCAGACGGGACCGGCTCTCGTGGCTGGCCTGATGGCGGCGCTGGAGTCGGTGTCAAAACACCATGCCGATGCTCTGGTGCAATTGGAGGTGCGGCGCAAGCGGCTGGAGGACATCCGGCTGGAACTGGCCCGCCCCTTCGAAAACGAAGGCCGTCTGGTGACTCTGCTTGCCCGTCAGCGAGAGCTGCTCAAGCAGCTCGACCTGGACAAGGATGAGGCAGGGAGCGCGAAGGTCGATGCCGAAGAGGTGCGACAGGCAGCTTGATTGAGTGGACCCCCATGGCTGAAAGGCGATGGGGGTCTTTTTTTTGCCTATTTATCCACAGAGACTGTGGACAAGCAGGTCACGGCAAGCCGACAACCCGCGTCTGGCAATGGTACGACTGGTCTGCCCGCAAATTGGGCAGGCCCAGAGAACGAGCTTCAAAACTTTCGACAGTGATCAACCACTGCCGACCGCCAGCCCCCTGGCTCACCCGTTGGCAGCCTGAAATGCGGCTTGCACAGCGCGCACAAGCGAAGGATGCAGGGTACCAAGCTTGGGCGTCTGGCCATGTGGTGCCGCAGGCGGCACCGAGAACCACTCTGTCGTGTACGGCAGATCGAGCGCTTGCTTTAAATCGAACTTGGTGTCAAAGCTGAGACCCGCTGCCTCATAAGCCGCCAGATTGCGGTCACGCAGGACGGCGAATTCGCCTCGGTGCAGGGTGGTCGTGCGTTGGCTGGTACCGTAGGCAACTCGAACGTGAAACTGCGGCGCATCGTCATCAAATACCGTCAGAATCAGCGCTGGCCGTGGTTTCGGGCGCGGGTTGACATCGTCGGGAAAGTGGCACCAAACAATTTCGCCAGCAGTAGGTTCGTCCCACCACTGAGGCATCATGCCAACTCGGCCTCAAACAGGCTGGAGCGTATAGAACGCTTCTTGCCCTGCGGGACACGCTTCTTGATCTGGCGAACTTGGGTGGCAGTCAGCGGCCCCTCATCCGCCTCGTACTGCGGCAGCAGCTTAACGGCCATTGTGTGCAGTGCAATGTGGATAGCCTGGGTCTCATCGACGCCCAGTCGTTCCGCCACGCGTTTTGCGGTTTCGCGCGTCACGCCCGTGGCGCTGTCGACGGTACGGTAGCGGAAGGCGATCTGGTCGGCAGCGGCACGGGTGCTCATGATGGCATCTCCTTGGTTTGGATATCTTTAAGATATCCAGAAAGGCATCCCTTGTCAAGGCCTATCATCCCGTCGTCCACATCGCGGAGTTCATTTCCGGGAATTGCCGCGTCAAACAGCCCGAATCCTCATGCGTTTGCGAAAGCAGACCCGTCGCCACGAACCGCCTGGGCTTGAACAGTTGAATCTTCCCATCGGCCAATGCAAAGACTATCTGCCCGCTGGATTGAATCCATGTCGGCGTCTACAGACGACACGTAAATTCCAGAGCATCAAAATATTGAGGGCAATACTTGCCTGGCAAAAACGTTTGTCCAGATAACAAAATAGGAACACAAATGGCAACTGCGAAGAAAGTGGCTCCCAAGGCTGCAACGACAACAAAGAAGGTAACGGCTCCCGCGAAGGCACCAAAACCCGCTGCGAAAACACCCGCCAAAAAAGCACCCGTGTCCAAGACAGCCAAGGCCATTGCAAAACTAACGGCAAACATCGCCAAGCTGACCGAGCGTAAAAACAAGATCGCTGCTGAAATCAACGCCCTGCGTGATCAGCGCACTGCACTGAAGGTTGCTCCTGCTGTTGCAGCACCTGCAGCGCCCAAGGCAAAGGCTGCTCCTAAAGCGGCGGCCCCCGCCAAGAAGGCAAAGCCGGCTGCGAAGAAGTAATTTGGATACGCGACTCTGTCGCCCAATATGAAAGGCCCCTCGGGGCCTTTTCTTTTGCGTGCACAGCAATCTAGTTGCTGCTGCGTATCCACATTTTGGTGAACAGACCGCCTGGGATTTACCTACCCGCTTGCGCGTGACCATCTCGGATCGGGGTCCATGTTTGCCACAGAGAAAACGGGACATGATCGAATTCCCCGAAAACGGTGCTGTCGCAAAGAGAGACCCGTCAATTGATCTGCCGAGCTTGTCATGCACCACCCCAAAGCACCCCATGTTGAAGGCGCTTCCCGATGGCATCGCGCTGCCTGTTGCGGCACATCCTTGATCACTCGCCGTATCCCGAGCCACACTGCAAGGGCTATCCGTGGGCATCGCGCCTGCACAGCCTTCATCGAGGATTTTGGTTCTCCTGAAGTCCAGTCTGACTGGCGTCGCAGTCGTTACCTGCCCTTGAGAGAGTCCGGGCTTTAGCCTGGTCTGGCCACGCGCTTCGTCCGCATGACCTCGTGATCCGCTCAGCCCCAGGCTGAACACTGTGCTTGCCGTTGAACCTTCGGGTTTGATGGCATGGATGCCTCGCGCGGTGACATCTTGTGTGTCATCGCTCAGGCATCGATAGCAGGTTCCCGTTCGAAAGAACCGGGGGCTTTCGTTTTCATGGCGCGCCGCAAGGTGCCGCCACCCAGCCGCTCGGCCGTTTTCGGCCCGAGCATTCCCGAACGGGGAACTCCAAGTTCCCCGCCGGGGATGGGTGTTCCCCTTCTTACTCTGAAGGAGAGCACCATGTTCGCAGTCCCTGTGACGAGAGAAACGCGCCCCGTTGGCGTGCTGCTGGGAGGATCCGGCCTTGCCCGGATACTCGCAGTTCGCAAGCCAGTGGTGGCCGCACTGTTGAAACCGTATCTGTCTGTTTCCCAACAGAACGGATCGGTTGTAGAAGCCTGCGCTTCGGCCGCCTGACCATGTTGGCCAGTCTCTACCGCAAGCGCGTGGCCGCCATGGCGATCCAGCTCGCCAAGGATGACCCTCAACTGGTCAAGGAAGTGATCGCCCGACTCAGAAAGTCTGGCGAGATCGAGCCCGACGACCTGGTCTACCTGGATCAGATTGCCGACCGCTGGATCAGGATTGCCCGGGAGAACCGGCAGAAGGCACGTCGCTGACCACCAGGTCCAGCGATGGGGGCGGTCGCACGCCCCTGACCTTCGCCATCTCCAGGACGATCATGTCCAGCAGATCCGGGCGTTCATCGGCAAGCGTCTGGGCCCAACAGCCCAGCGCCTGTTCGACGTCGTCCTGCGTTCGCGTCCCTGCGAAGTCGATGCCGAGTGATCGGTAGTCCTCGACTTCGTTGGGCGTGAACCGTACCGCGTTGCCTGCACGAAGCATGGTGTGCGCCTTTCCTGTTTATTTATCGATGCGTCATTGAGCTTATCAGTGGCACGTATCTTCGCAAGCCCTCGGGGAGTCCACCGTCTCCCCACCGGGGATGGGTGTTCCCTCTTTCATCTGGAGAAACACCATGTCCCTTGAGAAACCCCATCCTCGCTCGAAGCGCCCCAGCATCGAGCACGAGGAAGAAAGAGCCTGGGTCAGCTTTTACAAGCGTGTTGGCAATGACCTTGCCCTCGCCACCGAAGTGTTGGCCCAACTGGATTCCGCTCCAGACATGAAGCGTTCCCATCTGGCTTTGTACCTGTGCTGCAAGGAATCCTTGCGCACGCACAAGGCACGGCAGGCACGCAACAAACGGATCGGGATCTTTGTTCGCTGGTTTTGCGGCGGGCTGTTCACGCAGCTGTTCGTCCAATGGCCGAACGCCTGGCGTCGAGCTCTGCGCCAGGGCGGCGACATCGTTGCCGAGTGCCTTCCCGAGACCGGCAAAGAGCCCGCCATGGCAAAAGCCAGGCAATTGGCCCAGGAGCCCACCTTCGCCACGGCGCAGGCGGACTTCCGCCAGCAGAGAACGGGCGTGTCGGCAGAACCTGCTGCTGCGACCGCAGAGGCCGATGCTTCGGCCCCCTCCCCGGCCATCCGCAAGGCGGCCTGATGTTTCAACACCCATGGGCTGTGCCTCATGCCCCTCCCGTCGACCTGCCTTGAGCATGGCGGCATCCCTCATGAAAGGAGTTCATCCATGACTTCCATTGCTGATACCCTGCGTGCCATCGAGGCACGCGCCGAACGCGCCATCGTCCAGGAATTGCGACTGATGACGCAGGAGATTCTCGCCATGCGCACCCTGCTGGTGCTGCAAGACCGTAACCACGCTGACGCTTTGCTGCTGAAGCTGGACCGCCTTGCACAAGACCAGACGGTGACACCGGTGAGTGCGACCGATACGCCAGCCCTGCTGATGCCGGACTTGCGTCTTGATGAGATTCAGGCGCCCGCGCCTGTGGCGTACAAGGTCTACTTCTATGGCCGTGCGTGCGGTGATCTGGAAGATGTCGTGACGCTCAATGCATTCGACGCTGGCGTCCAGTTGGTCCTTGATCAACTGGACGCCCATCGCGGACATGCGATCGAAGCCAGTTGGACCAACGGCCGAGGTGCCCTCAAAGTGCTGACACCTACGGGTGCCACGCTGGCGACCGTTGAAGCGACTGATGTCGTTGACGTTTCAGTGGACCCCATCGTCAACAAAGTCTGCCAAGCACTGCAATTGGGTGATGCCTCGCGCATTGAACAGTTGTTCGGCTTGATGCTCAAGGCTGCCTGAGAGTGTCCGTACCCGGCGTACCCCAGTTACGCCCCGTGGAACCTGCCTTGCCCTTCGGGGCGGGGCAGGCTCATTTTTGTTACTGAATAAAGAGGAGCGGACTTGCAGCTCCACCCAGTCGCCATCGCTATGCGACCTGGCGACACTGCCGGTATTCCCGGTCGATCAACCAGTGGACAAACTCTGTTTGTTCCGAAACCCCCCAGTAATGCGCTTTGCACCGTGCGACATACGCCTCCAGGTCGTCAAGCGTGCGGATGCCCACCGGTTCGATGTCGGTGATCTTGGTAAAAACTTCGATTTCCTTGCGGGTCAAGCGGATCTGGTCGTTGAGTCGAATCATGGTCATATCCCACCAAATGGGTTTGACGGGTATCTTGGCCGAATTTGACCCCTATGTCTCTGGCTTTCTGGGGTGAGCATGAAAGATATTTCCACCACAACCACAGTCACGGGCCAGTGTCATTCCACCGTGAGTTGCGAACCTCATCTGGAACTACCCGTCGCGCCTATGCAACACGTCTGACGCAAGTCGGACGCTTCCTGGCACACGCCACCCAAATCCCATCCGCTTTTGTGGCGCTTGCGGGTGGTGTCGTGGCACCCCCACTTGAACATATCTCGTCACCGCGCCAGACTATGCGGGTGATTCCTGTGCATTCCATCGCGGAATGCCTATTCCGGCCCTTGGTCGGCGTCGCAGTCGATACCTGCCCTACCAACAAGCGCATGCCCTGGCGTGTGCATCCCGAGCGGGAACCTCGTTTCCCTCGGGATCGGCGTTCCCGCTTTTCTGTTTATACATAGAGGAGAACGCCTTGAATCCTTCCGTATTGTCCCGTGCCGACCTGGTCCGCGAGCTACTCGCGCCACCGGTCTGGGATTTCATTGCCACCGTTCCCCATGTGGGTGATGGTGAATCAAGCTACCGAGGGGTCTCCGCCAACGATTCCGCAGTAAGCCACAAGCTCGGTGTGGCCCGCGAATTGCTTTTGCGAGACTTGCATGCGCAAATGTGCACCGGTCCGGTCATGAGTACGCCGCAGGTGCTGCGAGATTGGTTGCGTCTGTACTGCGCGAACCTGGAGCATGAGGTGTTTCTGGTGTTGTACCTGACCGCCCAACTCCAGTTGATCGAGGCCGTGGAACTGTTCCGCGGCACCTTGACTCAGACCAGCGTTTACCCGCGGGAATTGGTCAAGGGTGCGATTACCCGCAATGCCGCTGCCGTGGTCGTTGCGCACAATCACCCCAGCGGCCATGCCGAGCCCAGCCGTGCTGATGAGTGCCTGACACAGACGCTGAAGCAGGCTCTCAGTCTGGTGGACGTGCGTGTGGTCGACCACATGATCGTGGCGGGCGGCACGGTGCTGAGTTTTGCCGAACGTGGCCTGATGTAACGCCTTGGACTGCTTGTCCGCTAAGAAATTTTTACCCTGAGGGGCTTACTGCCCCGTGGGGGCCTGGTGAGTCCTTCAACGTCATGAAGGAGAAACGATGCCTGTATCCGCACAACCCCGATGTCCCCTGTGCCCAGGCTTCGGAAGCTTGCTTGGCCAACTCGGCCCATTGCGTTGGTTTCGCTGCCGGGCCTGCGGCATGGACTTCAACCGTCCATCCCGTGCCCGACGTGCAGCAAGCCCATCACCGCAACCCCAAGGAGTCCCCCGTGAATGAATCTACTGCCACCAGCCTGCGCCAGCAGGCCGAGCCCCTGGCCGCACTGTCGAGTGCGCACCTGACGCTGGCCACGCGCCAAAAGTTGATTGGCAATGACCTCTCGGTCAACGCCTACCCCACCGCACATGGCGGCTTTGTTTATGTCGGCTCGCCGCGCTACGACATTCCGACGGAAACCGACCTGGCGGCCGTCTTTGAAGTGGCAGAACTGGCCGGTATCGTCTGGCTGAAGTTCGATGCCGATTCGGCCGTCATTGATGGGCTTCCGGTCTTCGACCCCCCAGGAGACGCGTTGTGAGTCAGCATTCTGTCCGCACACGCTACTGCGGCCGGGAAGTTGTGGTGGTCGCGGGTTATGACCGACCGCTGAACGATCTATTTCTGCAGGTGCTGGGGCATGAGGACGCCCCCCGGGCCATGGAGGAATGTGTGCTCTACAGCAGCCTGCATGAGCCCCAGCGCGACTGGACCGACATCAACACGGTGTCGGACAAGCTGACTGAACTCGGCATTGGGGTGCCGGACAGCCTGTTGGAAGCCGTGTACCTGGACCAGTTGTTCCATGCCGGCAACCGCATGGTCCGGCACCACCTTAACCAGCCACCCGAGGTGCTGCTGGCCGGATGAATCTTATCGGCCACCACAAGGTGGCCTCAAGTCCCTCAGGGCGTCGCGCTGCAAGGCCGACGCCCTGTTTCTTTTGGAGCAAGATATGCAACATGACAACACCCGGCTGGGAAAGGAACGTTCGACCCAGCAGGTGACCCTGAACATTGCACAGAAACTGTACGTGATCGCCACCGACTATGGCTACAGCTGCTTTGGTTTCGACAATGCACGCGACCATGCCAATCAGATTGCGGAGCGCCTGAACCGAGCCGACTTGTCATTCACGTCGAACGACTACGCGGCGCTCGCCGGGTACAAGAAGTACGAGGAGGCGGTTTCGGCGTGGTCCCGATCAGCCCTGACCCAGCAGACCTATTTCGACCCGGGAACGGATCCCAAAGCTGCCGCAGTTCTTGAATCTCGGCGTCGAACAGGCGATAAAGTGCGCCTCGTATTGGGCAACACTCACACCGGTGAACCGTGGCTGGATGAGTATGACGTGGTCGGCAAAATTGGCCGCTCGGGTGGTCGTCTCAAAGTCCCGCTGCTAGTCGAAGACGGCGAGTCGGGCGGCGGAGCCGTCCTCACGGCTTGCGTCCTGAATATCATCGACTGGAAGTCGGGGCGGACGTTGTACCGTCACTCCCTCTACAGGGAACCGGACCTCAGCCTGCAGCCCTCGAATAACCCGGAGCACCCATGGGCCGTCACTCATCTCAATGAAGTGATTGCCCGATTCAAAGACATGGGCAAGGCCTGCGCCTACATCGCGTTCATGCGGGGAGAAACGATCGAACCGAGGATTTTCCAGTAGAGTGCCCCTGCGGAAAGAAGCTGGCCTTCGTTCACGCCCCGTCGGCCACCGACCCGTCGAGCGGTGGCGAGCGAAAAATCTCCTGGGATGAAGGGTGTGCAGCCAGGTAGATCGGAAGCTCTTCCGCCGCCCATGGCACCAAAACAATATCGGTGACCCCAACGCTTGACACGATCTTGTCAAGCTTGTGGGGGTCAACGAAGGCGGCCACGACCGGCCCTTCCAGCTTTCGGAGCTGGATTTTCTCGGTCAGCAGGTGAATCGTGATCCCTTTCAGGTCCAGTTTGTTGTCCCGGTCCAGCACCTTGACCACGCTGTCGCCGAAAACGGTGCGCACAACGCCGTCCAGATTGCTCTTATTGTGGACAGCCAGACCCATGGTTGCGCCATTGCGTTGTTGCATCAGCGCGCTGCATTGGAGGAATGCAGCGCGCAAGGCCGCCTCATCCGGCCCCATGGAATGGGTATGAAAACGTTTAGGCGTCAAACAGGCTCCCTTATCACCGCGATGTGTTGATAAATTTGTTGGAGGTATTCTGCCAAAAGTGACACTGCGCACCTGATGCAGGGATGCCGATTCAAGCGGCCACGCATTCCGCAGCATGCGCCGACACCATCTGCGCATCCAGGTCAATCACCACATCAGCCATGGCCGTCAGCTCTGGCGTCTGCGAAACGAAGAACTCCCGCTCATAGCCGCCCAGGCGCAAGACCTCCCGCTTCATCGCCATGAACATGCGCTTGCGCTCAGGGTCCAGCGGCCCATCGGCTTCGTCCGAGAACAGCGTCGCATAGCGCCGTCCGGAGTTCTGGACCAGGTACAGGGCGACCGCCCGGATCAAACACTCGTTGATCCAGACGCGTTCACCGCCGCTCATCAAGCCAACACTCTTGCTCTCGCCCGAATCGCCATCGTGCACGACGATGTCAAAGCCTTCCCGCTGCTCGCCCTTGCCGGTCTCCACCAAGGTATGGATGGACACCGTGAAGCGCGAACCGTAGCAGGCCAACAGCAGGTCGTTGGCCAGCCCCGACAGAGCCGGACCGGCATCGTCGATGGCCAGGGCGATCAAGCCGTCGTTGCTCATGCAGCGCGCGAACAGGTTCCAGCCACCCAGTTCGGCTTCCACGTGGGCGATTCGGGTCTGAACCTGCGAGCGCCGCGCCGCGAGCGACTGGGTGTGATGGCACAGTGCCTCCAGTTGCTGGGCATCCCGCACCACCGCCAGATGTGATTGCTCTGCTCCTGCAACCGACTCTTCGGCCTGCGCCATGGCCTGGACAGCCGCAGCGAGTTGCTGCTCGTCGTAGGGCACAGGCATGGCAGCCAGCGTTTCTTCCAACCGGTTCAACCCTGCCCGAAAATGCTGGGACTGCCGCGCCAGTTGTTCAGCAACCACCTGTCGTGCCCTGTCGATCTGCTGGCGTTCGGCCTGCTCTTCGGAGGTCTCTGCCCCATCCCATTGGGCAGCATCACCCTGCCCCAGCGCCCCAAGTTCCTGCTCGACGTGGACCAGTGCGGTGCGCGCTTGCGCCATTTCACCTGCCTTCGCAGCGAGTACCGCGAGCCGTGACGCACGCTCCCGGGCCCTATCGCCCCTGTGCTCAGCCCACGCAACAGCCTGCGGCGCATCGACCAGGGCCTCCCGTAGCTGGCGGGCGGCGGCCAACTCCGATTGCGCCTGCGCCTTCTCCCGTACCAACCGGGTCATCTGTCCCTTGGCACTCGGGATCAAGGCCTGCGCTTCCCGCGCATCTCCCAGCAGCTTGCATTGGCCCTGCAGGTTGGTTCCGGCACAAGGCACCTCGCTCGTCAGGCCGAAGCGGTGGGCCAGTTCTTCGGCCTGGAGCACCGCCTTGCCAGCCTCCCGCTCGATGCTGGCCAGCTTCTGCTCGGCGACACGCTCGGCCCCTTGGCATTGCGTCAGACGCTGGGCCTGCTGACGACACGCCGCAGTCCGCGCATTGCGTAACGACAGCAAACGCTCGGCCAGCGGAAACCGGGCAACGGCGCGCCGCACTGCTCCGGCAGTCTCCAGTACCGCCCGCCACTGCCGCCGCGTATGCTGCAAAGCATGCCACCGGGTGCGCTCCTGGTTCACCCGGTGCGCGATGCGCTGCATTAGCCGTTCCAGCCGCTGCTGCTCGCCCTGGTCCTGTGTTTTGAGGGCCTCGATGGCCTGGGTGCCCGCATCGACCAGCGCCTTGCGATCAGCCAGCAATTGGGTGCGCCGCGTCTCGGTGGCCCGTGACTGGTCGCGTTCGGCCGACAGCCTGGCATGCCGAGCTCTGACAACTTCAAGGTCACGCTGCGCCCGTTGCCGCGCAGCAAGGCCTTGCACCACCCGATCTGAAACGCCCTCAAGTCGCAGCCGCTCGCTCGCGACCCGCCCGGCTTCCTCATCGAGACCGGCCAGTTCCTGCAGGATGGCTGACAGCCCGGCCTTGAGCAGCCGCGCCGTCTCGCCTGCCTTCTGCCCCAGGGCGCGGATTTCCTCCTGCCCGAGCAAATCGGCCAGCAAGGTCTTGATTTCTGCATTGCGGTAGGTGCTGAGCTGGCGCTTGCCCTGGGCGGAGAACACCGATGTGAAGAAGGTGTCGGCGCTGCCGCAGATCGCCTCCACGCAACGGTTATAGGTTTCCACCTTGCCATCGGACACCGTACCATCGTCAAGCCGCAGCGGCATCCAGTTGCCCGCATCACCCAGTGCGAACAGAAAAGCCTCGGTTTTGCGTCGCCCATTGAGGCGGATCACCACCTGCGAACGGTAGCTACGCCCCGCGTAAGCCCAAATCAGGTCCTTCTCGTTCTCCGGAAGACAGACGTGGTCGTAGTAAGAAAAACCACCCGGCCCCGCCACGGCGGCGCGCGAGGGCATGGTCAGGTAGGGATGCATGTTGTCCATGATGGTGGTCTTGCCCCGCCCATTGGCGCCGGCGATGGCAACCAGTTCGGCACCGTCGGCCAGCCGTTCGAAATCCAGGCTCAGTTCGTCGCGGCCCAAGCCGTCGCGGATGCCCCGAAACCCCTTGAGGGTCAATGAAAGAACTTGCATGATCGTGCTCCAGATAAAGGATGGAACCAGTCTCGCGCGTGATGGACTTTGTTCAAGTCCATCCGCGCCTTGGGTGGCCCCGTCAGAACAACAGTGCGGGCTCCGCATCTGCGTCTTCGGTCAATGACAACTCCGCCATGACTTCCGCCGTGGGAACGGCAATCCCGCACAGGGTTCGTTCGGCAATCGCCTCCGGCGTCTGACTTGCCAGCGCTTGAAGGCAGTCGAGCAGCGGCTGGGGCTTCGCTTCAGTGGACTGCGCCCAAACCCGCACCTTGTCCGCAAGGCTGGCGAGTTGGGAGATTCCCGCCGCCCGTGTGCGCACCACCGGCACGATGCGTCCTTCTAGCTTGACTTCCGCTGCACCTTCCAGCACCTTCTGCATCGCCGCACGGTTCACTTCGTGCCTATCCTCGTCGGCCACGGTCCAGCGCACCCGAACAAAGGCCCCGTCAATGCCTTCCCGCTCGACAACTTCGCGCAACCCGGCCAGATCGGGTTTGCCTTCAAACACGATGTCAAGGGTGCGGCGCGCCGGTGTCGGCTCAAGAGTAAAGCGCACCTCGTTCGCATTCAGCGCCCACAGCAGGAAACCCTTGTCGCCCTCCTCGCCATAGTGGAAGCGCCCGATGGAGCCGGGATACGCGATGCACTGGTGACCTGCCCGGCACTCCAACCCCGTTGACCCGTTCTCCCAGACCTGGTGGCGATGGATGTGACCCAGCATGAACGCTTGGGCCTCAGCCGCAAATAACGCGCCAGTCGTGAACTCGTGGTCAAAGCCTGCCATGGGCACACCATGTTCCGAGATACAACCAAACACCGTGCCGTGCGACACCCCGATGGTGGCTAAACCCTGCGCGCGCGCCGCATGGTTGCTGGCAGCAAACCCGCGCAACAGCACAGCCAGATGCTCGCCCACCGCGTCGGCCGCCGAACTGGCACCCACGGTGGCAGCAACAACGGCCTTGTTCACCGCAGGTACGCAAGAAAACAAAGCGCGCAGCCCGCTCGGCAGTTCTGTGAAGTGCCAGCCTTCCGACGCCACCCAGCGCCCGTTAGCCGTGAGCCCCACCTGCCCGATCCGGTCTGCGACATGCACCGGGTATCGCCCACCCAAGAGCCGGAACATCGACAAAGTACCCGGAGGCTCGTGTGAGAACGTGCCCTGCAGCATCAGCACCGGGCAATGCTCGGCCAGGCGTCGGATATTGCGTGCCAGGCGCTCCACGGCGGGTGAATGAAGGTCCAGCGCGTGGTCCGTCGAGTCGCCGGACACCACGGCGGCATCCACCTTCAAGGCGATGGCGCGGTCAACGGCATAGCTGAAGCACCGGTCGGCCTCAACCAGATTCTTGGCGCTGTAGTGAAGATCGGAAAACTGGGCCATACGGATCATGGCGAACTCCTGGGTTGGTTTCTGGTGAAAAAATTTGACAGGCTCCAACAGCGTCTCACCGACACCGTTGAGGTCAAGGGCGTGGTCAGGCCAGGGCCCGGCCTTGGCGGGTCTCGACCCACTCAGGTCTGCCCCCGCATCGCACAGTCGATCTTGTCGAGATAGCCCTTCGGGTCGTTTCGGTAACGCTCCAGTTCCTCATAGGCGTGCCGCCGACCGAAGGCGTTGAAGCGCCAGCCACGACCCCAGCGCTGGTCAGCGTAGACTTCGTACTGAATCAGATCAATGCCGTAGGACTTGACCCGATCAACGACCTGTTCAAGCGTCGGCCCCTTCGTGACGATCTCCTTCCACCCCACCTTGCCATCGGGTTGGATGTCTGCGGGCACAGTGGCTGGGGGAATCTGATCGGCAGCGTCTGCACCCTCCTGCGGCCCCCCGGCTCCTTCAAGCACCTGCGCCGCCCGCTGGGCCTGCACGATGGCAGCGTCCTCGTCCTCGTTGTGGCGTATCAGTGTTGTCACATCGACAGGTGCTTCCAGGTCAATGATCCATTGCGGCACACGCACCGCCCTGCCCTGCTCGTCGATACGAGCCACCTCCATCAGTTTCTTGGTCAAATAGAACGGCGTGCGCTGGCTGTCCAGAAAGCCCGAGATGCGCCCGCCTCGCAGGAAGCTGATGGTCTCGAACTTCTGAATCGCCATGTTCATGGCGTAAAAGCTGTTGGTGTGCAGCTCGAAGGCGCTGATCGAGCGGATGCCAGGAATGAAAAACAGGAAGCGTCCGGTCAGGTTGCACTGGCGGCGCTGGTATTCGCGGCAGGACTCTGGGTCGCACAAGCCGCCGTTCTGCTCGCGCGACATCTTCTTGCGCCCGCCGAACAGGCGAATCACCCGCTTGCCCGTGTCGTCAAAGGGCACAGACGCGTACTGCTTGCAGTAGCGCACACGGCCATCGGGTGAATATTCAGACCAATAGTGTTTCTCCGAAGCCCCCCAGGCCACCAGTTCGTGGGGCATCACCACCTGCCAAAAGTCAGAGGGGAACACCACCGGGAAACGGTACAGACGCTTGACACCGTCCCCTCGGTCTTCGCCGTGGGTATCCAGAATCTGCCGCGCGATCTCCGGGTTAGCAAAATCCTGCCCACGAACCGTGAACCAGGGCACGTTCTTGGGCACCAGCGGCGTCTTCAGCTGAGGCAGCGCCACAGCAAGCGCCTTCTCGATCTGGGCAAACGAGTCGCCCACCGCCATACCCCGCTCGTAGATGGCGTGAGCATCGGGGTACGCTGCCGCCTTACTCGTCAGAACCTTGATTCCGGCGCGAATTTTTCCGCCGGTCGGAATCCGTGCGGGGCCTTGCCCGAGCACGGTGGGCAGCACTGCATGACTGCCATTGATTTTGACCACTGTATTCGACATGGATGCACTCCTTCATGAATCGCGAGATAGCTCGCTGATTCATGCTCTCGTGCAAAACGCCTGTGTCAACCGTGCTGCGCGGCGCTGGCCTCGTCGCCGACCAAGCCTTATCTTATCGGCTCGTAGGCAGAAACACGGACCCTGCCTGTTCTGCGCCTATGCATCAGTGCCCGCCTTCTGCAGGCCATTGACCTTGGTCGCTATCCTCGACTCGATCGACGCGCGATCTGCCGCCACCAGCGTCAGCTTGCCGTCACACACGAGTTCATGATCGTCGTAAGCACGCACACAAAACGTTACGCTCCGCTGGCCCAGTCGTTCCACCCATCCCGACAGACGGATCTTTGCACCGGATGGTATCGGTCCACAATGCGCGATGTGGATGGTTCGGCCGACAACCACCTCGACAGCCGGATCTATTTGCCGTTGCATCTCCCGGATGCAAATCGATTCGACGACCGCTATCAAGTACCCGGTGGCAAGGCACTCAATGAGTGTTTCAGCGTAGTGCCTGCCATGCGGAAGTCGCGTGAACAGTGAGCGTGCCGTCTGATCGAATGGCACTGTGTAGGTCTCTTCGAAACATATCTCGCTTACCTGTTGGTGATTCATAAAAAACTGATAGGGTTGGTTCTGTTTGCCTCGATAAACGAGGGAACATCATGTTCAAGGACTGGCACGCGACGCACCAGGAACAACCAACCAAAAAGACGTGGGGTTTCGGGATCTGTTGCTGCGTGCGGCAGCAACACCACCAGCAAATGAACCCTGCCGCAATTGGATGCCTCGACAGTCGGAACAACCGAACGCCCCCTGTGACCATCAAGTGAGGGGTGCGCTATGAGCGCGCGCGATGAACGAACGCCGGCATGGGCTCGCCCGTATGCCATACCCAAACCTTCGCATCGCCAGTTCTCAACATAAGCGCCTTGGCCGTCTGCTCCTTCGGCTCCATGAAGGCGCTGACCACATGCAACGGAACCGGTACCGCCCCCGCGTCGAGCAGCAAGGCATTCGGAAACGCTGCTGCGCTCTTCGCGTCATAGCGCAGGGGTTTGACGAAGCGCCGCTGCTGCTCGACCAGAGCATGCACCAACGGCAACTCGTGGATGCCTTCCACCGGGATCCAATGCTCGCTGGTCAGCACCAGGCTCGCGGCGTCGATCTCATAGGTATGTTCGCGACGCGCGCGGATCAAGGCGGCCATCATCAGCCGCACCTTGTGCCCGGTGTCGGCGTCCCGTGCCTCCAACAGCGCTGCAAACACCCGTTCAATCCGTTCCCACGCCTTGGCAGCAACCAGCAGGGGCGCATCCGGCATGTGCTTGACCCACACCCGGCGTCCCATTGAGGTCACGTCGCTCGCTTTGAACTCGCCGATCACAATGGCCAAAGGGCTCTGCCCATCCCTGGGTCGCAATACCGCCAATTTCTCCCGGCGTCGCCGGGCAGCATCCGCCTTGCCCGCTTCGCTGAAGGGCTCGGGCACATACAGCCTTTCGGCCAGCGCCACACCCTTGACCCTTACATCCTGGGCCGCCTCCTGCAGATACTTGTGCAGCACGCCCTGGTTGCGCTTGCCTTCCATGGCTGGACTCCAGCGGTTCAACCCCGCGCGCTCGAACAGGAAATGCAGCAGCGCCCGCAGGCTCATGCGTCGGCGGGGCACATCCACCTCGGACACGTCCTGCGGCTCGCCGCGGGGTACGCCTTGTCCTGTCATCCTCGTCCACGCGAAGTTCACTCGCAGCTCAACATTGCCAAGCTCTGATTCAAGCACCGCTTCGCCGACCAGTTCGCCCAGCCCGGACTGCTGCAGTTCCGGCTCGTACGACGGGCAGCCGGGGTGATGCCGGCTGCCGCTCTCGGGCATACGCTTGACCACAAACTGCCGATGGTGCGCGACGTACATCTCCACGCCGCCCGGCACACACAAGCAGCGGGGACGCTCTGGCGTCTCGTGAACATGCGCGAGCGCACTCTGCAACTGCGGGTCGTCTGCGTCAAGTATACGGCCTTTGATCGAGAAACGCTGAATGTCCATGGTCGACAAGCTCCTGATCAACCATGCTGTGCCACCCGACCCCAAAGCGCCAGTGAATACAGCGCGAAATGTGGCGGGATTTCGACATCGGGTGAGCCGGGTGCCTCAGATCAGCTCATCTACCAGAACCGCAATGGTCGGTTTGTGCCTGGAAAGCAATTCCCGCACGGCGCTGCGTTCGCTGATGCCCAGCAGGAGCCCGACCTGGCCCTCATCGGCGCCGCGTTCATACAGCCGGGATATCACCGTGCGCCTTACTGATAGCGCTGTCACGCCCTGAAGCTCGGAATACCGGAAAAGTTTGCTGTAGGTCTCCAGAATCGGGCGGCAAAGAAAGCGCATTTGCCCTTCTTTGCCATAAGGCGTGATCTTGAAGCCTTCGCCCGTGGCTGACAGGAACAAGCGGCTGTCAGGATCGAGGCCCCGGTAAGCTCCCGCCATTCGTACGCCCAGCGCCAATGCCAGCCGCTCCTGCAAATACAGCGTCAGTACCTCGTCGAGCCTTGAGCTGGTGAAATACAACGAACGGGGTTTTCTGGTGATCGCCACTTCGGCACGCATCTGAGATTCCCGGCGTACGGAGCCGTCCGCATCCAGGTAGTCCCGCACCTCCAGTCGCGCGATTTCCAGCGGTCTGGCTCCAGTGGCAAACAACATGTAGAACAAAGAGAGATCGTGCCACGGTCGGCTGCTGCGGCCTCTGATGCGCTGCGCAGCCCGGGCGATTTCCTCCCTGGAGACGATGCGGTTCTCCCGAGGCCCGCAGGATGCTGCTGGCTCGAAGGATTCCAGCGCGATCAGGATGGCATCCCGGTGCAAGCGCAGGCGGCGAACGAAAGCCGCCCCCTCTTCGTTGAGTCCTTGAATGCCGACTGCCTTGGTCACCTGGCTCGCAATGGCCTTGATTCGCCTCTCAACGGCGGTTCGCGATTTGCCAAACTTGGCAGCGACAGTTTCATACGTTTCACCATTGATCACAGCCTTGAGCATCTCGACGGATTGCATCGCCGTCTCGTTCGACTGATCAGAAACTCGATCGCTCGGCCTAACGTTTTTGCCCATACTGAACCGGTGCTCCTGGTGTTCCTCCATCCTCGACCGCTTCGCTTCGAGCCGCCAAGCAATATTGCCAGAAAACACAGGGGGTTTCGATATTGGCTTCGGTCATTCGCAATCACACTCCCGCTGGCGCCGCAACAGTCCGATATCGGCAACACGGGTATTGCAGTCTCACGGTTTTCGAACTGCCCCTGTATCAAGTGCACACGTCAGAGGTCAGCCGTCGGTTCGGCATTGGAGCTGCTCAATGCGGTGACGGAATATGTCAATCAGGGGGGACGGGCAGCGGTGCTTTGAAGCACCTGAGTTTGGCCTGGTCTGGCTCAAAGGCCGCCGTCAAACGACTGACGGAGGGGCACGCGGTGTTGCTCTTATTTTTGATCGAAAGACGGTGACAGCTACAAGCCAACCAACTACTCCGATTTCGCGGCCTTCTTCAGCGGCTGCCAGCCAAAAAACTCCGGCTCATGGCGCTTAACCACCGGCCCATTGAAATCCCAAGACATGCATTTGCCCAAGTGGTATGGCGGTTGTCCTGCGGACGGAGCTGGCAAGCCTGCCAGCTTGCTCTGATGCTCGCGATAGCCAGGAATAGTCTGGTAGGCCGCCGTCGCCATGTTGAACAGCAATTCGCGCAAGTGGGTGCAGCCCCTGATTCCACCTAGGTTTTTCTCGATGGTGTGACGCCAGCCCGGCCCCATCGTGCAGCCAACCATTTGCTGCATCGGGTCCTGGGCCTGCAGGCATTCGGGAAACGGCGTACTGGTCATGGACGTGACGATTTCGCGGATCGTCATGCTGTCGTCCACTGTCACCCGGATCGCCATGTCATGGACCGGGGTGCCCGGTCGCAGTGTGCCTCGGTCAGGCGTTTTCAGAACATAGGTTTTAACGTCGACTATCTCGGCCTCGATATCCCAGAGCCTGTCCTCACGCTGGTAGCCGCGAAACGTAACCCTGCGCGTATGCAGATGTTTCCTGCTTTGGGGTGGTGGTAGTGGCATCGAATTCTCTGCTGAATAAATAACATGTGACCGTGCCGGTCTCGCTCCGCTCAAGCGACTTCCAGATTGTCGATAAGCCGTGTCGAACCAATTCTTGCGGCACCCAGCGCCACCAGCGCATCTCCGGCTTGCGGCGGCTGCAGGTCAGCTTGTCGACGCACCTTCAGGTAGTCAGGCACCCAGCCGCGTTTGGTGAGCTTGGACATGGCCCGTGCTTCAAGCTCAGGCAACCGCGCCGCAAGCTCTGCATTCGCGTCGTGGGCATCCCGCACCAGCTGCTTGAGCGCCAGTGACAGCTGCACAGCTTCGACGCGCTCGGACTCAGACAGGTAGCCGTTGCGCGAACTTAGTGCCAAGCCGTCAGGCGCGCGCTGGGTCTCTCCTGCCACGATGTCGATAGGCAGCGCGAACTGGCGCACCATGTGGCGAATTATCATCAACTGCTGGTAGTCCTTTTTCCCAAACACAGCCACCCCACCGGGTGTGCTACCAAAAACGCAGCTGAAGAGTTTCATCACCACAGTCGACACGCCAATGAAAAAGCCAGGGCGAAAGTGCCCTTCCAGGATGTCAGCGAGTGCTGCCGGAGGATGTACCTTGTAGGTTTGTGGTTCAGGGTACAAGACCTTCTCGTCAGGTGCAAACAGCACGTTGCAGCCCGCAGCCTCGAGTTGGGCGCAATCGGCGTCCCAGGTGCGTGGGTAGGTATCAAAGTCTTCGTGCGGCAAAAACTGCAAGCGATTGACGAAGATGCTGGCCACCGTGACGTCACCCAGGGTTTTGGCCTGCTTGACCAGCGCAATATGGCCGTCATGCAGGTTACCCATGGTGGGTACGAAGGCGGGGCGGGTAAAGCGCGCCAGGTGGTTGCGCAGATCCGCGATGGTGTGGGCGATGTACATTTATCGTTGGGTCAGGATGGACGGAGATGAGGCTCAATAGGGTGCTGGCCGTGGCCTAACGCTGGGTTCGCAACCGCTCAGCAAGTATGGATGTTCTCAACGGGAAAGCGGCTGGCTTTCACGTCCTCGACGTAGCACGGCACATTGCACCGAAGCGCTGCCATCCATGAAGTTGCGCACAAAGCGGGGGCGTTTGCCGTGACTGACGGCCAGCATGTCGTGTAGCACCAGCACCTGGCCGCTGCAGGCCACGCATCGCACCGATGCCGATGACGGGTATCGTGAGCGTTTGTGTCACTTTTTGCGCCAGGGTGGGCATTTCACGCAGGCGGTGCAGGGTCAGGGGTTTGCGTGGGGTGGTTTGCTCGCTCATAGTGTTCTCACGCAGTCGCAGCCGTAGTGGCTTGACGCAGGCCCAGGCGCTGCAGCAGGTCAAGATCGGCGTGCGTATCTGGATTGCCGGTCGTCAGCAACTTGTCGCCGTAGAAAATGGAATTGGCACCGGCCAAAAAGCATAGGGCCTGCACCGCGTCGCCCATCTGCTGGCGACCTGCCGACAAGCGTACGCGCGCCAAGGGCATGGTAAGGCGCGCCACAGCGATGGTGCGCACAAACTCGAAAGGGTCGAGCGGTGGCTGGTCGGCCAGTGGCGTGCCGGGAACGGGCACCAGGTTGTTAATTGGCACCGATTCAGGATAGGGGTCAAGGTTGGCCAACTGAGCGATCAGGCCAGCGCGTTGCAGACGTGTCTCGCCCATCCCTACGATGCCGCCGCAGCAGACTTTGACGCCGGCACCACGCACACGCTCCAAGGTGTCCAGCCGGTCCTGATAGTCACGGGTGGTGATGATGTCACCATAGAAATCGGGTGCGCTGTCAAGGTTGTGGTTGTAGTAGTCCAGCCCGGCATCGCGCAGGATTTCGGCGTGGCCGTCATTCAGCATTCCCAGCGTAGCGCAGGTTTCCAGCCCCAGGGCCTTGACGGTGCTGACCAGTTCGGCCATTTTTTCAATATCGCGGTCTTTCGGTGCGCTCCAGGCCGCACCCATACAAAAACGCGTGGCACCGGCTGCCTTGGCGAGTTGCGCAGCTTGCAGCACGGCTTGGGGCTCCATCAGCTTGCTGGCCTCGACGCCAGTGTCGAACTTGGCGGATTGAGGGCAGTAGCCACAGTCTTCTGGACAGCCCCCGGTTTTGACTGAAAGCAGCGTAGCAAATTCGATCTGAGTGGGATCGAAATGTTCCCGGTGTACCGTCTGCGCACGGTGCATCAACTCAGGAAAGGGAAGTGCAAATAGGGCTTGCACGGCTTCGACCGTCCATCGCGCCGATTGGGGCGCGGCGATGGCATCAGCGCGGCGATGCAGGGTAACGGTTTGCTCGACAACAGAGGACATGAAAAACTCTCTTTCAATAAGACGGAACAATGACCGATGGAATTGCCTCCAACCCATCTGCAAAATTAAAGCGAGGACTCTGCATTTGCCAGGGAATCTGCCCCCAGCAGGGCGCGCCCAGCCGCTGGGCCAGCGCGTTGACATTCTCGACCGGAGCCGACATCCCGGGGTCGATGTGATTGGCCACCCAGCCGGCCAGCGGCAAACCGGCCTGCCGGATCGCCTGCGCCGTCAGCAAGGCGTGGTTCAGGCAGCCCAGGCGTATGCCGACCACCAGCACGACCGGCACAGCCAAAACTTGGGCAAGATCGGCCAAGGTGTCGGTGGCATTGATCGGCACAAAAAAACCACCTGCACCTTCGACCACCACGCTGTCGGATACCGACTGAAGTTGCGCAAAACAATCGCGCATATGCTCAAGACTCAGGTGGACGCCCGCATGGTCGGCGGCGATATGCGGTGCCATGGCGTCCCGCAGCAGGTAGGGGCATACCCATGGCGCCGGGGCTTGTACATTGCTGGCCGCGCTCAGTGCTTCCACATCGTCGTTGCACCAGCGGTCATCCACCTGTGTCGCGCCTGCGGCCACCGGCTTCATGCCCACGGTCCGCCGACCGGCTCGCCCCAGGTGGCGCAGCAAAGCGGCGGCCACCAGACTTTTGCCGACGCCTGTGTCCGTGCCTGTGACAAAAAAATCAGCACGGGGCAGGCTGCGTGGTAGGGGTGGTGGCAGTGTCATTGCAGTGCTTTCAGGGTGTCTGCCAGCCTGTCCACATCGTTGATGCTGTGCGCAGCAGACAGCGCAATGCGCAGGCGGGCTGTGCCCGGTGGCACTGTCGGTGGGCGGATGGCGGGAACCCACAGTCCCTGCGCTTCGAGCTGGGCAGACACGGCCAGCGCGGTCTCATTGCTGCCCAGAATCAGTGGCTGTATGGGCGTGTCGGATGGCAGCAAGCGCCACGAGCTGCTGGCCATGCGTTCGCGCAGGTGGGCAATCAGCGCTTGCAGGTGCTGGCGGCGGGAATGCCCCTGTAGCCCGGCAATCACGTCCAGACTGGTACACAGGGCGTGCGCCAATGCCGGCGGCGCTGCGGTGCTGAAGATGTAGGTGCGAGCCTTTTGCACCAGCCAGTCAATCACTTGCGGGCAGGCCGCGACAAAAGCCCCGCCTACCCCGGCGGCCTTGCCCAAGGTGCCCATGTAGACGATGTGCGGAGACTTCAGGCCAAAATGCTCCAGCACGCCACGTCCACCGGCACCCAGCACGCCAAAGCCGTGGGCATCGTCCACGATCAGCCAAGCACCATAGCGCTCGGCCAGGGCCAGCAACTGCGGCAGCGGTGCGATGTCGCCATCCATCGAGAACACGCTGTCGGTCACGATCAGCTTGTTCGTCGCTGTCTCTTGCGCTAGCCTCGTCTCCAGGGTTTGCAAATCGCCGTGCGGATACACATGCACGCGCGCGCCTCGGGCCAGGCGCACCGCGTCGATCAGCGAGGCGTGGTTGAGCATTTCCGAAAAAATCGCCGTGGGCTCGCCCGTGGCTGCCAGCGCAGGCGTCACCGCCAGGTTGGCCATGTAGCCGGTGCAAAAAAACAGCGTGCGGCAGGTCTCGAACTGGGGGCTGACAAACTCCGCCAGCCGGTGCTCCAGCGCCTCGTGCGCCTGGCTGTGTCCGCTGATGAGGTGGGATGCACCACTGCCCGCGCCGTGCAGCCCGGCCCCTTCCTGCAAGGCCGTCACCACCGCAGGGTGGTTGGCAAGCCCCAGGTAGTCGTTCGAGCAAAACGCCAGGCGATCACGGTTGTTCAGCTTGACATGGGGCTCACAGGGCGATTGCGTAGGGCGCGTGCGGCGGCGCAGGTGTTGGGCGTCGAGTTGCACCATGCGCGCCTCCAGGGTGTCGATCAAATGCATGGTGGTTTCAGGTTCGCAGCGCTTCGGCCAACGCGCTTTGCACGCCCTCGGCAAGCAATGTCTGTTCGTGGTCGTTCAGGATATAGGGCGGCATCAGGTAGACGGTTTTACCGATGGGGCGCAACATCAACCCGCTTTCCAAGGCCAGGGCATGAAAGCGCCGCGAGAAGGTGGCCGCATGCGCGGGATCTTCAACCGTAACATCAAAGGCCCAAATCATGCCCTGCTGCCGGAAATGCCGCACCTGCGGGTGCGCGGCTACAGGGCCTAGCAGGATGCTGAGCCGCGTGGCACGCACGCGGTTGGCGTTCAGCACATCGTCTTCTTCAAAAATGTCCAGGCAAGCCAGGGCTGCGCGGCAGGCCAGCGGGTTGCCGGTGTAGGAATGAGAATGCAAAAAGGCACGGTTGATGCCATCGTCGTAAAAAGCCTGGTAGACATTTGGCGTCGTCATCACCAGTGACAGCGGCAGGTAGCCGCCACTGATGCCTTTGGACAAGCAGAGGAAGTCGGGCCACATCCTTTCCCCCTCACCTCCCCCATTCCCGGCCTGCTCACAAGCGAAGAAGGTGCCGGTGCGGCCACAACCCACGGCGATTTCATCAGCGATCAAATGCACGTGGTACTGGTCGCACAGGCGGCGGATGTCCTGCAGGTACTGTGCATCGTGCATGGCCATGCCAGCGGCACACTGCACCAGCGGTTCCACGATCAGCGCGGCGATGGTGTCGGCCTTGGCCTCGAACAACTGCCGCAGTGTTTCCGCCGCGCGCGCTGCCACGTCCCGCGCGCTTTCACCCGGACGGGCTGCACGCGCATCCGGGCTGGCGACGATGTGGGCCGGTCGCAGCAGGCCATCGTAAGCCTGACGAAATAGCGGCACATCGGTAACGCCCAGGGCTCCCAGGGTTTCGCCGTGGTAGCTCTGCGCGAGGCAGGCAAAGTCACGCTTGAGGGGTTGGCCGCTGTTGCGCCAGTAGTGGGCGCTCATCTTGAGTGCGATTTCTACGGCGGAGGAACCGTCAGAGGCGTAAAAGCAATGCCCGAGTGCATGCCCTGTCAGCGCCGCCAGCCGCTCGGAAAGCTCGACCACAGGCGCATGGGTACACCCGGCCAGCATCACATGCTCCAGCGTGTCGAGCTGGGCTTTCACGGCGGCGTTGATGCGCGGGTTCGCGTGGCCGAACAGGTTGACCCACCAGGAACTCAAGCCGTCCAGGTAGCCTTTGCCCGCTTCGTCATAGAGCCAGGCACCGCTGCCGCGCACCAGCGCCAGCGGCGGCTGGGTCTCGTGGCGTTTCATCTGGGTGCAGGGATGCCACACGCTGGCCGTGCTGCGGCTGGAGAGGCTTGCCGACATCACAGTGCCTGCGTTGGCACGTGGTGGCGCAAGGCTGTTTGGCGGTTGTGCTCGTCCACAAACACCAGTTGGGGATGATGCCCAGCGACCCGCTCTTCATGCACTTGGGCAAAGGCCGCGATGATGATGAGGTCGCCCACTGCAGCACGGCGTGCCGCTGAACCGTTGACCGAGATCATGCCCGAGCCTCGCTCGCCCTTGATGGCGTAGGTGACAAAGCGCTCACCGTTGTTGATGTTCCAGATGTGAATTTGCTCGTTCTCGCGCAGATCGGCAGCATCCATCAGATCCTCGTCGATCGCGCAGGAGCCCTCGTAATGCAGTTCGCATGCCGTCACTGTGGCGCGGTGGATCTTGGACTTGAGGAGGGTACGGGACATGGTTTCACCTTCAAGAAAGTTCAGCGGGCAAGCAGCCCCGGGGTATCAAACAGGCGTAGGTCGCTGGCCCAGTAAAGGTTACCGGTTGTGAGCAGCTTGCCACCATAGAAATCGAATTTTTCCAGCCGCAGCGCTTCAGGCGCCTTGTGGTCTGATGTGTTGGGTGGCCTCGTCTTCGACACGCTGCCATATCTCGACCGCGATCGGGTTGTTACTCTCTTCGAGGATATGGCCCACCAGCCCGATGGCGCGCGCCAGGACACCAATGCCGCGCACGATCTTCCATGGCAGCCCGAGCTCGCAGCTGATGGCGCCAATGGCGCCGGTCGCGTTGACGGGAAGCGACTTGCCAGCGGCGCGCTCGGCCTCGGCGCAAATCAATTGTTCGAGCCGGATGTAGTCGCCGGAAAAACCGTTGTCCCTGGCGATCTGGAACAGGCGCGGGGCGCGCGGATCGACCGGCTTGTGCAGCGGATGGCCGAGCCCGGGAATGATCTGGCCGCGCTCGCGGTAGGCTACCACGGTTTCGCGCGCTATGCGCTCCAGATCGGCGCCGCGCGTGCCCGGCGGCAGTGCCTCGCACAGCATCCTGGCGGTGCCTTCGGTGCTGCCGACAAACACGCTGCCCAGGCCGCACAATCCGGCCGCCACCGCCGCCTGCAGCGATTCGGGCGCACCGGCATATGTCAGTCGCGCGACCAGCGCACTTGGCGTGATGCCGTGCTCGACCAGCGTCACCGCAATGGCATTGAACACGTTCGATTCCTGCGGTGTCGGCATGCGCCCGACGATCTGCAGGAAGGCCATATCACCCAGGTTGAGATGGCCGAGGATCTCGTCGGGCAGACTCTTGCCGTGCACTTCGATGCGGTCGGGGGTACTCCAGGCAATGTCGGAGCGGATGGGTTTGTTCTTGCGGGTCATGCTGCCTCCTGCCGAGCCGCCTCAAAGGAGGCATGCGCCCCCTCGGGGGGAAGCGAACGAATGTGAGCGTGGGGGATCATGGATTCTCTCCAGTCGGGTCAATGAAAAATCAGGCTTCCAGGCCAACGCTACGCAGAACGGCATGCGCACGCTGGTACACCGGCAGGTCGACCATCTGGCCATCCACGGCCACGGCGGCACCGCCGGCCGATGCAAATGCCTTGCAGATGCGGCGCGCCCAGTCAATCCGCTCGGGGGTCGGCGTGAACACCGCCTGGACGATGGCCAGCTGCTTCGGGTGGATGCACAGCTTGGCGCCGAAGCCGAGCCGGCGTGCGCGCTCGGCGTCCGCCTGCAAGCGTTGCAGGTCGTCGATCGCGGTGCTGACGCCGTCAACCGGCGCCGCCAGAGCGGCCAGCCGCGAGGCCAGCACCATTTGAGAGCGGAAGGCCAGCAGCTCGATTTCCGCGCCCTCAGGGTCACAGTCAATGCCCAGATCAAGCGCCAGATCGACGCTGCCAAAGGCCAGCCGGATCACGCCCGGCACGCGTGCAATGCTGTGGATTTCCTGAAGGCCGCGCGCCGACTCGATGATGGGCAACACGTCCTTGAAGGTGGTCTCGACCACGGTGCAGACGGCGTCTATGCCCTCGGCCTTGGGCAGCATGACGGCGGCCACGCCGGGGTGGCGGCACAGTTCGAGGTCGTCGTCGAACCAGGGCGTACCCGCGGCGTTGATGCGCACCACCAGCGGTGCCGACTCGTCAAGCGCTCCGGCCAGCGCGTCGCGCGCGCGCGCCTTCGCCTCGGGGGCCACGGCGTCTTCCAGATCGACGATGACCGCGTCGGCACCGCTGGCACGGGCCTTGGCAAAACGCTCAGGCCGGTCGGCGGGCACAAAAAGATAGGCGCGCGGCAGGGCCTGCAGGCCGGGGGTGCTGCCATTCATGCTCACACCCCTGCTCATGCCGCGAGCCAGCGGTCCATGCATGGCGCCTCGGCCACCGCCCAGACGCGTGCGATCAGCGCCTCCATTTCTTCCGGCGTAGCCCCCTTGCCGTAGGCCGCCAGGCGCCGGGCCTTGTCTTCGAGCTCGGGGCGCGTCAGGGTGTTCCCGGGGTCGCCCTTGGGCTCGTCAACACGCGCGCTTAAACGTCGGCCATCGCGCGTGGTGACCGTCACCTTGCCAATCCAGCGCTGCGGGTAGGCCTGATCGACCTCGGCGTCGAGCTGCATCGTAACCCGGTCGCGCAAGGCGGCCACGCGCGGGGCGAGGTAATGCTGCTCGAATTCGTTCAGCCCGGCGTAACCGTATTCGGCCGCCAGCGCGAGCACCGTGCCCATCGAGAACTTGGCCTGGTGTACCGTGGCCGGCACGGTCACGCGGCCCAGCACGTCGATGGCGCCTTGATGCACCTGGGTGGTCACCGCGGCGATGTCGTCGGCCTTGAGTCCATGCGTTTGCATCAACGCCAGCAGCGCGTCGGCGCTCGGGTGGGTGTGGCGGCACGAGGCGTGGTATTTGAACGAGGTTTCCGCCGTAGCCCAGCGCTCGCCCAGGCGGTCGGTCAGCCGCGCCGGGTCGGCGTCGCTGGACATGCCCGCGGCCATGCCCTGCGGCCCTTCCAGAATCTGGCGCGCGCCGGTCAGCCCCTCGCGCGCCAGGTAGGCAGAAGCCAGCCCGCTGGACGCCGCATGGGCGGTGTGCAGTTGCTTGGAGTCGGCGGCGTCGCGCAAAAACTCCCACAGTCCGGCGGCTTGCGTGCCGGCGCTGCCGAAGGCATGCAGCATGGTCGTCGCGTCCAGCTTGAGCAGCCGGCCGGCCGCCGCCGCGGCGGCCAGGGTACCGGCAGTGGCGGTGGTGTGAAAGATGCGGTAGTGCGAGCGGCCGAGGAACTCGCCGACGCGAATGCCGACCTCGTAGCCGGCCACCACGGCGGCCAGGAACTCGCGGCCGTTCGCCCCGATGTCTTGCGCGATGGCCAGCGCCGCCGGGAACACGACCGCCCCGGGATGGAACACCGAGCCGTTGTGCACATCATCCTGCTCGGCGAAGTGCGAGGCGGCCGCGTTGACCATGGCGGCGAAGTGCGGCGAGGTCATGCGGCGCGAGATCAGTACCTCGGCACAGCCTTCGGTCGGCCCCATGGCCCGGGCGTAAGCTTCAATGGCCTCGACCGGCCGCGCGCCCTTGCCCGCGAGGGCCGAGGCGTACCAGTCGAGGAACAGGTCTTCGGTGCGGCGCAGCACCGGGGCGGGAATGGCGTCGAACTGCAAGCCCGCGGCAAAGGCGGCCAGCGTCGCGCTCGGGTTTGTATCCAGGGTCATGGTATCGATCTCGCAGTCAGATGGCTTTGTCCACGCGCAGCCGCGCAATGTCCGGCGCGCCATAGCCGAGTTCGGTCAGGATGGCTTCGGTGTGCTCGCCTAGGGCAGGCACCGGCCCCATGGGCGGCGGCTCGCTGCCATTGACGTGGTGCGGCGGGTACAACGCCGGCAACGTGCCGCCGGGCGAGCCGATCTCGGTCCAGCGTCCGCGCGCCGCGAGTTGCGGGTGCTTCCACAGGTCGGCCATCTCGTTGAGCTGGCCATTGGCGATTTGCGCCGCGTCGAGCCGCTCCACCAATTGCGCGGCGGTCAAGGTGGCGCACACGCCTTCGATGATGCCGCGCAATTTCTCGCGCTGGGCCAGCCGGTTGGCATTGCCCAGGTACTGTGCGGTCAGGTCGGGCAGTTGCAGCACCTTGTCGCAAAAGGTGGTCCACTCACGGTCATGCTGCACCGCCAGCACCACCTGCTTGCCGTCGCCGCAGGTAAAGGGGCCGTAGGGGTAAATGGCGGCGTGCGAGGCACCGGCGCGCGGCGGCGGCGGCTGGCCGTCCAGCGTGTAGTAAAGCGGGAAGCCCATCCATTCGGACATGGCTTCGAGCATCGAGATTTCGAGCCGCTGGCCGCGCCCGGTGCGCCCGCGCTCCAGCAAGGCGGCCAGCACGCTGCTGTAAGCGTACATGCCGGCGGCGATGTCGGCAATCGACAGGCCGGCCTTGGAGGGCTGTTCGGGTGTGCCCGTGACGGAGACAAAACCGGCTTCGCTCTGGATCAGCAGGTCGTAGGCTTTTTTCTCGGTGTAGGGGCCACCGTCGCCGTAGCCCGAGATGTCGCACACCACGATGCCCGGATTGACCGGCGCCAGGCTGGCGTGATCCAGCCCCATGCGCGCGCTAGCGCCGGGCGCCAGGTTCTGCACCAGCACATCGGCCCGCTCGACCAGCTTTTGCAGCACGGCGCGTGCGGCCGGGTGCTTGAGGTCGAGCGTCAGGCTTTCCTTGGAGCGGTTGCACCAGACGAAGTGCGACGCCGAGCCGTGGGCCCGGCTGTCGTAGGCGCGGGCGAAGTCGCCCTCGCCCGGACGCTCGACCTTGATGACGCGCGCACCGAGGTCAGCGAGCTGACGCGTGCAGAACGGCGCGGCAATCGCATGCTCCAGCGTGACAACCAGCATTCCTTCCAATGGACGCATGGCAATTTCTTTCAGAATGAGCGTGGCAGCCCGAGCACATGCTCGGCCACGTAGCTCAGGATCAGGTTGGTGGAGATCGGCGCCACCTGGTACAGCCGGGTCTCGCGGAACTTGCGCTCGATATCGTATTCGCAGGCAAAGCCGAAGCCGCCATGGGTCTGAATAGCGGTGTTGGCCGCCTCCCAAGAGGCTTTGGCGGCCAGGTACTTGGCCATGTTGGCCTCGGCGCCACAGGGCTGGTGCGCGTCGAACAGCTCGCAGGCGCGCCAGCGCATCAGGTCGGCGGCCTCGGTTTCGATGTGGGCTTCAGCCAGCGGAAACTGCACGCCCTGGTTCTGTCCGATCGGGCGATCAAACACGCGGCGCTCGCGGGCGTAGCGGGTGCTGCGATCAATGAACCAACGGGCGTCGCCAATGCACTCGGCGGCAATCAGGGTGCGCTCGGCGTTCAGACCGTCAAGAATGTACCTGAAACCTTTACCCTCCTCGCCAATCAGGTTTTCGGCCGGGATTTCGAGGTTATCGAAAAACAGCTCGTTGGTCTCGTGGTTGACCATGTTGCGGATCGGGTTCACCGTCATGCCCTGGCCAATGGCCTGGTGCAGGTCAACGATGAAGATCGACATGCCGTCGGACTTGCGCGTCACATCTTTGAGCGGGGTGGTGCGTGCCAGCAGAATCATCAGGTCGGAGTGCTGGATGCGCGAGATCCAGACCTTCTGGCCATTGACCACATAGCGGTCGCCCTGCTTGACCGCGGTGGTCTTGATCTTGGTGGTGTCGGTGCCTGTGGTTGGCTCGGTCACGCCCATGGATTGCAGGCGCAGGTCGCCGCTGGCGATTTTGGGCAGGTAGCGGCGCTTTTGCTCGTCGGAGCCATGGCGCAGCAAGGTGCCCATGTTGTACATCTGGCCGTGGCAGGCACCGGCGTTGCCGCCGCAGCGGTTGACCTCTTCCATCACCACCGAGGCTTCGGCCAGACCCAGGCCGGCACCGCCGTACTCTTGCGGAATCATCACGGCCAGCCAGCCGGCGCGGGTCAACGCGTCAACACACGCCTCGGGGTAAGCACGGGCGTCGTCAATCTTGCGAAAGTATTCGTCGGGGAAGCGTTTGAAAAGATCGCGCAGGGCGGCGCGCAACTCGGGGTAGCGTTCTTGGTTGGTCATTTTCAGTCTCTAAAATTTCCCCGCCGAACCGCGCAGGACAAAAGTTACCGGTTAGCGGAATTTACTGAAGTCGGGCTTGCGTTTTTCAAGAAAGGCGCTGGCCCCTTCTTGCTGCTCACCCGTGCTGAAATAGTTCGGGGCCACTTCGGCGATCAGGTCGTTCATGTCGCGGCCCATGATGGGTGCCATGTGGTGGTAGAACGAGCGCTTGACAATTTTCAGGCAGGTGGGGGACAGCGACAGCAGCTCGTCGCAATACTTTTGCACTTCGTCGTCGAGCTTGGCCATGGGCACCACCGAATTGGCCAGACCCCAGTCCATGGCTTGTTGCGCGCTGTAGCGGCGGCACAGCATCCACAGCTCGCGCGCCCGCTTGTGGCCGAGCACGTTGGCAGCATGCGAGACGATGTAGCCGCCGGCTGGTGAGCCCACGCGGGGACCGTTCTGGCCGAAGATGGCGTGCTCGGCGGCAATGGTGAAGTCACAAAAATAGGCGATGTGGTGACCGGCGCCAATGGCATAGCCATTGACACGCGCGATCACTGGCTTGGGGCATTCGGCGATCTTCCGGTTGAAGTGGAACTCCAGGTCCTGCAGTCCGCTCTTGCCGCCCTCGCCTTTCTCCCAGTTGACATCACCACCGACGCAGAAGGCGCGCTCGCCGGTGCCGGTCAGCACGATCACGCCCACCTTGGGGTCGGCGGCCGCTGCAGCCAGCAGGCTCTCCATCTCCTTGATGTTGTCGCCCGTGAAGGCATTAAGCGTCTTGGGACGGTTGAGGGTGATGGTGGCAACGTATTTCTTTACGTCGTAAATGACTTCCTGATCGTTCATGGTGCTTCCTTGTGAATGAAAAAAGAGGGGTTGAAAAAATCAGGTGGCGCGCGCGGCACGGGCGCGAGCAAACTCCAGGAACCAGTCCAGGCTGGCCGGATCGGTCAGCGCATCGCGATTGACCACCTTCTCTATCGGGTGGCCGAGTAGCAGCTTCTTGATCGGCAGTTCGAGCTTCTTGCCCGTCAAGGTACGCGGCACCTCGACGATGGCAAAGACATCGTCGGGCACATGCCGGGGCGACACGGCGGTGCGGATGGCGCTCTTGATGCGGTCCATCAGCGGCTGGTCCAACGCCACGCCCGGGCGCAGCACGACGAACATCGGCATATAGCTCTCGCGCCCCAGGTATTCGAGATCGACCACCAGGCTGTCGAGCACTTCAGGCAGGGCCTCGACCACGCTGTAGATGTCGCTCGTGCCCATGCGCACGCCGTGGCGGTTGATGGTGGTGTCGCTGCGACCATAGATGATGGCCCCGCCGCGTGGCGTGATGCGAATCCAGTCACCATGCCGCCACACACCGGGAAAAATGTCGAAATAACTGTCGAAATAGCGCTTGTTGCCGGGGTCGTTCCAGAAGTAGAGGGGCATGGACGGCATGGGTGCGGTGCAGACCAGCTCGCCCACCTCGTCCACGACCGGCTGGCCCTGCTCGTTGAAGGCCTCGACGCGCGTCCCAAGGCAGCGCCCCTGCATTTCTCCCACGACAACGGGCAAGGTCGGCACGCCGCCGACGAAGGCCCCGGCGAAGTCGGTGCCGCCGGAGATCGGGTTGATCCAGGCATCGCGCCCGACATGCCGGGTAATCCACTGGTAGCTTTCCGGGGACAGTGGCGAGCCGGTCGAGCCCACGGTGCGCAGCGGCCCCAGCGCGCCCACCTCGCGCGGCTCGACACCGGCTTTCTGGCAGGCCGCATAAAACGCCGCGCCGGCGCCCAGAAACGTCACGCCGAGTTCACCAGCGAAACGCCACAGCGTGGTGTAGTCGGGCCAGGCCGGGTTGCCGTCGTACAGGCAGGCCGTCGCCCCCACCAGCAAACCGCCCACCTGGCAGTTCCACATGATCCAGCCGGTGGTGGAAAACCAGTGGAAGCGGTCTTCGGGACCGAGGTCGTTGTGCAGGCGCATCAGCTTGACCTGCTCCAGCACGATGCCGCCATGGCCGTGCACGATGGGTTTGGGCAAGCCGGTGGTGCCCGACGAATACACCACCCACAGCGGGTGGTCGAAAGGCAGTGACTCGATGCGCAGTTCAGCCAGGCCGCTGACCACCTCGCTCCAGAGCACGCCACCGCGCAGCGCGCCCGCGCTGGCGCTGCGCTCCAGGTAGGGCAAGAGCACGCAGCGCTCGACGCTGGGCAGTCCGTCGAGCAGCATGGCCACGGTGTCGCGCCGGTCGAAGCGCTTGCCACCCCAACGGTAACCATCGACCGCGATCAACACCTTCGGATCGATCTGCCGAAAACGGTCCAGCACCGTGGGTGCCCCCATGTCGGGCGAGCACACCGACCAGATCGCCCCCACCGAGACGGTAGCCAGAAAAGCCACCACGGTCTGCGGGATATTGGGCAGGTAGGCCACCACCCGGTCGCCCGGCCCCACGCCCGCCGCGCGCAGCCATTGCGACAGCGCCGCCACTTCGTCTTGCAACGTGCGCCAGGACATGTCCGCCCGCTCGCCCGCTTCATTGCGAAACGCAATAGCCGGTCTGGCATCCGTGACGTGCCGAAATACCTGCCGCGCATAGTTGGTGCGCGCGCCCACAAACCATTGCGCGCCCGGCATCTGGCGATCGCTCAGAACCGGGCCATTCCAGTCGTCGAGCGGCAAGTCAAAATACTTGACGATGGCGCTCCAGAAGCCCTCCAGGTCATCCACGGACCATTGCCACAAGGCTGCATAGTCTGCAAAACGCAGGCCTTTTTCGCGTTCCAGCCATTGCTGGAAACGGGTCAACTCGGCCCCGGCGATGCGCTCGGGCGATGGTGTCCACAAAATTTCAGGGATGTCGATTTCACTCATTTTTTGCTTCGGCGACGGCTTCTTTGGCCGCTGCGCGCAAACGAACCACACCGGCGGTCGTCAGTTGTTCAATTTCGGGCAGGCCATAGCCCAGCTCAGCCAGCACTGCAGCCGTGTGTTGCCCCAGCTCGGGCGGTGGCGTCATCGCATCGATCTTGAGCATGCCCGCCGCTGGCTGGGCCGGAAAAGGAATCAAGGGGAGGCCCGGCAGCTGCGGATGCTGGACAAAGCGTTGAGCCAGCACCGGGTCGGCCATTGTCTCGGTGATGGTATTCACCGGGCCGCAGGGTATGTCAGCGACGTCAAATCCATGCACCCAGGCTGCTGCGGGCCGGGCAAGGAAGATTGTTTCCAGCTCGGCCAGCAACGCCTTGCGGTTGGCAATGCGCGCGGCGTTGCGCTGATAACGCACATCCGTGAGCCACTCAGGTCGCTCAACGACGGCGCAAAAACGCTTGAAAGCGCCTTCATTCACCACCGACACGCTGAACCACGCACCATCGGAGCCGCGAAAGTGGCGGCTTGGCACAGCAATGGGCAGGTTGACGGAGCGCACGGGCTCGCGCTGCTCCACCGCCAACTCGCCAAACTTGCTGGCCATGAAATTGAAGATGGTGTCCACCAGAGACAGCTCCACGCGCTGGCCCTGGCCGGTCTGCTGCCAGTGCATCACCGCTGTGAGCACACCCAGGGCCCCGCACATGCCAGAGGCCACGTCGATGATCGGCAAGCCGATGCGCACGGGGGGATCGGCTTCTTCTCCGCTGGCGTAAAACGCTCCGGTCATACCCTGAACCACACTGTCCACGGATGGCCTGAGCCGGTACTCGCCCTGCTCGCCAAAGGCGCTGACCATGTAGTAGATGATCGCCGGGTTGATCGCACGCACGTCCTCGTAACTCAATCCATGCTTCTCCGCAAAATCGGGGCGGAAGTTGTGCACCAGTACCTGCGCCTGAACAATCAAGCGCTTCAGTATTTCTCGTCCCTGCGGCGTGCGCAGATCCAGGGCGATGGACTCCTTGCCCCGGTTGCAAGTCATGAAAGCGACGCTGGAGTCGCCGTAAAACGGGGGGCCGAAATGTCGCCCGTCTTCCCCACTCAAGGCTTCGACCTTGATGACGCGCGCCCCCAGATCGGCCAGCACCATAGCGGCGTAAGGCCCGGCAATCAGGCGGGACAGATCAAGGACGGTGATACCACTCAGAACACCTTGCACGGCGCCGCTCCGTTTTACTTTTTGGTGAGGGAGCGGTTGCGGAAGGCTGCGATTCCGGCTCGATGCTCGTGCGTGTCTTCCAGTATCGCCATGTGCGAGGACACCATGTCCAGGTGGGTCGCGAGCGCCATGGTCTGGCTTTGATAGACGGCGCGGCGAAAGAAGCGCACTGCTTGCTGTGGCTTGGAGGCAATGGTGCGCGCCATCTCGTAGGTGGCGGCCATCAGCTCGGTATCCGGAACCACGCGGTTGACCATGCCGATGCGCTCGGCCTCTTCTGCCCCCACCACGCGCCCGGTCCAGAACAACTCCAGTGCGCGCGAGGTGCCAATCAGTCGCGGCAGAAACCAGGCACCGGCATCACCGGCCATCAGGCCAATGTTGATATAAGTTTCGGCCAGCGTGGCCGAACTGGCCATCAGCCGGATATCGCACATCAAGGCCATGTCCAGGCCGGCACCACGCGCTGCACCGTTGATGGCGGCGATTACCGGCTTTTCCATCCGCTCCAGCGTCAGCGCGATGCGATGCACGTGGCGGTAGAGGAAATCCTTGCGCTGCATGCTGTCCATTTCGCTGAACTTGGCCATTTCCTCGAAATCGCCACCCGCACAGAATGCGCGCCCGGCCCCCGTGACGACGATCACCTTGACGCTGTCGTCTGCTTCGGCAGACTCCAGCGCAGCACGCCAAGCATCGACCATGTCCATATCGAAGGCATTGAGCTGCTCCGGCCGGTTCAGAGTCAGTGTGCCGATACCGTCGGCATCAACCGCAAACAAGATAGGGGGTTCGACGGACATGGGAACTTTCCTTGACGTGGATTGAATGGCAAAAAAACATCTTTCTCTGCCTGTGGTGCACAGGCAGGCAGCGACGATATCAATTTGACGATATTAACAGAACAATTGTTAGTTAGAAAATACCATGAGCCTTAGCCAACCAGCTATGAGCCTGGAGGGAGAGCGAAGGCCGATCATTTTTCACATGGTGCTCAACATGGACGAGACTCGTCTGAAAACAATTTTCCAACTTCGGGCTTTTTGGCCGGGACTCTGGAAGTGCTTTTTTGTGCGCCCGGCAACGACGAGGAGCGCTCGGACATGAAAGCGTTGAAACCACGCAAATTTATCTGGAAGCGACACTGGCCATGAAGGAACAGGCCTTGACCAAGACGACATCCCGGCAAGGCAAGCCCGGGAGATTTCACCCTGGAGATCAGCTATTGGCCTTTCTCAACAGCCTGTAGGCAGCGGACTATGTCGGGCAATGGCAGGGACTTTGTGCGGCCCAGTTGGTGTTCTCCAGTGATGACTTCACGCATACCAAATTGCAAGACATAGTCCGGTAGGGTAGATAGTGCCTCCTATGTCGTTGGAGAGATAGGAGGCATAGTTTTGCCACGCACCTCCTGGAGCAGAAGGTCGATATCCGGGTGATCCAGGTCATGCTCGGGCACAAGAAGCTCGAGACCACGGCGCTCTACGCGCAAGTGGCCACTGAACTCCTGCGCGAGGTGATCAGCCCACTGGAGACTTTAGAGCCGGCGTAGGGGCCTTCCGTGGGGCGCCTCGCCCTGGAGGTCGCCGACATCTTTCGTACCCACGGTCCACCTTGGCGTAATGCCCAGCAGGGGCACCTGAGCCTGGGTCAGCTCAAGGTCATGTCGGCTATCGAGCAGTGCCGCAGCGCGGCGCTGGGAGGACATGTGTTGCACTGCCAGGCGTGCGAGCACGACGAGATTGCCTACAACTCGTGCCGCAACCGGCATTGCCCCAAGTGCCAGGCCAGTGCCGCCAAGCGTTGGCTGGAAGAACGCCAGGACGAACTGCTGCCGGTGGACTACTACCATGTGGTCTTCACCTTGCCCGCACCCATCAGCGCCATTGCGTACTACAACAAGGCTGTGATCTACCGGCTGTTGTTTGAGGTGGCCGCCGAAACCCTGATCACCATCGCAGCCGACCCCAAGCATCTGGGCGCGCAGATCGCAGCAACGCTGGTGCTGCACACCTGGGGATCGGCGCTGACGCACCACCCGCATGTACACGGCATTGTTCCCGGCGGCGGTCTGTCCAAGGACGGCCAGAGTTGGGTCGCGTGCAAACCGGGCTTCTTCCTGTCAGTGCGCGTGCTCTCGCGCCTGTTTCGTCGGCGCTTCCTTGAAGAACTCGGCCAAGCGCATCAAGCCGGCCAGTTGCAGTTCTTTGGCGAGTACGCCGCACTCAGCGATGCGATCTCCTTTGCCAAATGGCTGACACCGATGCGACGCTGCAAATGGGTGGTCTATGCCAAACGCCCGTTTGCGGGTCCACAGGCTGTGCTGACCTATTTGTCGCGCTACACCCATCGGGTCGCCATCGCCAACTCTCGATTGGTATCGATGGACGAGCGCGGTGTCACGTTTCGCTGGAAGGATTACCGCGACAAGGGCAAGACGCGCAACAAGACCATGACGCTGGAGCCTGAGGAGTTCATGCGTATGCGTCCGGCAATCCCGTCTTGACCGGTGTGGCGCAGTCAAGTATTCGCTGAGTTCACTTCGTCCGTGAAGTCGCCGTCGTCGTAGGCTTTGGCGATAGCCTCGTCCAGGCGCTTGAGCAGAGCGGCCAGAGTCTCCCCGTCTCGCCGCACCAGCATCGCCAGGGCATTGTGTTCATCTGCGGCAGTGGCAACGCACTCGTGCGGCCAAAGCGCCCCGACCGAGACCGTACCCCTATCTGCGATCAGTTCCTCAATGTGTTTCATGGCCACACATTGTGGCTGCATCAAGCCGCCTGCCAGCGGTGCGGCAGCAACTCTCCGATCTGGCTTGCGCGCTGTATCGGCAGCCGTGCCAGCACATCCTTGAGGTACACGTACGGGTCATGCCCATTGAGCTTGGCCGAGCGGATCAGGCTCATCACGGCAGCCGCACGTTTGCCAGCGCGCAGCGATCCGGCGAACAGCCAGTTCGAGCGACCAATGGCAATCGGCCGGATCTGGTTCTCGATCCAGTTGTTGTCCACGGGCAGGCGCCCGTCATCGACGAACAGCGTCAGCGCCACCCAGCGCTTGAGGCTGTAGTCCAGCGCTTTGGCCGTGGCCGAGCCGTCCGTGATCTTCTGGCGCGTGAGCAACATCCACCGGTGCAAGTCATCCAGCAGCGGTCTTGACCGGGCCTGCCGGATTCGCTGACGCTCATCAGGCGTCAAACCCTGTACTTCACGCTCGATGTCGTAGATCGCGCTGATCTGTTGCAAGGCGCTTTCAGCGACCTGGCTCTTGTTGCTGGCATGCAGCTCAAAGAATTTGCGCCGCGCATGCGCCAGGCAGCCGGCCTCCGTCACGCCATGGGCAAAGCCCGCCTTGTAGCCTGAATAGTCATCACACACCAGGCTGCCGCGCCACTCACCCAGAAACGCGCGGGCGTTCTCCCCGGCGCGCGATTCGCAGAAGTCGTAGACCACCGCCTTCAGGTCTTCAAACGCCCCGGGCGCATAGGCCCACAGGTACGCCCGATGCGTCTTGCCATTGCCGGGCTTGAGCATCTGCACCGGCGTCTCATCCGCATGCAGCACGCTGTGCTTGAGCATTTCATCCTTGAGCGCATCCACCAGCGGCTGCAACTGCACGCCGCAAGAACCCACCCACTGTGCCAGCGTTGAGCGCGCGATCCCCAGTCCTGCCCGCGCAAAGATCGCCTCCTGACGGTATAGCGGCAGGTGATCGGCGAACTTGGCGATCAGCACCTGGGCCAGCAGCCCGGTGGTGGGAATGCCCTTGTCGATGATGTGCGCGTCCACCGGTGCCTGCACGAGCGTTTCGCACTTCACGCAGGCCCACTTGCCGCGGATGTGGCGCTCCACCGTGAACACGCCCGGCTCGTAGTCCAGCTTCTCAGCCACGTCCTCGCCAATGCGCCTCATCTGGCAGCCGCAGCCACAGGTAGTCGATTCAGGCTCATGGCGGATCTCACGGCGCGGCAAGCTCGCCGGCAGTGGTTGGCGTTTGGGTTGCTGCTTTGCGGGTGGGGTGGCTGCCGCAGGTGAGGCGTTCTGTGCGATCTCCTCGCTGACCGCTTGCAGGTCGGCATCCAGGGTCTCGTCAAGCAGGCTCTTTTGGTCGGCGCTGTAGCGCTCGGACTGTGCCGCAAACTTCAGCCGCTTGAGCACCGCGTTCTCGTGCGTGAGCTTGTCGATGACGGCTTGCTTGTGCCGCACATCTGTCAGGAGTCGGGTGGCCAGCTCGCGCAGTTGCTCTGCGCTCAGATCTGACACGGATTGCTGTTCCAACACCATGGGCAGCAAGTTTGCCAAACATGTTCGCGCACGACCATTGGCACATCTACGGATTGATCTTCGAGTTGCGCGCCAGCACCGTAAGCGTCCGACCAATACCGTCTTGACGCAAATGCTGAACGGATAGAAGCTACTGGGGCCCGTTCACTTCATCAATGAAATGGTCGTATTCATAGGCAGCCTCGATGGCGGCATCAAGGCGCTGTA
>Ga0308010_1000046_pt1 | contig 116482 bp, 119 predicted proteins | sample Neamet129_FD_202368 | JGI IMG/M metagenome (GOLD analysis project Ga0308010, IMG submission 202368) | Marine microbial communities from water near the shore, Antarctic Ocean - #129 | ecosystem: Environmental > Aquatic > Marine > Unclassified | place: Southern Ocean | collected 2014-07-24 | reverse complement strand
GAAAGGAGGGATTAAAAAGCAGCTGCGTTGCTAAACTTATCCACAGTTGCTGATGCACAAATCAGCAATCCGCCCTGGGTCAAATTTCAATCGGCAGGGTGGGTCAATTTTCCATCAGCGCCAACAACCCTGGCGCACACCACGCTGGCCGCCGGCTATGGCAGCCTTTTCGCCTTTATGTTCTGCGACCTGCGCCCAGTGAGCAATAGTGCGGGGGTGAACACCAACCGCTTCGCCAATAGCCTTGTAGGTGTAACCCTGCTCACGCATGCGTAGGGCCGTGGAGCGCTTTTCACGTTGTTCTTGGGGGCTGAGTTTACGGGCATCTATTTTCATGGAGACAGATTATATAATATGCCCTATTTATTTGCCAGGTCAATAATTGCAGAACACGAGGTACCCCCATGGATCTTTACACTTTTCTGATTTCGGCATTGCAGCAAAAGGAAACCATGGAGCTGATGCGTCTAGGGATAGTCTACGTTCACCTGATCGCCTGCTGCGTGGCAATCGGGCTGGTGCTGACCAGCGACATCGCCATGGTCAAGCAACTACTCAAGGGCGAAGGCGCCAAGCAGTGCAGCGAACACCTGGAACATCTGAAGAACGTGGTGGGCTTCTCGCTCCTCGTCCTCTGGATCAGCGGCATCGCCATCATCGCCCTGGACGCTTCCAGCGCCGGCATGCAGTACTTCCTCAACCCCAAGCTGCAAGCCAAGATCAGCATTGTCGTACTGCTGACCATCAACGGCGTGGTGCTGCACAACCTGGTACTGCCGGCCCTGCAGAAGACCGGCTCGCTGCTCAAGCTGCCGGTGAGCATGCGTAACCTGGCGATCTTCTCCGGCGCGCTGTCCGGTGTGTCCTGGTTCTACGCCGCCCTGCTCGGCGTTGGCCGCCCGCAGGCCTGGAAATATTCGCTGGTCGAGCTGATGGCCGCCTACCCGGTGATGATCGTTGGCGGCGCCCTGGCCATGCTGGCCCTGACCAAGTGGTCGATGAGCCGCAGCGAAGAGCATCACCAGAGCTGGATGCAGAGCAACTACGCCCTGGCCACCCGCTGATAGAAAAGTGCGAACAGGGATGTTCGCCTTCACTTATAAAGTTACCACTCGCAGCAACTTTGGCCTTATATATAGCGCCTGCCTTCGCACAACTTCCCCACGCAACTTATAACTTCCGCCTTCTTCGTGTGCGGATTTATCAGCGCACTCGATAGTCACCATAAATGCCTTTGACTTCTGTCGTCCGCGCGCCTGCCGGATGATCGCGGCATCGGGCCCCTGCCCACTCGCCCAGAAGGACAATGCCATGAGCCGTTACGCCGCCCTCGCCAGCCTGTTCGCCGCCACCGCCTATCACGGCAGCAGCGCCCCCCGCCCCGCTCCAACGGACAAACCTAGCGTTCGCTGAGGCCGCCGCCATGCACAGCCAACTCAGCCTGGACGCCTACGGCGTCACCTACGCTCACCTGCAAGATGGCAGCCTGCAATTCGAAACCGAAGCCGCCCTGCAGCTCGATGATGGCAGCATGCTGACCCTGCGCATGCCTACCCGGCACAGCGAGATGTTGGCGATCCACGAGGCCGTGTGCATCCAGCAGGGCTGGTGCCAGGCAGCGTGAAATCGCGATGGTCTAGACTCCTCAAGGCGCCTTTCAGGCGCCTTCTTCAACGGAAAGAGGAACCAGACCATGCAGACACGCAACCTGATCGCCCTGCTCGCTGGCAGCCTGCTGCTGAGTGGCCATGCTTTCGCCGATCGCCCCGGCAGTGACTGGATCAGCATCGAGGACGCCCTGAGCAAGGCCCGTGCAGCCGGCTACACCGAACTGCACAAGATCGAGGCCGACAATGATGGCTACTGGGAAGGCGAAGGTCTGAAACAGGATGGCCGCCTCTACGAGTTTCGCATCGACGGCAAGAGTGGCCAGGTGATCCGCGACCAGTTGGAAGACTGACTCACGCCACCGAGGAAACTCGCCCTGCCGGGCTTGTCCCAACCAGATAAAACGCCCACAGCTTTCTTTCGTGGGAGCCCCGGGGCGAAGCTTTGCGAGCACCCGCCGCCCAGGTTCGCGGCGGGGCACCGCTCCTACAGGTTCGGCGCCCCTCCTGTTAAAACATCTCGCCCTTGGCCGCCTTCTCCAGCAACAACGCTGGCGGCAGGAAACGCTCGCCGTACTGCTCGGCCAGGTACTGCGCACGGGCGACGAAATCCTTCACCCCGTACTGGTTGATGAACTGCAGCGCACCGCCAGTCCAGGCGGCGAAGCCGATGCCGAAGATCGAGCCGATATTGGCGTCGGCCACCGACTTCAGTACGCCCTCTTCCACGCAGCGCACCGTCTCGATGGCCTGGATGAACAGGATGCGGTCGCGCACGTCCTCCTGCGAAATCTGCTCATCGGCTTTCTCGAAGCGCGCCTTGAGCTCGGGCCACAGGTGCTTCTTGCCACCCGCCGGGTAATCGTAGAAACCACTCCCGGCCGCCTTGCCCGGACGCTTGTACTCATTGAGCATCAGATCGATCACGGCAAAGGCCGGGTGCTCGGGGATGGATTTGCCCTCGGCCGCCAGATCCTTGATGGTCTGCTGGCGGATGTGATTCATCAGGCTCATCGACACTTCGTCGCTGATCGCCAGCGGGCCGACCGGCATGCCGGCCTTGCGCGCTTCGTTCTCGATCATCGCCGCGCTGACGCCTTCACCGAGCATGGCCAGGCCCTCATTGGTGAAGGTGCCGAATACCCGCGAGGTGAAGAAGCCGCGGCTGTCGTTGACCACGATGGGGGTCTTCTTGATCTGCATGACGTAGTCGAAGCCACGCGCCAGCGTCTCGTCACTGGTCTTCTCGCCGCGGATGATCTCCACCAGCGGCATCTTGTCCACCGGGCTGAAGAAATGCAGGCCGATGAATTTCTCCGGTTTGGCCACGGCAGTCGCCAGGCCGGAGATCGGCAGCGTCGAGGTGTTGGAGGCGATGACCGCGTCGCTCAGCGCAGCGGCCTCGGCGGCAGCGGTGACCTTGCCCTTGAGCGCACGATCCTCGAACACGGCTTCGATGATCAGGTCGCAGCCGGCAAAATCCGCCTCGCTGTCGGTCGCTTTGATCAGCGCCAGGAAGGCTTCGCGCTGCTCGGCCGTCATGTGGCCTTTGCCGACTTTCTTGTCCAGCAGCTTGGCCGAGTAGGCCTTGCCCTTCTCGGCCGCGTCGAGGGACACATCCTTGAGTACCACTTCGATGCCGGCGGCCGCCGAAACGTAGGCAATGCCGGCGCCCATCATGCCGGCACCAAGCACGCCGACCTTTTTCGTCTGGGTTTTCGGATAGCCCTGTGGGCGCGAGCCGCCGGCGTTGATCTCGTTGAGTTGGAACCAGAAGGTGCCGATCATGTTCTTCGCCACCTGACCGCAGGTCAGCTCGGTGAAGTAGCGCGCCTCGATGATCTGCGCGGTATCGAAGTCGACCTGCGCGCCCTCGACGGCCGCGCACATGATCTTCTCCGGCGCCGGGAAACACCCCTTGGTCTTGTCGCGCAACACGCTGGGGGCAATGGCCAGCATCTGCGCCACGTTCGGCGAACTAGGCGTGCCACCGGGAATCTTGTAGCCCTGCACGTCCCACGGTTGCTTGGCGGCCGGGTTGGCGGCGATCCAGGCGCGGGCCTTGGCCAGCATGTCGTCACGGTCGCTGGCCAGATCGTGGATCAGGCCGGCCTTGAGCGCGGCGTCCGGGCGCACCTTCTTGCCTTCGGCCAGGTACGGCAGGGCCTTTTCCAGGCCAAGGATGCGTACCATGCGCACCACCCCGCCGCCGCCCGGCAGCAGGCCCAGGGTGACTTCCGGCAGGCCAAGCTGCACGTGGCTCTCATTCAGAGCGATGCGGTGGTGACAGGCCAGGGCGATTTCCCAACCGCCGCCCAGCGCCGCACCGTTGATGGCAGCGACCACCGGCTTGCCGAGGGTTTCCAGGCGGCGTAGCTGACCCTTGATCTTCAGGATCATCTCGTAAAAGCCTTGAGCCTCGGCCTTGGTGACCTTGATCAGCTCATTGAGGTCGCCGCCGGCGAAGAAGGTCTTCTTCGCCGAGGTGACGATAACCCCGGCAATCGAATCCTTTTCCGCCTCCAGGCGGTCGACGATCTGGCCCATGGCCTCGCGGTACACCGCGTTCATGGTATTGGCGCTCTGGCCGGGCATGTCCATGGTCAGGACGACGATATTGTCCTGGCCTTTTTCGTAACGGATGGCGTCAGTCATTTTTGTATTCTCTTCCCAAAGCTGTGGGAGCTGCGTAGGGCGGGTGCAACCCGCCAGCACACGAATGGCGGGTTTCACCCGCCCTACCGATCAGATTCGTTCGATGATGGTGGCGATGCCCATGCCGCCGCCCACGCAGAGGGTGGCAAGGCCGTAGCGCAACTGGCGCTTCTCCAGTTCATCGAGCAGCGTGCCGAGGATGGCGCAGCCGGTGGCGCCCAGCGGGTGGCCCATGGCGATGGAACCGCCGTTGACGTTGACCTTGTCCTCGCTCACGCCCATGTCCTTCATGAACTTCATGACAACGGAGGCAAAAGCCTCGTTGACCTCGAAAAGGTCGATGTCGTCGATGGAGAGTCCCGCCTTGGCCAGCGCCTTACGCGTGGCCGGCGCCGGGCCGGTGAGCATGATGGTCGGGTCGGTGCTGGTCACCGCGGTGGCGACGATGCGCGCACGCGGTTTCAGGCCCAGTTCCTTGCCCTTGGCCGCGGAGCCGATCAGCATCAGCGCGGCGCCGTCGACGATGCCGGAGCTGTTGCCCGGCGTGTGTACGTGCTCGATACGCTCAACATGGCTGTAGACGCGCAGCGCAGTGGCGTCGAAGCCCATCTGCCCCATCATCTCGAAGCTCGGCTTGAGCTTGCCGAGGCCTTCCAGGGTCGAATCGCCACGGATGAACTCGTCATGGTCAAGCAGCACGATGCCGTTCTGGTCGGTCACCGGCACCAGCGACTTGGCGAACGAGCCATCAGCGCTGGCGCGCGCCGCCTTGTGCTGCGAGCGCAGGGCGAAGGCATCGACATCAGCGCGGCTGAAATCCTCCAGGGTGGCGATCAGGTCGGCACCGATACCCTGCGGGACGAAATTGGTGTGGATGTTGGTTTCCGGGTCCATGACCCAGGCGCCGCCGTCCGAGCCCATGGGCACGCGCGACATGGACTCCACGCCACCGACCACCACCAGATCCTCGAAGCCGGAGCGCACCTTCATCGCGCCCAGGTTCACCGCCTCCAGGCCCGAGGCGCAGAAGCGGTTGAGCTGCACGCCGGCGACGCTGACGTCCCAGTCCGCGACCATGGCGGCGGTCTTGGCGATATCGGCGCCCTGATCGCCCACGGGCGTCACGCAGCCCAGCACGATGTCGTCCACCTGGCTGGTATCCAGATCGTTGCGCGTTTGCAGGGCATTGAGCAGGCCGGCAATCAGCTGAACCGGCTTGACGCTGTACAGCGCGCCGTCCTTCTTGCCCTTGCCACGCGGTGTGCGCACCGCATCGAAAATATATGCTTCGGTCATGGCGTCCTCGGAGACTGATACGGCGCTGGCGGAACATCACAAACCGGCCGCGCCTGTTCTTATTGAGCCTGACTACCATAGCGCTGGTACATCAGCGCTCAATGACCTAAGCGCTCAGTACCATTGACCGCTGAGCTCAGACGAACGGTCGTTTGCTCGAACTGGCAGTTACAAGGGCGAGCAAGCTGTCTGCCTCAAGGCCTGCATTGTTCTGGAGGACGTCGCACATAGCCCCAGCTTCCTAACAGCACTTCGTTAGCAACCAAACCATCTAAGGAAACTGTGACGCCAGCCCTAGAGTTACTCCTGTGCCTGTATCGAAAAACGGGTGCAGGGAACCGTCGCCGGGTCATGCCGGGGCGGGCAATCAAAGCAACGCCCAGGTGTGACACAGCAGCCTGCCGCATGGTGATGCAGGCTCCCGGTGCCACCCCCATAACAACAAAAGGCATGCAGCCATGTTCAAACAGCCGAAATATCGCCAGGCTGGCGTAATACTTTTCGCCACGGCAATCATCCTGATCCTTCCCAATCTGACCCGTCTGGTCAGCTGACTTTATACTTCCCCGCTGCTGTGCCGACGCCGTGGTGCGCTCAGTACAGGGCGGGCGCTTGCTTGTGGACGGCGTGCTGACTTCGGGCAAAGATAGGCAAAAGCCCCCTGCCCTGGAGCCGGACATGCGTTTTCTCATCTTGTTGAGCGGCCTGCTCACCTTTCTTGGCGCCCAGGCTGAAGAAATCGATCAAGCTGCCGCTCTGGCCACCCTGCAACGGGCCGACAGCCTGCTGATCGACGTACGCAGCAGCGAGGAATTTTCCGCTGGCGCCCTGCCTGGCGCCATTCGCATCGGTCATGACGAGATCGCTGCACAGATCGCCAGCATCGCACCGGACAAGGACAGTCCCCTGGTGCTCTATTGCCGCAGCGGCCGCCGCTCGGGACTGGCCAAGCAAAGCCTGGAGAACCTGGGTTACCGCCAGGTGATCAATGCCGGCGCTTATGACGATCTGCTACCTCTGCTGGAGGCCGAGGAGTGAGGGCTCTGCTACTTGCACTGTTGGTTCTGGGCGGCACAGCGCAGGCTGCGCAGCTCGAGATACATCTGAGCGGCGGACAACGCAACTGGAGCACCAGCGAGTTGCTCAGTCATCCGCAGGCACGTGACATCGAGATAGACGAAGACGTGAGTTACAAGCGGCCCATGCGTTACCGAGCGGTGCCCATAAGCGCCCTGCTGGACGGCCTAACCGCTGGCGACCACCTGCAGGCCGTGGCCCTCGACGGCTTTGCTGCCGAACTGCCGGCCGCCACCCTGCTGGCTCGCGAGGGTGCCAAGGCGTGGCTGGCCATCGAGGATCCGCAATGCCCCTGGCCACCGTTGGCCAAGGATAAGCCCAGCGCCGGTCCCTTCTATCTGGTCTGGACCGATCCGGCCGCCAGCCAGATCGGCCCGGAGCAATGGCCCTTCCAGGTCGCCCGGATTCGCCAGCTCGCCACTGTTGAACAACGCTTCCCTGCCTTGCTGCCGGCAGTGGATGCCAGCGCCGAAATCCGTGCCGGTTTCGCCGCGTATCAGAAGAACTGCATGGCCTGCCATCGACTTAATGGCGCTGGCGACTCCGAGTTCGGCCCGGACCTGAACATTCCACACAGCCCGACCGAATACTTCACCGGCGACTTCCTGCGCCAGTACATCCGTGACCCACAAAGCCTGCGACGCTGGCCGCAGGGGCGCATGCCGGGGTTCAGTGAACAGGCACTACCACCCGCCGAACTGGAACGACTGATCGTCTACCTGCAGCATATGGCGCAGCGCAAGAACGCCCCGGAACCTGACGACACCTAGCCTGCAGGAACGATTCAGGTAGGGTGCGCCATGCGCACCGGCGTTTTGACCAGGCGCCTGGTGCGCAAATGGCGCACCCTACGACACGCGCCTATCGGTACATCACTGCTGACGCACCTGCAGCAGCGGCGCAACCTGTACCTGCGCATGCATCTGCTCGCAGCCACCGCCACGGCGCATGCCACGCACTGGGCAGGCATCGAGGTAATCCAGACCGACCGCCAGCTTGAGGTGCCGCTCCGGGCGCGCCAGGCAATTGGTCACGTCGAAGCTGTACCAGGCGTCCCCCACCCAGGCCTCGGCCCAGGCATGGCTGGCCAGGTGCTCGGCATCGTCGGTGTAGAGATAGCCCGACACATAGCGCGCCGGCACACCGAGACTGCGCGCGCAGGCGAGGAAAGTATGAGTGTGATCCTGGCAGACGCCACGGCGACCGGCGAAGGCCTCGGCGGCACTGGTGTCCACCTCGGTAATGCCTGGCTGGTAGGCGATATGAGCATTGAGCGCATGCATCAGGTCGATCAGGCCGTTGCGATCCGCGCGAGCCTTGCTCTGCTGCGCGGCGAATTCGCGGATGGCGTCGTCGGCCTGAGTCAGGCGAGTGAAACGCAGGAACGGTAACGCCGACTGGCGCTCGTGCTCGGCCTCGCAGCTTTCGTCGATCTCCACCTGGCCGCGGGCGCCGATGACGATGGACTCGTGGGGCTCGTCCAGGGTCAGCACATGCAGAATGTTGCCGTAGGGGTCGAGCTGGGCATGCACCGGGCGCGGCAAGTCGAGCTGCCAGCTGAGCACCTGCTGGCGCTCGCTGTCGTGTGGGGTCAGGCGCAGGTACTGGATGCTGGCGCGTACCTGATCATCGTAACGATAGGTGGTGTCATGGCTGATCGAGAGTCTCATGCGACCTCCAGGTAGGACGTATGGATGGTGTTGCCCAACTGGCGTACCAGCAGGATGAAGTCGGTGAGCCAGGCATGCAGGCCTTCGTCGAGCACTTCGTCGATGCTGGTGTAGCGCAGTCGCGCATCCAGCTCGGCGGCCAGGCGCTGCGCCGGTCGACCGTTCTCCCCCGGTAGACCCGCGAGCATCAGGTTGAGTTCTTCCATACAGGCTCGCAGCGAGCGCGGCACGTCCGGACGCAGCAGCAGCAGTTCGGCGACCTTGCGCGTACGTGGCGAGCCTCGATAGCTCTCGGCAAATGCCTCGAACGAGGACAACGCCCGCAGCAGCGCACTCCATTGGTAGTAGCTGCGCGCGGTGCGCTCCTCCAGCTCGTCAATTTCCTCGCCAAGCATTTCGTAGCGCGCATCGAGCAGGCGCAGGGTGTTGTCGGCACGCTCGATGAAGGTGCCCAAGCGGATGAAGCGATAGGCCTCACCACGCATGATGGTGCCGAAGGTGGCACCACGGAACAGGTGCGAGCGCTCCTTGACCCACTCGCAGAAGCGGCTGATGCCGTAGCGGCCCAGGCCCTGCTCGGCAATGCCGCGCATCTCCAGCCAGGTGGCGTTGATGTTTTCCCACATGTCCGCGGTGATCCGCCCGCGCACCGCATGCGCGTTGCTGCGCGCAGCTTGCAGGCAGCAATAGATGCTGCCGGGGTTGCTCGCATCGAGAGCGAAGAAGTGCAGCATGCGCTCGCCGTGCAGCGGACCGTGGCGCTCCAGGTAGTCGTCCAGGGTGCCGGTGATCAGCAGCGGCATGGCCAACTCATCGAGGCCATCGCCACGGCCGTCCTGCGGCATCAGTGACAGCGAATAGCTGACGTCGAGCATGCGCGCCAGGTTCTCGGCACGCTCCAGGTAGCGCGACATCCAGTACAGGTCTGAGGCAGTACGACTGAGCATGATTAGTCCTCCACCACCCAGGTGTCCTTGGTACCGCCGCCTTGCGACGAGTTGACCACCAGCGAGCCTTCGCGCAGTGCCACGCGCGTCAGGCCGCCGGGCACCAGGCGGGTTTCGCGACCGGTCAGGACGAACGGGCGCAGGTCGATATGGCGCGGGGCGATGCCGCGTTCGACGAAGGTAGGACAGGTCGACAGGCACAGCGTCGGCTGGGCGATATAGGCCTCCGGTTTGGCCATCAACTGCGCGCGGAAGTTCTCGATCTCGGCCTTGCTCGCCGCCGGGCCGACCAGCATGCCGTAGCCGCCCGAGCCTTGAGTCTCCTTGACCACCAGTTCGGACAGATTGGCCAGCACGTGGGACAGCTCCTCCGGCTTGCGACACTGCCAGGTGGGTACGTTCTTGAGGATCGGCTCTTCGTCCAGATAGAAGCGGATCATGTCGCCGACATAGGGGTAGATCGACTTGTCGTCGGCCACGCCGGTGCCGATGGCGTTGGCCAACACCACGTTGCGCGAGCGGTAGGCCGACAGCAGCCCCGCCACGCCGAGCATCGAATCAGGATTGAAGGCCAGCGGGTCGAGGAAGGCATCGTCCAGACGGCGATAGATCACGTCCACCTGCCGCGCACCGGCGGTGGTGCGCATGTAAACCTTGTCGTCACGCACGAACAGGTCGGCGCCCTCCACCAGTTCCACGCCCATCTCGCGGGCAAGGAAGGCGTGTTCGAAGTAGGCGCTGTTGAAGCGGCCTGGCGTCAGCACCACGACCGTGGGGTTGTCCAGCGGGCTGGAACTCTTCAGCGCATCGAGCAGCAGGTTCGGGTAGTGGTCCACCGGCGCCACGCGCTGAGCGGCGAACAGCTCGGGGAACAGGCGCATCATCATCTTGCGGTCTTCGAGCATGTAGCTCACGCCGCTAGGGGTGCGCAGGTTGTCTTCCAGTACGTAGTAGCTGCCGTCGCCGTCACGTACCAGGTCGACCCCGGCAATGTGCGCGTAGATGTCGCGGTGCAGGTCGAGGCCCTGCATGGCCATCTGGTAGCCTTCGTTGGCCAGCACCTGCTCAGCCGGGATGATCCCCGCCTTGATGATGCGCTGGTCATGGTAAAGATCGGCGAGGAACAGGTTGAGCGCCTGTACGCGCTGGATGCAGCCGCGCTCGACGATGCGCCATTCACTGGCGGGGATGGCGCGCGGGATGATGTCGAAGGGAATCAGGCGCTCGGTGCCCTGATCATCCCCGTAGAGGGTGAAGGTGATACCGGCGCGGTGGAACAGAAGGTCGGCTTCTCGTCGGCGCTGGGCCAGCAGATCGTCCGGCGTGTCTGCCAACCAGCGGGCAAATTCGCAGTAGTGCGGGCGGACAGCGCCGCTCGCGTCGTACATCTCGTCATAAAAGGTGCGGGCCATGCCGTACTCCTTGTCACCCGGACTTGCAGCATCCTCTGCAAGGCCCGAGCCAGCGAAATTAATCCTTTAATTTCAAATAGATACCAACAACACCCAAACAAAAAGCACCGAAATGGTGCGACGCAATGTTTCTGTCATGAGACGCCGCCCCATTGCGTGGCACAGCAAGAATTCACTGGCCATCGCAGCGCGCGGTGAAGGCAAAAAGCCTGCAGCCCCGCCCTGCAGTGGCCCCGGACACTTAGCTGTCACATTGCGTGACCGACCGGTCAAGCGCAACCGCTTTTGCACCGACTACACGACGAACAAGTGTCGGAATGAACGTGCGTAGCCCGGATGAAATCTGGATCAAGAGACGCAGCGGTCAAGCGGACGAAGCTTTTCCTCAGCCCGCACCAAGATAAGCCGCGATCGCCCCGACTGCCGTCTGGAGGTGCTGCTGATGGCTGAAGCTGGATGCCTTCAATGGCTTTAAGTCATGATCGGCAGCCTGCAGCCAGTGCACCTCGATGGCCGCTGAAAGCTCGTAACCCGCAACGGTTTCCCTATTGCCCAATGCATCGCGCTCCCCCTGGATGATCAGCGTCGGCGTACGCAGCTCGGCGAGATGGGCCACTCGCGGTTTTTCCGGCTTGCCGGCGGCATAGAAGGGATAGCCGAGACAAACGAGCGCTGAGGCGCCGAACTCGTCAGCCAGCAGACTGGCCATACGCCCGCCCATGGATTTCCCGCCGACGGACAGCGGCCCTGAGACTCGTTGGCGCACCTGCGCATGCACTTCGCGCCATTGCTGCAGCAGTTGCGCCTGCGGATTGGGCGGGCGCTTGCGCCCATCCACCCGTCGCTGCGCCATATAGGCGAACTCAAAGCGCACCACTCGCACGCCCCGCGCCGCCAAACCCTGAGCCATGGTCTGCATGAACGGACTGTCCATCGGCGCGCCCGCGCCATGGGCGAGGATCAGCGTGCTCGATGCCGCCTGCGGCGGTTCGTCCCACAGCCAGGGTAGTCCCTGCTCACATTGACCGGCGTCAATAAACCCAGATGGCCCTTTGCTCATGCTTGCCTCGCGTCGATATCCGTGGTGTCCGTGGCCTGCTCATGCCTGCGTCCACCACGGTTATCGGCCGCTCTGCCATAACCGTGGATGGAAGCCCAGACATGAACACAACAACCCGTTCCGCCTACAACTACAGGGTGGTTCGCCAGTTCGCCATTATGACGGTGGTTTGGGGCATCGTCGGCATGGGACTCGGCGTATTCATCGCTGCCCAGCTGGCCTGGCCCGAACTCAACTTCAACCTGCCGTGGACCAGCTTCGGCCGTCTGCGCCCACTGCACACCAATGCGGTGATCTTCGCCTTTGGTGGCTGCGCCCTGTTCGCCACCAGCTACTACGCGGTACAGCGCACCAGCCAGGCCACCCTGTTCGCGCCGAAACTGGCGGCCTTCACCTTCTGGGGTTGGCAACTGGTGATACTGCTTGCAGCCATCAGCCTGCCCCTGGGCTGGACCAGCTCCAAGGAATACGCAGAGCTGGAATGGCCGATCGACATCCTGATCACCATCGTCTGGGTGTCCTACGCCATCGTCTTCTTCGGTACGGTGATGCAGCGCAAGGTCAGCCACATCTACGTGGGTAACTGGTTCTTCGGCGGGTTCATCCTCACCGTGGCCATCCTGCACGTGGTCAACAACCTGGAAATTCCGGTCACCCTGACCAAGTCCTACTCGCTGTATGCCGGCGCCACCGATGCCATGATCCAGTGGTGGTACGGCCATAACGCCGTGGGCTTCTTCCTCACCGCGGGCTTTCTGGGGATGATGTATTACTTCGTGCCCAAGCAGGCCGGTCGCCCGGTCTACTCCTACCGCCTGTCCATCGTCCACTTCTGGGCGCTGATCGCGGTGTACATCTGGGCCGGCCCGCACCACCTGCACTACACCGCCCTGCCGGATTGGGCGCAGAGCCTGGGCATGGTGATGTCGCTGATCCTCCTGGCACCCAGCTGGGGCGGCATGATCAACGGCATGATGACCCTCTCCGGTGCCTGGCACAAACTGCGTACCGACCCGATCCTGCGCTTTCTGGTGGTGTCCCTGGCCTTCTACGGCATGAGCACCTTCGAAGGCCCAATGATGGCCATCAAGACCGTCAACGCCCTGTCCCACTACACCGACTGGACCATCGGCCATGTGCACGCCGGCGCCCTCGGCTGGGTCGCCATGGTGTCGATCGGCTCGCTGTATCACCTGATTCCCAAAGTCTTCGGCCGCGAGCAGATGCACAGCCTGGGTCTGATCAACAGCCACTTCTGGCTGGCCACCATCGGCACCGTGCTGTACATCGCCTCGATGTGGGTCAACGGCATCACTCAGGGCCTGATGTGGCGCGCGGTGAACGAGGACGGCACCCTCACCTACTCCTTCGTCGAAGCGCTGGAAGCCAGCCATGTCGGCTTCGTCGTAAGGGTAATCGGCGGCGCCATCTTCTTCGCCGGCATGCTGCTGATGGCCTGGAACGTCTGGCTGACCGTACGCAGCGCGAAATCCACCGAGATGGAAGCCGCTGCGCAGTTCTCGGTAGAAGGAGCCCACTGATGAAACACGAGATTCTCGAGAAGAACATCGGCCTGATGGCTCTGGTGATGATCCTGGCGGTCAGCATCGGCGGCCTGACGCAGATTGTTCCGCTGTTCTTCCAGGACGTCACCAACGAACCGGTCGATGGCCTCAAGCCCTACACCGCGCTGCAACTGGAAGGTCGCGACATCTACATCCGTGAAGGCTGCGTCGGCTGCCACTCGCAGATGATCAGACCGTTCCGCGCCGAAACCGAACGCTACGGCCACTACTCGGTGGCTGGTGAAAGCGTCTGGGATCACCCCTTCCTGTGGGGCTCCAAGCGTACCGGCCCGGACCTGGCCCGCGTCGGCGGCCGCTACTCGGACGAGTGGCATCGCGCCCACCTGTACAACCCGCGCAACGTCGTGCCGGAGTCGATCATGCCCGCCTACCCCTGGCTGGTGGAGCAGAGCCTCGATGGCAAGGACACCGCCAAGAAGATGAGCGCCCTGCGCACATTGGGCGTGCCCTACAGCGAAGAAGACATCGCCGGAGCCAGCGACGCGGTCAAGGGCAAGAGCGAGATGGATGCTCTGGTTGCCTACCTGCAGGTGCTTGGCACCGCCGTGAAGAACAAGAGGTGAGTGCCATGTTCGAGCTTATCGATATCGGCACCCTGCGCGGCCTAGGCACTGCGCTGGTTTTGATCGCCTTCACCGCCGTCACCCTCTGGGCATACAGCGGCAAACGCCGCGATGCCTTCGCCGAAGCGGCCAACCTGCCCTTCGCCGATGAGCCCAAGCCCGCCGTTTCGAGGACCCAAGCATGACCACCTTCTGGAGCTGGTACATCACCCTGCTGACCGTCGGTTCGCTGGTCGCGCTGTTCTGGCTGATCTTCGCCACCCGCAAGAGCGAAGTGCACAAGAACCCGACCGAGCAGACCATGGGCCACGCCTTCGATGGCATCGAGGAGTATGACAACCCACTGCCCAAATGGTGGTTCATGCTGTTCCTCGGCACCCTGGTGTTTTCCGTTGGCTACCTGCTGCTCTACCCGGGCCTGGGCAACTTCAAGGGCCTGCTGCCGGGCTATGAGGACGGCTGGACCCAGGTCAACCAGTGGCAGCGCGAAATGGGTCGTGCCGATGAGCTGTACGGCCCGATCTTCGCCAAATACGCCGCCATGCCGATCGAGGAAGTGGCCAAGGACGAACGCGCGCTGAAGATGGGCGGACGCCTGTTCGCCTCAAACTGCTCGGTCTGCCATGGCTCCGACGCCAAGGGCAGCTACGGCTTCCCCAACCTGACGGACAACAGCTGGCGCTGGGGTGGCGAGCCGGAGACCATCAAGACCTCCATCATGCATGGCCGCGTCGGCGTGATGCCTGCACAAGGCCCGATGATCGGCGAAGATGGCGTGCGTAACGTCGCAGCCTACGTCCTCACCGAACTGGGTGGTCGCGACCTTCCGGAAGATGCGCAGGCCGACGTCGCTGCCGGCAAACAGATCTTCGCCACGCTCTGCTCCGCCTGCCACACCCCGACCGGCACCGGCATGGCAGTGATGGGCGCGCCGGACCTGACTCAGCCCAGCGCCTTCATCTACGGCAGCAGCTTCGCCCAACTGCAGCAGACCATTCGCTATGGTCGCAGCGGCAACATGCCGGCGCAGGGTGACTTCCTCGGTAACGACAAGGCTCACCTGCTGGCCGCCTACGTGCTCAAGCTGAGCCAGGGCGAAAACAAGTAACCCCCCTGCTTTACCGGCGACCGAATCACGGTCGCCGGCCCCTCCTTATAAGCGTGCGACCCAGTGTCGCACCTGCCGACCAATAGCCCTGCAATTTCCTTGAACTGGGCTAAGCTGCCTTTCAGTCGCCATCCGTCACAACTCTAAGGCGATCCTTTCTTAGCGCTGCGCAAACTGGTTGCGCAAAAAGCTGCCAGAGCTGTTTCCGAGGTCGTTGCGAACGGCTCACGGAAGGCCCTGAAACCCTATTCACGTCGGCACGTTGCGTTGCAATGGCTACCTGCTTTCTCCATACTTGCCGCCGATTTTTGCCCCATAAAAATCCATTAACCGTGGAACCCCTAGCATGAGCACAGCAATCAGTCAGACTGCTTATAACTATAAGGTGGTCCGCCAGTTCGCCATTATGACGGTGATCTGGGGGGTCATTGGCATGGGTCTAGGCGTGTTCATCGCCGCACAACTCGTGTGGCCGGAACTCAACCTAAACCTGCCGTGGACCAGCTTCGGCCGTCTGCGCCCGCTGCACACCAACGCGGTGATCTTCGCCTTCGGCGGATGCGCACTGTTTGCGACCTCGTATTACGTGGTCCAGCGCACCTGTCAGACGCGCCTGATCTCCGACGGTCTGGCTGCCTTCACCTTCTGGGGCTGGCAAGCGGTCATCGTCCTGGCGGTGATCACCCTGCCGATGGGCTACACCAGCTCCAAGGAATACGCCGAGCTCGAGTGGCCGGTCGACGTCCTCCTGGGGATCGTCTGGATCACCTACCTGCTGGTGTTCTTCGGCACCATCGTCAAGCGCAAGACCAAGCACATCTATGTGGGCAACTGGTTCTTCGGTGCGTTCATCCTCGTGACCGCGATGCTGCACATCGTCAACAGCGCCGCCATGCCGGTAAGCCTGTTCAAGTCGTACTCGGCCTACGCCGGCGCGACCGACGCGATGATCCAGTGGTGGTACGGCCACAACGCCGTGGGCTTCTTCCTGACCACCGGCTTCCTGGGCATGATGTACTACTTCGTACCCAAGCAGGCCGAGCGTCCGATCTACTCGTATCGCCTGTCCATCGTGCACTTCTGGGCGCTGATCACCCTGTACATCTGGGCCGGCCCGCACCACCTGCACTACACCGCTCTACCGGACTGGGCACAGTCCCTGGGCATGGCCATGTCGGTCATCCTGCTGGCACCGAGCTGGGGCGGCATGATCAACGGCATGATGAGCCTGTCCGGCGCCTGGCATAAGCTGCGCACCGACCCGATCCTGCGGTTCCTGGTCGTGTCCCTGGCGTTCTACGGCATGTCGACCTTCGAAGGTCCGATGATGGCCATCAAGACCGTCAACGCCCTGTCCCACTACACCGACTGGACCATCGGCCACGTGCACGCTGGCGCTCTCGGCTGGGTAGCGATGATCTCCATCGGCTCGCTGTATCACCTGATCCCGAAAGTCTTCGGTCGCGAGCAGATGCACAGCATCGCCCTGATCAACACCCACTTCTGGCTGGCTACCATCGGTACCGTGCTGTACATCGCCTCGATGTGGGTCAACGGCATCACCCAGGGCCTTATGTGGCGCGCAGTCAACGAAGACGGCACCCTCACCTACTCCTTCGTCGAAGCACTGGAAGCCAGCCATGCGGGCTATGTCGTACGCATGATCGGCGGCGCCTTCTTCGTCGCAGGCATGCTGCTGATGGCCTACAACACCTTCCGCACCGTGCGTGCCGCCAAGCCGGCTGAATACGAAGCGGCTGCGCAGATTCCCGCCGGAGTAGCTCACTGATGAAACACGAAATCATCGAGAAGAATATCGGCCTGATGGCGCTGCTGATGGTGATTGCCGTCAGCATCGGTGGCCTGACCCAGATCGTCCCGCTGTTCTTCCAGGACGTCACCAACGAGCCGGTGGAAGGCCTCAAGCCCTACACCGCGATGCAACTGGAAGGTCGCGATATCTACATCCGTGAAGGCTGCGTCGGCTGCCACTCGCAGATGATCCGTCCGTTCCGCGCCGAGACCGAGCGTTACGGCCACTACTCCGTCGCTGGTGAAAGCGTCTGGGATCACCCCTTCCTGTGGGGCTCCAAGCGCACCGGCCCGGACCTGGCTCGCGTCGGCGGTCGTTACTCGGACGAGTGGCATCGCGCCCACCTGTACAACCCACGCAACGTCGTGCCTGAGTCGAAGATGCCCGCTTACCCATGGCTGGTGGAGAACAAGCTCGACGGTCGCGACACAGCCAAGAAGATGGAAGTCATGCGTGGCTTCGGCATTCCCTACACCGACGAAGATATCGCCGGTGCTCGTGATGCCGTGAAAGGCAATACCGAAATGGACGCGCTGATCGCGTACCTGCAGGTTCTCGGCACTTCCATCAAGAACAAACGGTAAGACGCTATGGACATCGGGATGATTCGCGGCATCGGCACGGCGGTGGTCTTCATCGCCTTCATCGGCGTGGTGCTCTGGGCTTACAGCAGCAAACGCAAATCGAGCTTCGACGAAGCAGCCAACCTGCCCTTCGCCGACGATCCCAAGCCCGAGTCCAAGCGCGATCAAGACTCTTCCAGGAGCAATAACCAATGACCACGTTCTGGAGTTGGTACGTAACCATTCTGTCTCTGGGCACCATCTTCGCCCTGACCTGGCTGATCTTCGGCACCCGCAAGGGCCAGCGCCAGGAAACCACCGAAGAAACCGTCGGGCACAGCTTCGACGGCATCGAGGAGTATGACAACCCGCTGCCGAAGTGGTGGTTCATGCTGTTCGTCGCCACCATCATCTTCGCCCTCGGCTACCTCGCCCTGTACCCTGGTCTGGGTAACTTCAAGGGCCTGCTGCCTGGCTACAACTACGTCGACAGCGAAAAAGAAACGCCTTTCGCTACTGGCGTGCAGATCGCTGACGGCTCCATGCGTCACTCCGGCTGGACCGGCGTGCACCAGTGGGAGAAGGAAATGGCGCGTGCCGATGAGCAATACGGCCCCCTATTCGCCAAGTTCGCTGCCATGCCGATCGAGGAAGTGGCCAAGGACGAGCAGGCCCTGAAAATGGGTGGCCGCCTGTTCGCCTCCAACTGCTCGGTTTGCCACGGTTCCGATGCCAAGGGCAGCTACGGCTTCCCCAACCTGACCGACAACGAATGGCGCTGGGGTGGCGAGCCGGAAGACATCAAGACCTCGATCCTCAAGGGCCGTCAGGGCGCGATGCCGGCTCAAGGCCCGGCCATCGGCGAAGACGGTGTACGCAACGTCGCCGCCTACGTGCTCACCGAACTGGCCGGTCGTGAACTGCCGGAAGGCGTGGAAGCGGATATCGAAGCGGGCCAGAAGGTTTTCGCCGGCACCTGCTTCGCCTGCCACGGTGCAGACGGCAAGGGCATGGCCGCCATGGGCGCGCCGAACCTGACTAACCCGGCTGCGTTCATCTACGGCAGCAGCTACGCGCAGTTGCAGCAGACCATTCGTTACGGTCGTCACGGCAACATGCCAGCCCAAGAAGAGTTCCTCGGCAACGACAAGGTGCACCTGCTGGCAGCCTACGTGTACAGCCTGTCGCATCAGGCTCAAGAGCAGTAAGCGCACAACGACACTTTTGACAAGGGTCAATGAACGCCCGGGTCGCGACTGCTGGTCGCACCCGGGCGTTGTCTTTCAGGCGTACCATATAGCGACCGTGAATTGACCCTGACCGGCACGCATCGGCCCGGGCTGCCACCCACCGCTTTGGTATGCATTGATGAGCGAACAGATACCCGTCCAGGACGTCACCCCTCCTTCCTCTGCCAAGAATGCCGGCGTCGATCTCTACGCCAGCCGCGAGAAGATCTACACCCGCGCGTTCACTGGCCTGTATCGTAATCTGCGACTCGCTGGCGGCGCCCTGCTCTTCCTGCTGTTCTTCGGCACCGTCTGGCTGAACTGGGAAGGCCGCCAGGCGGTGTGGTGGAATCTGCCGGAGCGCAAGTTCCACATCTTCGGCGCCACCTACTGGCCGCAAGACTTCATGCTGCTGTCCTGGCTGCTGATCATCTGCGCCTTCGGCCTGTTCTTCATCACCGTGTTCGCCGGGCGTGTCTGGTGCGGCTACACCTGCCCGCAAAGCGTATTCACCTGGGTCTTCATGTGGGCGGAGAAGGTCACCGAGGGTGACCGCAACCAGCGCATGAAGCTGGACAAGCAGCCCATGAGCGGCGCGAAACTCGGACGCAAGGCGGCCAAGCACGGTATCTGGGTTGGCGTCTCGCTGCTCACAGCGATCACCTTCGTCGGCTATTTCACGCCCATACGCGAGCTGGTAATCGAGATCTTCACCGGCCAGGCCAGTGGCTGGGCCTATTTCTGGATCGGCTTCTTCACCCTCGCCACCTACGGCAACGCCGGTTACCTGCGCGAGCAGGTGTGTATCTACATGTGCCCCTACGCACGCTTCCAGAGCGTGATGTTCGACCAGGACACCCTGATCGTCTCCTACGACCCACGTCGTGGCGAGTCGCGTGGTCCGCGCAAGAAGGACGCCGATTACAAGGCCCAGGGCCTAGGTGACTGCATCGACTGCAAAATGTGCGTGCAGGTCTGCCCGACCGGCATCGATATCCGCGACGGCCTGCAGATCGAGTGCATCGGCTGCGCCGCCTGCATCGACGCCTGTGACGACATCATGGACAAGATGAACTATCCCAAGGGGCTGATCAGCTACACCACTGAACACAACCTGTCCGGCCAGAAGACCCGTCTGCTGCGCCCGCGCCTGATCGGGTACGCTGTCGCGCTGGTCGCCATGATCGGCCTGTTCGCCTGGGCCGTGGCCAATCGCCCGCTGGTGGAGCTGGATGTACTCAAGGACCGCGTGCTGTTCCGTGAGAACGAGCGCGGTCATATCGAGAACGTCTACACCCTGAAGATCATGAACAAGGCGCAGCGCGACATGACCTACGTGATCACTGCCGACGGCCTCGACGGCCTGGTCTACGAAGGCAAGCGCGAAGTGCGGGCCCTGGCTGGCGAGGTGTATTCCTTCCCGGTCGAGCTGTCCATCGCACCGGAAAAGCTGCCGTCGAGCGCCAACAACATCGTCTTCCACGTACAATCCGCGGATGACCCCAGCATCAAGAACGACGCCGACAGCCGCTTCATCGGCCCAAGCGTCCACTGACAACGGAAAACGCATGACCGAGCAAACCCCATCGCCAGTCAAACCCTGGTACAAGCAGTTCTGGCCCTGGTTCATCCTGTTCCTGCTGGGCTACTCGGTAGTGCAGGGCCTGACCCTGCTCACCATCGCCACGAAGAATCCGCCAGGGCTGATCTCCGACGACTATTACGATGTCGGCAAGGGCATCAACCAATCGCTGGAGCGCGAAAAATTGGCCGAGCGCCTGCAACTGCATGGCAAGCTGGTGCTGGACAACACCACCGGCGTCGCCACCCTGTCGCTGGAGGGCAACAGCAGACCGCAGCAGATCGTGCTCAACCTGATCTCGCCGACCCAGCCGGAGCGCGACCGCCGCGTGATCCTGCAACCGGCGGCTGACGGCCAGTACCGTGGGCAGATGGTCGATGAAGTCAGCGGTCGCCGCTTCGTCGAGTTGCTCGGCCAGGAAGGCAGCCAGAACTGGCGTCTGTTCGAGGAAGAGAACATCAGCGGCGGCCAGACCATCATGATCGGTGACAACCCCTCCTACTGACCCAGCCGATGCCCACCCCCACTCCCTGCTATCATTGTGGCCTGCCGGTGCCCGCCGGCAGCCAGTTCCGTGCCGACGTGCTCGGCCAGACCCGCGAAATGTGCTGCCCCGGCTGTCAGGCCGTGGCCGAAGCCATCGTCGCCGGTGGCCTGGAGCATTACTACAGCCATCGCAGCGAGAACGCGGCCAACCCGCAGGCACTGCCCGCCGCCCTGCCGGATGAACTGGCGCTGTATGACCGTAGCGATGTGCAGCAGCCCTTCGTCCAGCACGAGGGCGAACTGAGCGAAACCCAACTGCTGATCGAAGGTATCAGCTGCGCGGCCTGCGGCTGGCTGATCGAGAAGCACCTGCGCGGCGTGCCGGGCGTGGCCGAAGCGCACCTGAACCTGTCCAACCATCGCCTGCAGGTGCGCTGGCAGGACAGCCAGATCGCCCTGAGCAAGCTGCTCGCCGAACTACGCCGCATCGGTTACGCCGCCCACCCCTGGCGCGCCGACGAGGCGGCAGAGCGCATGGCCGCGGAAAACCGCCGGCGCATGCGCGAGCTGGGCGTGGCCGGGTTGTTGTGGATGCAGGTGATGATGGCGACCATGGCCACCTGGCCGGAATTCAACATCGACCTGTCGCCGGAGCTGGACAAGATCCTGCGCTGGACCAGCCTGTTCCTCACCACGCCTATCGTCTTCTACTGCTGCGGGCAGTTCTTCCGCGGTGCTCTGCGCGACCTGCGTACCCGCCATCTGACCATGGATGTCTCGGTCTCGCTGGCCATCGGCGGTGCCTACGTGGCCGGCATCTGGTCGACCATCACCGGCCAGGGCGAACTGTATTTCGACGCCGTGGGCATGTTCGCGCTGTTCCTGCTCGCCGGCCGCTACCTGGAGCGCCGCGCCCGAGAACGCACGGCCGCCGCTACGGCGCAGTTGGTCAAGCTGCTGCCGGCCTCCTGCCTGCGCCTGGACGCCGACGGTCAGAGCCAGCGCATTCTGCTGCGCGAACTGCAGGTCGGCGAACAGGTGCTGGTGCAGCCCGGCTCGCTGATTCCCGCTGACGGGCGCATCCTTGCCGGCCAGTCCAGCGTCGATGAGTCACTGCTGACGGGTGAATACCTGCCTCAGGCACGCGGCATCGGCGACGGCGTCACTGCCGGCACGCTGAATGTCGAAGGCCCGCTGACCGTCGAGGTGCAGGCGCTGGGCGATGCCACGCGCCTGTCGGCCATCGTGCGCCTGCTGGAACGCGCGCAGAGTGAAAAACCGCGCCTGGCAGAGATCGCCGACCGCGTCTCGCAATGGTTTCTGTTGTTCATCCTCGTGGCTGCTGCCGTGGTCGGCTACGCCTGGTGGGAGATCGACTCCAGCCGCGCTTTCTGGGTCGTGCTCGCCCTGCTCGTGGCCACCTGCCCTTGCGCACTGGCCCTGGCCACCCCAACAGCGCTGACCACCGCCACCGGCACCCTGCATAAACTGGGCATGCTACTGACCCGCGGCCATGTGCTCGAAGGCCTGAACCAGATCGACACCCTGGTGCTCGACAAGACCGGCACGCTGACCGAAGGCCGCCTGACGCTCAAGGCCATCCATCCGCTGCGCGATCTCGACCAGGGCGATTGCCTGGCGCTGGCGGCCGCACTGGAAAACCGTTCGGAACACCCAATCGCCCGTGCGTTCAGCCAGGCACCTCGCGCTGCACAATCTGTCGACAGCCATCCTGGGCAAGGCCTGCAGGGCCTGGTCGATGGCCGCCTGCTGCGCATCGGCGAGGCCAGCTTCGTCTGCGCCCTGAGCGGTCAGGTCGTACCAGCGATTGCCAGCGAGCATGGCCAATGGCTGCTGCTGGGCGACGAACAGGGCCCACTGGCCTGGTTCGTCCTCGACGACCGCCTGCGCGAAGATGCTCCCGATCTGATCGCCGCCGCCCGTGCCCGCGGCTGGAACATTCATCTGCTGTCCGGTGACAGCTCACCGATGGTGGGCGAAGTCGCCCGCCAATTGGGCATCGAGGACGCCCGTGGCGGTCTGACCCCGGATGCCAAGCTGGCGGTGCTCAAGCAGCTGCACAGCGAAGGGCGGCGCGTGCTGATGCTTGGCGACGGTGTCAACGACGTACCGGTATTGGCTGCCGCCGATATCAGCGTGGCCATGGGCTCGGCCTCCGACCTGGCGAAAACCAGCGCCGACGCCGTGTTGCTGTCGAACCGCCTGAGCAGCCTGGTCGATGGCCTGAAGCTGGCCAAGCGCACGCGCCGTATCATCATCGAGAACCTGGCCTGGGCGACGCTGTACAATGGCCTGGTACTGCCCTTCGCCGCCCTGGGCTGGATCACGCCGATCTGGGCGGCCGTGGGCATGTCGCTCAGCTCGCTGTTGGTGGTGCTCAACGCCCTGCGCCTGAGCCACACCCCAAACATGTAGGAGCGAGCTCTGCTCGCGAACCGCTTCTTCGCTCGCGATGCTCGCTCCTCCCCAGACGCCTCCATGGAGACCGCATGTCCGCCCTCTACATCCTGATCCCCGTCGCCATCGGCCTGGTCGGTTTCGCCATCTGGCTGTTCTTCTGGGCGGTGGACAGCGGTCAGTACGACGATCTCGACGGCCCGGCGCACAGCATTCTGTTCGACGACGAAGATCCACTGCACAAGGCTGGTGTCGAGCAGGCCGAAGACCACAACAAGCCTGGCAAACCTGATGCTTGAGCTGGCACCGCTGCTGGTGTCGGCGCTGATTCTCGGCCTGCTTGGTGGCGGCCATTGCCTCGGCATGTGCGGCGGCCTGATGGGCGCGCTGACTCTGGCGATTCCCCCCGAGCAACGCGGCAGGCGTCTACAGCTGCTGCTGGCTTACAACCTCGGGCGCATTCTCAGCTACAGCCTGGCAGGCTTGCTCCTGGGCCTGGCCGGCTGGGCCATTGCCGGCAGCAAGGCCGAAGTGGCGATGCGCACAATGGCTGCCTTGCTGCTGATTGCCATGGGTCTTTATCTGGCCGGCTGGTGGAGCGGGCTGACACGCATCGAAGCACTGGGCCGCGGCCTGTGGCGGCATATCCAACCGCTGACCCGACGCTTCATGCCCGTCAGCAGCCTGCCGCGCGCCCTGGTCCTGGGTGGTTTATGGGGCTGGCTGCCGTGCGGGCTGGTCTACAGCACCCTGCTGTGGGCCTCCAGCCAGGGCAATGCAGTCAACAGTGCCCTGCTGATGCTGGCGTTCGGCCTGGGCACCTGGCCGGTGCTGCTGGCCACCGGGCTGGCAGCAGAACGCATCACAACCCTGCTACGCAAGCGCGGCGTGCGCATGGCTGGCGGCCTGCTGGTCATCCTGTTCGGCATCTGGACCCTGCCCGGCCCACACCAGCACTGGCTGATGGGGCACTAGGAGCAGCCACAAGCAGCAAGTAAAAGCACGACCAGACGTAGCCCGGATGTAATCCGGGAGCAAAACGCCCAACATCCCCGGATTGCATCCGGGCTACGCCGCGACAACACCTCCAGTGCTCAACGTGCCCTTGATTCAGGTCAAGGCCACCCCCTACGCGCATCCCTAGACTGGCCGCACAGCCTGTCCAGGATTATTTCCCATGCAAGACGCCATCCAGTGGGATGCCGACCTGATCCGCCGCTACGATCTCGCCGGCCCGCGCTACACCTCCTACCCGACTGCCGTACAGTTTCACGACGATATCGGCCCGTTCGACCTGCTGCATGCCCTGCGCGACAGCCGCAAGGCCGGACGCCCATTGTCGCTATACGTGCACGTGCCGTTCTGCGCGCACATCTGCTACTACTGCGCCTGCAACAAGGTCATCACCAAGGACCGCGGCCGCGCCCTGCCCTATCTGGAAAAGCTCGAGCGGGAAATCGAGATCATCAGCCGCTACATCGACCGCAACCAGCCAATCGAACAGCTGCATTTCGGTGGCGGTACACCGACCTTCCTCAGCCACGACGAACTGCGCCGGCTGATGCAGCACCTGCGCCAGCACTTCAACCTGCTCGATGATGACTCCGGCGACTACAGCATCGAGATCGACCCACGCGAGGCTGACTGGTCGACCATGGGCCTGCTGCGTGAGCTGGGCTTCAATCGCGTCAGCCTCGGCGTGCAGGATCTCGACCCTGAGGTGCAACGCGCGGTCAATCGCCTGCAGACCCTGGAGGAAACCCGCGCCATCGTCGAGGCCGCGCGTACCCTGCAGTTCCGCTCGGTGAACATCGACCTGATCTACGGCCTGCCCAAACAAACGCCAGAGCGCTTCGCCCGCACCGTGGCCGAGGTCATCGCCCTGCAGCCGGATCGCCTGTCGCTGTTCAACTACGCACACCTGCCGGAACGCTTCATGCCGCAACGCCGCATCAGCGCCGACGACCTGCCGAGCCCGGCGGACAAGCTGGCCATGTTGCAGAACAGCATCGAGCAGCTGACGCGCGCCGGGTATCGTTACATAGGCATGGACCACTTCGCCCTGCCCGACGACGAACTGGCCATCGCCCAGGAAGAAGGCACGCTGCAACGCAACTTCCAGGGCTACACCACCCACGGCCACTGTGACCTGATTGGCCTGGGCGTCTCTGCCATCAGCCAGATCGGTGATCTGTACAGCCAGAATGACAGCGATATCGCCAGCTATCAGCAGACCCTGGGCAATGGCCAGTTGGCAACGCGTCGCGGCTTGCACTGCAATGCCGACGACCGCCTGCGCCGCGCCGTGATCCAGCAGCTGATCTGCCACTTCGAGCTGCGTTTCGACGACATCGAACAGGCCCACGGCGTGGTATTCCGCGACTACTTCGCGGCGCTTTGGCCACAACTTCAGCAGCTCGACCGTGACGGTTTGATCAAGCTGGGTGCAGAAGGGATTCAGGTGCGCCCGGCCGGGCGTCTGCTGGTGCGCTCGCTATGCATGCTGTTCGACCGCTATCTCAACGATCAGGTACGCCAGCGTTTTTCTCGGGTGATCTGAACACCAGTAGCCTGCGCCAGTGACGGACTCCGTCGCTGGCTGGCGTATCACCCCATCGCCAGCGTGGCGGCGGTCTGCATCTGCTCGTTCGACAGGCCGTTCTCACGCATGAGCTTGATCAGGTTGGCATTGGCCGCAGTCAATGCGCTGTTGAGCGACGCCAACTCGGTCTGCAGTCCTTCAAGCTGCTGGCGCTTGGTTTCCGCATCAAGGCTCTGATCGCTCATGATCGCCTCTATCTGCGCCTGCTTCTCGACGATCTGCGCACGCAACTCGCGGATCATCTTGAGCAGGTCCTTGATCGCCTTGGGCAGATCGCTGTTGTCGATGTCCTCGTTCTTGTCGGACTTGGCTGACATGCTCTTGCCCAATTCGGACAGACTCACACGCAGCCCCTCGCGCACCTCCTCGGGGCTCCGCTCGACTGCGGTAAATTGTCGCTGAACGCCCTGCACCAGATTATTCAGCGGCCCACTGGATGGTATGCGCATCGCGCTGCTCCCTGCGTTGGACTATGATTCCACAGTCTCGATCGGCACCCAGAGACTAAACTTGAGTGCTCGGTCAGCCCTTATATGGCTGGCCGCCACCCGAGCCCTGCGGTACCCTTACGAAAATTGCGTGTATATTCGGGAAGCCCAACGATGTCCGAGAGCATCAAGCTGCACAAGCAGCATCAAGCCCATTGCAAGGATTGCAGCCTGGCCAGCCTGTGCCTGCCGCTCTCGCTGAACATGGAAGACATGGATGCGCTCGACGACATCGTCAAGCGTGGTCGGCCGCTGAAAAAAGGCGAATTCCTGTTCCGTCAGGGTGACTCCTTCGGCTCCGTATTCGCCGTACGCTCCGGTGCGCTGAAGACCTTCAGCCTGAGCGATGGCGGTGAGGAGCAGATAACCGGCTTCCACCTGCCCAGCGAGCTGGTCGGCCTGTCAGGGGTCGACGGCGAGCGCTACCCGGTATCGGCACAGGCGCTGGAAACCACCTCGGTCTGCGAGATTCCCTTCGAGCGCCTCGACGACCTGGCCCTGCAGCTGCCGCAACTGCGGCGCCAGCTGATGCGTATCATGAGCCGTGAAATACGTGACGATCAGCAGATGATGCTGTTGCTGTCGAAGAAGACCGCGGACGAACGTATCGCCACCTTCCTGGTCAACCTCTCCGCCCGCTTCCGCGCCCGTGGCTTCTCGGCCAACCAGTTCCGCCTGGCCATGTCGCGTAACGAAATTGGTAACTATTTGGGCCTTGCGGTCGAGACGGTGTCTCGCGTATTTACCCGCTTCCAACAGAACAAGCTGCTCGAAGCCGAAGGCAAGGAAGTGCACATTCTCGACCCGATCGAACTGTGTGCTCTGGCCGGCGGCAATCTCGACGTTTGAGTTCGCATGATTTCGCGGGCTCAACGCATTAGGACCCCACGATGATCTTTGACGAATTCAGCATCAAGACCCTGATCCGCCCGGTACCGGACTTCCCCAAGCCGGGCGTCATCTTTCGCGACATCACCCCGCTGTTCCAGTCGCCGCGCGCCCTGCGCATGGTCGCCGACAGCTTCATCCAGCGTTACGTGGAGGCCGAATTCAGTCACATCGGCGCCATGGACGCGCGCGGCTTCCTGATCGGCTCGATCATCGCCTATGAACTGAACAAGCCACTGGTGCTGTTTCGCAAGCAGGGCAAACTGCCGGCTGACGTGCTCAGCGAGGGCTACCAGACCGAATATGGCGAAGCCTTCCTCGAAGTGCACAGCGACAGTCTCTGCGAAGGCGATTCGGTGCTGATCTTCGATGACCTGATCGCCACCGGCGGCACCCTGATCGCTGCTGCCAACCTGGTACGGCGCATGCGTGCAACGGTCTTCGAGGCCGCTGCGATCATCGACCTGCCTGAGCTGGGCGGCTCGCAGAAACTGCAGGACGCCGGCATCCCCACCTTCACACTGACGGCCTTCGCCCTCGACGATCACTGAGCCAAAGCGCCTGCCAACCCGCAAGTGGGTTGATGATTCAGCCGGGCAATGCCCGGCATCACCGATTACCTTGGCCAGACTCCCATGCACGAACTCGAACTGAATCCATCCAGCGACTGGCGTCAACGCCTGGGCGCTCTCATGGACGGCGCCATCATGCAGCGCCTGATCACCCTGCTGATCATCATCAATGCCGTCATTCTCGGCCTGCAGACGTCACCGTCGATCATGACCGACTGGGGCACGCCGCTGCTGATTCTCGATACTTTCATCCTCACCTGCTTCGTCATCGAACTGGTGCTACGTTTCACCGCCCGCGGCATCGGCCTGCTGCGCGATCCCTGGGCGGTGTTCGATTGCCTGGTAGTCGGCATCGCCCTGGTACCGGCAAGCGGCCCCTTCGCGGTGCTGCGTGCCTTGCGCGTGCTGCGCGTCCTGCGACTGGTGTCGATCAATCCGAGCATGCGCAAGGTGGTGCAGGCGCTGCTCGCTTCGCTGCCGGGCATGGGCAGCATCGTCATGCTGATGGGGTTGGTGTTCTACGTCGCTGCGGTAATGGCCACCCAGCTGTTCGGCCAGAGCTTCCCCGAGTGGTTCGGTAACATCGGCGCCAGTCTGTACACCCTGTTCCAGGTGATGACCCTGGAAAGCTGGTCGATGGGCATCGTGCGCCCGGTGATGGAAGAGCATCCACTGGCCTGGCTGTTCTTCGTGCCTTATATCCTCGTCGCGACATTCATGATGCTCAACCTGTTCATCGCCGTTATCGTCAACGCGATGCAGAGCACCCACGAGCCCAATGCCGAGGAGCAGGCCGCAGCAACTCGCGAACAGGCAATTCTCGACGAGCTGCGCGCACTGCGCAGCGAAGTGGCCGAGCTGCGCCGTAACGCGCCGTAAACCCCGCCGTCAGCGCAACCCGCCGCGTCTAGCGCGGCGGGTTGCGTACCCTCTTTCCTGATATCTGCCCATCAGACCCGCCTTAAGTTGGCGGCGCTCAGCGCCCGCACGCCCGATAGTTACATCGTTCAATGACACAGTTGGTCTGTCGAGATTAGCCATCTGCGACCCCGAGTGCTGCCAGCCAGAGCCGCACGACAATCGGAGCACCAACGCCCAGAAGAGGACTCGAACGATGAGCGCCAGCATCCCCCTACCCCAGCCAAAACCCAGCTTTCCGGTGCGTCGCATGGACTTCAGTTTCAGCGAGACACCGAAGTACTGGTTCTACGACGACCCGTTCATGAGCCATTTCATGAACAACCTGTCGTCGCTGTTCCCCTACGGCGAGAAGTTCTTCGTCGACAGCGTGCGCGCCGTACGCGATCAGGTCAGCGAGCCGCAGCTGAAAAAGGACATCAGCGCCTTCATCGGTCAGGAGGCCATGCACTCCAAGGAGCATGCGGCCTACAACGACTATGCCAATGAGCACGGTATAGACCTGGAGCGCCTCGAGCTGCGCATCAAGGTACTGCTCGAATGGACGACCCGCTTCAGCACCAAGAAGCAACGCCTGGCAGCCACCTGCGCCCTGGAACACTTCACCGCGACCATGGCCGAGCAGTTGCTCAAGCGTGAAGATCTCACCACACAGATGAACGACCCGAAGCTCTATCAACTGTGGATGTGGCACGCCATCGAGGAAAACGAGCATAAGGCCGTGTGCTACGACGTCTACCAGAAGGTCTACGGCGGCTACTTCACCCGCACGCTGGTGATGATGCTGACCACCCTGATGTTCCTCGGCGTGATCGGCTGGTTCCAGATTCACCTGCTGCGCAAGGACGGCCAACTGTTCAACTGGCGCAGCTGGGGCTTCGGCCTGAAGAAGCTGTTCGGCCCGCGTAATGGCTTCTTCACCAGGCTGCTCGGCCCCTATCTGGACTACTACCGCCCCGGCTTCCACCCCAGGGATCACGACACCGACAAGCTGGAAAACCGCTGGCGCGAGCGCCTCGGTTTCAGCAGCTGAGGCCTCTTGGCGTACGGATTTAGATACCAACAAGATCGACAAGCAGGAGTTCGGTCATGAATGCGCCCGTGTCCCCCCTTATCGCTGGCCGCCATTGCAAGATCGCCATCCTCGGCAGCGGCTTTTCCGGCCTCGGCATGGCCATTCGCCTCAAGCAACAGGGCGAGCAGGACTTCCTCCTGTTCGAAAAGGAAGCCGGCGTCGGCGGCACCTGGCGCGTCAACAACTACCCGGGCTGCGGCTGCGACGTGCAATCGCATCTGTATTCCTTCTCCTTCGAGCCGAACCCGAACTGGACGCGGATGTTCGCCAGGCAGCCGGAAATCAAGGCCTATCTGCAAGGTTGCTGGGAGAAGTATCGGCTGCAGGACAAGACCCTGCTGGACACAGAAGTGGTGCAGATGCGCTGGGACGAGCACGCCGAGCTATGGCATCTGCAGGACCACGCCGGCAACCAGTACAGCGCGCAATTCGTGGTGTCCGGCATGGGCGCGCTGTCGACGCCCTCGATTCCCAAACTCAAGGGCCTGGAGCACTTCACCGGCGAGGTGTTCCACTCGCAGCAGTGGAATCACGACTACGACCTGAGCGGCAAACGCGTGGCGGTGATCGGCACCGGCGCCTCGGCCATCCAGTTCGTGCCGCAGATTCAGCAGCAGGTGGCTCGCCTCGATCTCTACCAGCGCACCGCGCCGTGGATCATGCCCAAGCCCGATCGCGCCATTCGCGATGGCGAACGCCAGCGCTTCAAGCGCTTCCCCCTGGCGCAGAAACTCTGGCGCGGCGCCCTGTACGGCATCCTCGAAAGCCGGGTCATCGCCTTCGCCTTCGCCCCGCGCCTGCTGCGCATGGCCCAGAGCATCGCCAAGCTGTATATCAAGAAGCAGATCAAAGACCCGGTGCTGCGCGCCAAGGTCACCCCGGACTACACCATGGGCTGCAAGCGGGTGCTGATCTCCAACGACTACTACCCGGCGCTGACCCAGGCCAACGTCGAGGTGATCACCGACGGTATCGCCGAAATCCTGCCCAATGCCGTGCGCACCGCCGACGGCCAGAAGCGCGAAGTGGATGCCATCATCTTCGGCACCGGCTTCACCCCCAGCGACCCGCTGCCGCGCGGCGCGGTATTCGGTCGTGGCGGCGTCGATCTGCTCGACACCTGGCCCGAAGGCCCCGAAGCCTACAAGGGCACCATGACCGCTGGCTTCCCCAATCTGTTCTTCCTCATGGGGCCGAACACCGGCCTGGGCCATAACTCCATGGTCTACATGATCGAGTCGCAGATCACCTATGTGCTCGGCGCCCTCAAGCAGCTCGAAGAGGGTCGGCTGCAGAGCCTGGAGCCCAAGCGCGAGGCGCAGGACGCCTTCAACCGCAAGATTCAGGGCACCCTCGGCAGCACCGTATGGAATGCCGGCGGCTGCATGAGTTGGTACCTGCATCCGGTCAGTGGGCGCAACTGCACGGTATGGCCAGGTTTCACCTGGCGCTTTCGCATGCTGACGCGCAACTTCGATCCGCATTCCTATCACTTCAGTCGCCAGCACGCCGCTCACCCGGCGCAGAGCAATGCCATCAGCCTCGACGCGCAGGAGGTCAGCGCATGAAATCCTTCGAGAACAAGGTTGCCGCCATCACCGGCGCCGGCTCCGGTATCGGCCGCGCCCTCGCCTATCAGCTGGCGCGCCAGGGCTGCCACCTGGCGCTGTCCGACGTCAATGTCGAGGGTCTCCAGGAAACCGTCGAGCAGGCCCGCAAGCTCGGCGTCACCGTCAGCCATCAGCGGGTCGACGTTGCTGATCGCTTCGCCGTCGAGGCCTGGGCCGAGCAGATCGTCAGCGAGTTCGGCCGGGTCAACGCCATCTTCAACAATGCCGGCGTGGCTCAGGGCGGCACAGTGGAAGGCAACGCCTACGCCGATTACGAATGGATCATGAGCATCAACTTCTGGGGCGTGGTCAACGGTACCAAAGCCTTTCTGCCCTACCTCAAGGCGGCGGGCCAGGGCCATGTGGTCAACGTGTCCAGCGTCTTCGGCCTGTTCTCCCAGCCCGGTATGAGCGCTTACAACGCCAGCAAGTTCGCCGTGCGCGGCTTTACCGAGTCGCTGCGCCAGGAGCTGGATATGGCCGCCTGCGGGGTTTCCGCCAGCTGCGTGCATCCCGGCGGCATCCGCACCAACATCGCCAAGACCGCGCGGATGAACGACAGCCTGGCCAAGGTCACCGGCCAGGAAGCCGAACAGGCACGCCAGCAGTTCAATGACCAGCTGCTGCGCACCACGCCGGAACAGGCGGCGAAGGTCATTGTGGGTGGTGCGCTGGCCAACAAGCGGCGCATCCTTATCGGCGCCGATGCCCACGCCCTGGACTGGATGCAACGCAGCATGCCGGCGCTGTACCAATGCCTGGTCACTCTGTCGATGCGCCTGGCTGCCCGCTTCGCGCCCAAAGCACGGAGCGCAGACGGGGTGCGCGAGATTTCCTAGGGTGAGCCAACATTGGTTGCATGCCCCTGGGAGGTACGCGGCCCTGGGCGCCTGCGACCATGCGAGAGAACGTGGCACGTTTGTCGGCCAACATTCGGTTCGCCGGCATTTGCGCTAAGGTGAGAAGACAGACGCATCACTCATCCACGCGGCGCCGCTACCGGCTCCCGGCTGGAACCTCGGTGTGGCGTCGACGCCGAGGGCGGCGCCTTGATCCACGAGGTGGCCTCATGAGCGCGCTTACCTGCACCCACCGCGACCACACCATCCGCGCCAGCGTCATGGAACACCCCGGCCTGCCGACACCCTGGGCCGGCGGTTGCCAGATTACCGATCCCAACGGCAACACCAGCAAACGCCAGACCTTACCGGTGGATTACGCCTTCATGGATGACCTGAACAAGGCCCAGCACGCGTCCATCGCCCATGGCAAATGGCTGGTGGATCAGAAGCTGGATCACGGCCGCAATTGGCACTGAGGGCAACCCAGACGTAGGGTCGTAGCCCGCATGAAATCCGGGAGAGATCGGAAATTGTCCCCGGATTGCATCCGGGCTACGGACGGTCGCGCAATGGATCGAGCAACGGTTTGAGGCCGTTGTGGTCGATCTCCTGCATCAGCGCGAGCAGCTGACCCAGCTCGCCCTTGGGGAAACCCGTGCGGGCGAACCAATTGAGGTAGTGACCCGGCAGATCGGCGATCAGTCGATCCTTGTACTTGCCGTAAGGCATGCGGCGAGTCACCAGGAGTTTCAGCGCTTCGGGGTTCATCGGTTACTCGAATGGCCGGAAAATGATCCGGCCATTGTGCCAGGCATCAGGCCTTGGACGAAAAGCACCTAGCCGCGAAGTGCTTCGCGAACGAAATCCAGGCGATCCTGACCGAAGAACATCTCGCCGCCAACAAAGCAGGTCGGCGCGCCAAATACGCCGCGTTTGACCGCCTCCTCGGTAGTCGCCTTGAGCGCGTCCTTCACTGCCGGTTCAGCGATCTGCGCCTGCAGGGCGGCTGCATCGAAACCAGTGGCAACCAGCACGCCTGCCACCTTGGCCGGATCACCCATGTTCACCCCGTCGACCCAGATCGCCCGGAATAGCGCCTGCAAGGCATCGTCGAAGCGCTCCGGCTGATGCAGTTGAACGGCCACCAACAAGCGCATCAGCGTCAGGGTATTGATCGGAAAGTGCGGGTTGAAGCGCATCGGTACGCCATAGCGCTCGGCAAAGCGCGCCAGGTCACGAATCATGTAGCGCCCCTTGGCCGGAATCATCGCCGGCGAGGCATTGCCGGTGGCCTGGAACACGCCGCCGAGCAGCATCGGCCGATAGACCAGCGTTGCTCCGGTTTCGCGGCACAGATCAGGCAACTGGGTATGGGCCAGGTAGGACGCCGGACTGCCCAGATCGAAGAAGAATTCCACCGTCTTGCTCATCAGCTTCACTCGCTCGTTATTGTGATTATGGGTTCAGCGCAGGTTACCAGCGCTCCATCCACGGGCGCAGATCCAGCTCGAAGGTCCAGGCATCGCGCGGCTGAGCATGCAGGAACCAGTAGCTGTCGGCGATATGCTCGGGGTCGAGAATGCCATCCTGATCCTTCTTGGCGTATAGCTCGGGAAAGCTGTCGCGGATGAAGGCGGTATCGATGGCGCCATCCACTACCACGTGGGCGACATGCACGTTCAGCGGCCCCAACTCGCGCGCCATGCTCTGCGCCAGCGCACGGATGCCGTGCTTGGCGCCAGCGAACGCGGCGAATCCGGCGGCGCCACGCAGGCCGGCCGTGGCGCCGGTGAACAGGATGGTGCCGCGTCCGCGGGCGACCATGCGCTTGGCCACCGCCTGGCTGGTGAGAAAGCCGGAGAAGCAGGCCATTTCCCAGATCTTGAAGTACTTGCGTGCGGTTTCATCGAGGATGCTGCAGGGCACGTTGGCGCCGATATTGAACACCATCACCTCGATCGGCCCGATGTCACGCTCGATGCTCTCGACCAGTTCAGCCACCTGCTCCTCACGTCGCGCATCGGAAGCAAAGCCATGCGCTTCGCCGCCCTCACTGCGGATTTCTTCCAGCAACGGTTGCAGTTTATCGAGGCTGCGCCGGGTGACGCAGGCCACGTAACCCTCACGGGCAAAACGCCGGGCAATGGCGCCGCCGGTGGCATCACCCGCGCCAATGATCAAAGCGACTTTCTTGTTCTCGTTCATGGCTTCCTCCATTAACTAACGATCGTTAGCTTAACGAACGTTATGCTACTATCTCGGGCAGGCCAACCCAGCATAGAACGGAGTCATCCATGCGTTATTCCGCCGAACACAAGGCCGAAACCCGCGAGCGCCTGCTCGCCAGCAGCGGCGCGATTGCCAAGCAGCAAGGTTTTGCCGTGACCGGCGTGGACGCGCTGATGAAAACCATAGGTCTGACCGGCGCAGCCTTCTACAGCCATTTCCCGAGCAAGGACGATTTGTTCGCTGAACTGATCGAACGCGAGCTGCGTAACAGCCTGAGCCGGCTTGGCGGCGAAGCGGGTGACGCCGGGCGCGACAAGCTGCAACGCTGCCTGGCGGCCTATCTCAGCCTGGCGCATGTCGAGCAACCGGATAAAGGTTGCGTGCTGCCTGCCCTGGGCGCGGAGATCGCCCGTGCCGATGAACGCGTGCGGCTGCGTACCGAGCAGCAGATCCTGCAGTTGCAGAACACCTGGGCCGAGATCATCGGCGACCCGCAACTGGCCTGGACGATTCTCGCGCAATGCCTGGGCAGCCTACTGCTGGCGCGCATGATGGCCAGCCAGGAATCGCGCCAGCAGGTGCTCGGCGCCAGCCTGGACATGCTCGAACACACATTGAAGCCTGTCAGCTGAGCGCGGATGCCGTTAACCTAGGCGCGTTCTTCCTGCCAGGATCGATCCATGTCGCACACCCCATCCCCGCTGGTTGGTGAAACCCCGCTGCACGCCGTCGAGGTGCGCATCCTCGGCTGCCTGATCGAAAAGCAGCTGACCACACCGGAAACCTACCCGCTGACGCTCAATGCCGTGCAACTGGCCTGTAACCAGAAGACCAGCCGCGAACCGCTGATGAACCTGGAAACCGGTGAAGTCGGGCGCTATCTGCGCAGCCTCGAAGGTCGCAAGCTGGTGCACCTGGTGATGGGCAGCCGTGCCGACCGCTGGGAACAGCGTTGCGACAAGCAGTTGGAGTTGGTCAAGCCGCAGACGGTATTGCTCGGTCTGCTGCTGTTGCGTGGCCCGCAGACGCTCAATGAGCTGCTCACGCGCAGCAATCGCATGCACGATTTCGACGATGTCGCCGAGGTCCAGCATCAGTTGGAGCGTCTGATCGGTCGCGGTCTGGCGCTTTTGCTACCACGCCAGAGTGGTCAGCGCGAGGATCGCTACATGCATCTGCTGGGCGAATCTGCAGATATGGAAAGCTTGCTGACCAGCCGCCCTGCTGCTCGTGAGGAGGCTGCGGCACCTAACGAAGATCGACTGGTCGAACTGGAAACGCGCATCGCCGCCCTCGAAGAACGTCTGGCGCGCCTGGAAGGCGCGCAGTAACCCAAGGAGCTCATGCATTGAATTTCAAAACTCGTCTCTGCCTCATCCTGGGCGCCACCCTGCTCGCAGCCGGCTGCAGCAGCACCGCCGAGAAACCGACCTCCGCTGCCGCACCCAGTGGCCCGACTCCGGACAGCTGCACCTCGTCCGCCGTCGAGCACCTCAAAGGCAAGACCGCGACGCCCGAACTGCTCGAGCAGGCACGTCAGCAAGCCGGAGCCAGCACAGCTCGTATACTCACACCCGACAGCGTGGTGACCTTGGAATACAATGGTCAACGCCTTAACCTCAATGTCGATGATCAGCGCGTGATCACCCGCGTATCCTGCGGCTGAAATCACAATAGAGTGCGGGTTGCCCTGCGCTCAATTGCCGACAACGCCAACCACCTTTGCACAGGCCAATGCCATGACCTCCCAAGTGGAACCCTGCGCCGAGCTGATGCTGGACAACCAGCTGTGCTTCGCCCTCTATTCCACCTCGCTGATGATGACCAAGACCTACAAGCCGCTGCTGCAGGCGCTTGGTCTCACCTATCCGCAATATCTGGCCATGCTGGTGCTGTGGGAAAACGAGGGCATCACCGTCAGTGAGATCAGCGCACGCATGCTGACCGATCCGGGCTCGTTGACGCCTCTGCTCAAGCGCCTGGAGAGCGAAGGCCTGCTGCAGCGCCAGCGCAGCAGCCAGGACGAACGCGTGGTACAGCTGTACCTGACCGACAAGGGTCGCGCCCTGCACGAGCAGGCCAAGGCACTGCCGGCCTGCATCCTCAAGGCCTCCGGCCTGAGCCTGGAGCAGCTCGCCTCGCTCAAAGAAGAGCTGGTGGAGCTGCGCAGCCACCTGCAGCAAACGCTGTAAGCCAAGCGCTCAGACCGCCCGATCGCGCCTGGAAGCGGTTGGGCGGCCACTAGTCAGCACGCCACCCGTTCGCTTCCAGCGCCTCTATGCCCCGTTACGCCTGCTTATGCTCTGAACTTCCAGGGTTATAGCGAAAAACTCATAAAATTATATTGCGCACAAAATATATTCGAGGCACAGTTCGCTCCATGGAAATAACTTGCGCACTAACAATTGGCGCTAAACTTTCCACGGAGACTCCGCAGTCGTCTCCACCCGCTACCCACCAAAGCCCTGGAGAAACCGATGAAAACCCTGATCGCACTGACCGCCACGCTGATCCTGTCCGCCCCGGTTCTGGCCGACAATGGTCAAGCCAGCCAGAACGGCAAGGGCCTGTACCCCGAAGGCTGAGCGACGCATCCCTACGCACCCCATCGCATCTGAAGAGGAATACCGCCATGACCATCGAAAACGTTCTCTACCGTGCTACCGCTGAAGCCTTCGGCGGCCGTGAAGGCCGCGCCGTCTCCTCCGACGGTGTACTGGACATAGTCCTGACCACGCCGAAGGAACTCGGCGGCGCCGGCGGCAAGGGCACCAACCCGGAACAACTGTTCGCCGCCGGCTATTCGGCCTGCTTCCTCGGCGCCCTGAAGTTCGTCGCCGCCCGCGACAAGCTGAGCATCCCGGCCGACACCTTTATCGAAGGCACCGTGGGCATCGGTCCGATCCCCACCGGCTTCGGCATCGAAGTGGAGCTGCGCATCAGCCTGCCGGGCCTGGATCGCGAAGCGGCGCAGACCCTGGTGGATCGCGCGCACATCGTCTGCCCCTACTCCAACGCCACACGCGGCAACATCGACGTCACCTTGACCATCGTCTGACACCCAGGGGCGAACGCTGACGGCCAGGCCGTCAGCGGGCCCACGAGGAGAACACCGCAAACACCCCCGTATCGCTGCGGCTTGCCGCTGAATATCGCCTAGGTGATTGCCATCGACGTCCCCGCCAGCCCGCAGTGCGCGGTGGTCACCGCGAAGATGACCTCTTGCAACGGCACAGGCGCAGTGAAAGTCCTCGCCTACGTGCAGCTGTCCAGCGCCTGTAGCAAGCAGAACTGCCCCTTGTGAACCTGTCCGCCATCCTGGTGGACAGCAAGGTGATCCAGATGAACGCTCGACAACTTACCGAGTCAGCCCAAGCGGCATTGCCCAGACCAAAGCGCGTCCGGAAAAACGCCGCCGCCCTCACCGCATCAGACTAAAAGGCAAGCCAACTGACGTACGGGCAGATATTCATAGGCCCGGGCAAGGCGGCCGGCTGGCTGGGATCCATACTCTTCTCTACGAGTCAATCGCGCACAACAATAAACGCGAGAAGTAGTGATGAACCTATATCAGCCTGACCCCGTTACCCAGCACAGCGGCTATATCGGCGCTCGTCAGACCCGTGTCGAGGATGCTGCATTGCTGCGTGGCCTGGGCTGCTATGCCGACGATGCTGCCACCCCGCCCGGTACCCTGCACGCTGCCATTGTCCGTTCACCCCATCCCCATGCGCGCATCACTGCCGTGGACTTCTCCAAAGCGCTGCTGATGAAAGGCGTACACGGCGTACTCATCGGTGAGGACGTCAAGCGTTGGGCCCTGCCATTCCCGGTCGGCGTGCGCCAGCCGATGGAGCATTGGTGCATCGCCGTGGACAAGGTGCGCTACGTCGGCGAGCCGGTGGCGGTCGTGATCGCCGAGAGCCGTTACCTGGCCGAAGACGCCCTGGAAGGCGTACGTGTCGACTATGAGCCGCTGCCGCCGATCATCGACCCGGAGGCCGCCACCACCGAACAGGCGCCGGTGCTGCATGAGGCAGTCGGCAGCAACGTGGTCAACGAGCGGCATTTCCGCTACGGCGAACCGGAACAAGCCTTCGCGCAGGCGCCGCACCGGGTAGCGCTGAAGGTGAGCTTTCCGCGCAGCTCCTGCACCCCCATCGAATGCTACGTGGTGCTTGCCCAGTATGAACGCGCCACCGGCATCTACGACGTGCTGGCCAACTTCCAGGGCCCCTATGCGCTGCACACGGTGATGGCCCGCGCGCTCAACGTGCCGAGCAACCGCCTGCGTCTGCGCACGCCGAAAGACTCCGGCGGCAGCTTCGGGATCAAACAGGGCGTGTTCCCCTACGTGGTGATGATGGGACTGGCGGCACGCAAGGTCGGAGCCCCTGTGAAATGGGTCGAAGACCGCCTCGAGCATCTGCAAGGCGCGTCCTCCGCGACCAATCGGGTCACCGAAATCGAGGCGGCGGTGCAGGCCGACGGTCGCATCACCGCCCTGCGTTATGACCAGATCGACGACTGCGGCGCCTACCTGCGCGCACCGGAGCCGGCCACCTTCTACCGCATGCACGGCAACCTCACGGGGGCCTATGCGATTCGTAATCTGCTGGTGCGCAACCGCGTGGTGCTGACCAACAAGACCCCCACCGGCCTCAACCGAGGCTTCGGCGGCCCGCAGGTGTACTTCGCCCTGGAGCGTCTGTTGCAGCATATCGCCGTGCAGCTGGATCTCGATCCGCTGGAGGTGATCCGCCGCAACCTGGTACCGGCCGACGCCTTCCCCTACCGTGCCGCGGCCGGCGCTCTGCTGGATTCCGGCAATTACCAGGCCGGCATCGATTTGGCGGTCAAGGACGGCGGTCTCGACGAGTTGTTGCGCCGCCGCGACCAGGCGCGCGGCGAAGGCCGGCTGTACGGCATCGGCTATGCCGCGGTGATCGAACCGTCGATCTCCAACATGGGCTACATCACCACCGCGATGACGCCCGAGGAACGGCGCAAGGCCGGGCCGAAGAACGGTGCGGTGAGCACGGCGACCATCAACGTCGGCCCGCTCGGCGACGTCAGCGTGCACGTCTCCTCGACGCCCCAGGGCCAGGGGCACCAGACCGCGGTGGCGCAGATAGTCGCCGATGTGCTCGGCGTGGCGCTGGAATCGATCGTGGTCAACGTCGAACTGGACACCCAGAAGGATGCCTGGTCGATCGCCTCGGGCAACTATTCCAGCCGCTTCGCCGGCGCGGTGGCCGGGGTGGTCTACCAGGCCGCGCTGAAGGTGCGCGATCGCCTCGCCGCGATCGCCGCCGCGCAACTGCAAGCCAAACCGGAGGACATCCGCTTCGGAGGCGGCAAGATCTTCGTCGCCAACGGCGGTCCTTCCGCACCTTTTCACCGCATCGCCGGCGCCACCCACTGGACGCCTGGCCTGCTCCCGCAAGGCGAACCGGGCGGCCTGCGCGAGACCGCATTCTGGAGCCCGCCGCAGCTCATGGCGCCAGACGACGGCGATCTCATCAACAGCTCGCTGTGCTACGGCTTCGTCTTCGACATCTGTGGCCTGGAGATCGACCGCGTCACCGGCGCGATTCACATCGACCGCTACGTGACCTGCCACGATGCCGGCCGCCTGCTCAATCCCGCGCTGGTCGACGGGCAGATCCGCGGCGGCTTTACCCAGGGGCTTGGCGCGGCGCTGATGGAAGAGTTCGCCTATGGCGAGGACGGCAGCTTCCTCTCTGGCACCTTCGCCGACTACCTGGTGCCCACTGCACCGGAAGTGCTCGAGCCGGTGATCCTGCATCTGGAAACACCGTCGCCGTTCACCCCCCTGGGGGCCAAGGGCGTCGGCGAGGGCAACAACATGAGCACGCCGGTATGCATCGCCAACGCCGTGGCCGATGCCCTCGGCCGCGCCGACATCCGCCTGCCGCTGACCCCCTCGAAGGTGCGCAGCATGATCGGCATCGACGAGCCGCCGCGGCCGGCCGGCATGCAGCAGGACGACGGTTTCGCCGCAGAGCCGGCCGCTGGTTCGGCCCTGCGCGCCAACGATGCGGTGGTGATCCCGGCGCCGCCACAGCAGGTGTTCGACACCCTGCTCGACCCGGCCACCCTGGCGGCGATCATCCCCGGCTGCCATGCCCTCGAACTGCAGGGCGAGAATCGCTACCGCGCGGACGTCACCGTCGGCGTCGGCATGATCCGCGCACGCTTCGAGGCCAAGGTCGCCTTGAGCGAGCTGGATCCACCGCATTCGTTACGCCTGTCCGGCTCCGGCACCAGCTCCATGGGCTCGGCCGAGGGCCACGCCAGGGTGCGTTTCGTCGCCTTGGAGAACGGTCACACGCGCCTGGAATACCAATACCAGGTCGCCGTCAGCGGCAAGGTCGCCGCGGTCGGCAGCCGCATGATGCAAGGGGCCTCGAAAGTGATCATCGGACAGATTTTCACCCGCCTGTCGCAGCGGGTCAGTGGCCAGGCGATCGCCGCTGGCTGGTGGAGCCGCCTGCGTGCGCTGTTCGCCAGGCTGCTCGGCAAGGGAGGTGCGCAATGAAACCGGCTGCCTTCGATTACGTCCGTGCCGAGAGCCGCCGCCAGGTGCTCGAGCTGCTCGCCGAGTATGGCCAGGAGGCGCGCATCATTGCCGGCGGGCAGTCGCTGATGGCGGTGCTGAACATGCGCCTGGCCCAGCCCAAGCTGCTGATCGACATCAACCAGGTCGCCGACCTGAACTATATCGAGCTGCGCCAGGATTGCCTGGCGGTTGGCGCGGCGGTGCGCCAGGCGCAACTGCTGGCGCGGCCGACGCTGGTCGACGAGGTGCCGCTGCTGGCCCTGGCGATGCCCTGGATCGGCCACTTCCAGACCCGCAACCGCGGCACCGTGTGCGGTTCGGTGGCCCACGCCGACCCCAGCGCCGAACTGCCGCTGTGCCTGGTGACCTTGGGCGGCGAGATCGTCCTGGAATCGAAGAAGGGCAAGCGCGTGGTCAAGGCCGCCGAGTTCTTCCAGGGCATCCTCACCACCGACAAACGCGCCGACGAACTGCTCGTCGAGGTGCGCTTCCCGCTCAAACGCGAGGGCATCGGCTACCGCTTCCGGGAAATCGCCATGCGCCACGGCGACTTCGCCATCGTCTCGCTGGCCGCCTGTGTCGGCACCGACGAGGTGCGCCTGGGCGTCGGCGGGGTCGCCGATCGCCCGGTGATGCGCAGCCTGCCGCGCGGCGCGGCGCTGGCCGACGCGCTCAACGAAACCGCCTGGTCGCTTGATGCCCAGGACGATGTACACGCCAGCGCGGCCTACCGCCGGCAACTGATTCGCGAGCTGGGTCACCAGCTCATCGAAGGAGTCTGAACATGCGCGCAACCGCCGAACAACGTTTTCCCGTCCGTCTCGAGCTCAATGGCCGCTCGCGCGAAGGTCTGGCCGAGCCGCGTACCCAGCTGTGCGATTTCCTGCGCCACGACCTCGGCGCCACCGGCGTCCATGTCGGCTGCGAACACGGCGTCTGCGGCGCCTGCACGGTGCTGGTGGACGGCGTCGCCGTGCGCTCCTGCCTGATGCTCGCCGTGCAGGCCCACGAGCGGCGCATCGAGACAGTCGAATCGCTGGCCGACGACGACACGCTGAGCGACCTGCAACAGGCGTTCCGCCGTCATCACGCCCTGCAGTGCGGTTTCTGCACTGCGGGCATCCTCATGTCCTGCGTGGATTTCCTCGAGCGGCAGCCCGACCCGAGCGAGGCCGAAGTGCGCGACATGCTTTCTGGGCACCTGTGCCGCTGTACCGGATACACCGGCATTGTCCAGGCAGTGCTGGAAGTGGCTGCCCAACGCCAAACGAACGAAGAGGTACAACAATAATGTTCGATCTCGGACGCAGCTTCCTCGCTGCCACGGAACGCCGCCCGCTGGCCACTGCGGTCAGCGACGGCACAGTGAAAAAAACCTACGAACAGTGGTTCGCCGATATCCAGTGTGCTGCCCACGGCCTCGAGTCACTCGGGCTGGGCAGGGGTGATCGCCTGCTGGTGGCCATGCAGAACCGCTGGCAGATGGCGACCCTGCATTGGGCCTGCCAGTTCGCCGGCATCGTCATGACCCCGCTGAACTGGCGCTCGACTGCCGAGGAGTTGGCCTACTGCATCGAGGATGCGCAGATCCGCGCAGTGGCCTACGACGACTCCACCGTGGCCGCGGTCGCTGCCTGCACGGCCGCGGTCAATCTGCCGCGGATCGCCGCGGGTCAGCGCGCCGCGGACGGCGACCTGAGCTTCGCCGAGCTGTGCGCAGAGGCGCCGACGGCGACCATCCTGCGCGCCACGCCCGAGGATTTCTCCCTGCTGCTCTATACCTCCGGCACCACCAGCAAGCCCAAGGGCGTACCGCGCCGGCACCGCGCGGAACGCGCCGCGGCGGTCGCCCATGTGGCGCAGAACCTCTATCGCCACGGCGAGTGCACCCTCGGCGTGATGCCGCTGTACCACACCATGGGCGTGCGTTCGCTGCTGGCCATGGCGCTGATCGACGGGCATTTCGTCTGCGTGCCGAAGTTCGACGTCGAGGCCACTCTGGAGGCTATCGAGCGGGAACAGGTCAGCAACCTGTACCTGGTGCCGACCCTCTATCACATGCTCATCGAGCACCCGGCCTTCGCCCGCGAACGAGTCGCCAGCGTGGAAAAAATCGGCTTCGCCGGCGCGCCCATGAGCGACGGGCTGATGCGCCGCGTCGAGCAGGCGTTCCAGCCGCAGTTGTTCGTCAACCACTACGGCAGCTCGGAGATCTATACCTTCACCATCGACCAGCAGGCCAACCGCAAGCCTGGCTCCTCGGGGCGCAGCGCGCTGAACCAGCGGGTGCGGGTGGTGCCGATCGACGCCGAATCGGCACAGGTGCAAGCCAAGCCCATGGAAGAAGGCCAGATCGTCGCCGACCTGGCCAGCGACGAGGCGTTCGAAGGCTACCTGAACCGCCCCGAAGCCACGGCCAAGGCGTTGCGCGAAGGCTGGTATTTCACCGGTGACACCGGCTATTTCGATGAGGACGGCGACCTGTTTGTCACCGGGCGGGTGGACGACCTGATCATCACCGGCGGCGAGAACATCAGCCCGGTGGAGATCGAGAACGTGCTCTCACTGCACCCCGCCGTCGAGGAAGTGGTGGTGGTCGGTTTGCCGGACGAGCAGTGGGGCAAGATCATCGCCGCCTTCATCAAGCTGCGTGCCGAGGTCAGCGAAAGCGAACTGGATGCCCACTGCATCACCTCCGGCCTGGCCAAGTTCAAGCGGCCGCGGCGTTACCAGTTCATCGACGAAATTCCCAAATCCCCCGTTGGCAAGGTGCTGCGCCGCGTCTTGCTGGCCCAGCACCAGGAACAGGCCCAAAAAGGCTGACTGCTCACTATCCCGAGGACATCCATCATGCAACTGCAAGCGATCCAGCAATTTCTCGAAACCCCATTCGACGGCTTCCAGGTCGAGGTCGATGCGGCCCGTGAGCGCGCCGACATCATCCTCAACCGCCCGCCGCTGAACGTCATCTCCATGGGCCAGCGCGACCAGCTGCGCCAGGTCTTCGAAGCGCTTGACGCTCATCCGCAGGTGCGCGTCATCGTGCTGCGCGCGGTGGGCGAGCACTTCTCCAGCGGCGGCGACATCAAGGGCTTCCTCGAGGCCTCGCCGGAGCACGTCTCCAAGCTGGCCTGGAACGTCGCCGCGCCGGTGCGCTGCGAGAAGCCGGTGATTGCCGCCAACCGTGGCTACACCTTCGGCGTCGGTTTCGAGCTGTCGCTGGCCTGCGATTTCCGCATCGCCTCGGAGACCACTCGCTACGCATTGCCCGAGCAGAATCTCGGGCAGATCCCCGGCTCCGGTGGTTCGGCGCGCCTGCAGAAGATCATCGGCGTGGCCCGCACCAAGCACATGGTCATGCGCGCCAAGCGCATCAGCGGCGAACAGGCCTACGACTGGGGCATCGCCACCGAGTGCGTGGCGGACGCCGAGCTGGAAAGCACGGTAGACGCGCTGGTCGATGAACTGCGGCGCTTCTCGCCGCTGGCCCAGCGCACGGCCAAGCGCTTGATCAACGACAACGAAGACGCGCCGCTGAGCGTGGCCATCGAGATGGAAGGCCATTGCTACAGCCGCCTGCGCAGCTCGCATGACTTCAAGGAAGGCGTCGAGGCGTTCCACAGCAAGCGGCCGGCGGTATTCCGCGGCGAGTAACCTTCCCACCGGGGCTTGCCTGCGGCAGGCCTCGGCAGACAACGGCTGTACCGCATTACAACAACAATCGCGGAGAACGGGTCATGCTTGGCAAAAAAGCGAACACTGATATTGCACCACCTTCCGACGCCTCATCGGGCTACTCAATCCGAGAGGCAATCAACCTCAAGTCGGTCAGCGCCGGGGTAGTAGCCGCGCTGTTCGGCTGTTCCGGGCCGGCGCTGATCGTCATCAGCGCCGCCGAAGCCGGCCAATTGAGCAATGGCCAGACGGTTGCCTGGCTATTCGCCATCTACGTGCTCGGCGGACTGATCAGCATCGGCATGGCGCTGCGCTACCGCCAGCCGATCTGCGGCGCTTATTCGATTCCTGGCGCGGCGATCATGATCGCGGCACTTGCCGGTCTGGATTTTCGCCAGGCGGTCGGCGCTTTCATCATGAGCGGCGCGCTGGTCTTGCTGCTCGGCTTGAGCGGGGTGATCGGCAAGTTGATGCGCTGGCTGCCGATGCCCATCGTCATGGCGATGATCGCCGGGGCGATGATCCGCTTCGGCGTCGGTGCGGTAGAAGCGGTCGGCAGCGTTCCGCTGATGGCCGGTCTGGCGGCGCTGACCTACTTCCTGGTCATGCGCTTCTTCAAGGCGGTGCCGCCGGTGCTGGCTGCCGGGGTGGTGGGCTTCGCCGCGGCCTTGGCTCTGGGCCTGCTGAAACCGGCGGATGTGGACATCGCCTTCGTCATGCCGGCTTTCACCACGCCCATGTTCACCCTGGAGACCTTCTTTGCCATATCGGTGCCGCTGGCGGCGCTGGTAATCGGTGCCGAGAATGCCCAGGCCACCGGTGTGCTGATGGTCGAGGGCTACAAGCCTCCGGTCAATGCGATGACCGTGGTGAGCGGCGTGGGCGGCATGCTGGCCGGGCTGTTGGGCGGGCACAACGCCAATATCGCCGGGCCGATGACGGCGATCTGCGGTTCCGAGCAGGCCGGCGACGATCCGCGTCAACGCTACGGGGCGACCCTGGTCAATGGCGTGCTGTTCGCCCTGTTTGGCGTATTCGCCGGTATCGCCGTGCCGTTCATCCTCGCCTTGCCGCGTGAGTTGATCCTGGTGATCGCCGGCCTGGCGATGATCGGCGTGTTGCTCAGCTCGTTGCAGCAGGCCTTCCACAAAGACACCGGTTGCCAGATCGGTGCATTCGTCGCCCTGGTGGTGGCCATGAGCAAGTTCAGCCTGTTCGGTATCAGCGCGCCGTTCTGGGCGCTGGTGATCGGCGTGGCGGTGTCCTGGGTGCTCGGCGAGTTGCACCGTGAGCAGGCCGCCTAGAGTCGCGTTGCCGTCGTCGAGTAACTACACACCGCGCACGTCTTAAACGCTGTACCCCTCGAGAGTTCCCACTGCCACACATGGACCTGCAAGAGGCCCGTGGGAGCTCTTTTGCCTAAAAATCGAATAAGAAAGAGAGCGTATAACAATGACCTTTACCTTAACTCACCTATGCAAAGCCACCCGTTGCCTGTTCTACACCGGCTTGCTGCTGGGGTTGCCGTTCCAGGTTGTGGCTGCCGACAGCGATTTTTTCAAGGACGCCACGGCGACCCTGCAAGCACGCAATTACTACTTCAGTCGCGACTTCTCCGACATCGTCGGGCCGAACCAGCAGTCCAAGGCCGAGGAGTGGGCGCAGGGTTTTATCCTCAATGTCAAATCCGGCTACACCCCGGGGCCGGTGGGGTTCGGCGTCGATGCCATCGGCCTGCTCGGGCTCAAGCTCGATAGCAGCGCGGATCGGGTCAACAGCGGTTTGCTGCCGACTCTGGAAAGTGGCAAGGCGGCCGATGATTACAGCCGCCTGGGCGCCGCCTTGAAGGTCAAGCTGTCGCAGACCGAGCTGAAGGTCGGTGAGCTGCAGCCCAACCTGCCGGTGCTGGCCTTCAGCGACATCCGCCTGCTGCCGCCGAGCTACCAGGGTGCCAGCCTGGTCTCCAACGAGATCGCCGGGCTTACCCTGCAGGCCGGCCACCTCAACTCCACCAGCCTGCGCAACGAGGCCGGCGACGACAAGATGCTGGCCACCCTCGGCCATCTGCCGCAGCGCGCCGCCCGCAGCGACGCCTTCAACTATGCCGGCGCTGACTACGCCTTCAACGCCAGCCGCACCACCGCCAGCGCCTGGTACGGCGAGTTGGAGAACATCTACAACCAGCGCTTCATCGGCCTCAAGCACAGCGAGCCGCTGGGCGACTGGACCCTGGGTGCCAACCTTGGGTTCTACGACGCCAGTGAGGACGGCGACCGCCTGCTCGGCGCTATCGACAACCAGGCGTTTTTCTCCCTGCTGTCGGCCAAGCACGGCGGCCACACCTTCTACCTGGGTTACCAGGCGATGTTCGGCGATCACGCCTTCCCGCGGGTGTTTGCCAATGTCTCGCCGTTGGGCAACGAGGTGCCGACCTTCGAGTTCGCCTCGGCCGACGAGCGCTCCTGGCAGGTGCGTTACGACTACGACTTCGCCGCCATGGGCGTGCCGGGTTTGGTCGCCGGGGTGCGCTATATCAAGGGCGACAACGTCGATGTGCAAGCGACCAATCGCGGCGGCCCGCGCTACGAGGGCAAGGACTTCGAGCGTGATCTGGACATCGGCTACACCGTGCAGAACGGTGCACTCAAGGGTTTCGGCGTACGTGTGCGCAACGTCACGGCGCGTTCCAACTACCGCACCGACATCGACGAGAACCGGCTGATCCTCAGCTACACCCTGACTTTGTTTTGAGCCCGTCCCGGTATCCCGGGTGATGGCTTGGCCCGCTCTCGCGGGCCTTTTTTCTCCAGTCGGCGCCCTCTGCACATGAATCAGATGCAAAGACAAACCGGCGTGCTCATTGGCTTGGTAAGGCAGCCTGGGCTGCCCACACGATGAAGCTCAGGTGACGGGGTGCAGCAAGCCTGCTGCCCCTCGTTATCAGGGCTGATAGGTGGCATCAATATTAGTTAATAGAAAATCCTCCTCCGTACTTTTAGGGTGAGAACTAGCCCAGCGATTTCAAACAACAACAATGGAGATTGCGCCGTGAAAAAACCTAGCGCTGTTGTACCCCTGCATGCCCAAGCGGCCCTGCCTCTGCCTCTGCCTCTGCCTCTGCCTCTGCCTCTGCCTCTGCCTCTGTCCTCGACCGAGCGACAGGAGGGGCGCTGAGCGCACACCCCGCCACGGGCGGAAACCCTTAACCGACATGTCGCCCAGCAACACGACAAGTCGCCAAAACAATAACAACGAGGTACGGCCATGCAGCCTGTGACCACTCCCACACCAGCTACCGACGGAGCCTTGCCAGCAGGCGCCTGTCTGCGCGGCTGGCTCGACCATCTGCAGCGGCACCAACGCCTGGCAGTGATCCACCCCGGCGTGGACTTGTGTTTCGGCGTTGCGGCGATTGCCAATCGTCTGGACGGAAAAAGTGCCTCGTTGTTCCCCGAGCCTAGTGGTCATACGATCCCGGTGGTATCCGGTCTGCTCTCCGATCGTCAGTGGATGGCCGAGGCGATGGGCGTCGAGCCTGGCGAGGTGCTGGCACGTTTCGAACAGGCCAGCCTCAATCCGCTGCCCTGGTATGAAATCTCCGATGCGCCGTGCCAGCAGGTGGTGCACCGTGAGGTCGACCTGAACAAACAGTTGCCGATCCCCACTCATAACGAGCACGACAGTGGCCCCTACATCACCGCCGGCCTGCTGATCACCCGCAACCCGCGCACCGGGGTGCAGAACGTCTCTATCCACCGCCTGCAGGTGAGTAGCCCGAACCGCCTCGGTGCGCTGTTGTTGCCGCGCCATGCCCTGGCGTTCTTTCAAGAGGTGGAAGCACGCGGCGAGGACCTGGAGGTGGCGGTGGTGATCGGCGCCGACCCGCTGACCCTGTTGGCTTCCCAGGCCATCGTGCCGATCGATCACGATGAACTGGAAATTGCCGGCGCCCTGCACGGACGGCCATTGCCGGTGGTGCGTTGTGTGACCAACCGGATCCGCGTGCCGGCCGAGGCCGAGATCGTCATAGAGGGCCGCCTGCTGGCCCAGGCGCGGGAAATGGAAGGCCCGTTCGGTGAATTCCCACAGTACTACGGCGAGCGCGCCGAGCGCCACGTGATCGAGGTTGACGCCATCACCCACCGCCGCGCGCCGATCTTCCACACCATCGTCGGCGGCGGTCTCGAGCACCTGCTGCTCGGGGGTATCCCGCGCGAGGCAAGCATGCTCGCCCATCTGCGCCGCAGCTTTCCCTGCGTGCGCGACGTGCACCTGGCCAAGGGCGGGGTGTGCCGCTACCACCTCTACGTGCAGATCGACAAACGCTCCGAGGGTGAGGCGAAGAACGTGATCCTCGGCGCCCTCGGCGGTCACTACGACATCAAACACGTCACCGTGGTCGATTTGGATGTGGATATCCACAACCCGAGCGAAGTGGAGTGGGCGATCGCCACGCGCTTCCAGGCCGATCGCGACCTGGTGCAGATCCACGAGTCGCAAGGTTCCAAGCTCGACCCCTCCACCCGTGAAGGCGTGGGCTCCAAGTTGGGGTTCGATGCCACGGTGCCGCTCAGTGCGCCGTCGTTCAAGTTTCTGAGAATCCAGGTGCCGGGCGAGTCAGAGGTGGATCTTGCCCAGGTAATTGATACCGCAGCAGGTGATTGGCGTCAGCGAGTCTTGGCTGAAACGACGGCGGAGAGCCGTCATGACTCGCCCTGAAAGGTGCCTGGCGCTCGACAGCCCCCTCAGCGGGGGGGCGTGGCTCACCATTGCCTTTCCATCGCTATAGCAGTCCTGCCTAACAATAGATCGTCTGATGTGATCCACACTACCCAAGGAGAAATCCAATGAAGACAAGAACAAAAATGATGGGTGTCATCTTCGCTGCAGCAGCCTTCGCGTTCAGTGCGGCAGCGAGCGCCAAGGACCTGAGGCTGGGCTTGATCGTGCCGGGAACCCATGCCTGGTCTGTCGCGGCCTCAACCATGGGCGATGAACTGCAAGAACGCTCCGGCGGCAAGTACAGCATCACCATTTTCCCGGCCGGCCAGCTCGGCAGCGAGGCGCGGATGCTGCAGCAACTGCAAACCGGTGCGCTGGACATGGCCTTCATGACCACGGCCGAAATCACCAACCGCATCCCCGATTTTGGTGTGCTCTATGCGCCCTACCTGGTGCACAACGTCAAACAGGCCGGCGAATTGCTGAATGGCCCGACGGCACAGGGCCTGCTCGACAAGTTGCCGGCGGAGGCTGGTGTTGTGGGCCTGGGCTATGGCACTGCAGGCATGCGCTTGATGCTCAATGCTTACCCGACCAACAGCATCGCCGCGATCAATGGCCGAAAAATGCGTATTACGCCCTTTGCGCCGGTTAAGGATTTTTATCAGCTGCTTGGCGCGGCCTCGACTCCGATGCCGCTACCCGATGTATACGACGCGTTGGCCAACGGTCAGGTCGACGGCGTTGACGCCGATCTCGAGCTGGTCTGGAAGCTGCGGCTGCATGAGCGCGGCAGCGTGCTGGTGCAGAGCAACCACATGATGTTCCCGGTCGTTGGCCTGGTCTCCGGCCGGCTCTGGGCTCAGCTCAGTCCAGAGGACCAAGCCTTGCTCGGCGAGCTTACGAAAAAGCACTTGAACAACCTCTTCGGGCAATACACCGCTATCGAGGCAGAGATGCTGGAGAACGTGCAGAAGGCTGGCGTCAAGGTGGTTCCGGCGGGTCCCGAGTTCTTCGGCGACAAGCTGCAGCAATGGGAAACCCTCTGGCTCAAGAAGGCGCCGGTGCTGGCTGACCTGCGACGCGAAGCCGAAGCGATTCGATAATCGAAGCCTCCCCAGGTTCGGCAGCGCTGTCTGCCGGACGGGCTGCTCCTGCTTGACCGTATTTAAGGAGTGCAAATGGTTCATTCAATTCAAACGCTCAGCAACGGGATTGGTTGGTGCGAGCGGGGACTGATGCGTGTGTTGGTTCTCGCTCTGCCGCTCATGATTCTGGTCAACGTCACCGGTCGCGCCCTGAAGATGCCGATCTTCTGGCTAGATGAACTGGCCATTCTGACCATGGTCTGGCTGGCCATGATCGGCCTCTCGGTGACCCTCAAGAGTCGTGATGCCGTCGCGGTGACCCTGCTGCAGGATGCTGTTCCCTCAGCGCTCAGAAGGGGCCTGCAGTGCATTTCCGATGGCCTGGTGCTGGTGTTCGCCGTGGCCATGCTGGTGCTCTGCTACCTGTGGTTCGATCCGCTCTTGTTAATCAGTACGGGCTTCGACTTTCAGGCATTTGCCGCGAAATCATTCAACTTCATCTATCAGGAACCCACTGCGACCCTGGGCATTGCCAAGGTCTGGTTCTGGCTGATTTTGCCGCTGGTGGCATTGTCCAGCAGTGTGCACGCCTTGGCCAATCTGTTGCAGACGCTGACCGTTCCCCAGGCGGAGTTCCTCAAGCACGCAGTCCGTGTCAATTCCGGAGAGTGACCCATGGCCGCGACTATTTTCATCGTGCTGTTGTTCATCGGTCTGCCCATCGCGCTGGTATTGGCGGTCACCGCCATGTCCTACATCCAGCTGAGTGGCAATAGTGTGTTGTTTCTCTCCTATCCGCAGCAGTTCTTCGGTGGGCTGGATAACTACGGTTTGCTGGCGATTCCGTTGTTCATGCTAGTGGGGGAGCTGATGAATGAGGGGGGCATAACCAAGCGGTTGGTGGCTTTTGCCTCAGTCTTTCTCGGCGCCGTCCGCGGCGGCCTGGCCTACATCAACATCATCGCCAATATGATGCTGGCGTCGATTGTCGGCTCGGCCACTGCGCAAGTGGCGGTGATGGCGCAGGTCATGGTGCCGGAGATGCACCGCAAGGGTTATGACCGCAATTTCGCTACGGCGACCACGGCAGCCGGGGCCTTGCTGGCGCCGGTGATTCCGCCGTCAATGCTGTTCGTCATCTTCGGCGTGTTGGCGCAGATTTCCATCGGCGACCTGTTCATCGCCGGCATAGTGCCGGGGGTGCTGATGGCCGGAGGCTTTGTCGCCACCATTGCGCTGCTCGGCTTTTATTATCAGTACCCGGCCAGCGAGCGCCTGAGCCGGGCAGAGAAACTGAACAACATTCTCCGCAGCCTGCCTTCGCTCAGCGTGCCCGTGGTGATGATAGGCAGCATTCTCGGTGGTGTGGCCACTCCGACCGAGGCCGCCGCCGTGGGTGCTGCGATGGCAGTGTTGGTCGGGCGTTTTGCCCACGGGGAAATGAAGTTCGAGCGCGTGGGCGGCATGCTGTTGAGGGTCGGTATCAACAGTGGTGTGGTGCTGGCCCTGGTGGCGGCCGCCGCGGTTTTCGGCTGGGTGATCGTCTACGAAAGGATTCCGCAGCAGCTTGGCGAGGTGATGCAAGGCATGACCTCCGATCCATTCATCTACATGTTGCTGGTGATTGCCCTGCTGCTGGTCGTGGGCATGGTCATCGACGGCATCGCGGCCCTGATCCTGCTGGTGCCGATCCTGTTGCCGGTGGCCCAGAGTGTCTATGGCATCAACCCCTATCACCTGGGGGTAGTGATGTGCATCAACCTCACTCTGGGGCTGCTGACACCACCTGTCGGGGCGGCCCTTTATGTCGCTTCCCGCGTTACGGGTTGTCGGCCCAGCGAGATCATGCGGCCTCTGCTGCCTTTCCTGCTGGTGACTCTGTTGGTCATGGTACTGATTGCCTGGCAGCCCGGCTTGGTGACCGCATTTATTTCATGAAAGGCCCCGCCTTAGTGGGCGGAACTCCCACCCGGCCCTCCCTGCCGGAGATCAACCTGGAGGAAATGCTGTGAACCGAATGAAAGATAAGGTGGCGATCATTACCGGCGCCGCGCAAGGAATAGGTGCTACCTATGCCAAGGCCCTGGCTGCCGAGGGGGCGAAGGTCGTCCTCTGCGACCTGAATATCCCGAACGAGACCGCCGCGGCGATCCGCGCCGAGGGCGGCACTGCCCTGGCTCTGGCCTGCGACGTGACCGACGGCGGCGCCGTACACACCATGGTCGAGGCGGCGGTGGCGGAATTCGGCGGCGTGCAGGTGCTGGTCAATAACGCTGCGCTGTTCGCCACCCTCGAGCTCAAGCCCTTCGAGCAGACTAGCTCGGCGGAGTGGGACAAGATCATGGCGGTCAACGTGCGCGGCTCCTTCGAGTGCGCCAAGGCGGTGCTACCGGTGATGCGCAAACAGGGCTACGGCAAGATTGTCAACATCGCCTCGGCCACCGCCTTCAAGGGTGCGTCAATGCTGCTCGCCTACGTCGCCTCGAAGGGCGCGGTGATCGCCATGACCCGCTCCATCGCCCGAGAGGTGGGCGATGCTGGGATCCGCTGCAACTGCCTGGCCCCCGGTTTGACCATGAGCACTAACGTGCAGGCCAATGCCGCCTGGGCCGACGATATCGTGCGCAACAACATCGCCAGCCGCTGCATCAAACGCGAGGCAGTGCCGGAAGACTTGATCGGCGCGCTGCTGTTCCTGGCCAGCACCGACAGCGACTTCATGAGCGGACAGACTGTGGTGGTCGACGGCGGCTCGGTGACCCACTGATAGGGGGGAATCCATGCGCAGCCGATATTTCATTGAAAGGGTAAACCGTTATGAATCGTGAACAACAAATCGTTGAGCGTTCGCACGCATACCGCGAGAGCTATCGTGCGTCCACACCCAGCTGGTATCGCGGCGAAATGCACCTGGCTTTCACCCTGCTGTTCACCGGCGGGGTGCTCTGGTACTGCGCCAGTCAGATTGTCGATGCGAGCTGGCAGGAGTGGTTGCTGGTGGTAGTGCCGATGTTCCTGTTCGGCAATTGGGCCGAATGGGCGGGCCACCGTTATTTGCTACACAGCCCAAGGAGCTGGCTCAAGCCGGCCTACAAGCGGCATGTCGCTACTCACCATCAGTTCTTCTCGCACAAGACGCTGGACTATCACGGCCATCAGGATTGGCGCGCTCTGCTGTTTCCCCCATTCGCTCCGGTGTTGTTCGTGATGGCCGCGTTGCCGCTGGCCCTGCTGCTGGGCACGTTATGGACGGCCAACGCCGGCTATATCGCAATGCTGACGATGGCGGCCTACTTTCTGATGTACGAAGGCCTGCACACGCTGTCGCACCTCGAGCATCCGCTGCTCGATGCCATGCCGCTGGTCAACACGGTGCGCCGCATGCATGTCCTGCATCACAACCCGGACTTCATGCACACGCGCAATTTCAACCTGACCTTCCCGATCTGCGATGCACTGTTTGGCACCAGCGACCTGAACAAGGGCGTGCTGGGCACGCTGTTCAATGGTATGTCGGATGCGGCGCGCAAACCCGAGGACCAGGCTCGCGTTGATGCGCAGCAGGTCGAGCGCGCGTCCAAAGCGGCTACCGAACACCAGCTCTGACAGCGACTCAATGGGCGGTCGGCTCTGGTGGTCGACCGTTGCTCGCTGATCCACGGAATACCGGAGGACTCATGCAAAGCAGACATTTCATCGATGGGCAATGGACCGATGCGGGACGTTGGGCGGATAGCTTCGACCCGGCCAGTTGCGAGTTGATTGGCCGCATCGCCGATGGCGGCGAAGCCGAGGCGCAAGCGGCAGTCTCCGCCGCCGCGCGCGCCTTCGCCAACCCGCAGTGGTCACAGAATCCGCGCCTGCGTCAGCAATTGCTGCTGGATTGGGCCGCAGGCCTCAAGGCCCGCCAGGAGGAACTGGCGCAGCTGCTCACCCGCGAGAATGGCAAGGCCCTGGCGCAATCGCGCGGCGAGATAGCCGGGGCGATTTCCGAGATTGTTTATTATGCCGGTCTGGCCCGGCACAACCCCGGCCATGTGCTGGAGGTGGCGCCTGGCGAGCTCTCCACCATGCTGCGTGAACCGGCCGGGGTCGCGGGCCTGATCATTCCATGGAATGCCCCGGCGGTGCTGCTGGTGCGCGCCCTTGCCCCGGCGCTGGCGGCCGGCTGCACCGCCGTGATCAAGCCGGCGCCGCAGACCGCGCTATTCAACGCGGCCATGCTCGAGCCGCTATTCGCCCTGCCGGGCCTACCGGCCGGCGCGGTCAACCTGTTCGCTGAAACTGGGCACGCCGGCGCGGCGTACCTGGTGGCTTCGCCACTGGTAGATGTGCTCAGCTTTACTGGCTCCACTGCCACCGGCCAGCGCATCATGCAAGACGCCGCAGCGACCATGAAGAAGCTGTCCCTTGAGCTCGGCGGCAAGTCCTGCTGCCTGGTCTTCGAGGATGCCGACATCGAGGCCATCGCGCCTAAACTGGCGACGGCGGCGACTATCATCTCCGGTCAGCAGTGCACCGCCGCGCGGCGTGTGCTGGTGCACGCCAGCCGCTTCGCCGAAATGAAGCGCGCGCTCAGCGCCGCACTCGGCGAAATCCGCCTGGGTCACGGTTTGGAGGCGGCGACGCAAATGGGCCCGCTGATCGACTGGCAGTCGCGCGATAAGGTCGAGAGTCGCATCGCCGAAGCGCTGGACTGTTGCGACGAGGTGCTGCTGGCCGGCGGCCGCCCGGATGGCGCGCTGAGTCAGGGTGCCTTCCTCGCCCCTGCACTGATCGCCCACCGCGACAGCGGCGCGTTCTTCTGTCAGGAGGAAATCTTCGGCCCGCTGCTGGTGCTGGAAGCTTTCGACGACGAGGCCGAAGCGGTAACCCGTGCCAACCACAGCGAGTTCGGCCTCTCCGCCAGCGTCTGGACCAAGGAGGGCGCGCGGGCATGGCGGGTCGCCCGCGCGCTGCGCAACGGCACCGTATGGCTCAATGACCACAACAAGCTGTTCGCCGAGGCAGAGACCGGCGGCTACCGCAAAAGCGGCCTGGGTCGCTTGCATGGGGTCGATGCACTGCTGGATTTTAGTGAACTCAAACACATCTACCAGAACGTCGGCACACTGGGCTGACGGCAAAGGCGAGGGTGACGACGATGGAGCTGCGCCAACTGAAGTACTTCACCTGCCTTTACGAGGAAGGCTCGGTCACCCGCGCGGCGCAGCGACTGAACATCGTCCAGCCGGCGCTATCCATGCAGATTGCCAGGCTCGAGGAGGAGCTAGGCCAGACATTGTTCGAGCGCAGCTCCAAGGGTATGACGCCAACCGAGGCCGGCGAGCAGGCCTACCGACTGTTCATGCCGGTCCTCGGACAGATTCTCGAGGCGCCCCGCCGCGTCAGGATAGTTGTCGTGTGAGTTGATTCGATGAGTCTTGGTCGGTGGGCGGAAGTGAGAGCCGTGTGGCGCGTTATTCGATAGAGCATCGGGAGTGGGTGGTGCGGCAGATGATGCCGCCCTTGAACCGGACGGTGCCGGAGCTGGTGGAAGCGACAGGCATTACTGATGCCACCCTGTATGCTTGGCGCAAACAGGCCAGAGCAGCGGGAGCAGTGGTGCCGGGAGATGGACAGCAGGCCGACCAGTGGTCGAGCCAGGACAAGTTTCGGGTGGTGCTGGAAAGCGCCAGCCTCAATGCGGCTGAGCTGGCGGAGTACTGCCGGCGCAAAGGCCTGTATGTCGAGCAGATCAACGCCTGGCGCGAAGCCTGCGAGCAGGCCAACAGCCTGGCTCAGCCGATCAAGACCCGGCGCGAACGCGAAGAGGAAAAGGCCGCGAAGAAGCGCATCAAGCAGCTGGAGCGTGAACTGCGGCGCAAGGATGCGGCGCTGGCAGAAACCGCGGCTCTGCTGGTGTTGCGAAAAAAAGCCGAGGCGCTCTGGGGGAAGGACGAGGACGAATGATCAGCGCCCCGGATCGCCGTGAAACGCTGCAGTTGATCGAGGACGCCGTGGCGGCGGGAGCGCGGCGGGCGCAGGCCTGCGCCGAACTGGGCCTGTCGCTGCGCAGCCTGCAGCGCTGGCAGCACTGCCCGGAGGATCGGCGTCCTTCGGCACAGCGAGCTGAGCCGGCCAACAAGCTGACCCCGCAAGAGCGCCGCCGCGTGCTGGAGGTCGCCAACCAGCCCGAGTTTGCCAGCCTGCCGCCGCAGCAGATCGTGGCGCGGCTGGCCGATCAGGGCACCTGGCTGGCCTCGGAGTCGACCTTTTACCGGTTGCTGAAGGACGCCGAACAGCAGCATCCGCGCGGCCGTAGCCGCCCACCGGTGAAACGAGCGCTGACGACCCATGTGGCCGACGGCCCGAACCAGCTGTGGTGCTGGGACATCACCTGGCTGCCGACCACGGTCAAGGGCCGTTACTTCTACTGGTACATGATCAAGGACGTCTACAGCCGGAAGCTGGTGGCCAACGAGGTGCATGAAAGTGAAAGCGCCGAGCAGGCCGCCCAGCTGCTACGCCAGGCCTGCCTACGTGAACAGCGGGCAGGCCAGCCGCTGGTACTGCACTCGGACAACGGCAGCGCGATGAAGGGCTCGACCATGCTGGCGGCCATGCAGAACCTGGGTGTGATGCCCTCGTTCAGCCGCCCGCGGGTGAGCAATGACAACGCCTATGCCGAGGCCTTGTTCCGCACGGCGAAGTACTGCCCGCTGTGGCCGGAGCGGCCCTTCGACACGCTGGAGCAGGCCAGGAACTGGGTGAACAGCTTCGTGGCCTGGTACAACCATGAACATCGCCACAGCGCCCTGAAGTTCGTGACCCCGGCGCAGCGACATACTGGCCAGGCGGAAGAGTTGCTGCGCAAGCGTATCGAGCTGTACGAGGCGGCGCGTGCACGGCACCCGGAGCGCTGGAGCGGCAACATCAGGAACTGGGTGCTGGCACCAATCGTGTGCCTGAACCCGGAGCGGGAAGCGGTACTGCAGCAAACATCAAAGGCAGCGTGACACGCTCACGCGACAACTACCTTGAAAATCGCCGGCGCGGCAGACCCTGATCAATCGTAGCGGCGAGATCGGTGGGCGGGTCAGCGCCGGGCTCATCGCCTCTGCCACCAACAATGCTTTGGCCAGCACCCTGGCCTACTTCGTTGAGCATCACCCTGAGGTGGAGCTGTGCGTGACATCCGGCTACAGCCAGGAACTGATCGAGAAGGTGCTGGCCGGCGTGCTGGATTTCGCGGTGATCAACCAGAGCTTTCAACAGGACAGCCTGCTGGGGCACGACATCCTCGACGAGGAGCTGCTGCTGGCCACTGGGGCGGCCAACCGCCTGAGCGGTCCACTGCCGCTGCCACTGGCCAGCCTAGCTGGGCTGAAGCTGGTGCTGCCGTCGCGTCGCCACGGGCTGCGAATGGTCATCGACCAGCGGCTCGCCAGCCTGGGGTTGGAGGTTACTCCGCAGCTGGAGGTGGACGATCTGGCGGTGATCGAGGACTTCCTCCGCCGCAGCGACTGGGTCAGCCTGCTGCCGGCTACTGTGCTGCACCGCGGCCTGCGCGAAGGCGCTCTGCGCGCCTACCCACTCGCCGCACCGGGGATTACCCGGCGCATGGTCTGTGTGTACGACCCGCGCCGTCCGTTGACCCCGGCGGCGATGTTGTTCATTGAGGTGATCGGTAAAACCATGATGGCGGCGCTGAATGCCATTCATTTTTACAAGGAAGGCCAGATTGAGGAGAGCGAGCATGAGCGAGTTGATTAAACCCCGCGTGCCGCGGCTGATCATCGGCATTTCCGGCGCTTCGGGGGCCATCTACGGTGTGCGCCTGCTGGAGCTGCTGCAGGACACGCCGATCGAAACACACCTGGTGGTAAGCAAGTCGGCGCTGATCACTCTGGCCCACGAGACCGAGCTATCCTGGTCGCAGCTCAAGGGGCTGGCGGATGTCAGCTACTCCAACCAAGACATCGGCGCGGCTATCGCCAGCGGCTCGTTCAAGACCATGGGCATGGTCATCGCACCCTGTTCGGTGCGCAGTATGTCGGAGATTGCCAGCGGCGTGACCTCGACACTGCTGACCCGCGCCGCCGACGTGGTGCTCAAGGAGCGTCGGCGTTTGGTACTTATGGTTCGCGAGACGCCGTTGCACCGCAACCACCTGCGCAGTATGACTGAGCTGGCCGAGCTCGGCGCGGTGATCGCGCCGCCGGTCCCTGCGTTCTATGCCAGGCCGAGCAGCCTGCAAGAAATGGTCGATCACACCCTGGGGCGGGTGCTGGATATGTTCGACATCGAGTTGGGCATTGTTCGCCGCTGGCGCGAGCAAGTGGAAAATGTCGCGACTCTGGACGAGGTGCGGGTTGATGCATGACTGAGACACGACGGCTTCAGCCAGGCAGTTCTGCAATCAAGTCAGTGATCAGTTGCAGGGTCTGCACGCACACCTCGTTCTGCGAAAAGGGCCGGCAGTAGTCCAGCAGCACTGCGCGGCAGGGGTCTGCCATGCGGAGCTGAACAATAACCACTTGCTCCGGCGTGGCGAGCCCTGGATTACCAACAAAGACCGGCGGATGTTCGCCAGATGCACCTCCAGGTCGGACAGGGGAATGTCCGGGTGCAGTCAGCTGTCGCTCCACCGTGAAAGATGCACTCGATATTGTCAGCGTGGTGACACGCCAGGCGGCGGTGGTACAGCGGATACCATCGAGGCTGTAGGTTTCGATGATGATACGTGGCGCCAGGGCGATACTAGCGAGCACCCTAGGGTCTTTTTTATTCGTCAGCGCGTGGCCTTTTACGCATCAATCAGACTAAAAGGCAAATTTGTGGGCTACAGGGTCAATATTCCATTGAGTTGGCAAGGCGTGCGCCATTCCGTTGCCATAACCTGACCGTACGGCGGCCGATTGATGAAATGCCGCAACAACAAAACGGAGGCATCACCGAGAGGTTTCCCGCATTAGCACATGCCCGGGTTAGTGCGGAACGGGCAAGTTCTCGCCTGCTGGCTTCCATGCCGGGGCTTGGGTGATGTCATCGTTACGAGGTACTGGAATCATGCGCCATCTCGATCTACAGGTTGTCAGCCAGGCACTCGAATGGGCCCGTGCCGGTCGTGCGTTGTGGTTCTGTACGGTACTCTCGACCTATGGCTCGGCGCCGCGCGCGCCGGGGGCGATGCTGGTGGCCAGCGGTGCTGGTGAGCATGTCGGTTCGCTCTCCGGCGGCTGTGTCGAGGAAGAATTCCTCGCCAGCCTGGCCCGTGGCGAGCTGCGTGAGTCGGCGCAGATTGTCCGCTACGGCGACAGCGCCGAGGAGAGTCGGCGCCTGCGTTTGCCGTGCGGTGGGGTGCTGGTTGTGCTGGTGGAGCACCGCGCGCCCAGCGGCGATTGGATCGAGCACCTGGAAAGCCTGCAGGTGGCATTGCTCGGTCAGCATCGCCTAGTGCGTCATGTCGACCTTACCAGTGGTGCGCTGCGCCTGGATCCGGACGCCGGTCAGGGTAGCGAACGGGTGCAGATCGTCGACGAGACGGTACGCATTCATGTCGGCCCGGTCCTGCGCCTGATTCTTGCCGGGCTCTCCCCGGTGGCCGAGGCCTGCGCCGCTTTTGCCCGTGCCATCGGCTGTGAGGTGATCGCCTGCGACCCCCGTGAGGAGGTCGAGCACATCGTGCTCGACGGCGTGCAGATGCAGCGCGTGCTGCCCTCGTTGTTTATCGGCGCTGGAGGCTGCCACGCCGCCACCGCAGTGGTGGCGTTGACCCACGATCCGCGTATCGATGACCTGGCCCTGATGGAGGCCGTGCACACCCCGGCGTTCTACATTGGCGCCATGGGCTCGCAGGCCACCTCGGCCAAGCGCGCCGAGCGGCTCAAGCGCGTTGGCGGCCTGTCCAATGAGCAGATCGCGCGCCTGCACATGCCCATCGGTCTGGATCTGGGCAGTAAGGCGCCGGCGGAAATAGCCCTGGCGGTGATGGCGGATGTCCTGCGCGTATACCATGGCAGGGCGCGCCATGCCTTGTGATCAGGTCATTGCCCTGGTGTTGGCGGCAGGCAGCAGCAGGCGCTTCGGTGGCGACAAACGGATGGCACGGCTGGCCGACGGTCGAGGTGTGCTGGAGTCGACCCTAGTCGCGGTGGCAGCGGTATTTGCGCGGGTATATGTGGTACTGCGCGCGGAGGACTCGCCTGCCGCTTTGGGCGTTCCGCCAGGTGTTGGAGTGATCCGGGCAACGCACGCCACTCGCGGAATGGGTGCCAGCCTGGCGCAAGCGGTTGCCGAGCTGGCGGATAGCGAGGCCGAGGCGCTGGCGGTATTTCTCGGCGATATGCCCTGGATCGACGCGACGACTCAGCGGTACTTGTGTACGAGGGTGAATAGATCAAATATTGTTCGTCCGCATTATCGAGGTGGGCCAGGACATCCGGTGTTGTTTGGCCGAAACTTCTGGCCCGCTCTGCGGCGACTCGATGGTGATAACGGTGCCCGTGAACTTCTCCGTGAACAGCGCACTGTGTGTGTAAATGTTGACGTGGAGGATTCTGGTATCCTCCAAGATATCGATACGCCTGCTGGGCTCCGGCCAACTATCGCGAGGGCAACCTTCCAAGACGGCGCAGATATCGCCAAGCGCTGCGGACAACGCTCATCCAGCGGATGAGGGAGAACTGCCTATGTCGGTCGCACAACGCGTATTTCATGGCAACTTTGGCCGAGTTGCCTTGTTGAACATGAATAAACCCTTGGTCATGCATACCCATTCGGAATGCCATGTGCTGGTGAAAGTGGCGGGCGACGACACCTTCTTCAACGTGCGCGGCCGTCAGGTGCCGCTGACTGACCGCAACGCGGTCTTGGTCAACGCCTGGGAACCGCATTATTTCGATTATCAGGCAGGTGCCGGCAATACCCTGATTCTGGCCCTGTATATCGAACCGGCCTGGCTGGCCACCGCGCAACAGTCGCTAGCCTTAAGCAGTCGTCCAGACTTTTTTGCGCAATCCTCCATGGAACTGAGCACGCAAAACCGCAATCTGGCGGATCGCTTGATTGCTGAAATGCACAGCCCCGACCTGGTTCCACAGGAGCGTATCGAGTTTTACTTGTTCGACTTCCTCATCCAGTTGATCGAAGACTCCTCGCAGTGGCGGCATCTCTGTCGGATGGGCGTTCGCACCGTCAATGAATACCGCGACGCGCGGGTGCGCAAAGGTACCGACTATTTGCTCAATCACCTGGATGACCCGGCGCCAATCGACAATGCGGCCAAATGCTGTGGTCTGTCACGCGCGCACTTCTATTCCCTGTTTCGCAAGGACACCGGCATGACACCCAACCTGCTGCTCAACGCGGCGAGGATGCGGCGTGCCTTTTCCTGGCTCGACAGCGAGCGTAATGGCACCCTGGGCTTGCTTTCCGAGTCGTTGGGGTTCTCCGAGCAGGGGCATTTCACGCGTTTCTTCAAGCACCATATCGGCGCCTCTCCGAGCCAGTACCAGCGGGTGGTGGACAGTTACCCGCATTCCTGAGCCATGGATCCTTGGCGGTTGCCGGAGCCCAGCGCACAGGATTCTTGCATTGAAGCGAGTGGCTGCTGCCGGTCGTGGCCGGCCAGAGATGACCAGGACAAGCGGTGCGCACCGCGCTGGATCGTGTCGCCCGAGCGCCGAACAATAGCCTCGAGTAAGCGGCTGAAAAACCAAACCCCGCCACCGTTACCGGTGGCGGGGTTTTCTTTTGATCATCGTCCCTCCCGGCTGAAGCGGAATGCCGCCCAGCCGCTCCTACAGATGCAGTCTTCGCGTAGGAGCGGCTTCAGCCGCGAATTGCTGCTTACACAGCGCTACGCACCTGCTCCCAGGTCAGATCCAGGCACTTACGCGCCTTTTCCACCAGCTCGTCGATCTCCGCGCGGCTGATCACCAGCGGCGGCGCAATGATCATGGTGTCGCCCACGGCGCGCATGATCAGGCCGTTATTAAAGCAGTGGCCGCGGCAGATCATGCCTACCGCCTTGTCACCCGGATAACGTGTGCGCGTCGCCTTGTCTTGCACCAACTCGATGGCGCCAAGCATGCCGATGCCGCGCACTTCACCCACCAGCGGGTGATCGGCCAGCTCACGCAGGCGCTTTTGCAGGTAGGGTGCAATTTCTGCCTTCACCCGTTCGACGATGCCTTCTTCCTTGAGAATGCGCAGGTTCTCCAGGCCCACCGCTGCCGCCACCGGATGGCCGGAATAGGTGAAGCCATGGTTGAAATCGCCGTGCGCCGCGATCACCTCGAACACCTTGTCGCTGACGATCAGCCCGCCCATCGGCACGTAGCCGCTGGTAAGGCCCTTGGCGATGGTCATCAGGTCAGGCTTGAGATCGTAATACTGGCTGCCGAACCACTCGCCGGTACGGCCGAAACCGCAGATCACTTCGTCGGCGACGAACAGGATGTCGTACTTGGCGAGGATTTCCTTGATGCGCGGCCAGTAGGTCTCGGGCGGGATGATCACGCCGCCAGCGCCCTGGATCGGCTCGGCGATGAACGCCGCGACATTCTCTTCGCCCAGTTCGAGAATCTTCTTCTCCAACTGGTCAGCGGCCCAGATGCCGAAATCTTCCGGCGATTGGTCGCCGCCCTCGCCGAACCAGTAAGGCTGTGGAATATGGGCGATGCCCGGAATCGGCAGGTCGCCCTGCTCGTGCATGAACTTCATGCCGCCGAGGCTGGCACCGGCCACGGTGGAACCGTGGTAGCCATTGTCGCGGCCGATGATGACTTTCTTCTGCGGTTGGCCCTTGCACGCCCAGTAGTGGCGTACCAGGCGCAACATGGTGTCGTTGCCCTCCGAGCCCGAACCGGTGAAGAACACATGGTTCATGCCGGCCGGCGCTAGCTGGGAGATGGCATGGGCCAGCTCCAGCACCGGCGGATGGGCGGTCTGGAAGAAGGTGTTGTAGAACGGCAACTGGCGCATCTGCGTAGCGGCAGCTTCGACCAGCTCCTCGCGGCCATAGCCGACGGCCACGCACCACAAGCCGGCCATGCCATCGAGGATCTTGTTGCCCTCGCTGTCCCACAGGTGCACGCCTTTTGCCTCGGTGATGATGCGCGGGCCCTTCTCGGCCAGCTGCTTGTAATCACTGAACGGCGCCAGGTGGTGGGCCTGGCTCAGGGCCTGCCAGTGTGCGGTCTTGGGGTTGTTTACGGCGTTGTTCATGGCGCCTCCTTCGATCCGTGACATCACATGTACCAGCGGTATTCGCGCGGGCTGATGTCGTGCATGAAGGCCAGGTGATCCTGGCGTTTGTTCTCGCAATAAACCATGACGAACTCGCTGCCGAGGCCAGCGGCGACGCGCTCGCTGGCCTGCATGCGACGCACGGCGTCGAGCATGTCCTTGGGAAAGTCGACACCGCTTTCGCGGTCGTCATTCAGCGGTGCAATGGGCTCAACCTTGGCGTCGAGGCCCTGCTCGATACTGGTCAGCAATCCCGCCAGCACCAGATAGGGGTTGGCGTCTGCGCCCGGCAGACGAAATTCCAGGCGCAGGTTGCGTGCGTCCGACTCGGGAATACGCACGCAGGCGTCGCGATCCTCGAAGCCCCAGCTGGCCTTGCTCGCCGAGTTCACCTGGGCGCCGAAGCGGCGATAGCTGTTGTGGTTCGGCGCGTAGATCGGCATCAGCTCCGGCAGCAGTTCCAGGCAACCGGCCACGGCATGCCGCAGCGGGCGCTGCTCATCACGCGCCAGCAGGTTGTCACCGGCCTCATCGTACAGGCTGACGTGGATGTGCATGCCGCTGCCGGGATACTGCAGATACGGCTTGGCCATGAAGCTGGCGCGATGGCCGTATTTGAGCGCCACGCCACGGGTCACCCGGCAGAACAGCGCCGACCAGTCGGCCGCCTGCATCGGATCCATATTGTGGCTGAAGTTGATCTCGAACTGCCCCGGGCCGATCTCGGCGGTGATCACCGTGGTGTCGATGCCCTGCAGACGCGCGGTCTCGGTGATGTCGTCGAGCACCTCGGAAAAACGCGACAGCCGTTCGATGTGCATGTTCGGCTGGTCGTCGGCATCGCCACTCAGGTCATCGCGCGGGTACTGCGGCAAGCCGTCCTTGAGCGCCTTGTCGAACAGGTAGAACTCCAGCTCGAAGGCCACCACCGGACGAATGCCGCGCGCAGCCAGGCGCTGCACCACGCGTGCCAGCACCTCGCGCGGTTCGAACTCGATGGGCGCTTCGGTGCCGTCGGAGCTGATCAGCATCTGCCCCAGCGGCTGGCGCTCCCAGTTCACCAGCTTGAGCGTGCCGGGGATCAGCCGCCGTGGCGCGTCCGGGTCACCGTCATGGAAGCAGTAGTCGCCGATCTCGTACAGCCCGCCCTGAGCGCCGAGCAGCACGCAGTTCTGCGGCAGTTTCAGGGCGCTGCCGGCGGCGACCTTCTCCAGCATCTCGATGGGGTAGCGCTTGCCATAGAAATGCCCGGGAATGTCCAGGCAGATCAGGTCGACGAAGCGCACCTCGGGGTGGACCTGGCGAAATTGACGGACTTCGTCGAGCAGCTCGACTCGGGTGGCGTTCATTGTGGTTATTTCCGGGTTCACGGGAAGGTTCAGGTGTAGATCCACAACACCCGCGCGGGGGTGTCGCCCTGGTTGGCATAACGTAGGCGCGCATAGCTAGGCACCTGGAAAACATCACCGGGATAGAGCGTGGCACTCTCTTCGTCCTCGCCCAGCCACAGCGTCAACTGACCTTCGAGCACATAGCCGGCCTGCTCGGAGCGGTCGCTCATCTGCCGCTCGCCACTGCTGGCCCCCGGTTCGAGCAGGCTATCGACGACCATGAAGGCGCCCTGCAAGGTCGGCGACGCCATGATGTCGGTGATACCACCGGCCAGGTACAGGGTGCGGCGCTCGTCCGGACGGGTCACCCAGTCCAGCGCCTTGGGCTTGGGCAGGCTGTAGAAATAGGTGGTAGGTACGTCGAGTGCCTCGCTGATGGCAGTCAGATCTTCCACGGTCGGGCGCGACAGGCCACGCTCGACCTGCGAGAGAAAGCCCACGGAACGACCGATGCGCTCGGCCAGCTCGTTGAGGGTGACCTTCTTGTGCTTGCGCAGGTCGTGGATGAGCACGGCCAGCGCGGCCATTTCCAGATTCTTGTCCATGTCAGGGCTGTCCATTTCAGAAACTGTCCCTCAGTCGGTACCAGGCCTTGCCGATGGCCTCGAGCGGCGCCGCCAGGCGCTCGCCGAATGGGAATTCGGGATTGCGTAGTTGCTGATACAGCGCCAGTTCGTCGTCATTACCGAGAATGGCATCACTGACTGCCCGCGCTGCCGCCAGGGTCGGCAGCACACCATGCCCGGAAAAGCCCTGCAGCCAGTAACGGCCGTTCTCGCCGCCAACGTCGGGCGTACGAGCACGAGTCACGTCGATATGGCCGCCCCAGGCAAAGTCGATGGCTACGCCTGACAGCTGCGGGAATACGCGCTCGAGGAGCGGCCGCGTGGCTGCCGCCATGTCCTTCGGCAGGCCGCCCAGATAGGTGCAGCCCCCGCCAAACAGCAGGCGGTGATCCGGGGTGCGGCGGAAGTAATCGAGGACGAACTGGTTGTCGGTCACACACGCATTGCGCGGTAACAGTGCCTCGGCGCACTCGGCGCCCAGCGGTTCGGTGGCGATCTGGTAGGTGCCGACCGGCAGGATGCGCCGCGCCAGACGCGGCTCGAGGTGATCGATATAGGTGTTGCAGGCCAGCACCAGATTGTCAGCCTGCACGCTGCCCTGCTCGGTACGCACACGGTAGCCCGTGCCCTGCTTGTCCTGACTCAGCACACGGCTCTGCTCGAAGATCTGCCCACCGGCGCGAACGAAGGTTTCGGCCAGCCCGAGCGCCAACTTGAGCGGATTAAGATGCCCGGCCTCGGGGTCGTAGAGGCCAGCGCGGTAACGCTCGCTGGCGACCCACTCCGGCATCTGCTCGCGGGAAACGAACTGCAGCGCGCGATGCCCCCATTTATAAGCGGCCTCCTCCTGCCACTCATGCAGCAGCGCCACGCGCCTTGGCAGCACCGCCGTCCACAGATGGCCGCGGCGGTAATCGCAGTCGAAGCCGTGGCGCTCAGGCAGTTCACGCAGCTCACGAGCTGCCCAGCTCATGCCATCCCACAGACGGCGGGCGCGTTCGATGCCCAGCGCCTTTTCCAGCGGCGGCATATCGCAGGACCAGCCCAGAATCGCCTGCCCGCCGTTGCGCCCAGAGGCTGCCCAGGCCACACGACTGGCCTCCAGCAGAATGGCCTTGCGCCCTGCTTCGGCCAGGCGCAAAGCAGTGTGCAGGCCACTGAAACCAGCACCGATCACCAGCACCTCGCACTGCAGATCATCTTGCAGCACGGGATGATGCGTCAGTCGATCCTTGCAGCTATGGGCGTAATAGCTGTCGACGTGCTCACTGGCATGGCGAAACATAGACGGCTCATGAAATTTAGAATAATTAATTTCATGAAAATCTATAGATATAATTTCACAAAGGCAAGCCTGAGCGGCTCAGGCGACCTGCTGCTGCAACTCCATACCGCATTCGAGATGGGTGAACAGCCCTTCATCTATCGCCTGGGCCAAAACCCGACGCAGGCCTTCGCTGCCGAGGAAAGCGTCGCGTGCCGCTGCCGAACGCCACTGCCCTTCGACCTGCCAGGTCAACGGATCATTGCGCAGTGAGAACACACGCAGGCGCTCACAACCTGGAATATCTCGCCCGACCTCATGCAACCGCGCCAGGCACTGCCCCAACCGATTTGAACGACCGTGACGGGCGCGAACGGTCATACGGTGAATGATGCTCATGGCAACCTCCTGGAACTGAATCAATACATACCAGCAGCGTTTCGCTACAGAACATGGGGCGCTGCGTCCGGCTCGGCAAAAGCCGCTTCGCCAACGGCTCTGGAGTCAAGCCAGGCCGTGGCGAGCAATAACTGAGTCAGCGGTGCGATCAGCCATTTGCTGGGCATGGCTCGCTCCTTTCGTGACGTATGTGAGCACCACTTAGCGGATGATATGGCTACAGCATGCGTTCGAGCCGATGCAGAGGCACCGCTCGATGGCTACAAAGATCAGGCAGAAGGTCATCAGAGCGTTAGTAGATTTCTGGCAAATCCTTGCCTAAAACTCCATAGCAATGAAATTGCTGCAACCGAGTGCAGCGCACCCTGACTACCCTTGAAATACTCTGTATCACCGGTTATTTGCCCATTACTGGCAAATATTTGCCTAATCCTGCCGCCCCTCATGACTTGCCTGAAAAACCTGGCTAGGCTTCGCTGACTTTCCGGAGGCGCGCCATGCAGTCACCCATTCACACCGCCACAACTCTCGACACCCCCCTTGCCGAACTGAGCCACGAAATGGCGCGCCTGGTCGATCGCTTCGTCCCCGAGGACGGTTTGCACCTCACAGCGATTCCTGGCCTGAAGCTGGCACGCGCCACGACACCCAGCCTGCCGATGCAGACCGTCTACGACCCCTGCCTGTGCATCATCGCCCAGGGCCGAAAAGAGATACGTCTGGGTGACGAACTCTACGTCTATGATCCGTTGAATTACCTGGTGGCGTCGGTGGTGCTGCCGGTAACCGGCCGGGTTATCGAGGCCAGCCCGGATCACCCCTATCTGAGCATCGCTCTGGAGATCGATCCCGCGCTGATCAGCAGCCTGCTCACCGAAATGCCAGCGATTCCAGCCCCGGACGCGGCTTCCCAGCGGGCGCTGTTTCTCGATCGCCTCGACCCGCGCTTGCTGGATGCGGTGATCCGCCTGCTGCGCCTGCTGGAAACCCCATCCGACATCACCATGCTGGCGCCATTGGCATTGCGCGAGATTTTCTACCGCATGCTGCTCAGCCCGCAGGGCCATCGCCTGCATGAAGTGGTCATCGCCGACAGCCAGAGCCAGCGCATCTCCCGCGCCATCGAGTGGCTGCGCAAGAATTTCGATCAGCCGCTGCGGATCGAGGAACTGGCCCGCGAGGTGAACCTGAGCCCCTCGACCCTGCACCATAGATTCAAGGCAGTCACGGCGTTCAGCCCGCTGCAGTATCAGAAGCAGCTGCGCCTGCAGGAGGCTCGCCGGCTGATGCTGTGCGACAACCTCGAAGCGGCAGCGGCCAGCTACCGCGTCGGCTACGAAAGCCCATCGCAGTTCAGCCGCGAGTACAGCCGTCTGTTCGGTGATCCGCCGCAACGCGACATCGCCCGCCTGCGCCAGGCCGCGCAGAATCAGGTCGCTTCCTGATAACCGCGCAGGACCATGCCCCCGTGGGAGGCGCTTCAGCGGCGAGCTTTTCCGCCCTTTTTGAGGATGATCGCGGCTAAAGCCCCTCCCACTCCGCGCCCGGCTACAGCCCCATCTGCTTGGCGATGATCTCGTTCATGATCTCGCGCGTGCCACCGCCAATGGAAAGAATGCGGTTATCGCGATACAGGCGCTCGACCAGGGTTTCGCGCATGTAACCCATGCCACCCATGATCTGCACCGCATCGTAGGTCAGGCGATCAGCAATATCGGTGGCGAAGTTCTTGGCCATGGAAATCTCCTTGATCACGCTCCTGCCGGCGGCCATTTGAGCGGCCTGGCAGTAGGTGAACTCGCGGGAAACCTCCAGTTGCGTGGCCATCTCGGCCAGGCGGTGCTTGAGCACCTGGAACTTGCCCACCGGCTTGCCGAACGCCTGGCGCTCGCGCGCCCATTTCAGCGACTCCTGCAGGGCCAGTTGTGCGGTCATGTTGGCCATGATCGCCAGGCTCAGGCGCTCGCTCTGGAAGTTGGCCATGATGCAGGCGAAACCGGCATTCTCCACGCCGATCAGGTTCTCCACCGGCACCTTGCAGTCGTCAAAGAACAGTTCGGCGGTATCCGACGCCCACCAACCCATCTTCTTCAGCTTGCGACCGACGCTGAAACCCGGCGTGCCCTTCTCCACCAGCAGCAGGCTGACGCCACCGAAGCCCTCACCGCCGGTGCGCACCGCCACCGTGTAGTAATCGGCACGCACGCCGCTGGTGATGAAGGTCTTGCTGCCATTGACGCGGTAGTGATCGCCATCGCGCACAGCGCGGGTCTTGAGATTGGCCACGTCGGAGCCACCGGTGGGCTCGGTCACCGCCAGCGCCATGATCTTCTCGCCGGCCAGTACCTGCGGCACCACGCGCTCACGCACGACGGGCTTGGCCCATTTGACGATGGGTGGCAGGCCGATATCCAGCGAACCGAGCCCGGCCACCAGGCCGCCGGAGCCACTGCGCATCAGTTCCTCGCTGGCCGCCACTTTGGCGAACACGTCTCCCTCGTGACTGCCGCCGAACTGCTCTGGGTAGCCGATACCGAGAATGCCCGCAGCGCCGGCCTTGAGGTACAGCTCACGAGGAAACTCCTCTGCCTCTTCCCACTCGTCGATATACGGCAGGATTTCACGCTCGACGAAACGCCGGACGGAATCACGAACCAATTGGTGGGACTCATCGAAATACGACAGAGAGGCGGCCATGCGGGTACTCCCGTTATCATTTTGGCCACCCTAACCTAGCGCTTGCTTGGTTTTCAAGCGAGCGTTTCATTTCTGCTCGCGCAACGCCTTTCTCACCCGCTCGCCCATCTCGTAGGCTGGCCCTTCCACTGACTGGAAATTGCGCGTGTAACGCTGGGCGAAGCCATCGGTGCCCCACTCGCGGTATTGCTGCACATGCCACAATTCATGCGCCCATAGCGCTGCATCCTCTGCGGCAGCATCGGCGTTGCGAAACACCACCACGTCGACCAGCGTCACGGCCTGCACATCGGGGTTCTGCAGCATGACGGTAGCGGCGTCCATCTCGTCGGTGATGCCCACGCGAAAGCGCACTTCATCAAGCAACGCATCGTCGTAGAACGGCGCGAGCTGGGCACGAATCATCAGAGGGATAGGTTCGGTGCCGGCTCGCAGTGCTGCCTGGTGAGATTGCAGCAACCAGGCTTCGAGACGCGCCGCCGCCATATTCAGGCCATCTTCACGCACCCGTACCGGATCGGGCACGCACAAGCAGGAAGCGCCCAGGCACACCTGTACCTGCCCGGTAGGACATTGAGCCTGTGCGGCCAGAGGCGCCCCGAGCAGGAGCAGCAGAGCAATACGGCGCAGAGTGTCGGTGGTCACTGGCACTCCGAATCGAGAGGGTTTGACTGCTTACAGGCTGATCGGGCGCCGACCTGCCAAGGCATGCGCCAGGGTGCCGCCGTCGACCAGTTCCAGTTCGCCACCGAGCGGCATGCCATGGGCGATGCGCGAGGCGACCAGGCCTTTGCCGACGAGGATCTGAGCGATGTAGTGCGCCGTGGCCTCGCCCTCCACCGTCGGGTTGGTGGCCAGGATCACTTCGCTGAAAGCACCGGCATCGATGCGCTCCAGCAGCGCAGGAATACCGATGGCCTCTGGCCCCAGGCCATCGAGCGGTGACAGATGCCCCTTGAGCACGAAGTAACGGCCGCGAAAACCAGTCTGCTCCACGGCATGAACATCCATTGGACCTTCGACCACACACAGCAGGCTGTCGTCGCGGCGCTCGTCCAGGCACAGCTGGCAGATCTCGTCCTCGCTCAGGCTGCGGCAGCGCTTGCAGTGCCCCACGCCTTCCATCGCCGCATTCAGTGCCTGCGCCAGACGCAGACCGCCACTGCGATCGCGCTCGAGCAACTGCAACGCCATGCGTTGCGCGGTCTTCTGCCCAACACCGGGCAGGATGCGCAGAGAGTCGATCAACTGGCGAATCAGGGGGCTGAAGCTCATGGCGTTCCTACAGGTTGATGGCCCGGATACGATCCGGGGAACGAGACATACATCTATCCCCGGATTTCATCCGGGCTACGCACCTGAAGCTCATGGCGTTCCTAGGGTTCGTAGCCCGGATGCAATCCGGGAGCACAGGTCACAGATCATTCCCGGATTGCATCCGGGCTACAAATTTGAAGCCTGTCGCCGTCCTGCAAATGCGATCAACACAAGTAAGAGTGGCGATCAGGCTGCGTACAGGGCAAGGCGCCGACGGACGAGGAACCGCAGTGTGCTGGAGCACATGAGGATTCCGAGTTCGCCGGCAACGCCGCCATGTGCGTCGACTGGACGGCACGTGGCCTGTCAGAAAGGCATTTTGAAGCCGGGGGGGAGCTGCATCCCTGCGGTCATGCCGGACATCTTCTCCTGGCTGTTCTGCTCGACCTTGCGCACCGCGTCGTTGACGGCAGCGGCGATCAGGTCTTCCAGCACTTCCTTGTCTTCCTGCATCAGGCTGTCATCCAGGGTGATGCGCTTGACGTCGTGACGACCGGTCATCACCACGCTGACCAGGCCGGCGCCGGACTGGCCGGTGACTTCAGCATTGGCCAACTCTTCCTGCATCTTCTGCATTTTTTCCTGCATTTGCTGGGCCTGCTTCATCAGGCCTGCCATGCCACCTTTCATCATCTCGGTATCCTCGGTGTTCGGGTTAAACAAATCGTTGAAACGACCGGTTAGCTTGGGGTATCGATAGGTTCGATGCTGTCGTCGCGCACCTTGGCGGCGAACTGCTGAATCATCTGCTGCACCAGCGGGTCGCCATGGATCGACGCCTCGGCGCTGCGCTGGCGGTCGGCACGGCGCCGGGCGGCGGCCTGCGCCGGGGTTTCCTGTTCAGGCTTGCACAGCTCGATACGCAGTTTGATGCTGCGCCCCTGTTGCAGGTTCAGCGCGTCATTGAGACGACGCTGCTGAGTCGGATTGAACAGCGCACTGTGCGCCGGGTCCAGGTGCAGCAGCCAGTCATCACCGTTGGCTTCGATCAGCGTGCAGTTGGCGGCGATGCTGCCGGTCATACCGCCCAGGCCAAGCTGCGGGAACAGTGACAGCCACTCTGCCGCCAGACCGGTTGCGGGTTTAGCCGCAGGCAACGGCTCTTCAACCACGGGCGCCGCGGTTTCGGCTTGGCCGAAATCGTAGTCCAGGGTTTCAGCGTCCATTTCGACATAGTCATAGTCGCCGAGCGGTGGCTCGTCTTCACCACCATCTGCATCGGCTACCGGTGGCGCGACCTCACTCGGTGCGGGCACTTCGACAGATGCAACTTGCGCAACTACCAGCTCTGCGGTTTTCACCTCTGGCTCTGCCGGCGCAACAGGCTGAACGGGCTCAGCCACAGGCTCGGCAGCCTTGGCAGTTGCCCACGGCACATCAACCACAGGAGCAGCGGGCTCGGGCTCAGCGGGCAGATTAGCGGCCGGCGCTACAGGCACCTCAACAGGCTGAACCGGCTCACTCACGACAGGCGTGACACTCGGGGCCGGCACAACAGGGCTAGGCTCGACCGCCGCCGTAACAACGGGAGCCTGTGCGACGGGAGCAATAACAGGAGCAGAAACCACGGGAGCCGGCATAGCGGTGCCGGCCACTGGGTTTTGTTGGGAATCAGCAGTGGCCTGGCTGATCCCCAAGGGCTTTAGCGTGACCTTTGGCGCGTCGTCGGCTCCCGCCGGGCGGAAGGCCAACATGCGCAGCAGCACCATCTCGAAGCCGCCGCGCGGCTCAGGCGCCAACGGTAGATCGCGACGCCCGATCAAACCCATCTGATAGTAGAACTGCACATCCTCGGCTGGCAGCGCCTGGGCCAGTTGCAGCACGCGTTCGCGGTCGCCCTGGCCGTTGTCGACGGCCTCCGGCAGCGCCTGGGCAATCGCCACACGATGCAGAACGTTGAGCATTTCCGAGAGCACACCATTCCAGTCCGGCCCCTGCTCGGCAAGATGCCGCACTGCCTCGATCAGCGCCCGCGCATCGCCCTCGATCAGCGCATGCAGCACGCCGTAAACCTGACCATGGTCGAGCGTACCGAGCATGGCGCGCACGTCGGCCGCCAGCACCTTGCCCTCGCCGAAGGCAATGGCTTGGTCGGTCAGGCTCATGGCGTCGCGCATCGAGCCATCGGCAGCACGACCGAGCAACCACAGGGCATCGTCCTCGAAGGGGACGTTCTCGGCGGTCAGTACATGGGTCAGGTGCTCGACCACCCGCTCCGGCGGCATGTTCTTCAACGAGAACTGCAGGCAGCGCGACAGCACGGTAACCGGCAGCTTCTGCGGGTCGGTGGTGGCAAGCAGGAATTTGACGTGGGGCGGCGGCTCCTCCAGGGTCTTCAACAGGGCGTTGAAGGAGCTGGTGGAAAGCATGTGCACTTCGTCGATCAGATAGACCTTGAAGCGCCCGCGACTCGGCGAATACTGCACGTTGTCGAGCAGCTCACGGGTGTCTTCGACCTTGGTGCGGCTGGCGGCGTCCACTTCGATCAGGTCGACGAAACGCCCCTCATCGATTTCTCGGCATACCGAGCAGGTGCCGCAAGGGGTAGAGCTGATGCCAGTTTCGCAGTTCAGGCACTTGGCGATGATCCGCGCAATAGTGGTCTTGCCCACACCACGCGTGCCGGTGAATAAATAGGCATGGTGCAGGCGCTGGCTGTCCAGGGCGTTGATCAGGGCTTTGAGCACATGCGTCTGGCCGACCATTTCGCGGAACGAGCGCGGACGCCATTTACGTGCAAGAACCTGATAACTCATGGAAAACCGTCATATGAGGAAAGCAAAAGTGGGCTAATCCTAGCGGAGCAACCGGCAAATTGCATCCGCCACCCGCATATGTGGAGCTGCATAGCCCTGACTTGAGAAATAGTGCTGGTCATTTCTTGCACAAAGCATTACCATCCGCGCCGTTCGTACCACGCTGTAAGTCATTAAGGCCTTTGCGCCCCCTCGCTGGTTTCCCGGTTCAACGTCTAGCGCATCTCCGCGCTGCCGCCCTCCAAGATCCCATCTGCTGACTGATCAGGCCGACTCGCCGTTTATCGGTGCAGTTCCTCTGCCTGCCTCCGACGTACCGACCACGCCGAAGAACCGTAATAATGGAACTTTATCGTGCTAATCAAGCTCCGATCGGTTGACATGCTATGGCCGTTTTTCGGCCAACCACATGGAGCTACACCACGCGCAACGAAGCGCACATGCTTTAAGGAATACCTAGAAAAATGAATGCTCAACATCAAATTCAGAAAGCCATCAGCACCCTGACTCACGCCTTCGCTCCGTTCGATTGCCGCATCCAGGCAACGCGCAAGGGCAGCTTCAGCTTTACCCTGGTCGACAAGACCGGTATCGCCCAGTACAGCCAGCGTCTCTACCCAGGCCAGTACAGCGACGAATCGCTGCAACAGGTGATCGAGCGTACCCGCCAGTCGCTCACTGCCTGAACTAAATCGTCATCCTGAGGTCGAAGGTGACCAACCTCAGGATGGAGTAGGACATGGAACTCACCAATCAACAGCTCGTCGATCACCTGTTCAATCCGTTGCGTGCCAGCTTCAGCTCACCACGACCGGACGGCAGCATCATCCTCGCCCTGCTCGACGAGAGCGACAGCACTGTCTACAGCCGCGTCCTGGCCAAGCCACAGATCAACGACCAGAATGCCTTCGCCCAGAGCCTGGAAGAAATCCGCCTGGAACTGGCCGTACGCGCTGGCAATATCCCAGCCGATCTGCGCAAGACGCTCAAGGAACAGGACAGCGTGTTGAATTACCGAATCACCTGAGCCTGCAAACAGCCGAAAGCCCGTGCCCAAAGCGCGGGCTTTTTATTGCGCACAGCAAAAACCGCCAGATGGGCGCTGAAGATATTGATATAGAAGGATGCAAGGGCTTGGAAACTGGAGGTGGACCCTACCAGCCACACCCCGGCACACAATGTTCCCGCTGTGGCTGCTCCCTTCCGGGCCTGACCAGGTTAACGGGTAATCGTTGCGAGGGGACCGGCAGGGCCACCATAACGCTGCTCGCCATTGCGACGAGCCGCGCCATTGTAACGGCTAAACGTAAACTTACAACTGCTTCAAACACTTAGATACGCGAGACACTGACATCACACCCGGAAACGTCCCACCAGTTGGGCCAGCCTGTGGGACAGCTCGGACAGGTGTTGGCTGGCCCGCGTGCTCTGTTCGGAGGTCTGCGCCGCTTCGTTGGAGAGGTCGCGAATGTCGCTGATATTGCGCGCGATTTCCTCGGTAACACTGCTCTGTTCCTCGCAGGCGGTGGCGATCTGCGCAGCCATGTCGTTGATGCGCTGCACCGAATCACCGGTCACGCTCAGCGCCTGGTCCACACCAGCCGCCTGCTCCACGCTCTGCCGCGCCCGTGCGCTGCCTGAATGCGTGGCCTTGACCGCATTCTGCACACCAGCCTGCAGACGCTCGATCATCTGCTGGATGTCCTTGGTCGACTCCTGGGTACGCGCTGCCAGCGCTCGCACCTCATCGGCGACCACGGCAAAACCGCGGCCCTGCTCCCCTGCCCGCGCCGCCTCGATGGCCGCGTTGAGCGCCAGCAGGTTGGTCTGTTCGGCGATGCCCTTGATCACCGCCAGTACCGCGCCGATGTTGGCGGTTTCCTGCTCCAGGGTCTGGATGGTGTCGGATGCGCTTTCCACTTCCTGGGCCAGTTGGCGAATCGAATGAATGGTCGCACCGACCACCTGGGCGCCTTCTTGCGACTGGACCTCGGCATGGCGCGCGGCATCGGCAGCATTCTGCGCATTGCGTGCCACCTCATGCACGGCCACGCTCATTTCGGTGGCCGCAGTGCTGACCTGATCGACCGCCGCGTGTTCGCTGCTGATCAGCCGGTCATTGGCAACCGCCAGGCCAGCCAGGCTTTTGGCCGAATCGGCGACTTCGTCAGTGACGCGGCCGACTTCCTTGATCAAGGGTTGCAGCTTGTCGAGGAAGCGGTTGAAGGCATGGCTGAGCTGGCCCAGTTCGTCCTTGGACAGCACGTCCAGGCGCACGCGCAGATCGCCGTCACCATCGGCGATCTGTTCGATACGATGCAGCAGGTTGTGCAGCGGACGGGTCACCAATAGCGGGAAGCCCACCACCAGCACCAGGCACACCAGCAGGCCGATGGCGATGATCAGCCCTTGCTGCCAGGCCAGAGACTCGCCACGGGCGATGGCTTCGGTGCCCACCGCATTGGCCGCGTTGTCTTCAAGCTCACCGAGCTTGTCGATGGCACTGCGCGCCTCTTCGAATTGCGCCTCGCTATCGGCGAAACTCAACCGGCTGGCGCCATTGGGATCACTGCTGGCCAGCTCCAGCACGCGCAACGAGGTTGCCTTCCAGCGTTCAAAGCCACGGTCGAACTCGGCCACCAAGGCCAGTGCTTCGCTGCCTGGCTGCATCGCAGCGAACTTGTGCACGCGGTCATAGGCCTGCTGCAGGTTCTCGGCATGCGAGGCGCGTAATTGTGCCGCGTGCGCACCGGAGTCTTCGTCGAGCAGGCTACGCTCAGCGACGAAGGCCTGGTAAAGATCGCGGTCGGCGTTGAGCAGCAGGCTGATGGCCGGCAGATGGCGATTGGTCAGCGTGGTACTGGATTCGGCGACCTGAGTGATACCGCGCACCCCCAAGGTGCCCATCGCTACCAGCAAGGCGGCCAGCAACAGAATGGGCAGGGCAATCTTCCAGCGAAACCCCAGATCGGCAAATGCGCGCAACATGATGGCACTCCAGCATTAGGCAAGTCTCAGTAGCTTAGTCGAGCCTTGCCAAGTCGCCGTCTGGCCGTGCAAAAATCCGGAAAACCTCTGGCGCTGAGCTAACCTTCTCCGCTATTACCCGCGCCACTCGTCGCATCCCGCAGTTCGGCCATGATGAGCATTCCCGAGGCACGCGCACGCCACCTCAGGAGCAACCATGGCCAATTCGCATAGCCCCTTCCATCCGATCATCTACGTGCGTGGCTACGCCATGACCCCGGTGGAGATCGACCAGACCAGCGCCGACCCGTTCTGCGGTTTCAACCTCGGTTCTACCGTCTACCGCGCGGTGGCGGAAAAGACCCGCCAGTCACGCAAATTCGTCTTCGAGTCGCCAGTGATCCGCCTGGCCACAGAATTCGACTATCAGGACGTATACGAAGACGGCTACGACATTCTCGACCCGGAATGGGCCGCCAATACCGACAACCGCCTGGGCAGCCGCTCGATCATTATCTATCGCTACTACGACGAGGCCTCACGGCTGCTGGGTCTCGGCAGCACACCGAGCCTGGAGGTATTCGCCAGCAAGCTTGGCGAGCTGATACTCAAGGTGCGCGAGCTGATCTGCGCCAACCCCAAGAACGGCATTAGCAAGACCGACTTTCGCTGCTACCTGGTGGCCCATTCGATGGGTGGCCTGGTCTGCCGTGGCCTGCTGCAAAACTCCAAGCTGGACCCAGGTGGCGCAGCTCAGTTGGTGGACAAGGTGTTCACCTACGCTACCCCGCACAACGGCATCGACCTGCTCGGCATCAACCCGCCGAGCTGGCTGAACCTGAGCGATATCAGCAATTTCAACCGCCAGCGCCTGGCGACCTTTCTGGATCTGGAAGCTGCCTACAAGCTCACCGAACGCGTCGACTGGCTGCCCGAGGCACGCTTTGCATCCAAACGCTTCTTCTGCATGGTTGGCACCAACCGCATGGACTACGAAGCAGGCCTGGGCCTGTCGCGTACCTTCGCCGGCCATGGCAGCGACGGCCTGGTGCGCATCGACAACGCGACCCTCTGCGGCCTGGACGCTAGCGGCAAACCGACAGCGCCCTGCGCCAAGGCCTTTACCTATCGAGCGCATTCCGGCTACTTCGGCATCGTCAACAGCGAGGAGGCTTACCAGAATCTCACGCGCTTTCTGTTCGGCAATGTACGTGTGGACATCTGGGCTGAAGTCGACGCCATCACCCTGCCCAAGGAGCTGCGCAAGTCTGAGAGCCAGGGGCAAACGGTCAACGCCCTGTACCAGTTCGAAGTGCTCGCCGCCCCACGTGGCAAGCTCTGGTACCTGAGCAGGCGTACCGCCGAAGAGGATTCGGTGGCCTGTCTCGCCCACCAGCACTGGCTCAAGGCACCGCAGGAGAACGGCAAGCTATTCCTTGGCAGCCTGTTTCTGGCTGATCGGGCGCGCGTGAACAGTAGGCGCAAGGGGCTGGCCTATACCTTGACCTTTAACGTGCGAGTGCCGGACTACGAGGTGGAGCGCAAGCTATGGGTCAACCAGCATTTCGAGGGCAGCTACCTGTTCCGCAACAGCCTGGTGCTGGAAATAACCCCGCCTGGCGCCGACAGCGGCTGGCAGGTGAGCCACGCCTGGCAGAACCAGGGGGTGCACAGCGCCGACCATAAACTCGATGGCAACCTCCAGAACGATGGAAGCCTGGAGATCGAGGTGCCGTTCGACAGCGCCAGCGAACCCGGCATCAGCGGCAGGCTGCGTTTTTTGCTAGCACGCTGGAACCACCAGGACTGATGCGACACTAAGCCCTATCGGCAGTGCCCGTTGCGGCACTGCCGAATCATGTCTTTTATGTTAGCGTTCCCACGTTTTCGACTGCGCAGATCCATATCGGCAGCATCGAACCTCTCACCTGCAAACGGAGTTACATCATGGCAATCACCAAAGACCAACTGATCAGCGACCTGGCCGAGGCCGTATCCCTGCCCAAAGCCACTGTCCGTACCCTGATCGATCAGCTGGGCGAAATTGTCGGCGACGCACTGGAAAACGACGGTGAGATCACCCTGCCAGGCATCGGCAAGCTGAAAGTGAGCGAGCGCCCGGCACGCACCGGCCGTAACCCGCAGACCGGCAAAGCCATCGAAATCGCTGCCAAGAAAGTGGTCAAGCTGGTACCTGCCAAGGCCCTGACCGACGGCCTGAACTGAGTGTTCGCCAGCCCAGGCGCAATGCCTGGGCCGGCTCTCCTGGCTACTCCACTACCTGCAGTTCGGTAACGATGTAACGGCTACCCTGCTGCTGCACTTGAAACTTCACCTTCTCTCCTGCTGAAACCCCTTCCAGTAGTTCCGGCTTCTCGACCTCGAAGACCATGGTCATCGGCGGCATGCCGATACTGGCGATTGGGCCGTGGCGCAGGGTGATCTTCTGCGCGGCGGCGTCCACCTTGCGCACCTCGCCCTGGCTCAGCGGCGCGGGGTCGGCGGCCTGCAACGGCAGACTGAACAGGGCGGCCAGCGCCGCGATCATCAGTTGCTTCTTCATGCGTGTTTCCTCTCGTAGGTCAGTCGGCCAGCACCTGGATGGTACCGACCTTGCCGGTCTGGTAGTGGCCGGCGATCAGGCAGGCGAAATCGAATTCGCCGGCGCGGTTGAAGGTCCAGATCATCTCGCCGCTCTGCCCCGGCGCAACGTGAGCCATATAGGGCTCGTCGTGTTCCATGCCGGGAAAACGCAGCATTGCCTCGGCATGTTCATCCAGGGTTTCGCGGGTACCGATGACGAACTCGTGGAGGATCTTGCCGTCGTTGTGGTAGACAAAACGAATGATCTCGCCCTGCCGGACCTGCAGCCGATCCGGAGTGAAACGCATCTGATCGGTCATGCGGATCTCGATGGTGCGGTCGACCTCAACGTCATCGCCGGCGATGCCCCAGGGCTTCTGCTCCCTGATCGTTGCGGCGGCCTGATGCCCCTCGTGCGCCTGGCTGTGGGCCAGCGCTGCCGGGCTGCCGAGCAGCCCGATCAGGGTCAGAACCAGTACCTGTGCTGTTTTCATCGGTGAATCCTCGCTTGCTGTAGGGACCGGGCCGCGTGGCGGCCCGCCCCGTCAATGCCCGGCATGACCGCCCGGCTTGCGTACCTGCACTTCCACCGGCGTCTCGAGCGGCTGCTTGAGCGGCATCGACTGGCCGCCGCCGTCGTGCGAGCGGCTCGGGTTGGCCAGTGCGCCCTTCCACTCATAGGCCACCGTGCCGGCTGGGTGCTCGAACCAGCCCGGGTCGCGGTAGTCGCCAGCGGCCTGCTCCTTGCGCACCTTGAGCATGGTGAACATGCCGCCCATCTCCACCGAGCCGAACGGGCCGTCGCCGGTCATCATCGGCACGGTGTTGTCGGGTAGCGGCATCTGCATCTCCGCCATGTCGGCCATGCCGCGCTCGCCCATCACCATGTAGTCCGGCACCAGTTTGGCGATCTTGCGCGTCATGTCGCGATGATCGACGCCGACCAGGGTCGGCACGTCGTGCCCCATGGCGTTCATGCTGTGGTGGCTCTTGTGGCAGTGCAGCGCCCAGTCGCCCTCCTCGTCGGCGATGAACTCGAGCTGGCGCATCTGCCCCACCGCAACATCGGCGGTCACCTCCGGCCAGCGCGAGCCGACCGGGGTCGGCCCGCCGTCGGTGCCGGTGACCTCGAACTCGTGGCCGTGCAGGTGGATCGGGTGGTTGGTCATGGTCAGGTTGCCGACGCGCAGGCGCACCCGCTCGCCCTGGCGCGCCACCAGCGGGTCGATGCCGGGGAACACCCGGCTGTTGAAGGTCCACAGGTTGAAATCGAGCATCTCCATGATCTTCGGCGTGTAGGCGCCCGGCTCAATGTCGTAGGCGCTGAGCAGCAAGCAGTAGTCGCGGTCCACCTCGGCGATCAGCGGGTGGTGCTCCCTGGGGTGGGTGACCCAGAAGCCCATCATGCCCATGGCCATCTGCACCATCTCGTCGGCGTGCGGGTGGTACATGAAGGTGCCGGGACGGCGGGCGACAAACTCGTAGACGAAGGTCTTGCCAGAGGGAATCGCCGGCTGGGTCAGGCCCGTCACACCGTCCATGCCGTTGGGCAGGCGCTGGCCGTGCCAGTGGATGCTGGTGTGCTCGGGCAGCTTGTTGGTAACGAAGATGCGCACCCGGTCGCCCTCCACCACCTCGATAGTCGGCCCCGGCGACTGGCCGTTATAGCCCCACAGGTGGGCCTTGTAGCCGGGCGCCAGCTCGCGTACCACCGGCTCGGCGACCAGGTGGAACTCCTTGACCCCGTTGTTCATCCGCCACGGCAGGGTCCAGCCGTTGAGGGTGACCACCGGGTTGTAGGGCCGCCCGCTGCCCGGCTGCAGCGGCGGCTGGGTGTCGGCGCTGGCCTGCAGCACCGGCTCGGGCAGGGCCGCCATGGCCACCCGGCTGACCGCCGAAGTGGCCACCGCAGCGCCGATGGCGCCGGCCCCGAGAAAGAAATCGCGTCGTGAAACCATCTGGGAATGTCCTTGTTCAGTGGCCGGCGGCGGCCGGCTCGGCAGCAGCGGCAGGCGCCGCGCCGAGCGAGGGATTGGGGGCGCCCAACAGGGCCATGTCGAGGTCGGCGCGCGCCAGCCAGAAGTCGCGCTGCGCCTGAAGGTAGCCGTCCACCGCCTGCACCTGGCGGCGCGCATCGGCGAGCAGGTCGAAGGTGCTGATGAACATGCCGTTGTAGCGCAGCAGGTTCTCCTCGGCAATGCGCTGGCGCAGCGGCAGCACTTCGGCACGATAGTGCTGCGCCAGCTCGAAGGCGTTACGGTAGGCGTGGTAGGCCTCGCGCACCTGCGAGCGGGCGTTGATCGCCGTCTCGGCAGCGCGGTTGAGCGCCTGGCGATACTGCGCCTCGGCCCGCGCCACCTTGGCCCCGCTCCAGTCGAACAGCGGCAGCTCGACGCTGATCTCGTAGCCGCGCAGGGTCGGCTCCTCATTGGAGCGGTTGTTGACCACGCCCAGCTCCAGCACGTTGATGAAGCGCGTGGTGCGGGTCAGGCCGAGGTTCTGCGCCAGGCGCTCGGCATCCAGACGCATGGCCTGGATGTCCTGGCGCTGGTTCATGGCCAGGCGCTCCACGTCCGGCAACTCGTCCGCGTTTTTCGGCAGCGCCGGCAGGCGTTCGGGCAGGCGGTAGCCCTGTTGCTCGCCCCACAGGCCGAGCAGACGGGTCAACTGCTCGCGGCTGCGCACCCGCGCCTGTTCGGCCTGCAGCAGGCCGATGCCGGCCTCGGCGTAGAAGTTCTGCTGTTCGGCCTGCTGCAACTTGCTGAAGTTACCCACTGCGACCATGCGCCGGGCCAGCTCGGCGCCGGCTTCGGCGGCGGCCAACACCTGCCGCGCGTAGACCAGGCTCTCCTCTGCGGCGACCGCCTGGTACCAGGCCTTGCGCGTCTCGCTGGCCAGGTCGAACACCGCCAGGCTGGTCTGCCGCTGCAACTGCTCGAAGCGCCGCCCCTCCAGGCGCGAGGTCAGTGGCAGGGCGATCAGCCGCGCCAGATTCAGGTGCAGGCCGCGCTCGTATTAGACCTCGCTGCCCTTCTCCAGGCGGCCGTAGGAGAAGCCGGGATTGGGCAGGCGCCCGGCCTGCACCCGTTCGGCCTCGCCGATGCCCAGTTCGTCGAAAGACGCCTGCAGGCCGCGGTTGTTGAGCAGCGCCAGCTGCACCGCGGCATCCAGGCTCAGGGGTTCGGCCAACAGCTCGGCGACGCGCGCCTCGATCTGGCTGCGCCCGGCCTCGTCGCGGGCCCACAGCAGTTGCTTGTCCAACTGGCGCTCGGCGCTTTGCTGCACCGGATCGAAGCCGCTGTCCTGGCTGAAGCCGGCGCAGCCGGCCAACAGCAGTGCGGCGCAGAGCAGTACGGCGGGTTTAATGGTGAGCATGGCCACCTCCCTCGACGGGCTCGGCGCCCTGCTCGGCCGGCTGCTCCCAGCCTTCCATGCTGTAGGTGCGCCAGCCGCCGATACGGCCGACCAGATCGTTGGCCGCGCGCCAGTCCTGCAACGGCTCGTCGGCCTGGGCGCGGTAGTCTTTCAGAGGGGAACGGTAATCCTGCGCCGGCACGGCGGCGTTGGCGTCCAGCGGGTCAGGCTGGGCCGCCATCAGGATGCCGGGCAGCGCCAGGGCAGCGATGCCCAGCAGCCTTCCGGCAAGGGAATGCAAAGTCATGATGTGTTCTCGCGTACGGCGGCCAAGCGACCGCGTGAGCTACAGGCGCCGCAAGGCGGCGCTACCTAAGGGGCTCAGGCGAGAGAAAGACGCGGGGGGCGTTCGGGCGTGTCGGCCACGCCGACGATAAGGCGGTCGAGCCAGGCTGCGGCCGGCTCGGCGGTTTGCAGGGCGGAATCTTTCAAAAACGCTTGACCGGGAGCCGCGACCCCGACACAGAAGGCGCACAGGGTACAGAGGCTGCCAGCGGCAGGAACCTCGCTGCTGGCCACCGAGGCGGCGTCCTGATGCGCGCCATGCGCGCTGTCGGCCGTCATGTCGTGGTGCCCGCCATGCTCGCTGCCGCTTATCTGCAGGGCGCCGCTGCGATGCACCTGCTCACACAACTGCATGCCGAGCGCCGCCATAGCCTGTGCCGGCAGGGCCAGCATCAGCATCCAGATCAGGGCGGTACGCAGGGTCTTGCGCATGGGGGTGGCGAAGCCAGAGTCAAAGGGCGATGGGACGAATTATCCACGCGCTGGCCGCTTTGTCCAGCCCTACAAGCTCAGATGCCCGGCATACAGGCCGTAGCCGGCCAGCACCGCAGTCAGCAATACGGCGGCGAAGATCGGCCATTCGTAGCGGGTGAACAGCACCTTCCCCTGCTCGCACTTGGCCTGGCGAAACAGCAGCGCGCCCGACGCGCAGAGCAACGCCGACAGCATCAGGTACTTGACCCCGCCGGCATACAGCAGCCAGATCGCGTAGCCCACTGCCAGCAGGCCGATGGCCAGATCCTTGCGGCGCAGCCCGGCCAGGTCTTCATAGGTTTCGCTGCACAGCGCCAGCAACAGTGCATAGACCGCCGACCACAGGTAGGGCACCAGAATCATCGACGATACCAGATAGATGAGCGACAGGTAGGTGCCCTGGGAAAACAGGGTGATCAGCAGGAACAGCTGGATCATGCCGTTGGCCAGCCACAGCGCGTTGACCGGCACCTGATGGGCGTTTTCCCGGCGCAGGAAGGCCGGCATGGTGCCGTCCTTGGCACAGACGAAAAGGATTTCGGCGCACAGCAGCGCCCACTACAACAGCGCACCGAGCAGCGACACCGCCAGGCCGATGCTGATCAGCACCGCCCCCAACGCCCCACCACATGCTCCAGCACTCCGGCCATGGACGGGTTCTGCAGCGCCGCCAGCTCGGGCAGGCTCATCACCCCCAGCGACAGCAGGTTGACCAGCATCAGCAGCACCAGCACGCCGAGAAAGCCGATCACCGCGGCCTTGCCCATGTCGCGGCGGCGCTCGGCGCGCGACGAGTACACACTCGCCCCTTCGATACCGATAAACACGAACACGGTGACCAGCATCATGTTGCGCACCTGCTCCAGCACGCCGCCGAACTGCGGGTTGCTGCGCCCCCAGATGTCACGGGTGAAGATGTCGCGGTCGAAGGCCAGGCCGACAATGACGATAAACAGCAGGATCGGCACCAGCTTGGCCACGGTGGTGATCAGGTTGATCAGCGCCGCCTCCTTGATACCGCGCAGCACCAGGACATGCACGCACCACAGCAACCCCGAGGCGCAGGCGATGGCCAGCGGCGTGTTGCCCTGGCCGAAGGCCGGGACGAAATCCCCCAGGGTCGAGAACAGCAAGCGAAGTAGCCGACATTGCCCAGCCAGGCGCTGATCCAGTAACCCCAGGCCGAGGAAAAACCCATGTAATCGCCGAGTCCCGCCTTGGCGTAGACGTACACCCCGCCATCGAGCTGTGGCTTACGATTGGCCAGGTTCTGAAACACGAAGGCCAGCGCCAGCATAATACCCCAGCCGATCAGCACGGCGCCGACGTCGGCCCGCCACCGACCATCGAGCCCACCACCAGCGCGGTCAGCGACCCCAGGCCCAGCTTGCGGCTTCCTTGCGACATGGCGGCGCCCTCTTGCGGTTACCGCCAAACTCTAGTCGAGGCCGGCCGCCCTGCCAGCCTCGAAGGCACTCAACCCAGCATGGTCACATGACGTGGATGACTGGCGACGCGATCAAGCCAGGCGCGCACCGCCGGAAAGGCTTCGAGGCTGAAGCCGCCCTCGTGAGCCACGTGCGTGTAGGCATACAAGGCGATGTCGGCGATGGAGTACTGCTCGCCGACCAGATAGGGCGTACGTTCGAGCTGCTTCTCCATCACCTTCAGGGCCTTGTAGCCGAGCTTCAGGCAGCGCGCGTGCTCCTCGCGGCGTTCCTCGGGCATGCCCTGGTAGAGCTGGATGAAACGCGCCACCGCAACGTAGGGCTCGTGGCTGTACTGCTCGAAGAACTGCCACTGCAGCACCTGGGTGCGCAAGCGCGGCTCGGTCGGCAGAAACTCGCTGCCATCGGCGAGGAAGTTGAGGATGGCGTTGGACTCCCACAAGCAGGTGCCGTCTTCCAGCTCCAGCACCGGAATCTTGCCGTTGGGGTTCTTGGCCAGGAAGGCTTCGCTCTGTGTCTCGCCCTTGAGGATATCGATGGGAATCCACTGGTACTCCTTGCCCAGCAGATGCAGCATCAGCTTGACCTTGTAGCAGTTACCCGAGCGGTAATCGCCGTAGACCTTGAACATTGCGTTGCCCTCCCTATCAATACTCGCGGCAAGCTCGCCGCCAATCAAATCAACGCCAACCGCCCTGCTTCTGTAGGAGCGGCTTCAGCCGCGAATTTCGCGGATAAATCCGCTCCTACAGTGGACATAACCCAATCACATGCCCTGCGCTTCGCGGATTACCGTCGCCAGCCGGCGCAGCCCCTCGCTCAGGCGCTCTGGCGCCACGTGGCTGAAATTCAGTCGCAGGTGGCCGGGGTTGGCATCCGGATCGACGAAGAACGGCTCGCCCGGCATGAAAGCGACATTCTGCGCCAGCGCCGCGTCGAGCAATGTGCGGGTATCCAGCGGCTGCTTCAGGGTCAGCCAGAAGAACAGCCCGCCCTGCGGGATCTGCCAGTCGGCCAGGTCGGCGAAATGTTCCAGCAACGCGGCCTGCATGGCATCGCGGCGGATGCGGTAGAAGTCGCGCAGCTCGGCCAGGTGGCCGCGGTACTGCTCGCTGCCCAGCCACTGCAGCGCCTGCCATTGGCCGATGCGGTTGGTGTGCAGGTCGGCCGACTGCTTCAGGCGCAGCAGGTGCGGGTACAGATCCGGTGTGGCGATCAGGTAGCCGACGCGCAGGCCCGGCAGCAGCGTCTTGGAAACGGTACCGGTGTAGATCCAGCTGGCCTTCTGCAGGCGGCTGACGATGGGCGTGGCGCTACCGGCATCGAACACCAGCTCGCGGTACGGTTCGTCCTCGATCAGGGTCACGCCGAACTCGTCGAGCAGGGCCGCCACGGCTTCACGCTTGGCTTCGCTGTAACGGGTGCCGGACGGATTCTGGAAGGTCGGGATCAGGTAGGCGAAAGCCGGCTTGTGATTCTCCAGACGCTGACGCAGAGCCGCCAGCTCGGGGCCGTCGGCCTCCTGCGGTACGCTGATGCAGTCGGCGCCGAACAGTTGAAAGGCCTGCAGGGCAGCCAGGTAAGTCGGCGCTTCGAGCAGCACTTCGGTGCCCGGATCGATGAACAGCTTGGACGCCAGGTCCAAGGTCTGCTGCGAGCCGCTGACGATCAGCACCTGGCTGGCATCGCAGGACACGCCTAGCGCGCGCGCTTCGGCAGCGATGGCCTCGCGCAACGCCGGCTCGCCTTCGCTCATGCCGTACTGGCCCATACTCGCCGGCATCTCAGCCCAGTCCACCTTCGGCAGCATCGGCTCGGCCGGCAGGCCACCGGCAAAGGACATCACTTCCGGACGCTGCGCCGCGGCAAGAATTTCACGGATCAGGGAGCTTTTCAGGCGGGCGATGCGTTCGGAGAAGGCCATGGGATGTCCTGGGGTGCAAAAGTCGTTGGAATTAAGTCAAACTACTTGACCGAAACTACGCCGCCGACCAGAGATACGTCAATATGACTGACCTAAAAAATTTCTCCGAGAAGTTTTTGACGTCGCCCGCCGAGGGCACGCAGGCCGGCCGTCATGGGGCGCAGCTCATCAAGAATTCCGCCGCTCAGCAGGCCGCCATGGAAGCCTTCTTCTTCGGCTACCAGGCCTTCACTGCCAAGCCCGACGAAATGCTCGCCAAGCGCGGCCTGTCACGCGTGCATCACCGCATTCTGTTCTTCATCGCCAAGTACCCGGGCCTGAACATGACTGAACTGCTGGGTTACCTGGGCGTGAGCAAGCAGGCGCTGAACATGCCGTTGCGCCAGCTGATCGAGATGAATCTGGTGCAGAGCGAGGCTGCCTCGGACGACAAACGCAAGCGTGTGCTCGGCTTCACCACCGAAGGCGCCAAGCTGGAACAAGCCCTGCGCCGCGAACAAGCACGCCTGCTACAGCGCGTGTTCGGCGAGATGAGCGAAGAGGCCGTGCAGGGTTGGCTGGAAGTCAATCACGCCCTGGCACGTAGCCGCCAGGAACGCACCTAAGCATCATCGTCACACTTCCCCGTAGGAGCGAGCTCTACTCGCGAACCCGCGCCCTTTACGAGCCGCGCTCGCGCGTGCATCCGCAATTTCCTTGCCGTCCTGCCCCTGCCCTTCGGGCCACCGGTCATGCCACGCCAAAGCGTGATTGCACCCTGACACGACCTCTGCAATCATATGCGAATAATTATCACCTTAACTTAGATCTCGCGAGGTGCGCGTGTCGGTTCAGGATTCCAGCAATCAGCAGTTGGTCGGTCTGCTTTATCGCGATCACCGTGACTGGCTGTTCGGCTGGCTGCGCAAAAGCCTGAACTGCGCGCAGCGCGCCGAAGACCTGAGCCAGGACACCTTCGTCCGCCTGCTCGGTCGCGCCGACCTGCACACCCCGCGCGAGCCCAGAGCCCTGCTCACCACCATCGCCAAGGGGTTGTTGGTCGACCAGTTTCGCCGCCATGCGCTGGAACGTGCCTATCTGGAAGAACTCGCGCTGGCTCCGCAAACCGTGCAACCCAGCCCGGAAGAACAGGCCCTGGCCCTGGAGCAACTGGCCGAGATCGATCACCTGCTCGGTCAGCTGTCGAGCAAGGCACGCGCAGCGTTCCTCTATAACCGTCTGGATGGTCTCGGTCATGCCGAGATCGCCGAGCGCCTTGGCGTGTCCCCGTCGCGCGTGCGTCAATACCTCGCCCAGGGCCTGCGCCAGTGCTACATCGCGCTGTATGGAGCGCCGCAATGAGCCAGGTCTCGGCTCGCGTGCTCGACGAGGCCATCGCCTGGCAGCTGTGCCTGGACTCGGGCGAAGCCAGCGAGCAGCAACGCCACGACTTCACCGACTGGCTGGCCGCGCACCCGGAGCATGACCTGGTCTGGCGACGCCTCGGCGGCATCGACCAGCAGCTCTCTGCCGCCAGCACGCCGATGGCACGCCGCGCCCTGTTGCAGAGCAGCGTCAGCCGTCGCCGCAGCCTGCGTCGTCTTGGCGGTAGCGCCCTGGGTCTGCTGCTGGCCGCGGGCATAACGCTGGTGCTGCTGGCTCAGCAGCGCCCGCTTGGCGATTACCTAGCCGACTACCATACCGCCAGCGGAGAACAACGCGACCTGCTGCTCGCCGACCGCAGCCAGGTGCGTCTCAACAGCCGCAGTGCGCTGGATATCGAATTCGACGACAACGAACGACGCCTGCACCTGCGCAGCGGCGAAATTCTGATCCAGACCGCCAAGGGCGATACCCGCCCCTTCATCGTCGAAACGGAGCAGGGACGACTACGTGCGTTGGGTACGCGCTTTTTGGTCCGGCGCGAAGGTACTGCGACCGAATTGATCGTGCTGCAGTCAGCGGTCGCCGCCAGGCCGCTGGCCGGCTCGCAGGAACGCATCATCCACAGCGGCGAACAGGTGCGCATGGACAGCCAGCACCTCAGCGACAGCCACCCCGCTCCCATCGGCGCCGACGCCTGGAGTCGCGGCATGCTGGTGGCGGACAACCTGCCCTTGCAGCGTCTGATCGATCAGCTTGGCGAATACCGCAGCGGTTATCTGAGCCTCGATCCGAGCCTGGCCGGGCTGCGCATCAGCGGCAGCTTCCCGCTGCACGACAGCGACAAGGCACTGGCCGCTTTGGCGCTGAGCCTGCCCGTGCGTAGCGAACAACTGGGCCCCTGGTGGACTCGCGTGGTGCCGGCAGAAAAATAGTTTTCTCCGCCCCTGTCATTTTTCTTTCGTGCTTCGGCAAAAGGACATTGAGATACATTAACTCTTAGGAGACGTTCGCAATGTCCTTCCGCCCTGCTCCCTTCCGCCACACGCTGCTGGCCCTGACCATCGCCTTTGCCGGCCATGCCGGGCTGGCCCATGCCGAGGCCTACCAACTACCTGCCGGCCCTCTGGCAGCCACGCTCAACCAGATCGCCAGTCGGGCCGGCGTGACCCTGAGCATCGATCCGGCCCTGACCGAGGGCAAAAACTCGGCACCGGTCAGCGGCGACTACGAAGCCATCGAAGCCCTCGATCAGGCGCTGCGTGGCACCGGCCTGCAGCTGCAAGGCGGCAGCGGTGGCACCTACAGCCTGGCCCCTGCAGCAGAAGCGGCAATGGCACTGCCGGACGTGACCGTGACAGCCAGCGAACAGGCCGCCGAGACCGCCTGGGGCCCGACCCGTGGTTATCTGGCCAACCGCACCGCAACCGGCACCAAGGCCGACACGCCGCTGCTGGAAACCCCACGCTCGATCTCCGTCGCCACCCGCGAGCAGATGCAGGACCGCAAGGTGCAGAACCTCGATGATGCCGTGCGTTATATGCCGGGTGTCATCGCCAGCAGCTACGGCAGCGACAGCCGCGCCGACTGGATGAAGATCCGCGGCTTCGAACCGATCCAGATGCTCGACGGCCTGCCGCTGCCCAAGGGCAGCTACACCATGGCCAAGCTGGAAACCTGGAACCTGGAGCGCGTTGCCGTACTGCGCGGCCCGGCCTCGGCCGTGTATGGCCAGACCCCGCCCGGCGGCCTGGTGGATGCGGTCAGCCGCCGCCCGCAGGCCGAAAGCAGCCATGAAGTGCAGGTGCAGGTTGGTAACTACAATCACAAGCAGATCAGCTTCGACAGCACCGGCAAGATCGACGATGAAGGTCGCTTTCTCTACCGTTTCAGCGGTACCGGCCGTGACAGTGGCACCGTTATCGAACATATGGACGACCAGCGTTTCAACCTGGCGCCCAGCCTGACCTGGAATATTGCCGACGACACCAGACTGACCTTCCTCGGCCAGTTCAACCGCGACGATACCGGCGGCACCAGCCAGTTCCTGCCCCTGCAGGGCACCAAGCTGGGCACGCCAGCCGGCAAGGTCGATTACAACAAGAACCTGGGTGACCCTGACTGGGAGTTCTACGACAAGACGTTCTACGCACTGGGCTACGCCTTCGAGCACCGCATCAACGATACCTGGCAGTTCAATCAGAACCTGCGTTACAGCAAGCTCGAACTGGATAACCAGATCATCACGGCTGGGGGTTCAGCATTCTCGGTAGCTCCCGACGGCACAGTTGATCGTGGCGCCAATATCTATGACGAGAACATCAGCCACTTCGCCGTGGACAATAATTTCCAGGCGGACTTCAACACTGGCGCAATCGGGCACACCCTGCTGCTGGGCCTCGACTACCTAAGAGTGAATACGGACTACCGCTGGCAGTTCGGCAGTTCCTACCTCTATGACAACAACTTTAACGTCATTGGAATCAACGTTCCTCCGAGCAACATTAACAACCCAAGCTACGGCCAGGACTTCAGCGGTGTTGCCTACACCGCCTTCCAGGACTACAACCAGAAGCGGCGCAACACCGGCCTCTACCTGCAGGATCAGATTGCACTCGACGCCTGGCGCCTGACCCTGGGTGGTCGCTGGGACCGGCTGGATACCGACTCGGTGTTCCACAACGCCAACGATGCCAAGGACAGCCGCCGCGACAGCCAATTCAGCGGCAATGCGGCGCTGAGCTACGTGTTCGATTCCGGCTTCACGCCTTATGTGTCCTATGCCGAATCCTTCCAGGCCGAAGCAGGCGGCAACGGCGGCGCGGCGTTCAAACCCAGTACCGGCAAGCAGTACGAGCTGGGCATCAAGTATCAACCGCCGGGCAGCGACATGCTGTTCACCGCCGCCGTCTATGACCTGACCCGGCAAAACATCGTGACCACCAACATCGCCGGGGCCACCGAGCCGGTGAGCGAGGTAGAGGTACGCGGCCTGGAGCTGGAGGCTACCGGTAACATCACCGAGAACCTCAGCCTGACCGCCTCCTACAGCTACACCAACAGCAAGATGACCGAGGTCGGTGATCCGCGCGACAAGAACCGCGCCCTGCCGCTGATCCCCGAGCATCAGGCGTCGATCTGGGCCGACTATGACTGGAACCAGGGTGTGCTGGCGGGCTTCGGCATCGGTTTCGGCGCCCGCTTCGTCGGCTCCACCGACAACATCGCCGTCGGCAGCATGGGCTTCGCCCGTGATCCTTCCGACGGCCATAGCAGCGCCTATACCGTCTACGACGCGGCGGTGCGCTACGACCTCGGCCAGCTCGACGCCAACCTGCGTGGCGCCAGCGTATCGCTCAACGCCAACAACCTGTTCGACAAGGAATACCTGGCCACCTGCGACGGTTTCTACTGCTATGCCGGCGACCCACGCCGGGTCACAGCCAGCCTCGACTACAAATGGTGACCACCCGAAGGGCTAATGCCTGTCAGTCCAACGTAGAAAAATGACTGTGTAGGAGCCAGCTTGCTGGCGATCAAGCGTGTCGGCGAGCACCAGCCTCACAGAGGCAAAGCATCGCCGGCAAGCCTGCTCCTACAGGTCTGTAGCGCTGCCCCCGCGGTGATTTGGCCAGGCGGCTCTTGCCGTTTGGACGCCGTCACTGCGCAACCCCCTGCAACTCGGCAGCGCCCTTGAAGAACACCAGCATCAGCGCCACGCCGGCCCCAAGTAACGGCAGCAACGCCACCAGCATCAACAGCACGCTGGCCAGCATCAGCCCACCGACGATATCGAGCCAGGCCATCACTTTCAGCGCCGGATAGGGACTTTGCAGCTTGAGCAACCGTATCCCCAGCCAGGTGGTGCATATGCCCATAAGACACAACAGCGCCATATAGCCGATGGTCTGCCAGTCCAATCCGGCGAACAATTGGTCACCGAAAAGCATGTCCACTGCCTCCAGCAGCAGCGTCACCGCAAGCAGCAACCAGATCGGTACGCTGAGGTTGCGCGCGAAAAAGCGGGCTTCGGCAAAGGCTTTGAAACGCAGCAGCAGGTAGCAGCCGAGTAACGCCAGCGCCAGGCTAAGTCCGTCGGTGTAGGTAAACAGCAGTTCAGCTTCATCTGCCTCCAGCAGGGCTCCGGCAAATGTAAGCCCGACCACCAGAGCGTTGGCTACCACCGAGACCAGTGCCAGCCAGCCCAGCACCTGCAGTTGCCTGGCGCTCCAACCTGGCAACGACTGTACGCCCGCGCTGTCGAGCAACTCCACCTGCGGCGCACTGTAGGGATTGTCTGGTTGCATCGCCTTTATCCTTGTTCGGCAAAAAGCCGAGGCTAACCATCCAGGCAGCGCTTGACCAGACTGTACGGTTCAACCCAGCGGTGGCTGTACCGCGACGGCGTGGCGCCCGCGCAATAGGCTTTGCCAGTCACCGGAGAACGACCATGTCCACCGAACTGCTGCTCGCCTTCATTGCCTTCGCTTTCGTCACCTCGGTGACGCCCGGCCCCAACAATATGATGTTGCTCGCCTCCGGGGTGAACTTCGGCGTGCGCCGCAGCATTCCGCACATGCTCGGCATCAGCCTGGGCTTCATGCTGCTGGTGGCTGCCGTGGGCCTGGGCCTAGGCCAGGTGTTCCAACGTCTGCCGGTGCTGCATGACGTACTGCGCTATGTCGGCGCCGCGTACCTGCTTTATCTGGCCTGGAAGATCGCCCAGTCCGGCGCACCGCAAAGCCGCGAGAATCCCGAGGCCAAGCCGTTCACCTTCATCCAGGCGGCGGCCTTTCAGTGGGTCAACCCCAAGGCCTGGATCATGGCCATCGGCGCCATCACCACCTACACGCCGCAGGACGGCTTCTTCAGCAACGTACTACTGATCGCCGCCCTGTTTGCTCTGGTCAACTGCCCCAGTGTGGGGTTATGGACCGTCGCCGGCAGTATGCTGCGCAAGTGGCTGGACAACCCGCGCGCGCTGCGCGCCTTCAATATCGGCATGGCGTTACTCTTGGTCGCCTCGCTCTACCCCATCCTCATCGACACGGGACTGTTCTGATGCAAGACGCCGCCCCCGCCCGCCTGCGCCCGCTGGCGGACACCTCCACCTCGGCCGTGGTCGCCGGCTTCATCGCCATGCTCACCGGCTACACCAGCTCGCTGGTGCTGATGTTCCAGGCCGGCCAGGCCGCCGGCCTGAGCAGCGGGCAGATTTCCTCGTGGATCTGGGCGCTGTCGATCGGCATGGCGCTGTGCTGCATCGTGCTGTCGCTGCGCTACCGCGCGCCGGTGATGATCGCCTGGTCCACCCCCGGCGCGGCGCTGCTGATCACCAGCCTGCCGCAGGTCTCCTACGGCGAGGCCATCGGCGCCTATATCCTGGCTTCGGGGCTGATCGTGCTGATCGGCCTGACCGGCACCTTCGACCGCCTGATGCGGCGTATCCCCGCCTCCATCGCCGCCGCCCTGCTGGCCGGCGTGCTGTTCAAGATCGGTCTGGAGATCTGCGTGGCCGCCGAGCAGCAACCCGTGCTGGTGGTCGCCATGCTGCTCGCCTACCTGTTCGGCAAGCGCCTGTGGCCGCGTTACGCGGTGCTCGCCGCACTGATAGTCGGCAGCCTGCTGGCCGGGGTCTTCGGCCTGCTGGATTTCACCGGCTTCCAGTTGCAGCTGGCCACGCCGGAGTGGACCACGCCGAGCTTCTCCCTGGCCGCCGCCATCAGCATCGGCATTCCGCTGTTCATCGTCGCCATGACCTCGCAGAACCTGACGGGCATGGCCGTGCTGCGCGCCAACGGCTACGAGGTGCCGGCGTCACCGCTGCTGACCAGCACCGGCCTGGTGTCGATCCTGCTGGCGCCGTTCGGCAGCCACGGCATCCATATGGCGGCGATCAGCGCGGCGATCTGCGCCGGCCCGGAAGCCCACGAAGACCCGCGCAAGCGCTACACCGCGGCGGTCTGGTGCGGGGTGTTCTACGGCATTGCCGGGATCTTCGGCGCCACCCTGGCGGCGCTGTTCGCCGCACTGCCGGCGGCGCTGATCCTGTCCATCGCCGCGCTGGCGCTGTTCGCCTCGATCATCGGCGGCCTGACCCAGGCCATGAGCGAGCCCAACGAGCGCGAGGCGGCGCTGATCACCTTCCTGGTCACCGCCTCGGGCATGAGCCTCGCCGGCGTCGGCTCGGCGTTCTGGGGCATAGTCGCTGGCATGCTGACCCTGGCGGTGCTGAACTGGGGCAAGCGGTAGATTCTCTGTAGCCCGGATGCAATCCGGGAACACTCTGCCAGACCTACCCGGATTGCATCCGGGCTACGGTCTCGGTCGAAAGTGGGAGGGGCTTTAGCCGCGACTGTTGCAGGTAAAGCCCCGCCCCCATTCTTCAACGCTACGCCTTTTCCCCTTGCACCACTGGCTCGGCCAGCTCTGCGCCATGCACACGGTTGACCCACAAGCCGAACAGCGCCGCGGTGATGAACATGATCAGGCTGTAGATGGCTGCCGGAATGGCCATGGTCGGGTTGTTCAGCAGCGCCGGGCTCAGCGCCAGGGCGATGGCCAGGGTGCCGTTGTGGATGCCGATCTCCATGGCGATGGCGATGGCCTGACGCAGATTGAGCTTGAGCAGCCTGGGCACGCAGTAGCCCACCGCCATGCTCAGCAGGTTGAAGGCCAGCGCCGCGCCGCCCACCGCAGGCGCGTAATCGACGAAGGTGCGCCAGTCCTTGGCCACCGCCAACAGGATGATCAGCAGCAGGAACAGCGCCGAGATGATCTTCACCGGCTTCTGCATGCGCTCGGCAAAGCCCGGAAAACGACTGCGCAGCCACATGCCGATGGCCACCGGACCAAGGACGATCGCGAATACCTGCACCACCTTGGCGAACTGCAGCGGGATGGCCTGATCGGCCGACATGAAGTAGGCCAGCGATAGATTGACGATCAGCGGCATGGTCAGAATCGCGATCACCGAGTTGACCGCGGTGAGGGTGATGTTCAACGCCACATCGCCGTGAGCCAGATGACTGTAGAGATTGGCGGTGGTGCCACCCGGCGAGGCAGCCAACAGCATCAGGCCGACGGCCAGTGCCGGCGCCAGACCGAACAATTTGGCCAGGAAGAAGCACGCCAGCGGCAACAGCAGCAGCTGGCAAGCCAGGCCGATCAACACCGGTTTGGGGAATTTGGCCACGCGGGCGAAATCGCCCAGGCTCAGTGACAGGCCAAGCCCGAGCATGATGATGCCCAGCGCAGCGGGAAGGAAAAACGTCAGCAAGGGATCGGCGGTCATTATTGTTATCGCTCCAGTTGAACCTGGCAGGATTGTGCTGAGTCAGGGCCACTGCTGGCAGTGGCCCTGCGAGCCAACCTTAGCCGACGTGCAGACGACCGGGCTAGGGTCTGTTGCCGTTTCGCGCACGGCCGCGACGGAGCCAGTTTTTGCGTGGGGCTAGGCGCGAGACGCGAAGTTTGGTCGCCCAAATGAGCCGTCGAGTAACGACGTACCACGCAAAAACTGGCCCGTCCCTTCGGGTTGCGCGGCAAATTGCGCCATGCGTCGTTGCGGGATTTGGCAAGGGAACGACCATTACCTGCATCCCGCGCCTCGCGTGGCGCAATTTGGCGCAGCAACGCGGCTCGCGTCGAAACGGCAACAGACCCTAGAGCCTTTATATTGCTGTGGCCCCGCCATCCACGGCCAATGCCTGACCCGTGGTGAATGCCGCGTGGTCGCTGCACAGATAGAGCACGGCAGCCGCGATCTCCTCGACCTTGCCGATGCGCCCGACCGGGTGCATGGCGGCGGCGAACTCCGCCTTCTTCGGATCCGCCTCATAGGCGCGGCGGAACATGTCGGTGTCGATCACCGCCGGGCAAACCGCGTTTACCCGCACCTTCTTCTTGGCGTACTCGATCGCCGCCGATTTGGTCAGGCCGATCACCGCATGCTTGGAGGCAGCGTAGATGCTCATCTTCGGTGCGGCACCCAGCCCGGCCACCGAGGCGGTGTTGACGATGGCACCACCGCCCTGGGCCAGCAGCAAGGGGATCTGGTGCTTCATACACAGCCACACACCCTTGACGTTGACGCCCATGATGGCGTCGAACTCGGCTTCGCTACCGTCGGCCAACTTGCCCTGTTCGATCTCGATACCGGCGTTGTTGAAGGCATAGTCCAGGCGGCCGTACTGCGCCACGGTGGCGTCCATCAGCGCCTTGACTTCGGCATCGCGGGTCACGTCGCAACGCACGAAGCAGGCCTCGCCGCCGGCCGCACGAATCAGCTCGACAGTGCCCTCGCCACCGGCCACGTCGACATCGGAAACCACCACCTTGAGCCCTTCGGCAGCGAAGGCCTGGGCGGTGGCACGGCCAATACCGGCTGCAGCACCGGTGACCAGGGCGACCTGGCCGGAGAACGTCATGCTCATGTCTGCTTCCTCGCAGCGATTCTTGTTGAATTGGCGAGGAGTCTAGCCAGGCGGCCGCGCGCAGAGCAGTACTATCAGACTCTGGAGTGCTGGGTCATGCAGGGCGCTGATGACGACTCCACCAGCGCGGTGCCGCGATCAGCGGGTAGCCCGGATGAAATCCGGGACAGATCGGACGGCATGCCAGACCGCCCCGGATTTCATCCGGGCTACAGGGCTCAGGCGCGCAGCTCGGCTACTACGGCAGCCAGCGCCTGCGCCGGATCGGCAGCCTGGCTGATCGGGCGGCCGATCACCAGATAATCGGAGCCGGCCTCCAGTGCCTGGCGTGGGGTGAGAATGCGCTTCTGGTCATCGGCACTGCTGCCGGCGGGACGAATACCCGGGGTCACCAGTTGCAGGCGCGGCTGCGCGACCTTCAGCGCCTGCGCTTCCTGCGCCGAGCAGACCAGGCCATCGAGCCCGGCATCGGCAGCCAGACCGGCCAGGCGCAGTACCTGCTCCTGTGGCGGTACGTCCAGGCCGATGCCGGCCAGATCCTGCTGCTCCATGCTGGTCAGCACCGTTACGCCGATCAGCAGCGGCTTGGCGCCTGCCAGCTTGTCCAGCTCGTTACGACAGGCCGCCATCATGCGCAGGCCGCCAGAGCAATGCACATTGACCATCCACACGCCCAGCTCCGCCGCGGCCTTGACCGCCATCGCCGTGGTGTTGGGGATGTCGTGGAATTTCAGATCGAGGAACAGCTCGAAACCCTTGGCCCGCAACGCCTCGACCACTTGTGGGCCGCTACGGGTGAACAGCTCCTTGCCGACCTTGACCCGACACAGCGCCGGATCGAGCTGATCGGCCAGCGCCAGAGCAGCATCACGGCAGGGAAAGTCGAGGGCGACGATGATCGGGGTTTGGCAGACAGGCATGGCGGGTCTCGAACAGGATAAAAACGCCGCGCATTGTAGCGCAAAGCATCCGATCACTGGTCGCGGCCGAAGTCCCTGTCCAGGGCAATCGCGCTATGCGTTCGAGGACCCGAGGATGCTGCATCGGTAGGGCGGGTGAAACCCGCCAATAGCCTCTGGCGGGTTTCACCCGCCCTACGAATCTGGCATTGCCCCGTAGGAGCGGCTTCAGCCGCGAAAGCTCATGGCAGCCAAACGGTCAGGCTATCAGCCGTTCACGCAGACGCCCAAGCATGCCCATCAGGCTACCCACCTTCTCCTGCTCACGCTCGTCACGCGGCACCTCGGCCAGGCGAGTGACCACCTGCTGCGGCTGCGCGCGCCAGATCAGCGCCTGCTCGGCAGCGGCCTTGAGGCCCTTCTCGAACAGCCCACGGCGAATCGGCTTGGGCAGGTAGCGGAAGATCTGCGCCTCATTGACCAGGCGCAGCAACGCCTGGGTGTCCTGAAACGGCGTGACCACCAGGCTGAGCAGACGCGGGTGCGCTTGCGCCAGGGTCTTGAGCAACGGCGCGGTGTCTTCGCCGGCCAGCTTGAGGTCACTGACCAGAATGTCCACGCCTTCGTTGTTGAGTTGCAGCATGGCCTCGGCCAGATTGCGCGCACGCAGCAGGCGGTGCCCGCCTGCGACGCAGAACTCGCCAACGACGCTGAGCGTGTCCGGCTCATCGTCGAGCGACAGCAGCGTCAGCGGCGCGCTCAGCTTCTCACTGGCAACAGCCTGCAAAGGCTGCGCCTGGCGCACCGCCAGCTCTGCCGCCTGACGCAGGGTGAAGGCCATTTCCTGCTGGTCCCAGGGTTTGGTCAAGTAACGGAAGATGCCGCCGTTGTTCAACGCCTCCACCGCGGCATCCAGATCGGAATAGCCAGTCAGCAGGATGCGCAGGGTATTCGGCGCGATCTCGCGCGCTTCGGCCAGCAGCTGCGCGCCGCTCATCTGCGGCATGCGCTGGTCACTGACCAGCACGTGAATGTGCTCCTCACGCAGGCGCTGCAGGGCACGCAACGGGTCGCTCTCGGTCAGCACCTCGTAGTGGCGGCGAAACTGCAGGGCGAGACTGCGCAGAATGCGCTCCTCGTCATCGACGAAGAGAATGCGAACGGGTGCGGACATCAGGCGCTCCTTTTAATGGCGACAGTAGCGGGCAGCGGCAGGCTGATCAGAAAACGCGTGCCACGCCCTGGCTCGGAGGCGACGCGAATGCGGCCGCCGTGGTCCTGGACGATCTTGTAGCTGATGGACAACCCGAGGCCGGTGCCCTGGCCGACCGGCTTGGTGGTGAAGAAAGGATCGAAGATCTTCGCCATGACTTCCGGCGGCATGCCACGGCCATTGTCCTGCAGCGAGACATGGATGCCCTCGGCATCGGCCCAGCTGCGAATCTGGATACGCCCGCTGCCATCGATGGCCTGGGCAGCGTTGGTCAACAGGTTGAGCAGCACCTGGTTGATCTGCGAGGGCGCGCAGGCGATACGCGGCAGCTCGCCGAGCTGCTGCACCACTTCGGCCTTGTCCTTGATGTGGTTGCGCGCGATCAGCAGCGCGCTGCGGATGCAGTCATTGAGGTCGACCTCCTCGCTCATGGCACGGTCGAGACGGGCGAAATCCTTCAGGCCCACCACCAACTCGCCAATCTGCTCCAGGCCATACAGGGTGTCGCCATACAGCTGCTGCAGATCCTCGGCCAGCAGCTCCGGCGCTACCTGCTGGCGAGCCTGTTCGGCGGTCTGCAGGGCCTGGCTCAGGCTCGCCTCGTCGCAGTCGGGGTCGTTCAGGCACTGGCCTAGGCGCGCCTGTGCGGCGGCGAGTTCGAACAGTGGCTCGCTCAATTCACGCAGCAGCTGCACGTTGTTCTTCACGTAGCCCAGTGGCGTGTTCAACTCGTGGGCGACGCCGGCGACCATCTGACCGAGCGACGCCATCTTCTCCGATTGCAGCAACTGCGCCTGGGACTCCTTGAGATCCACCAGCGCCTGGCGCAGTACGCGGTTGCGCTGGGCGACACGTGCTTCCATGGCCTTGAGCAGATCCAGCACCGTACCCAGACCGCAGTATTCGCCCTGGGCATCGATAAGGACGAAGTCCTCGGTGATCGGGTATTGCAGCTGGGCGGTGACCTGCTTGGAAGCCTCTTCCAGACTGGCTTCCAGGCTGACGATCAGCGGCGCGTCGTTCATCACCTCGCCAACCGGATGACGACCACGCAGGTCGCGCCCGAAGCGCTGCATGAAGATGTCCTGCAGGGTGGCGCGACTGACCAGGCCGAGTGGCCGGTTGTTCTCGTCCACCACCGGCAGGGAGAGAAAGGCGCGGTGTTCAGCCGCCAGAAACAGATCGGCGACCTCGTTGATGCTCATCGACGCAGCGAGCGGCTTCACGGCTCGCATCAGCGATTGCAGCGCTCTGGCTTGGGTCACGAACGGCCTCCCCTGCTATCGGAAAGCCGTCATTCAAACAGCGCCAAGTTGCCATCATGTGACAGACATCACGCTGCCGGCGCGCCACCCTGGTGCGCCAGACCCGCCTCCGCACCATTTTCCAGCTCCTGAGATAGCCGGCCTGCTTCTACGGAGCGCCAATCTCGGGCGGCCGGCCCTCTGGCATGAGCACTGCACGGCAAGCACATCCTTTTGCAGCAGGTTGCAGCCATGCCCTATCAAACCACCATCGGCAGCCTGGTCTACCGCTTCGCCGACCTCAAGACGCTGTTGGCCAAGGCCAGCCCGGCGCGCTCCGGCGATTACCTGGCAGGGCTGGCCGCCGCTACCTACGAAGAGCGCATGGCGGCCAAGCTGGCCCTGGCCGAGGTGCCGCTGGGGCGCTTTCTCGACGAGGCACTGATTCCCTACGAGCAGGACGAAGTCACCCGCCTGATCATCGACCGACATGACACCGCCGCCTTCGCCCCGATCAGCCACCTCACGGTCGGCGACCTGCGCGACTGGCTGCTGCTGGAGAAGACCGACAGCGCGCGCCTGGCTGCCGTGGCCGCCGGGCTGACGCCGGAGATGGTTGCCGCCGTGAGCAAGCTGATGCGCAATCAGGACCTGATTCTGGTGGCGCGCAAATGCCAGGTGATCAGCCGCTTTCGCAACACCCTGGGCCTGCCCGGCCACCTGGCCGTGCGCCTGCAGCCCAATCACCCCACCGACGACGTACGCGGCATCGCCGCCAGCATGCTCGACGGCCTGCTGTATGGCTCCGGCGACGCCACGGTCGGTATCAACCCGGCCAGCGATTCGCTGCCGACGCTGATGCGCCTGTGGCAGATGATGGACGAGGTGCGCCAGCACTTCGAAATCCCCATGCAGAGCTGCGTGCTCACCCACGTCACCACGCAGATCCAGGCCATCGAGGCCGGCGCGCCGATCGACCTGGTATTCCAGTCCATCGCCGGCACCGAAGCCACCAACGCCGGCTTCGGCGTATCCCTGGCAATCCTGCGCGAAGCCCACGAAGCCGCGCTGTCGCTCGGTCGCGGCACCCTCGGCGATAACGTCATGTACTTCGAAACCGGCCAGGGCAGCGCGCTGTCGGTCGGCGGCCACCATGGCGTCGACCAGCAGACCTGCGAAGCTCGCGCCTATGCCGTGGCCCGCGAATTCCGCCCGCTGCTGGTCAACACCGTGGTCGGCTTCATCGGCCCGGAATACCTCTACGACGGCAAGCAGATCATCCGCGCCGGCCTGGAAGACCACTTCTGCGCCAAGCTGCTCGGCCTGCCGATGGGCTGCGACGTCTGCTACACCAACCACGCCGAAGCCGATCAGGACGACATGGACAGCCTGCTCACCCTGCTCGGCGCAGCCGGTATCAACTTCATCATGGGCATCCCGGGCGCCGACGACATCATGCTCAATTACCAGAGCACTTCGTTCCACGATGCGCTGTACCTGCGCAGCGTGCTGGGCCTGAAACGCGCACCGGAATTCGACGCCTGGCTGGCGCGCATGGCCATTACCGAGCCGAGCGGCCGCCTGCGCGAGATCGGCCGTGGCCACCACCTGCTCAAGCAACTGCCGCACATATCGGGAGCCGCGTGATGGCCAATGATCTGATTCAGCAAAATCCCTGGGACGAACTGCGCGCACATACCTCGGCACGCATAGCACTCGGCCGCGTCGGCTGCAGCCTGCCCACCCGCGAGGTGCTCAAGTTCGGCCTGGCCCATGCCCAGGCGCGCGATGCCGTGCATCGCCCGCTGGACTTCAACGAGCTCAAGCATCAGTTGCATGCTGCGGGCTTTCGCGCCCTGAAGGTGCGCAGCAACGCCGAGGACCGGCAAACCTACCTGCTGCGCCCGGATCACGGCCGACACCTGCACGGTGACTGCCGCGTGCAGCTGCAACACGAACTACCCGCCCCGGAAATCGCTATCGTGCTGGCCGACGGTTTGTCGGCCGTCGCCGTGCAGCGCCATGCCCTGCCATTGTTACAAGCTTTCCGCGAACGCTTTGACACCGACTGGGCCAACACCCCGGTGGTGCTTGCCGAACAGGGCCGTGTAGCGATTGGCGACGGCATCGGCGAAGCGCTGCGAGCACGCCTGGTGATCGTGATGATCGGCGAGCGCCCTGGTCTGACCTCGCCGGACAGCCTCGGCCTGTATCTGACCTACGCACCGCGGGTGGGCTGTCTGGACAGCGCGCGCAACTGCATCTCCAACGTACGTCCCGAGGGCCTGCCTTACCAGCTGGCGGCACACAAACTCGACTACCTGGCGCGCCAGGCGCTGCGCCTGCAACTGAGTGGCGTGCAGCTCAAGGACGACAGCAACCTGCAGCCGGTGGCGCTACAGGCCGACTGACAAGACCCGGCACGCGGGTTATGGTGATAACTCTATTGCCCCATGAGGAGTCATCATGCCCTGGTACGTCTGGCTGCTGCTGATTCTGGTGTTTGGCTCGGTGATCGGTAGCCTGCTGGTGCTGCGCAGCAGTGCCAAGAAAATGCCCCTGAGCGAAGACCAGCTCGAACGCATGCGTAAACGCGCCATCGAGCAGGAGGCCAAGGACGCACGCGAGCGTCAGCGCTAAACGCCCTCGTCCTGTCAGGTAACGCCAAGACTGCCCGCAACGCAGCCTGCTAGACTGCGCGCCTTCTCCAGGAGAGGTGCCATGCCCCTGCATCTGCGCTTGCTGCTCCCCGCTCTGATCCTGGCCCTGGGCACCGGCCTGGGCTTCATCCAACCCGTCGGCCTGCTGCTGGGTAGCGCATTCGTCATCGTCCTGCTGGCCGGACGATCGCATCTGCCAAGCTGGCTATGGCTACCTCTGATCGTGCTTGGCGGAATCGCCCTGGCGGCGCACCTCCTACCCGGTTTCAGCCCTTGGCAGCTGTGGCAGCCACGTCTCATCAGTGCTGATGCGTCGCCCTATGGCCTTCGCCTGTCCTGGGACAAACTGCTGTTGGGCAGCGCCCTGCTCGCCTGGTGGCTGGGGCAGCCACGCAGCCCCGTGCTTTCGCTGAAAAATGCCTGGCTGACGTGCAGCGCCACCCTGCTGCTGGTGCCGCTGCTGGCCATGGCACTGGGCCTGGTCGCCTGGCAACCTAAATGGCCGCAGGGTCTGCTGTTGTGGCTGGCGGTCAATCTCTGCGTGGCGGTGCTGGCGGAGGAATTGCTCTTTCGCGGCCTGCTACAGACCGCCCTGATCAAGCGCCTGGGCATCTGGCCCGGCTTGCTGTTGACGGCCGGCTTGTTCGGCGCGGCCCATCTGCCTTTCAGCGCGCTATTTGCAGTGGTGGCGACCTGCGCTGGCCTCGGTTATGGCCTGGCCTTTCACTACAGCGGCCGCCTGAGCCTGGCCATCGCGCTGCACACAGCGGTCAATCTGCTGCATATTCTGTTGCTGAGCTATCCGTTACGTCTTGCATGACGGCAATGCGGTAAGGCGAGAAGATGCGTTGCAACTCGCCCTTCTCCCGCAACTGCTCGAGCAAGGCAGCGAAGCGTTCGGGAGTTATCGGCGCGCCGGCACGAATCATCGCATGATGACGATAGATCTGATCGACACGCTCGGAGATCAGTAACTGGCGTGCATAATCGCGATTGCGCTCAAGGAAGTCATAGAGATTGGAGCGAGAGACCAATGCGACATCGGCGCGCCCGCGTATCACCATCAGCAGGTTGCTGTCGTGGGAGTGACCGAGGTTGGCATTGAAGGTGCTGGTCAGGAACTCCGGATCGCTGTTGAACTGGGCAAATCCGTAGTGATAACCGCGATAAAGCGCCAGGCGCTTGCCTTCGAGCTGTTCGAAGTAACTCTGGTCGCGCAGCGCCTCGTTCCTGGCGACGAACAACTCAGCATCTTCCAGCCTCATATCGACAGCTTCAGCGTCGATGTCCTGCCATCCCCATTGCGGATTCTCGAAAATCGCCATGTCGATACGCCCGCGCTGCAGGTCACTGAAACGACGCACGATGGCGGTGGGCAACATGGTGAAGTGGTATTCGCTCTGCTCTCGGTTGAGCGCTTCGAGCAGTTGCGGTAGCAAGCCACTCGAGTCGTGCAGGTTGGACTTGATCACATAGGGGGGGAAGTGCGCGCCACCGACCTTGACCACGTCGGCCGCATAGAGAGAATCCACTAGCAAGAGACACAAGGCACCCAAACATCCATGAACCCAGCACCGCGCATGCCGCATCTCGAGTCCCCAAAAAATTCCTTCTCTCAGTGTGCTGCACACTACTCCAGTCTCTCCTGACCGACCAGATGGATTTTCACCGCACTGACACTTTGTTGCCCAATGTCAGACGATAGCGCCCAAGTAGCTTCGATAGTTCTCCACTGGCCTGCAGCCGGTTCAACAACTCGGCAACTTCAGCCGGGCTCAGCGGCCCCTTGGGCCGCAGCAGCACCTGATGGTGATAGAGCTGATCCAGCCGATCGGAAACCAGCAACTCGGGCAGCATTTCCGGATGTCGATCCAGAAACAGCTCCAGGTACGAGCGCGTCACCACGGCGATATCGACGCGCCGCGCCAGCAGCATGCGCAGGTTGCTATCGTGGGAATAGGTCAACAGCGCATTGAACGTGCGTGCGAGATAATCAGGGTCGGCATCGAAACTGGCAAAACCATAGTGATAGCCGTTGTAGAGCGCCATGCGCTTGTCGTTGAAATCCTCGAAATAGTCTTGCCCACGTCCCGGCTCCGCCGCGGCGACATAGACTTCCGCATCGTCGATATCCAGCCCCACGGCCAGGTATGACGTGCCCTGCCACCCCCAGCGAGTGGACTCGAAGAACATCAGATCGAAGCGTCCGCTCTCGAGGTCGCGGTAACGGCGGGTTGCCGAGGTTGGCACCAGGACAAAACGGTATTGCTGCTGCGCCGCATTGAGCACGCGCAACAACTCGGGCACCAAGCCTTGCGGATAAGGTGATTCGGGTTTGTCCAGATATGGCGGGAAGTGATAACCACCGACACGCACCTCCTGCAGGGCAACGGCAGCAGGTACATGCAACAGCGCAAGACAGCACAACAGGCAAAAGGCTAGTGCGCGCAAACTCGACCTCTCGTCACGGATCACAACGCGGAAGCACCCCAGCACCCGTGTTCGAGCCGAAAACCGGCAGTTGCTCCTATCCTAGCCTCAGGCTTCCTTGCATACCAATGACAACGCTTCTTCAGCCAACTGATCCAGCGTCATGGGTCCCTGCGAACGGAACCAGGTATTGGTCCAGCTCAGCGCACCGGTGAGAAAACGCCGCTGAATGAACGGGTCGCCCTTGAAGTATCCGGCCTCGCGCGCCTCGCCCAGTACCGCCAGCCAGATCTGCTCATAGGTATCACGCAAAGCCAGTACCTGCGCCTGGCCCTCCTCCGAAAGGGAACGCCATTCGTAGACCAGAACCGCCATGGCCTCGCCGGTACCGCCCATGATCGACTGCAGCTCGCAGCGGATCAGCGCCAGCAGCCGCTCGCGGGTGCCCTGCGCCTCGGCCAGTGCAGCGCGCATCAGGGCGGTGTTGTAGACGATGGTTTCCTCCATCACCGAACGCAGGATCTCTTCCTTGCTCTTGAAGTGGTGAAAGATGCTGCCGGACTGAATACCGATGGCGGCAGCCAGGTCGCGCACCGTCGTGCGCTCGTAACCCTTGCTGCGAAACAGGTGAGCGGCCATCTGCAACAGCTTGCCACGGGCACTGTCTGGATCGGTTACCTGGCCGCTGGCGACCAGCTCCTGCATCACGGCCTGGGCTCTGTGTTCGTCCACGCTGACTTCTCCCCTGATTGCCTTGCACGGCGATTGTTCTGATGAATTCTCTATGCTGCCGGCAAGTGCTTGTCTTGCTTGATGAAATGTATGCGGCAGGCGCTGACCAAGCAAGCGCTTGGGCGCATTTTTGGCCGAATTGCCGTCTCTCGCCACTTTTCAACCAAGCGCTTGCTTGGTAATGTCGACTCACCTTCTCAATGTGTGACGGGCCAATTCCAATGAACAAAACCGTACGCATCGGCTGCGCCTCCGCCTTCTGGGGCGATACCTCCACCGCTGCCGCTCAACTGGTTCAGGGTGCCGAACTGGATTACCTGGTGTTCGACTATCTGGCCGAGATCACCATGTCGATCATGGCCGGCGCCCGTATGAAGAAGCCTGACGACGGCTATGCCCGCGATTTCATCGAGGTGCTCACCCCGCTGCTGGACGACATCGCGACGAAGAACATCCGCGTCATCAGCAACGCTGGCGGGGTCAACCCGATGGCCTGCGCCGCCGCCCTGAGCGCCGCCTGCGAACAGGCCGGCGTACAGCTGAAGATCGCCGTACTGCATGGCGACAACCTGCAGCCCAAGCTCGGTGAGCTGGTCAAGGCCGGCACCCGCGAGATGTTCACGGGCGCGCCGCTGCCGCCCTTCTGCGTGTCGGTCAACGCCTACCTGGGCGCACCGGGCATCGTCGCCGCGCTGGAACAGGGCGCCGACATCGTCATCACCGGCCGCGTGGTCGACAGCGCGGTGGTCAGCGCCGCCCTGGTGCACGAGTTCGGCTGGTCCTGGAGCGACTACGACAAGCTGGCCCAGGCTGCGCTGGCCGGGCACATCATCGAATGCGGTGCGCAGTGCACCGGTGGCAACTTCACCGACTGGCGCGACGTGCCGGACTACGAGCACATCGGTTTCCCCATCGTCGAGGTCGAGGATGATGGCCGTTTCGTCGTGACCAAGCCGGAGGGTTCCGGCGGCCTGGTCACGCCTTTTACCGTTGGCGAGCAGATGCTCTACGAGATTGGCGACCCGCGCGCCTATCTGCTGCCGGATGTGGTCTGCGATTTCACCCAGGTCGCGCTGAGCCAGGTCGGCGACCACCGGGTGCAGCTGCAGGGTGCGCGCGGCCTGCCGCCCACCGGGCAATACAAGGTCAGCGCCACCCACCCGGACGGTTTTCGCTGCACCGCCAGCTGCGTGCTCGCAGGTATCGATGCCGTGGCCAAGGCCGAGCGGGTCAGCCAGGCGATCATCAACAAGACAGAAGAGATGTTCGCCGAACGTGGCTGGGGCCGTTACCAGGAGGTCAGCGTCGAGCTGCTGGGTAGCGAGGCCACCTATGGTGCCCACGCTCGGCGCCAGGACAGCCGCGAGCTGGTGGTGAAGATCGCCGTGCGTCATGCCAAGAAGGAGGCGCTGATCCTCTTCTCCCGCGAGATCGCCCAGGCTGCCACTGGCATGGCGCCGGGTCTGACCGGCATCGTCGGTGGCCGCCCGACCGTCTACCCAGTGATCCGCCTGTTCAGCTTCCTGGTGGACAAGAGTGCCTGCGCCCTGAGCGTCGAGATCGACGGCGAGCGCCAGCCGGTCGCCTTGCCGCAGATCGATGCCTTCGACCCAGCCCAACTCCGTGCGCCAGCCGCTCTGCCCGTACCGATGGGTGAAGCCGACGCTGCCGTGCCGCTGATCCGCCTGGCCGTGGCCCGCTCCGGCGACAAGGGCAATCACAGCAACATCGGCGTGATGGCGCGAAAGCCCGAATACCTGGCATGGATAGCCGCTGCGCTGACGCCCGAAGCCGTGGCCAACTGGATGGCACATACCCTGGACGCCGAACGGGGCCGCGTCAGCCGTTGGTACCTGCCGGGCAGCCACAGCCTCAACTTCCTGCTGGAGAACGCGCTGGGCGGTGGTGGCGTCGCCAGCCTGCGCATCGACCCGCAGGGCAAGGCTTTCGCCCAGCAACTGCTGGAATTCCCGGTGCCGGTGCCCAAGGCGCTGGCCGACAGCCTGTAGGAGCGGGCTTGCCCGCGATCAACAACGCAAAAGCATCGCCAGCAAGCTGGCTCCTACATAAACCGATGCAGGTGCAACAAGGAAAACAACAATGGCATACGACTCGGTATTCAAACCTGGCCTGTTCGCTGACCAGACCATCCTGGTCACCGGCGGTGGCAGTGGCATCGGCCGCTGCGTGGCCCACGAGCTGGCCCACCTGGGCGCCCATGTGGTGCTGGTCGGGCGCAAGCAGGAAAAGCTGGAGAAGACCTGCGCCGAGATCACCGAGGACGGCGGCAGCGCCAGCTTCCAGGTCTGCGACATCCGTGACGAAGAAGCCGTGAAGGCCATGGTCGGCGCGGTGATTGCGCAACGCGGACGCATCCATCACCTGGTCAACAACGCCGGCGGTCAGTTCCCCGCGCCGCTGATCGGTATCAACCAGAAAGGCTTCGAGACCGTGGTGCGCACCAACCTGGTCGGCGGTTTTCTGGTGGCCAAGGAAGTCTTCCTGCAGAGCATGAGCAAACACGGCGGCAGCATCGTCAACATGCTCGCCGACATGTGGGGCGGCATGCCCGGCATGGGCCACTCCGGCGCGGCGCGCGCCGGCATGGAAAACTTCACCAAAACCGCCGCCTACGAGTGGGGCCACACCGGCGTACGGGTCAACGCCGTGGCGCCGGGCTGGATCGCCTCCAGCGGGATGGACACCTACCCCGAGTCGATGAAGAACATGATCCGCAACCTCAAGGATCACGTGCCGTTGCAACGCATCGGCAGCGAGTCCGAGGTGGCCGCGGCCATCGTCTTCCTGCTCAGCCCCGGCGCCAACTTCATCAGCGGCAACACCGTCCGCATCGATGGCGCAGCGAGCCAGGGCACCCGCGCCTGGACGCTGGGCAAGGCGAAAAACAGCGAGTCCTACAACGGTTTCCACCGGGCCTACCTGCCCGATGTACTGAAAGATCAGGAGTAAGGCAATGCCCGTGATCCAATCGGAAATCGACGTGCATGGCGAAGCCTTCGCGCAGAACCGCGAAGCCATGCTGGCAGCTATCGCGGCCTTTCGCGAGGTCGAGCAGAAGGTGCTCGACAAGGCTCAGGAGGCCAAGGCCAAGTTCGAGAAGCGCGGCCAGTTGCTGCCGCGTGAGCGAATCAACCTGCTGCTCGACGCCGGTGCGCCCTTCCTCGAACTGTCCTCGCTGGCCGGCTACAAGCTGCACGACGACAAGGACGGCAGCCAGGCCGGTGGCGGCATCATCGCCGGCATCGGCTACATCGCCGGCGTGCGCTGCCTGGTGATCGCCAACAACAGCGCGATCAAGGGCGGCACCATCTCCCCCACTGGCCTGAAGAAATCACTGCGCCTGCAGCAGATCGCCTTCGAGAATAAACTGCCGGTGGTGACCCTGGCCGAGAGCGGCGGCGCCAACCTCAACTACGCCGCCGACATCTTCGTCGAGGGCGCTCGCGGCTTCGCCAACCAGGCGCGCATGTCCGCCATGGGCCTGCCGCAGGTCACCGTGGTACATGGCTCCAGCACCGCCGGCGGGGCCTACCAGCCCGGCCTCTCGGATTACGTGGTGGTGGTACGCGGCAAGGCCAAGATGTTCCTCGCCGGCCCGCCCCTGCTCAAGGCCGCCACCGGAGAGATCGCCACCGACGAGCAACTCGGCGGCGCCGAGATGCACGCCCAGGTCGCCGGCACCGCCGAGTACCTGGCCGAGAATGACGCCGACGGTGTACGCCTGGCGCGCGAGATCCTTGGCATGCTGCCGTGGAACCAGCAGTTGCCGGCACGCCCGGCGAAAAGCTGGCGCGAACCGCTGTACCCGGCAGAGGAACTGCTCGGCCTGGTGCCGGCCGACGCCAAGAAGCCCTACGACGTACGCGAGATCATCGCGCGCATCGCCGATGGCTCTGAGTTCCTCGACTTCAAGAACGAGTTCGACAGCCAGACCGTCTGCGGCCACCTGCAGATCGAAGGCCAGGCCTGCGGCTTCATCGGCAACAACGGCCCGATCACCCCGCAGGGCGCGGCCAAGGCGGCGCAGTTCATCCAGCTGTGCGAGCAGAGCAACACGCCGATCCTGTTCTTCCACAACACCACCGGTTTCATGGTCGGCACCGAGTCGGAACAGAACGGCGTGATCAAGCACGGCTCGAAGATGATCCAGGCCGTGGCCAACGCCACCGTGCCCAAGCTCACCATCGTCGTCGGCGGCTCCTACGGCGCTGGCAACTACGCCATGTGCGGCCGCGGCCTCGACCCGCGCTTTATCTTCGCCTGGCCCAACAGCAAGACCGCCGTGATGGGCGGCGCTCAGGCCGGCAAGGTGCTGCGCATCGTCACCGAAGACAAGCACGCCAAGGAAGGCAAGGAAGCAGATCCAAAGATGCTCGACATGCTGGAAACCGTGACCGCACAGAAGCTCGACAGCCAGTCCACCGCCCTCTATGGCACCGCCAGCCTGTGGGACGACGGCCTCATCGACCCACGCGATACGCGCAAACTGCTGGGCTTTTTGCTGGACATCTGCGCCGAAGCCAACCTGCGGCCGTTGAAGAAGAGCAGCTTCGGCGTCGCGAGATTCTGAAACGTAGGGCGGGTGAAACCCGCCAGAAATGAGGCGGGTTGCTCCCGCCCTACAGACCCATTCGATACGGAGCACAACAACAATGATCTTCACCCAGGAACACGAAGAACTCCGCCGTACCGTCCGCAACTTCGTCGACAAGGAAATCAATCCGCATGTCGATGAGTGGGAAAAGGAAGGCCGCTTCCCCATCCATGACATTTTCAAGAAGGCCGGCGAGCTGGGCCTGCTGGGCATCTCCAAGCCGGAGAAGTTCGGTGGCATGGGTCTGGACTACAGCTACTCGATCGTCGCCGCCGAAGAGTTCGGCACCATCCATTGCGGCGGCATCCCCATGTCCATCGGCGTGCAGACCGACATGTGCACCCCGGCCCTGGCGCGCTTCGGCTCCGACGAGCTGCGAGAAGAGTTCCTGCGCCCGGCCATCAGCGGCGAGATGGTCGGCTGCATCGGCGTCTCCGAGGTCGGCGCCGGCTCCGACGTGGCAGGCCTGAAGACCACCGCGCGCAAGGACGGCGACGACTACGTGATCAACGGCAGCAAGATGTGGATCACCAACTCGCCGTCGGCCGACTTCATCTGCCTGCTGGCCAACACCAGCGACGACAAGCCGCACGTCAACAAATCACTGATCGTGGTGCCGATGAAGACGCCCGGCATCACGGTCAGCCCGCACCTGGACAAGCTCGGCATGCGCAGCTCCGAGACCGCCCAGGTGTTCTTCGACAACGTGCGCGTACCGCAGCGCTATCGTATCGGCCACGAAGGCGCCGGTTTCATGATGCAGATGCTGCAGTTTCAGGAAGAGCGCCTGTTCGGCGCGGCCAACATGATCAAGGGCCTGGAACACTGCGTCGACACCACCATCGATTACTGCAAGCAGCGCCACACCTTCGGCCAACCGCTGATCGACAACCAGGTCATCCACTTCCGCATGGCCGAACTGCAGACCGAGATCGAGTGCCTGCGCGCGCTGGTCTACCAGGCCACCGAGCAGTACGTGAAGGGCCGTGACGTGACCAAGCTGGCCTCCATGGCCAAGCTCAAGGCCGGCCGACTGGGCCGCGAGGTGTCCGACGCCTGCCTGCAGTACTGGGGCGGCATGGGCTTCATGTGGGACAACCCGGTGTCGCGCGCCTACCGCGACGTGCGCCTGGTGAGCATCGGCGGCGGCGCCGACGAAATCATGCTCGGCATCATCTGCAAGCTGATGGGCATCCTGCCAGGGAAGAAGAAAGGCTGACCCGTAGGGCGGGTGCAACCCGCCACCCACAGCGCAGCGGCGGGTTTCACCCGCCCTACACCGAGGTATGCAATGAACGATCTGCCCTCCTGCGAAACCCTGCTGCTGAACCTCGAAGGTGGCGTGCTGCACGTCACCCTCAACCGGCCGGACAGCCGCAACGCCATGAGCCTGGCCATGGTCGGCGAACTGCGCGCCACCCTGGAGGCCGTGCGCCATGACCCGAACGTGCGTGCCCTCGTTCTGCGCGGTGCGGGGGGCCACTTCTGCGCTGGCGGCGATATCAAGGATATGGCCGGCGCCCGTGCCAAGGGCAGCGACGCTTACCGCGAGCTGAACCGCGCCTTCGGTGCGCTGCTGGAAGAAGCCCAGGCCGCGACGCAGGTACTGGTAGCGGTGCTGGAAGGTGCCGTACTCGGCGGCGGCTTCGGCCTGGCCTGCGTGTCCGACGTGGCCATCGCCGCCAGCGGCGCCAAGTTCGGCCTGCCGGAAACCACGCTGGGCATCCTCCCGGCGCAGATCGCTCCCTTCGTCGTGCACCGCATCGGCCTGACCCAGGCACGCCGCCTGGCGCTGACCGCCACCCGCTTCGACGGTGCCGAGGCCCTGCGTCTGGGCCTGGTGCACTACTGCGAGAACGACGAGATCGCACTGGCGCAGCGCCTGGACGAAACCCTGGAACAGATCCGCCAGTGCGCGCCCCAGGCCAACGCCCAGACCAAGGCCCTGCTGCTGGCCAGCGAACGCGAAGCGCTCGGCCCGCTGCTCGACCGCGCCGCCGAACAGTTCGCCGCTGCTGTCACCGGTGCCGAGGGTGTAGAGGGCACCATGGCCTTCGTGCAGAAACGCAAGCCAAAGTGGGCGCAGTAACCACACCAGCAACTGTAGGAGCGAGCTTGCTCGCGATCAGCTCGAACCAGGATCGCCAGCAAGCTGGCTCCTACAACAAAATCGACAGACCGTAGCCCGGATGCAATCCGGGAACGCTCGCCAAAATGATTCCCCGGATTGCATCCGGGCTACGCACAGCAGGAGCACAAAGATGCCCGCATTCAACAAGATCCTGATCGCCAACCGCGGCGAGATCGCCTGCCGGGTGATGCGCACCGCCATCGAACTCGGCTACCGCACCGTGGCGGTGTACTCCGATGCCGATGCCGACGCCCGCCACGTGCAGATCGCCGACGAAGCCGTGTGCATCGGCCCGGCCCAGGTCAACCAGTCCTACCTGCGCATCGACGCCATCATCGAAGCCGCGCGCAAGACCGGCGCCGACGCCATCCACCCCGGCTATGGTTTTCTCTCCGAGAACGCCGATTTCGCCCGCGCCTGTGAAGCAGCCGGCATCGTCTTTATCGGCCCGACCGTGGAAGCCATCCACCTGATGGGCAGCAAGCGCCTGTCCAAGATCGCCATGTGTGACGCCGGTGTGCCCTGCATCCCCGGCTTTGAGGGCGCCGCCCAGGATGACGAGACCCTGGCCAACGAAGCCGAACGTATCGGCTACCCGCTGATGATCAAGGCCAGCGCCGGTGGCGGCGGTCGCGGCATGCGCCTGGTACATGAATCCTCCGAACTGCTGGGGCAGATCCGCACCGCCCGTTCCGAGGCGCAGAACGCCTTCGGCTCCGGCGAGCTGATCCTCGAACGCGCGGTGATCCGCCCACGCCATGTGGAAATCCAGGTCTTCGGCGATCAGCACGGCAATATCGTCTACCTTGGCGAGCGCGACTGCTCGGTGCAGCGCCGTCACCAGAAGGTGGTCGAGGAAGCGCCCTGCCCGGTCATGACTCCGGAGCTGCGCAAGGCCATGGGTGAAGCGGCGGTCAAGGCTGCAGCCTCGGTCAACTACGTCGGCGCCGGCACCGTGGAATTCCTCCTCGATACCTCCGGCGAATTCTTCTTCCTGGAAATGAACACCCGCCTGCAGGTGGAGCACCCGGTCACCGAGCTGATCACCGGTCAGGATCTGGTGGCCTGGCAGATTCGCGTAGCCGAAGGCCAGCCCCTGCTGCTGCAGCAGGACGACATTCGCCTCACCGGCCACGCCATGGAAGTGCGCCTGTACGCCGAGGACTCGGCTGCCGGCTTCCTGCCGCAAACCGGCCAGGTGCTGCGTTGGGAGCCCGAGCTGCTGGCCGGCGTGCGCATCGACCACGGGCTGGTCGAGGGCCAAGCGGTGACGCCCTTCTACGACCCGATGCTGGCCAAGGTCATCGCCTACGGCGAAACCCGCGACGAAGCCCGGCGCAAGCTGGTGCGCGCGGTCGAGCAGTGCGTGCTGCTGGGTGTGAACGGCAACCAGCGCTTCCTCGCCAATTTGCTCAAAAACTCGGAGTTCGCTGCCGGCAATGCCACCACGGCATTCATCGCCGAACACTTCGCTGATGACCCAAGCCTGCATCCGCACACCGCCAGCCTGGCCGAGCTGGCCATGGCCGCCGCCCTGCTCTATCAGGTCTCGGCCGACGCCCGTGCACACCAACCCGGCCTGTCCGGCTGGCGCAGCGCCGGCAGTGCGCCCTGGCGCTTTGTCCTCAAGCAGGGGGAGCACAAACATACCGTGGAGCTGGATGTGCTCGTCAGCGGCACGCAAGCGCAACTGCGCATAAGCCGAGGTGAGGAGCAGCTGTCCCTGCGCCTGCTGGCCAGCGATGGCCGCTGGTTGACCCTGGAACTGGACGGCGTGCGCCGCCGCCAGGCCTACCACATCGAAGGCGAGCGCCTGTGGCTGTACGGCGAGCATGGCAACCTGGAACTGGTTGATGTCACCCACGAGCCGGCTGGTGGGCAGAACGCCGCCAGCAGCGGCGCGGTGAAGGCACCGATGGATGGCGCCATCGTCGACGTACTGATCGCCGAGGGCGCCAGCGTGAGCAAGGGGCAACTGCTGGTGGTACTGGAAGCGATGAAGATGGAGCACCCGCTCAAGGCTGGCGTCGACGGCATCGTCCGCCGCGTCGGCGTGAGCCAGGGTGACCAGGTGAAGAATCGCCAGTTGCTGGTGGAAATCGAAGCTGTAGGGGCCTGACATATCGCTGTGGGAGGGGCTTTAGCAGGCTGTTGAAAAACTACCTGCGTTGGCAATACTGCGTTTAAAACGGCCTCAAAATGCTCATTTACAGCACGTAAACTGCGCTTTTTCGGCCGTTTTTGCCTTGTCTTGCCTGCCTCGCCTACGTTTTTCAACGGCCTGTTAGCCGCGACGGAAACTCACGATTAGAGTCCCTCCTCCCTCATAACAACAATACCGGAGCACGCCCATGTCACTTTCCGCCAAGACCCTGTTCATCACCGGTGCCAGCCGTGGCATCGGCCGCGAGATCGCCCTCAAGGCCGCCGTCGATGGCGCCAACATCGTCATCGCGGCCAAGAGCGCCGAGCCACACCCGAAACTGGAAGGCACCATCTTCAGCGTCGCCGCCGAGGTCGAGGCCGCAGGCGGCAAGGCGCTGGCCCTGCAGCTGGACGTGCGTGACGAACAGGCCGTGGCGGCGGCCATGGCTCAGGCCGCCGAGCACTTCGGCGGTATTGATGCCCTGGTCAACAACGCAGGCGCAATCAAGCTGGTGGGCGTGGAGAAACTCGAACCCAAGCGCTTCGACCTGATGTACCAGATCAACACCCGCGCGGTGATGGTCTGCAGCCAGGCGGCGCTTCCCTACCTGAAGAAGAGCACGGGCGGGCATATCCTCAACCTCTCCCCACCACTCAACCTCGACGCCAAGTGGTTCGCCCAACACGGCCCCTACACCGTCACCAAGTACGGCATGAGCATGCTTACCCTGGGCATGAGCGAGGAGTTCAAGAAGTACGGCATCAGCGTCAACTCGCTGTGGCCGAAGACCATGATCGCCACCGCCGCCATCGAATTCGAGCTGGGCAGCCGCGACGCCTTCAAGCGGGCACGCACCCCGGAGATCATGGCCGATGCGGCCCACGCCATCCTGGCCAGCCAAGGCCGCAGCATCACCGGACGCCTGCTGATCGACGAGGACATCCTGCGCGAACGGGGCGTCAGCGACTTCGAGCAGTACCGCTTCGATCCCGCGGGCGGCAGCCTGGTGCCAGATCTGTTCGTCGACTGAAGTCTCGGATGCGTTGGTTTCGTAGCCCGGATGCAATCCGGGGATCCCATGCGCGGATCTACCCGGATTTCATCAGGGCTACGGGGCTGGTGCCAGACCTGTTCGTCGATTGAAGCCTCGGATGCGTTGGTTTCGTAGTCCGGATGCAATCCGGGGATCCCGCGCGCGGATTTACCCGGATTGCATCCGGGCTACGCGCGAGCCTCGATCCGTAGGGTGCGCCGCGCGCCCCCTACGAGCGGCAAGGCTATTTGCCGATCTGCCCGCCGCTGAGTGCACCAGAGCCATGGCTGGTGGTCGCCAGGCTGACTAGAGTCAGAACTCGCCTTCAATTCATAACAGCCCAAGTGCGAGCCCCATGAGCCAAGCCGATCTGATTGTTGCCGCTGACCGAAAACTGACCCAGTAGAGGCTGTTCTGCCGACTGAAAACTGACCCAGGTGTTCAACTGCTTCTGCTCAATTTTTGAGCAGGAGAACACAGGGTGATCAGTATGGAAATGA